>Ga0187893_10001603_pt1 | contig 53670 bp, 46 predicted proteins | sample MA1701074metaG_FD_139574 | JGI IMG/M metagenome (GOLD analysis project Ga0187893, IMG submission 139574) | White microbial mat communities from a basaltic lava cave in the Kipuka Kanohina Cave System on the Island of Hawaii, USA - MA170107-4 metaG ... | reverse complement strand
GCCCGCCGCGAGGCCGTCCGCCTCGCCCGCTTCATGTGGGAGCACCGGGAGAAGTTCCGGGCCGCGCTCACCCCGCTCGACGAGGCCCTCCGCCTGGCCGACGGGACGAGGGGCCTCACGGTCTTCTCGGACGCGGCCGACGCCACCTCGAGCGGCGCCTCGGGCGATGGCAACGAGATCCTGAAGGGGCTCCTCCGGCGGCCGATCCGGGGACGGGCCCTCGTCCCCATCGTCGACGCCCCCGCCGTGGCGGCGGCGTTCGAGGCCGGAGAGGGCGCCGCGGTCGAGGTGCCCCTGGGAGGCACGGTGGACCCCGGCCGCTTCGCGCCGGTCCGAGTCACGGCCGTCGTCCGGAGCCTGCACGACGGCCGCTTCCGGTACGAGGACGGCACGCCGGAATGGGCCGGCCGGGTGGCGGTCCTCCGGGCGGGCCGGATCGACGTCCTGGCGACGGAGCGGCCCGTCTACGTCGTCGGCCGGAAGGTCTTCCAGGCCCACGGCCTCGAGCCCGCGGAGTACGACCTCGTGGTCGTCAAGTCGCCGAACGGATTCCGCACCCACTACCAGGCGATCGCGGCGCGCATCGTCGCGGTCGACGTCCCGGGCGCGACGAGCGCCAACCTCCGCTCGCTCCCCTACCGGAACTGCCCGCGGCCGGTCTTCCCCCTCGACGCCGATGCCCGGCCCGACTTCGGGGAGGAGCCGTGACGCCGACCCGCGCGCGCTGGATCGTCTTCGGCCTCGGCTGCGGGACGTCGTGGCTCCTCTACGTCCACCGCTACGCCTTCGGCCTGATCAAGAGCGATCTCGTCCGGGACCTGGGTCTGACCGGACCGCAGCTCGGGGACCTGGACGCGGCGTTCTTCTTCAGCTACGCGTTCTTCCAGGTGCCTCTCGGGCTCCTGATCGACGTGGCGGGGGCGCACCTTTTCCTGGCGTCCACGATCGCCCTCTGGTCGGCCGCGCTCGCGATGCACGCGTGGGCGCCGGGGATCGGCCTCCTCTGGTTCGCGCGCGGGCTGCTCGGAGCGGGCCAGTCGGCGACGTTCGCGGCGCTGAGCCGCGTGACCCGGACCTGGTTCCCCGCCTCGATCCGCACGACCGTCCAGGGTTGGATCGGGGTCTTCTTCGCCCGGATCGGCGGCTCCAGCGCGAACCTTCTCCTCGGGACGCTCCTCCTCGGGGCCCTGGCGATGAGCTGGCGATCGGCGATCTACCTCCTCGCGGCGGCGGGGATCGTGCAGGCGGCGCTCTTCCTCCTCTTCTTCCGGGACTCCCCCCGCAAGCACCCCCGCTGCAACGCCGCCGAGGTGGCGCTGATCGAGGCGAGGCCCGCAACGGAGGCCGGGCCGGGACCGGCGGCGAAGGTCCCGCTCCGGAACCTCCTCCGCGGGATGAGCGGCTGTTCCCTCCTGAACGTGGCCGTCCTCTGCCTCGAGGCCGCCTTGAGCGCGATCGCGGACCTCGTCTTCTCGAACTGGATCCCGCTCTTCCTCGAGAAGGCCCTCTCCATGTCCAGGGCCCAGGTGGGGCTCTTCGCGGCGCTGCCCCTGGCCGGGGGCGCGCTCGGCGGCGTCGCGGGCGGCATCCTGAACGACCGCCTCCTCCGGAAGGGCGCCTCGACGCGCTGGGTCCGGTCCCTCGTCGGGCTGGGCGGGAAAGGCATCGCCGCCGTCCTCCTCGGGATCGCCCTCCTCCTCTACGGCCAGCCCATCCTTTTCGCGCTGATGCTGATCGCGGTCAAGTTCTTTGCCGACATCAGCCTGGCCACCCGCTGGGGGGCGGTGACGGACATCGGCGGGCGGGTGACGGCGACCGTCTTCGCGGTCGTGAACGCCGTGGGGATCGCGGGGCCGATCGTCGGCTCGCTCGTCTACGGTCGGGTGATCCCCCGTGAAGGGGAAGCCATGGGGGTCGCGTCCGGCTGGATGCCGATGTTCTTCATCATGATCGGCGCGTACGTCGCCTGCGGGCTCTCGTGGCTCCTCGTGAACGCCTCCCGGCCGGTGCTCCCGGAGGAGGCCCCGAAGTCATGAGGGCGAGCGCCGCATCCGGAGCCCGCCGCCGCCGGCGAGGAGCTTGCCCGCCCGCACGGTTCCCACCGCGTTCAGGAGCACGGCGCCCGTCCGCGTCCCGCCGTAGCTGTCGGTGAACTCGAACGCGCCCCGACGCTCCTCGAGGATCGCGACGTCGGCCACCGCCCCGGGCCGTAGCGTCCCCAAATCGTCCCGCCGGATCACCTTCGCGGGCCTCGACGTCGCCATGGCCACCACCCGTTCGAGCGGGACGCCCAGGAGGAGGAACTTCGACATCGTGGTCGGCAGGTCGTAGACCGGCCCGTGCAGGTTCATCGTGTGGAGGTCGGTGCTGATCGTCGTGGGCTCGAAGCCCTGGCGGAGCGCCGCCTCGGCCACCTCCCAGTGGAAGCTCCCGAAGCCGTGGCCCACGTCGAAGACCACGCCCCGCTCGGCCGCCTTACGGACGGCCGGGTAGAGCCGGCCCTCGGCGTCCACGATCCGCCGGCTCCCGGCCCGGAAGCAGTGCGTCACGCAGTCCCCAGCCGCCAACAGCTCGACCAGCTCCGCGACCGGCATGGGGCTCTCGCCGATGTGGACCATGAGCCAGGTCCCCGAGCCGCGGGCCGCCGCGACCGCGTCCTTCAGGTTGGCCCAGCCCTGCTCCCCCGGCCCGATGATGTGCTCGCCGGCCCGGATCTTGACCCCGACCGCTATCCCGGGATGCCTCCGGATCGTCTCGATCGCCCCCTTCACGTCCGCGTAGCGGCGCTCGAGGAGCTCGCCGTTCGGAAAGGGGGCCAGGCCCACGCACGAGAGGTTGACGAGCGCGAGGATCCGCGTCTCCGCGCGGTCGATCACGTCCCTCCGGAAGCCGTCGAAGTTGTGCGAGCCGGCGCTCCCGGCGTCGACCATCGTCGTCACGCCCCCCGCCGGGCAGAGGGGGTCGGGGTCCAGGCCGATCGAGACGTGACCGCGGTAGACGTGGACGTGGAGGTCGATCAGTCCCGGCACGACCAGGAGCCCGCGCGCGTCCACGTTCTGCGTCGCGGCCTCCGCCCCGAGCGAGGGCCCGACCGCGGCGACCTTCCCGTCCTTGACGGCGACGTCCGCCACGGCATGGAGGGACTGGGAGGGATCGACGACGGTGCCGCCGCGGACGAGGAGGTCGAAAGGCATGGGTCGTCCTTGCGAACCCCCGTATTCAATGCCAGAATCCCGGCGAACGCAACGATTCGAGGGCCTGCCGCCATGGACCTCCACGCGAAGTACGGCCTCCGCCGCGTGATCAACGCCTGCGGGAAGATGACGAGCCTCTCGGCCGCGATCGTGGGGCCGGAGGTCATCGAGGTTGTCTCCGAGTCCCTCCGCCACTTCTTCGTGCTCGACGAGATCCAGGCCGCGGCGGGCCGCGTGATCGCCCGGGCCACGGGGGCCGAAAGCGGCTGCGTGACGGCGTGCACCTCGGCGGGGATCACGCTCGGGGTCGCCGCCTGCATGACGGGGAACGACCTCGCCAAGGTCCACCGGCTCCCGGACGCGGACGGGATGCCGCGGCGCGTCCTCCTTCAGAAGGGCCACTCGATCGACTTCGGCGCCCCGCTCGCCCAGCAGATCCGGCTGGCCGGGGCGGTGGTCGTCGAGGTGGCCACCTGGGAGCGCTGCACGGCCGACGATCTCCGGCAGGAGCTCTCGAAGGGCGGGGTCGCCGCCGTCGTGGCCGTCGAGTCGCACCACACGGCGCCGGGCGGATGGGTGCAGCTCCCCGAGCTCGTCCCCCTCGTCCACGAGGCCGGCGTGCCCGTGATCGTCGACGCCGCCGCGCAGGACCTCCGCTTCCGGGAGCTGGTCGCAACCGGGGCCGATCTCGTCGTCGCGAGCGCCCACAAGTTCCTCTCGTCGACCACGGCGGGCGTGGTCGCGGGCCGGAAGGACCTCGTCGATGCCGTCACTCTCCAGAACCGCGGAATCGGACGAGGCATGAAGGCGGGGAAGGAGGCGATCTTCGGCGCGATCGCGGCCCTCGAGCGCCGGATGGCGGAGGACCTTCGGGCCTGGACCCGGGAGCAGGACCGCCGGGTCCGCCTCATCCTCGAGCTCCTGGCCGGCGTCCCGGGGCTCCGTCTCTCGATCGACCCCGACCCGAACGGCTGCCCGTTCTCGCGGGCGCGGCTGACCGTCGACCCGGCCGCGGCCGGCCGGACCGCGGTCGCGCTGACTCGCGCGCTCGCGGAGGGCGACCCGACCGTGGTCGCGCGCGCCCACCACGCCAAGGAGGGCTACATCCACCTGGACGCGATCGAGCTCAGCGACGACGAGATCCGCGCGGCCTGCGCGAAGGTCCGCCGGATCCTGGGCGCCGCCTGAAGCGTGACTCGGAGGGTTGGCCGGCCCCGGGACCGCTGCTATACTCTCTTCATGGACGCGCAGGTCAAGAAGCTGCTCGAAGACGCCCTAAGACTCCCTCCCGAAGCTCGCGCGGCCCTGGCCGGATCGCTGATCGACAGCCTTGAAGAGCAGGTCGATGATGGCGCGGAAGCGGCCTGGAGCGCGGAAATCCAGAAGCGGATTCACGAGCTCCATTCCGGAGCCGTAAAGCCGATCCCCTGGGCGAGCGCCCGCAGGATGATTCTGGGCGGGGGCGATGCCCGGGTTTGATGTCGAGCTCCACCCTGCCGCCGTCGAGGAAGCCAAGGCCGCTCGCGAGTGGTATGCCGCGCGCAGTCCGGGCGCGGCGGACGCATTCACGCAGGAACTCGACGCCGCAATCGACCGCATCCGCGAGGGGCCGGAGCGATGGGCGGAGTACCTCCACGGAACTCGACGCTACCTGTTGCGTCGCTTTCCCTTCCTGATCATCTACACCTTCAGCCCGTCGGCGATTCGGATCGTGGCGGTCGCTCACGCCAAGCGGCGGCCGGGATACTGGAAGGGACGTTAGCCCATCCGAGATCGCGCGTACCATAGTCGGCGCCTTCCGGGGAGGAAAAGAATGCTGCGAATCGCGGTCGTGGGCGCGGGACTCCTCGTGGCCTCGGCGCTCGGGGCGCAGGAGCGCGTCACGCCCAAGGAGTCGAAGGGCGGCCCGAAGCAGGGCGAGCCGTGGGCGCCGGTGCCGGAGTCCTTCCGAGGCGTCCGGATCCCCGACTGGCCCATGCCTGCCGACCTCAAGCGCTGGGAGGAGGTCGATCGCGCGAAGACGAGGGAGACGCTGCTCCGCTGCCTGGGGGAGCTGCCGCCCCGCCCGGACCCGAGGAAGGCAAGGGTCCTGTCCCGGGAGGAGCACGAGGACTACGTCCTCGAGCGCTTCGAGTTCCACAACGGCGTCGACATGACGGTGCCCGGGATCATCCTCGTCCCCAAGAACCGGAAGGGGCCGGTCCCGGCGGTGATCGGCCTCCACGGCCACGGGAGCTCGAAGGAGAGCATCTGCACGGATCCCAAGAGCGGCCAGAACATCAGCGTGCTCGCCCGGAAGGGCTACGTCGTCGCCGCGATCGACGCCTGCTTCAACGGCGAGCGGGTCGGCAAGGGCCCCGCCGGGACGCTCGACCGCGGCGCGGGCCCGCAGGAGATGAGCCTCTTCAAGCTCTACCTCTGGCAGGGCCGGAGCCTCTGGGGGATGATGCTCCGCGAGGAGCAGTGCCTGATCGACTACCTCGAGACCCGCCCCGAGGTGGACCCGAAGCGGATCGCCGCGACCGGGATGAGCATGGGCTGCACCCGGACTTGGTGGCTGGCCGCGATCGACGACCGGATCCGGGCGATCGCGGGCGTGGCCTGTTTCACGCGCTACACCGAGCTCATCCACCACGGCCACCTCCGCTACCACGGGATCTATTACTTCGTGCCGGGCGTCTTCGCGAACTTCGACACCGAGGCGATCCACGCGCTCGTGGCCCCGCGGCCCCACCTCGAGCTCTCGGGCGACCAGGACGGGGGCGCTCCGACCGACGGGATCCTCGTCCTCGAGAAGAAGCTGGGCGACCTCTACCGGCTCTACGGACAGCCCGGGAACTTCCGGAGCGTGATCTACGCCAACACCGGCCACGAGTACCTCTCCGAAATGAAGGACGAGATGGTCCGCTGGTTCGAGCGCCACCTTCCGGTGCCGAAGTGACGCTGGCCCTGCTGTTCCTCCTCGCTCAGGACTGGCCCGCCTGGCGAGGCCCGGGCGCCGACGGCATCTCGGCCGAGCGCGGCCTCCCCGTCGAGTGGGGGCCGGAGAAGAACGTCCGCTGGAAGGTCGCGCTCCCCGGGCCGGGGAACTCGACGCCGGTCGTCTCGGGCGACCGCGTCTTCATCACCCAGGCGCTCGAAGGAGGGAAGCGCCGGGCGATCCTCGCGTTCGACCGCGCCACGGGACGGAAGATCTGGGAGGACGCGGTGCCCTGCGCCGTGGAGGAGACCACCCACGCGAAGGACAACCCGCCCTGCTCGGCCTCCCCCGTCACGGACGGCAAGGCCGTCTACGCCCACTTCGCCTCGGCCGGGGTCCTCGCCGTGAGCGTGGAAGGCAAGCGGCTTTGGCACCGCGACCTCGGCCCGGTCCTCCACAAGTGGGGGAACGGCCCGAGCCCCATCCTCCACCGCGACCTCCTGATCGTCCTCCAGGGGCCGGGCGTGCCGACCTTCCTCGTCGCCCTCGACCGGCGGACGGGCGAGACCGCTTGGAAGACCGAGCTCCCCGGGATCAACAGCCCGATCTTCGGCTCCTGGAGCACGCCGGTCGTGGTCCGGGTGAAGGACCGCGACGAGCTCCTCCTCCCGCTCCCGGGCGACAAGGTGGGCGGCGAGGGCGAGTTCAAGGCCTTCGACCCCGCGACCGGCAAGGAGCTCTGGCGCTGCGCCGGCCTGGGCACCGAAGTCTACGCGATGCCCGTCGTGGGCCCCGACGCGGGCCTCGTCGTCGGCATCTCCGGCCACAACGGCCCGACGATGGCCGTGCGGACGGGCGGCTCGGGCGACGTGACGGCGACGCACCGCCTCTGGCGGAGCGAGGGGAAGATGCCCCAGCGGGTCGGGAGCGGCGTGATCCACGACGGTCGGCTGTATCTCTCGAACGCGGACGGCACGGCGGAATGCATTGAGGCGGCGACGGGCCGGACGCTCTGGAAGGAGCGGCTGGGCGGCCGGCTCTGGGGATCGATCCTGCTGGCGGAGGGCCGGCTCTACGTGGGGAACCTCGAGGGGCGGATCTTCGTCCTCGAGGCCGGGCCGGCCTTCAAGCGGCTGGCCGAGAACGATCTGGGCGAGACGATGTACGCCGGGCCGGCCGCGTCGCGCGGCGCGCTCTTCCTCCGGACCCACCGCCACCTCTGGTGCATCGGGGAGGGCCGATGAGACGGCGGGACTTCATCGCGGCCTCGGGCGCGGCCTTCCTGGGCGCGCGCGCCTCTCTCGCGGGCCAGGAAGACCCGGTCGGCGAGAGCCAGCGGATGCCCGAGCCCGCGGTCGTCCTCCCGACCGACGGCGTCCCGCGCGAGGGGAAGGAGAAGCGGATCGCCGCGATCACGACCGCCTACTTCAAGTACTCCCACGCCGACGACATCATCACGCGCTTCATCGAGGGCTACTCCATCATCGGGCGGAGCCATATCCCCCACTGCAAGGTCGTGAGCCTCTACGTCGAGCAGTTCCCCGAGACCGACATCGGCCGCGGGATGGCTGCGCGATACAAGATCCCGATGTTCGACTCCCCGCAGAAGGCCCTGACCCTCGGCGGGAGGGAGCTCGCGGTGGACGGCGTCCTCCTGGTCGGCGAGCACGGCGACTACCCGGAGAACGAGAAGGGGCAGAAGCTCTACCCCCGCCGGCGCCTCTTCGAGGAGATCGTCAAAGTCTTCCGCGCCTCGGGGCGCTCGGTGCCGGTCTTCAACGACAAGCACCTCTCCTACTCGTGGGAGGACTCGAAGTGGATGGTGGGGGCCTCCCGGGAGCTCGGATTCCCGATGATGGCCGGGTCGAGCGTGCCGGTGACCTGGAGGCGGCCGCCGCTGGAGCTCAAGGCGGGGACGGAGCTCGAGGGCTCGCTCTCGGTGGGCTACGGGGGCGTCGAAAGCTACGGGTTCCACACGCTCGAGGCGCTCCAGATCTTCGCCGAGCGGCGGAAGGGGGGCGAGACGGGCGTCCGCGCCGTCCAGTGCCTGGAAGGGCCCGAGGCCTGGAAGGCGGCCGACGAGGGCCGCTGGAGCCTCGATCTCCTCGAGGCCGCGCTCGAGAGGATCCCGGGGCGGCGCGGCCGGCTCCGCGAGGAGGACGCCGGGGCGGTGGTCTTCCTCGTCGAGTACAAGGACGGCCTTCGCGCCGCCGCCTACCTCTCGCGCCGCCACGCGGCCGAGTGGGCCTTCGCGGGGAAGATCCGGGGACGGGCGCGCCCGGCCACCACGTGGTTCTACCTCCCCAAGCCCCAGCGGGACCACTTCGGATTCCTCTCGAACCACATCGAGAAGATGTTCCTGACGGGGCGGCCGAGCTACCCCGTGGAGCGGACGCACCTCACGACGGGGATGCTCGCCTTCCTCATGGACTCCCGCGCGGCGGGCGGGCGGCAGATCGAGACGCCGGAGCTGGAGGCGGCGGGCTACCGGATCACTGGTACATGAAGGGGACCGTGCGGTCGGTGAAGCCCCCCGCGCCGATCTCGCCCCCGTCCACGGTCACGACGGAGCCCGTCACGAAGCTCGAGGCCCGAGAGGCGAGGTAGACGACCGTCCCCACGATCTCCTCGGGCTCCCCCACGCGCGCGAGCGGGGCCTTGTCGAGGATGGGCTTCAGATACTCGTCCTTCGAGAGCGTCGTCGCGTTCATCGGCGTCCGGAAGAAGCCCGGGGCGATCGCGTTCACGCGGATGTTGTACTTGGCCCACTCGATCGCGAGCGTCCGGACGAGCTGGACCACCGCGCCCTTCGAGGCGCAGTAGGCGGCCGCCGTCGGGTGGCCGATGAAGCTGAGGACCGACGCCGTCGCGATGATGTTCCCGCCCCCCTGCGGGATCATCTTCCGGGCCGCGGCCGAGGCGCAGAGGAAGACGCCCTTGGCGTTCACGTCTATCACCCGGTCCCAGCCCTCCTCGGTCTCCTTCTCGGCCGCCGCCCCGTCCCCGCGGGCGGCGTTCGCGACCATGACGTCGATCCGCCCGAAACGGCGGCAGGCCTCCTCGACGAGGGCGTCCACTTCCGCCTTCTTCGAGACGTCCGCCCGGCGGAACGGGATCTCCGGACCGTACGGCTCGACGGGGTCGAGGATGTCCGAGGCGAGCACCTTCGCGCCCGCGCCCGCCAGGCCCTTCGCCATGGCCGCGCCCAGGCCGCGGGCCGCCCCCGTCACCACCGCGACCTTCCCCGAGAGGTCGAAGAGCTCCAGCGTCTTGAGCCCCATCGCCTACCTCCCCACGATCTTCTCGACCGCCTTGAGGCCGTTCGTCCCGTCGACCGAGACCTTCTCGAGCGGGATCCGGCCGGCCACCGTCGCCGTCTCCCGGAACCCGGAGCCCGTCACCACCGCGACGACCCGTTCGCCCGGGCCGATCTTCCCCGACTCGAGGAGCTTGAGGACCCCCGCGACCGACGCGGCCGACGAGGGCTCGCCGTAGATCCCGTCCGCCGCGCCCAGCTTCGCCTGCGCCGCGACCGCCTCGGCATCGGAGACCTGGAGGACCAGGCCGTCCGACCACTTGATTGCGCGGAGCGCCTCGATCCCGTCCGGAGGGTAGGCGAGCGCGGTCTTCACCTGGATCGTGGGCGGCACCTCCCGGGGGACGACCGCGCGGAGCTCCTTCTCCTTGGTCACGTCCTTCGCGAGCGCGGCCTCGAGGGCGGTGTAGCCCTGCGGGACGACGGCCGCCATCCGGGGCATCTTCTCGATCTCGCCGCGGGCCTGGAGCTCGCCGAAGGCCTTGAAGATCCCGGCCAGCGTCCCCCCGCCGCCCGCGGGGCAGACGATCCAGTCGGGGACGCCGCCCAGCTGCTCGAGGATCTCGAACCCGATCGTCCGGGGCGCCTCGGCCTCGTAGGGGTTGGCGAGCCGGTAGGTGGACGCCTCGTAGAGCTTGAGCTTCTCGCAGGCCTCGTGGACCCAGGCCAGGGCCTCGTCGGGAGTCCCCTGATACTCGAGGAGCCGCGCGCCGTAGACCATGAGCGGGAGGAGCCGGAGCTCGGAGGCCCCGCGGCCGAACGCGATCACGCAGCGGAGCCCCGCGCGCGCGGCGTAGGCGGCCGCCGAAAGCGCCGTCGAGCCGTCCGAGTAGAGCATGATCGCGGGGAGCCCGAGCTCGACGGCCTTGGTCACGCCCACGGTGAGGCAGCGGTCCTTGTGGGACCCCGTCGGGTTCCGCGTCTCGTTCTTGATCCAGACCTCGGCCCGCTCCTCGAAGCGCGCGCGGACGAGGGGCGTCTCGCCCTCCTCGAGCGTCACGAGCTTCGCGTCGGCCCCGACCGGGAGCAGGGCCCGGTACTTCCACATCGAGGCGCCCTTCCGCTCGGCCCGGTAGGCCTCGTCGGCGTAGTCGAAGTGCATCGGCCCGCCGCAGTCGGCGCAGGACGTGTGGTAGGCCGTCTGATTCGCGGGTTCGCCGCACTTCCGGCAGAGGATCGAGTGCATCAGGCCTCCTTCCCGGCCAGCTCCGCCCAGAGGTGGGCGCAGGCGAGCGCGCTCTTGTGGAACTCGTCGAGCCACACGTTCTCGTTCGGCGAGTGGACCTGCGCGTCCGGGAGGCCCCATCCGAGGAGGAGGGTGTCGGCCCCGAGCACGCTCTTGAACCAGTTGATGATGGGGACCGACCCGCCTTCGCGGATGAAGACGGGCCGGGCGCCGAAGCCGGCCTCGATCGCGCGCGCCGCGGACCGGATCGCGGGGTGGTCCCGCGGGTAGACGATGGCCGCCTTCGCGTCCCACTTCTTGAGGTCCATCCGGATCCCGGGAGGGAGGCGCTCCTCGAGGAAGCGCCGAAGCGCGGGGCCGATCTTCTTCGGATCCTGGTCGGGGACGAGGCGGAAGCTCAGCTTCGCCCCCGCGGCGGCCGGGAGGATGGTCTTCGTCCCCTCCCCCTGGTAGCCGCCCCAGATCCCGTTCACGTCGCAGGTGGGCCGCGCCCAGCGCCGCTCGAGGGTCGTGTAGCCCTTCTCGCCGAACGCCGCGGAGACGCCCAGGCCCGCGAGGTAGCCCTTCTCGTCGAACGCGAGCCGCGCGTACTCCTCCCGCTCTCCGGCCTCGAGCGGTGCGACGTCGTCGTAGAAGCCCGGCACCTGGACCCGCCCGTCCCCGTCCACGAGGGCCGCGAGGAGCTTCGAGAGCGCCATCGTCGGGTTGGCCACCGAGCCCCCGAAGACCCCCGAGTGGAGGTCCTGGGACGGGCCGCGGAGCGCGATCTCGTACATGGCCAGACCCCGGAGTCCCGTCGTGATCGCCGGGACCCCGCGGGCGAACTGGAAGCCGTCGCTCACGACCGCGACGTCGCAGGCGAGGCGCTTCCGGTGCTTCTCGACGAAGGCGGGCGCGTTCCGGCTCCCGAACTCCTCCTCGCCCTCGACGTAGAACTTGAGGTTGAGGGGGAGGCGGCCGACGGTCCGGAGCCAAGCCTCGACCGAATTCACGTGGGCGAGGATCTGGCCCTTGTCGTCGCTCGCGCCCCGCGCCCAGAGGCGGCCGTCCCGGACGACGGGCTCGAACGGCCCGCTCTTCCACTGGTCGAGGGGGTCGACGGGTTGGACGTCGTGGTGGCCGTAGACGAGGACGGTCGGGCGTCCGGGGGCCTCGAGCCATTCGCCCACGACCGACGGGTGCCCGCCCGTCTCCTCGACGCTCGCGGCCACGCCGATCGAGTTCAGGCGGGCGGCGGTCCACTCGGCGGAGCGGCGGACGTCGGGCGCGTGGCGGGGGACGGCGCTGATCGAGGCGATGCGGCAGAATTCGGCCAGCTCGTCGACGAAGCGCTGGCCGTTCCGCGCGAGGTACTCGGTCACTTCGCGCGGCGCGCCGCCCATCGTCCCGCGACTCTAGGACTTCGCCGGGCGCGCGTCAAGCGGGCCGGAACGCCCTTCCCGCGGACGTCTAAGCTGTATGCGCCTGAGCCTGACGATCGCGCTCCTCCTGGCGGGCTGCGCCGGCCTCGACCTGGACAACGGTCCCGAGGAGCCCGCCCGGCTGGCCGCGCTCCTCGAGAGCGGCGACCCGCTCGCCCGCGAGGAGGGGGCGCATCGGCTCTCGCTCCTGGGGATGAGCGTCCACGAGGCCCTCGAGACGGAGGGACGCCCCGCGGGGCTCGTTGATCAGGACACGGCCTCGCTCCGGGAGCGCCTGGAGGACGCGCTCCGGGAGCGGGACCCGGAGCGGATGGTGTGGCGGGCGTACCACGCGCTCCGGGGCGGCTGCCTCGGGCGGGACTGGCGGCGGATCTCGGAGGCCCTCTCGCGGCAGCTCTTCCGGCTGGTCGAGATCTACGAGCCGCACGAGCGGGCGAAGTTCGTCCGCTTCATCGGCCGCGCGCGGGCCTACGTGAACGCCGCGGGCGACCCGCACGACCTCTTCTTCTGGGTCCAGTCCGTCCGCCGCGACACCGGCTGGCTCGTCCGCGAGGTCTACGTGGGCCTCCACGTCGAGTTCGAGGCGCCGTTCAAGGACCTGACACGCCGCGACCGCTACCCGCAGGGGAGCGTGCTCGCGCGCTTCTTCGAGCTCGAGGAGGTTCGGAAGCTCGCGGCCGTCTACCCCGTGCTCGAGGAGATCGAGTTCTCGTACGGCCGGATCCGCGACAGGGAGTCGGGGCTCGTCCCGGCGGGCTTCCACGTGAACGCCGGCTTCCTGCTGGCGGGCGAGCGGGGCGGCGGCGGGCGCGGGATCTACTACACGGCCGAGGCCGGGCTCGATCCCCCGACCTCCCCGCGGGGCCGCCTCCTCCGCGACCGCCCGGCCGCCGACGGCCCCCTCGTCCCCCGCGGCGCCAGCTTCTGGGGCGCGGGCGGCTGGAGGCCCCCGGAGGAGCCGTGAAGGCCCGCGGCCGGCCCCAGGTTACGGCCTTGCTCACCCTCCTGATCCTCTCGAGTCTGGTCTTGTTGCCTGTTCCGCTCCTCGAGTGCCGGGTGTGTCGAGGAATCGCCCGACGGCTCCAGACGCAGGGGGTCCCGCAGGAAGAGGCGCGCCGGGACTGCCCCTCTTGCCGGGACGGTGGTCGCACGACGCTCCTGAAGGGATTCCGGTACCGGAGGACCGACTCCCGTCTCCGCGCGATGATCCAGGAGGCCCCACGGACGCCGGGATCTCCGTGGACGGGCGGCCCCGTGGTCGAGTCCGAGTTCCTGACGCTCCTGCGTAGGAACGGAACGCGCTCCCTCCTCCTGGAGTCGCGCCCGACCTACAACGGGCGGGCGAGATTCGTGGAGGTCGGGGGCCTCGACTTCGTGGTCGCGATCGCGAGCCAGTCCGGCTTCAGCATCCCCGGCGACTGCCGCGTGGAGGCCTGCCTCTTCGACCTCCGAGGGAACCTCTTGGATCGCGTCGAAGGGGTCTGCTCGACCCGGGAAGGGAGTCTCGCGGCCGCATTCGTGAGCGACTCGCCGCCCGTCGGCCCCGTGATTCGCATCGACGGCTGGGACGCGTTCGTCCGGCGCGAATACTTCGGCAGCTTCGAACTCTCGCACGGAGAAAAGACCTCCACGGTGAAGCCCCGCGGGAACTGGATGGCGGAAGGCCTCCTGCGGCTGGCCGTCCGGGACGGCAAGTTCGAGGTCCTGCCTCCTCCGTCGGCCGGCGTACAGCAGTAGGGAGGGATGCGTATGGCCCTGATTCTCGCGGAAGCGCTCCTGGCGGTCCTGTCGCAGGAACAGCCCGAGGGGGCGACGCCGGAGCTGCTCGCCGAGCTCAAGGCCTATCCCCATCGCGTCCTCTACGAGTCGTTCCGGGACGGGAACTGGGAGCTCTACGCCTGCCGGGCGGACGGATCGGAGTCGGTCAACCTCACGAAGACGCCCGAGGTCGACGAGACCTACGCCAAGGTCTCGCCCGACGGGACGAGGATCGTGTTCATGGCCGACGAGGGGAAGGACGAGGCCCGCGCGCGGAACCTCTACGTGATGAACGTCGACGGGACCGGCCGGGTCAAGATCGCCGACCGGTCGCGCGACCCCTGCTGGAGCGCCGACGGGAGGAAGATCGCCTTCCTCAAGTGCGAGTTCGAGAAGTTCATGTACTCTGACATTAACAGCACGGGGCTGCGGATCTACGACGTCGAGAGCGGGAAGACGGCCGACCACCCGAACGCCGCGAAGATCCACCACCTCTTCGCGCTCAACTGGTCGCCGGACGGACGGTGGTTCGTCTCGACCGTGCACGGCGGGATGGGGTTCAAGCACGGGATCATCGCGCTCGAGGCCGCGGGCGCGGGGGTCTTCGACCTCGCTCTCAAGGGCTGCCGGCCGGACCTGTCGCCGGACGGAAAGAGGGTGATCTGGGGCCACGGCGACTACGCGGTCGGGCTGGCGGATCTCGACCTGTCGGCAACGCCTCCCAAGGCCACGTTCCTGCGGAACATTGTCGAAAGCAAGGAGCCGCTCGAGACCTACCACGCCGACTGGTCGCCCGACGCGAAGTACGTGGCGTTCAGCTTCGGCCCCAAGTTCAAGGGGAAGAGCCTGAAGGGCCACCTCCCGGAGATGAACGGGATCGAGGCCCCCGGCTGGAACCTCCGGATCGCGGACGCCTCGGCGTCGAACCGCTGGGCGGCCATCACGTTCGACGGGAAGTCGAACAAGGAGCCCGAGTGGATCCCCGTCCCGACGAGGTGAGCATCTCGGAGCTCGCATTTCGCATCTCGGAAGGGGGAGGGAGTCTTGCGGGGGAAAACGAAAAACCCCCGGGGGGCGGGTTTCGCCCCCCGGGGGTCTGAAGGCCTCGTCGGTTACCGCTTGGAGCCGCCGGTCGCCACGTCGAGCCTCCGGGTCGCGCGCCGGAGGAAGAGGATCGCGAAGCAGGTGTCGACGACGTTGTTCCAGCCGCCGCCGGCGTCCTGCTGGGCGAGCAGGTACTCCGCGCCCTCGCGGTACCACATGTGGGTCCCGATCCGCTCGGTGCCGAACAGCATGCCCACGCGCTCGACGCCGTAGATGTAGTAGTAGTGCCACTTCGCCCCCAGCTCGGGGTTCTGGTCGAACACCATGTGCTTGTTCATCCACTGGAGGCCCTGGAGGATGTCCTCGTCCTTCCGCCAGTCCTTGCCCATCATGTAGTCGAGGATGCAGAGGGCCCCGACCGCCCCGACCGTCATCGAGCCCCAGGACTTCTCGGTCCCGGTGTAGCCCCAGCCGTCCGGGGACGCCATCGCATCCAGCGGCATGACGCTCGTGCCGGCCGGGGCGCCCTTCTTGTCCGGCTTCTTCTCGAGGAGCGTATCCAGCGCGAGCGGCTCCTTCTTCCCGCCCGCGTCCGGGATCTGCAACTTCCGCCAATGGGCATCGACCAGCTTGAGGAAGCTCTCCTCGAATCGGATGCCCGAGTCGTGGCAGGCGCGGAGGCCCAGCGCGTGGTACTGCATGTTCGAGTGGTCGTGGTCGGGCGGGCCCGCGCGCTTCTGCTTCACGTGGATGATGTTCGTGACCACGGGCTTCATCTTCTTCGCCGGGTCGAACTGCTCGTTGGCCTTCTTCGCGGCCTCGGGCCGGCCGCCCGAGCTCTTCACGGCGGCCCGCCCGGGCGAGGCCGTCGGGACTTCCTCGACGAAGATCGAGGGGGCCCCGTAGCGGGACGTGCCGGAGGAGCTGATGTTGTCGACCAGGAACTGGGCGCAGGCATGGATCCGGGGCTGGTACTTCACGCGGTCGATCTCCTCGAGGCACATGGCCTGGAGCGCGACCTTGTAGGTCCTCTCGAGCTTGGACTCCAGCATCTCCTTGAGCAGGGCGTCGAAGTCGCCCTGCATGTCCGGGTAACGCTCCGGGACGCCCGCGTGGATCAGGGTGAGCAGGATCAGCTCGTTCCCGTTCACGATGTCCTGGTGGAAGGAGCCCGTCCGCTTCCCGCGGAGGTAGGCGACGCCCTTGTCGATCGCCTTGTCGACCTTGAACGCGAAGTTGATGTCGGGCGGCTCGGGTTTCGGCGGCGGCTGCTGCTGGGCGCCGACTACCGAGGTCGCGAGCACGAGGATGAGCGAGACGGAAATGAATCTCATCACGGACCTCCCAATTCCTCTTTCCGGATCGCGCCCGCCCTTACCTCATCATGCCCCCCAAGCCCCGAAGGTGACAGGAAAACCGCCCTCTCCCGGACCCCGCCCCCGCCCCCGACGGCCCTCGACACCATAAGCGATGCATCGGGCCCGGGACCTCCCTACACCTCCATCCGGATCTCGCGCCTCCAGCCCTCGTCGGGCTCGACGTCGGCCTCGTCCGCGCCCCCCCCCGACTCGGCCCGGCCCGCGCGCCGGAGGAGGCGCCGGATCTGGGCGCCCAGGACGTCGAGCTCCGTCGAGGCGTAGTGCTCCCCCCCGAAGCGGCGCAGGGCGCCCGTCTGCGCCTCGAGGATCTCCGCGTCCTGGCGGAAGATCCGGGTCCCGACCGGGCCCAGGGCGAGGCGGACGAGCCAGGCGGGCAGGCGCGTCCGGAACCGGATCACCGCGTGCATTCGGGTCAGGTCCTCCTCGACGGGGGTGCAGATCGAGGTGATCCGGAAGTACGCGCCCCCGCCCCACCCGTACTCGACCTGGGCGATGCTGGGCAGGACGAAGCGGTCGACGTGCGTGACCGCCTCGCCCGCGGGGGCCAGGATCTTCCCGGCCCATCCGCCGGGGCGGGGCTCGCCCAGGTACTCGGCCTGGACGCTCGCCGGGGTCCGCGTGACGACCGCGGTGATCCGGCGCCGCTCCCCCCGGCCCCGGAAGAGGCCCCGGTGGAGGACGGCGGTGTGGGGCACGTCGAGCGCGTTCTCGAGCGTCGCGTCGAGGGAGGCCCTCACCTCGACGGTCCGGCGGACCTCGCCGCCGCCCTCGGCCGGCCCCAGGGCGAACGGCTCCGAATCGGGCGCCCGGCCGGGGGAGGCGTAGACCCAGACGAAACCGTCGCGCTCCCGCGCGGCGAAGGACGGGACCAGGCCCGGCCGCGGCCCGTCGCCGTCGCAGCGGCCCGGGACGAGGGTGCAGCGGCCGGACGGGTCGTAGCGCCAGCCGTGGTAGGCGCACTCGATTTCCCCCGCGGCGGTCCGGCCGAGGGAAAGCGGCGTGTTCCGGTGCGCGCAGCGGTCCAGGAGCGCCCCCGGCCGCCCATCCGCGTCCCGGAAGAGGACGAGGGGACGCCCCAGGATCGTCCGGGCGAGCGGGCCGGTCCCCAGCTCTCCGGAGGCGCACGCGACGTACCACGCCCGCGCGACGCCCGCGAGGGGGAGCCGCCCGCCGTTCTCCGCCGGCCCCATCGCCCCAGGATACCATGCGCGCGCGGGGCCGCCCACGCTCGAAGCGCTCCGATCCGCGGGGCGCCTTTGCTATAATCGCGGCCGATGGCGAAGGGAGAGGCCTACACCGTCCTCGCGCGGCGCTACCGGCCGACCGCGTTCGAGGACGTCGTGGGGCAGGAGAAGATCTCCTCGACCCTCCGGAACGCCATCGCCGAGAACCGCGTCGCGCACGCCTACCTCTTCAACGGCCCGCGGGGCGTGGGGAAGACCACGATGGCCCGCCTCTTCGCCAAGGCCCTCAACTGCGCGAAGGGCCCCACCGGCTCGCCCTGCAACGCCTGCGAGGTCTGCCGCGCGGTTCACGAGGGCGGCGACACGGACGTGATCGAGATGGACGCCGCCTCGAACCGCAGCGTGGAGGACGCCCGCAGCCTCCGGGAGGGCATCCGCTACGCGCCGCTCCGCGCCCGGTCGAAGATCTACATCATCGACGAGGCGCACATGCTGACGCGGGAGGCCTTCAACACCCTCCTCAAGACCCTCGAGGAGCCGCCCCCCCATGTCAAGTTCGTCTTCGCCACGACCGAGGTCCACAAGCTCCCCGACACCATCGTCTCCCGCTGCCAGCGCTTCGACTTCCGCCGGATCACGACGGCCGACATCGTGCGCCGCCTCAAGCAGGTGGTCGAGGGCGAGCGCCTCGCGGTGGAGGACGCGGTCCTCTCCGCCATCGCGCGGGCCGCGCACGGCTCGATGCGCGACGCCGAGAGCCTCCTCGACCAGCTCGTCTCCTTCAAGCCCAAGGGCCTGGCCGAGGGGGACGTGGCCGCCGTCCTCGGCGAGGCGCGCGGCTCCCACCTGGCGGGCCTGGTGGGCGCCGTCCGGAGCGGCGACGCGGGCAAGGTCTTCGCCTCCCTCGCGGCGATCTTCGACGGGGGCGTGGACACGGGCGCCTTCCTCGACCAGCTCGTCGAGCGGTTCCGCGCGGTCCTCGCCGTCAAGGTCTGCGGGAAGGACGCGGACATCGTGGACCTCCCGTCCTCCGACCTCGAGGAGGCGGCCCGGGAGGCGGAGGGCTTCACGGTGGAAGCCCTGCTCTACGCGATCCAGGTCCTCCTCGAGGCCCGTCGCCGCGTGAAGGAGGGGGCGAACCCCCGGATCGTCCTCGAGGTGACGCTCGTCAAGATGGCCCGGAGCGCCGACCTCGTGATGCTGTCCGACGCGCTCCGCGCCGCGCCCGCGCCCGCGGCGCCGGCCCCCGCCCCGCGGCCGTCCGCCGCGGCCCCGGACGCGGTCCCGGACCCCGAGCCGGCGACCGAGGAGTTCAAGGGGACGCCGACCAACCTCCAGGAGGCGCAGGCCGCCTGGCCGCGGGTGTACCAGGCGGTGAAGGAGCGCAGCGTGCTCGCGGGCACGCTCCTCCGCGAGGGCAAGGTCACGCGGTTCGCGGCGGGCGAGCTCGTCTTCACGCTCCCCTCGCACTTCAAGAAGTTCCACGTGGACCAGCTCGAGTCTCCGAAGAACCGCGCCGTGATCGAGCCGGCGGTCCTGGGCGTCTTCGGCCGGCAGGTCGCGCTCCGCTTCGGCCTCGAGCCGGGCGGGGGCGTCGGCGAGACGCCGATGTTCCGGAAGCCCGCCCCTCCCCCGGACACCCCGTCCGACCCGGGAGTCAAGAAGATCCTGGAGACCTTCGGGGGTTCGAAGATCGTGGGCATCGAATAGGAGCACGGACATGTTCCCCGGCGGAATGAACCTCGGGAAGTACGGCAAGCAGTTCGAGGAGATGCAGAAGAAGATGGCGCGGCTCCAGGAGGACCTGAAGGAGCGCGTGGTCGAGGGCACCGCGGGCGGCGGCATGGTCAAGGTGATGGTCAACGGCCAGCAGGAGGTCGTCAACGTCAAGATCGACCCCGAGGTGGTCAACCCCGAGGAGAAGGGGATGCTCGAGGACCTGGTCCTGGCCGCCGTGAACGAGGGGGTGAAGAAGGCCAAGAAGCTGCACGAGGCGGAGATGGCGAGGATCACGGGCATGATGCTCCCGCCCGGCCTCGTATGACGAGGTCCCGAATCCACGGTCCCGAGTCCACAGTCGGGTTCCCCCCGACCCCCGCCTGCGCGGCCGTAGCCACGGCCGCTTCGGCGTGGCGAAGGCCCGGGGGGAGCCGCCCCCCCCTGGGGGGAAGGGGGGGATGAGGACTCGGGACCCTGGACTGCGGACTCTGGACTAAGATGGCTTACGCCGAACCGATCGCGCGTCTCATCCAGGAGCTGTCGAAGCTTCCCGGCATCGGGGAGAAGACGGCGGAGCGGCTGGCCTTCCATCTCCTCGCGCGGCCCGCGAGCGAGGCCCTGCTCCTGGCCCAAGCCGTCCGGGACCTGAAGGAGCAGGTGAAATCCTGCGGGGCGTGTTATAATGTCTCCCAGAAGGATCCCTGCGAAATCTGCTCCGACCCGAAGCGCGACAACGGGACCGTCTGTGTGGTGGAGCAGACCCGCGACCTCTGGGCGATCGAGCGGTCGGGGTCCTACCGGGGCGGCTACCACGTGCTGCACGGGCACCTGGCGCCGCTCGACGGGATGGGCCCCGAGAGCCTGACGATCCCCGGCCTGGTCGCGCGGGTACGAAAGGGAGGCGTCCGAGAAGTGATCCTGGCGACCAACCCCACGGCCGAGGGCGACGCGACGGCCTTCTACATCCAGAGGGCCCTGGGGCCGGGCGTCCAGGTGACCCGGATCGCCCGGGGCATCCCGGCCGGCAGCACCCTCGAGTATTCCGACCGGGCGGTCGTGGGAGACGCCCTCTCGGGACGCCGGGAGCTCGGGCCGTGAGCGCCACCCCCCGCATGGAGTTCGGCCTCACGCAGCGTCTCGAGCAGCGGATGCATCTGTCGCAGCAGATGCTCCAGAACCTGGAGCTCCTCCAGCTCCCCATCATGGACCTCCGCGACCTCATCCTCCAGGAGCTCGAGGCCAACCCCACGCTCGAGGAGCGGCAGGACGTGGACGAGCCCGAGCCCGCGCCCGACCCCGACCAGGCCGCCGCCGAAGCCGAGGCGTCCGAGGAGGAGGTCCGGAAGAGCGAGGCCATCGAGGACGTCGAGGAGCTCTGGCAGGACGCCGAGCGCCGGACCCGCCGGAGCGACTCCGCCGAGGCCGCCGAGCGCCGGATGGAGATGATGAACAACGTCTCCTCCGAGGGCACCTCCCTCCGCCAGCACCTGACGAACCAGCTTTCGCTCCTGGAGATCGAGGAGGGCCTCAAGCCCTTCTGCGAGCACGTGATCCAGACGATCGACGACTCGGGCCACATCCCGCTCCCGCTCGAGGAGATGGTCTCCTCGCTCCCGGAGGAACTCCGGACGGAGCCGCCCGAGGTCCTCCTCCGGAAGGTCGAGCGCGCCATCGCGGTCATCCAGGGCCTCGAGCCCCGGGGCGTGGGCGCCCGCTCGGTCAAGGAATGCCTCCTCCTCCAGGTGGACGAGGCCAACCCGGAGGCCCCGCTCCTCCGCCGCCTGATCGAGAACCACTTCGAGGACGTGGGCGCCAACCGGCTCCCCCGCATCGTCAAGGCGTTCGCGGCGGACCCGGAGGTCATGGCGATGCTCGGCCATTCCGGCGAGCCCGACCCGAACCTCGTCCTCGAGGACGTGAAGTCGCTCATCGCCACGATGAGCAAGCTCAACCCGAAGCCCGGGGCCACCTACTCCGCCGACCGGGTCCCGAAGGTCTACCCGGAGGTCGTGATCAAGCAGGTGGACGGGAAATACGAGATCGTGCTCGAGGACGGCTGGCTCCCCCCGATCGCGATCAACCGGAAGTACGAGGAGATGGTGGAGGTCCGGAAGCTCTCTCCCGCGGAGAAGGAGCAGGTCACGGCGATGGCGGCCGACGAGCGCTTCTCGAAGGAGGAGCGGGAGACGCTCGCCGAGATCGCCCGGGGGAAGCGGATCATGCCCGGGGACCGGACGAAGTTCGGGGAGATGGCCCGGAAGGAGGGCCTCGGCCCGAGCGAGCAGAAGCTCGTCGAGGACCTGGCCCGCGATCCCGCGTTCAACCGCGAGGACCGGAACTTCGTCAAGTCCCGCGTCGACGCGGGGCGCAAGCTGATCACCGCCATCGAGCAGCGGCGCAACACGATCTCCCGCATCACCGCCGAGATCCTGCGGCGCCAGATGGACTTCTTCGAGAACGGGGTCGAGCACCTGAAGCCCCTCAAGATGCAGGAGGTGGCCGACGCGGTCGGCATCCACCTCTCCACGGTCTCGCGCGCGATCTCGGAGAAGTGGGTCGAGACGCCCCGCGGCATCTTCCCGCTCAAGTTCTTCTTCGCCTCCGCCGCGCCCCGCTCCGAGGCCCCCTCCCCCCCCGCTCCGTTCGGGCCCTTCTCCGGCGACGGGGCGGGCGGCGACGCTCCCGACGAGGGGACCCGCCTCGCCCTGATGGAGAGGATCCGCGAGATCATCCAGGGCGAGGACAAGAAGAATCCCCTCTCCGACCTCGAGATCGTGCGCCGGCTCAAGGACCAGCACCGGATCAGCGCCGCCCGGCGGACCATCGCGAAGTACCGCGAGGAGATGAACATCCCGTCCTCGAAGCTCCGCAAGCAGTACTGACCCGGGCTCCCGCACGCCGCATCTCGCATCCCGGGACGGGCGGTTAGTTCTTTGCGGGCACTGCCTCTTTGTGTTGAATAGGCGTCCATGAGCGGCGACGCGGAGGCGAGGGCGGCGCGGTTCCGGGAGCGCGCGGAAGCGCTCGAGGCGGAGATCGGGAAGGTCATCGTCGGGCACCGGGACGTCATCCGCCAGACCGTGGTCGCGGTCCTGGCCGAGGGGCACGCCCTCCTCGAGGGAGTGCCCGGCATCGGGAAGACCCTCCTCGTCCGCACCCTCTCCCAGTCCCTCAACCTCCGCTTCTCCCGGATCCAGTTCACCCCCGACCTCATGCCCGCCGACATCGTGGGGACCAACATCGTGGCCGAGGACGCCCAGGGCCGCCGGCAGTTCGAGTTCCAGAAGGGGCCCATCTTCGGGAACATCATCCTCGCCGACGAGATCAACCGCGCGACGCCGAAGACCCAGTCCGCCCTCCTCGAGGCCATGCAGGAGAAGAGCGTCACCGTGAGCGGGAAACGGCACGCCCTCGAGGAGCCCTTCTTCGTCCTGGCCACCCAGAACCCGATCGAGATGGAGGGCACCTACCCGCTGCCCGAGGCCCAGGTGGACCGCTTCCTCTTCAAGATCGAGGTGCCCGCCTCGAGGCTCGAGGAGCTGGTCGAGGTGATCGACCGGACGACCGGGAAGGAGACTCCCCAGCCCCGGCAGGTCCTCGCGGGTCCCGAGATCCAGGAGATGCGCGCGACCGCCAAGGAGGTCCTGATCGCCTCGCACGTGAAGGAGTTCGCCGCGCGGCTCGTCCTGGCCACCCATCCGGCCGAGGGGGCCGCCATCGCCCGGAAGTACCTCCGCTACGGCTCCAGCCCCCGCGGCGCCCAGGCCCTCGTCCGCGCCGCCAAGGTCCTCGCCCTGATCAAGGGACGCTACAACGTCTCCTTCGGCGACCTCAAGGAGGCCGCCTTGCCGGCCCTTCGCCACCGACTGATCCTCAACTTCGAGGCCGAGGCCGAGGGCGTCCGCCCCGACGCCCTCCTCGAGAAGATCCTGGCCGAGCTCCCCGAAGTCGCCGCCGCCGCGAAAGGCTAGATCGGCCGAAACGCGGGCCCCTCCCCGCCGTCCAACCGGCATGGCGGGCGGAGCGGCCCTGGGCGCGATCCAGCAGCTTCTCCGCGACCTCCACGCCATGGACCGGGACTTCCGGAACCTCTCGGGGTACCGGAGGCTGCCGGCCCCGATCGGCTCCCCGGTCGGCTTCGACCGGTACCACGACCCGGCCGCCCGCTTCGAGTTCGCCTACCCCGCCGGCTGGAGGCTCCGCCGCGACGGCGGGGTCCAGGTGAGCTCCCCGAAGCTCGGCTCGTTCGCCCGCGTGGACGCGGTCCCGGCGGCCGCGGACTTCTGGGCCTGCCTCGAGGCCGCGGTCCTGCGCCGGGGCGGCGAGTTCCGGCGGGACGAGGCGCGCGAGGGACCGCCGGGTCGCGCGCGCGGCGGGATGCGCCTGGCCGGGCTCCGTTTCGAATGGGACGGCACGGCCCACCGAGCGGCCGACGCGTGCGTCGTCCTCACGCTCGGGAGCGTCGTCGACCCTCCGCGAAGCGGGGCGCTGGAGCTCTACGAGCAGAAGGTCCTGGCCGCGATCCGGCGGTCCTTCCGGCTGGGCCCCGGCCTCAGACGAAGTTAGAAGTTGGAAGTTGGAAGTTCGAAGTCAGAACCCTCCTCCGACTTCCCACTTCCAACCTCGAACTTCTCCCCCCTTGGTGCTCGCGGTCTCAAGTGCGTATCGGAATTGCTCGCACAGTTTCCAGTTACCAGTTCCCAGAAGTCGAACGCGCGCGCTCTGCTGGAGACTGGAAACTGGGAACCGGGAACTGTGCCGCAATGCAGAAAAGCTATGCGAACTTCTGAAATCCGGCACTTAGCCTCCGCCCCCGATGTCCGCCTCGCCCTCGGTCAGGCAGAGCTTGGCGGCGATCTCGGCGGGAGGGACGACGACGCACGAGTAGATCAGGACGTCGTGGAGCCGGCCCGTCAGGTCGATCGCCTGCTGCGGGAGCGTGGCCACGCGGGTGAACCCGAGGGAGTCGAAGATGCCCTGCGCGCGCTTCTGGAGGTCCAGGATCTCGGCCAGGAGGATCCCGAGGCCCAGGGGCTTGGCCAGGTCCTGGAACTCCTGGACGAGGACGCGGGCCAGGCCGCGGCCCCGGTACTCCTGGTCGATCGTCACCCGGATCTTCCCCACGTGCCGGGACCAGCCGTGCTTGTCCCGGTGGAGCGTGGCGTCGGCCACGACGCGCTTCCCCTCGAAGGCGAGCAGCGGCAGGATGTTCCCGTAGTCGAGGTTCTGGATCCAGGCCCGGATCGTCTCGCGCTTCCGGACGTCGTCCTTGAAGAGGTGGCGCTCCTCCGCGGGGACGCGGCGGAAGAACTCCACGAGCGCCGTCTCGTCCTCGGCTTTCATGGGACGCACCGAGAACTCGCCCAGGATCTTCTTGGGATAGCGGGACAGGGGCTCGCTCATGGCTTTTCCTCCGGAGACCACCTTAACCTCCCGGCCGCCCTAGATCCAGCGCCGCCGGCGGAAAAGGAGAAAAAGCCCGCCGGCCGTCGCGGCCATGATCCCGAGCAGCGCCCAGAAGCCCCACGGCTCGCGCGCCAGCGGGATCGCGGCGAAGTTCATCCCGTAGATGCCCGCCAGGAGCGAGACGGTCATGAGGACGATCGAGAAGACCGTCAGGACCCGGACCCCCTCGTTCGTCCGGTTCGAGACGACGCTGAGGTAGACCTCCATCGCGGAGCTGAGCAGGTCGCGGAACGACTCCAGCATCTCGGAGACGCGGCAGATCCGGTCGTAGACGTCGCGGAAGACGACGGAGTCCTCGGGGGAGACCATCCGGAACTCGCCCCGGGAGAGCCGGTGGAGCACCTCCCGCTGCGGGCCCACCACGCGCCGGAGCTGGAGGATCTCCTTCTTGAGCGTGAAGATCTCCCGGAGCGCCGGCTTGCTCGCGTGCTTGAAGAGCCGGTCCTCCAGGCCGTCCACGCCTTCGCTCAGCCCCTCCACGACCCCGAGAGTGCCGTCGGCCAGGTCGTCGAGGATCTCGGCCAGGACCCGGTCGGGCCCGCGTTCCATGACGCTCCGGACCTCGCCGCACTTCTTCCGGACGTCCTCGAGCACCCGCATCGGCCCGCGGTGATGGGTCACGATGAAGTTGGCGCCGAGGAAGACGTCCAGCTCCTCCGCGGCCAGGGGGCGCAGGCCCCGGATCCCGTGGAAGACGAGATGGAGGTAGTCCCCGAAGTCGTGGAGCCGCGGGTGGCTCGTCTGCACGAGGCACTGCTCGATCGAGAGCCGGTGGAAGCCGAAGACCGAGCCGAGGATCCCCTTCTCCTCCTCGGTCGGGTCCTCGAGGTCCACCCAGAGGCAGCCCTGGCCGGTCTTCAGCGCGGCCGCGACCTCGTCCTTCGACGAGAGCGTCCTCGCGGCTTCTCCGGGACGGGCGTGGAGCGCGGTCAACATGGGGGTCGAGTATACAGGCCGGGGGGATGCCATATTGGTTCCATGAACCTGTACAAGCTCTCCTGGGTCCTCTGGATCCCCGGCACGATCGCGATCATGGCCAGCTGGTTCAACCTGGTCCCCGCGCGGATTGGCTGGATCGGATTCTGGGTCGCGCTGGCCGGCACGCTTCTCTCCTTCTTCCCGTCGAGGTCCCGCGCCTGCCCTGAAGCGACCCGGGCCCCGGCCTCCGCCGCGCTCGACGACCTGGCGAAGCTCGCCGATCTCCGGGAGCGCGGCGCGATCAGCGAGCAGGAGTTCTGGGAGAAGAAGAAGGCTCTGATGGACCGCATCGGGCCTCCCTCGCCGTAGATCCCCGCCGCCCCCTACTTCTTCTTGGTCTTGTCCAGCAGGCGTTCGAGCAGGTCCTTCGCCTTGTCCTCGATCAGCGCGGGGAGCGCCCGCTTGATCAGCTCCTGGATCGCGGCCTCGAAGTCCAGGCGCGGGCTGTCCACCGTGCCCTTGAGCGGGACGAAGAAGCTGTTGCCGGTGTAGCGCGCGAGCTGGGGGTACTTCTTCCGCACGTGGTCGGTCATCGGCATCTCGACCATCATCTCCATCTTCTTCCTCACGTCGCCCCGGCTGTCGCGCTCGCCGAAGTCGATCCAGCCGGAGAAGACGAGCTGGTAGCGGGACAGCCGGAGCACCATCCTCTCGTACTCGCAGCGGCCGTTCGCCACCCTGATCTCCGTCCCCAGGAGCTCCCCCTGGATCGCGTTCGCCTCGCCGATCGCCGCCATGAGGTCCTTCACCGCGGGCGAGCCCACGACGTTCAGATTCTTCACCGCGAAGACGCCCCGGCCGGTCAGGCTCCGCTTCGACGCCTGGACCCAGTCCTTCTCGTCGGGATCGATCGGGCCGGTCCAGAACAGCGTGAAGTCCGACGTCAGCTTCCCGTCCACCGTCCCGTTGACCGTGTGGAAAATCGGGTTGATGTTCTCCAGGAACGGGCCCATGTTCGCGTTGGCGTCCACGTCCTTCGCCTGGAAGACGAACTTGCTCAGGGGCTTGTCGGCTCGCGGGCGGAAGTCGAGCGAGGCCTGGAGGTCCGTCTTCCCCTTGTTGACCTCGAGCGGCGTGCCCGAGACCATCCGGCCGTCCTTCAGATCCAGCCGCGTCTTCCCCGACACCGTGGTCCCCGTCATCGTGAACCTCGCGAGGTCGAGGTCGACGGTGGAGGTCGAGCCGCGCAGGATCGAGAGGGCGTCCAGCTTCTTCGCCTTGCCGTCCAGGCTCAGTTCCAGCGACTTCTCCTCCGCCCCGGCGAGCGTTCCCGGGAGCCACGGCTGGAGCGCCGCGCCCAGCTTGTCCGGGTGGTACCGGAACGAGCCCCGGACCTTCACGAACTCGGGCTCCGTGTCGAGGTTCTTCACCGCCCCGGTGAGGTTTCCGCGCAGGAAGCCCGACGCGACCTCCAACTTCCGGAGCTCGTACGCGCCCGGCGACATCCCCACGTCGTGGACCAGCGTCACCGCGGGCTCGACCACCTTGTTCTTCTGGCCGTCCACGATCTCGAGGTTCAGGATCTTGGACGTGCCCGTCGTCCCCTTCGACGTGTAGGTGACGTCCGACTCCAGCGCGCCCTTGGCCGCGTAGCCCTGGTCGATCCACTCGAAGTAGGCCGTCTTGAGCCTGGCGAGCACGTCGTAGTCCTTGCCCTTCAGCGTGACCGTGAACTCGACGGGCTTCGTCATCGCCATCCTCGTCGCGCCCGTCCCGGAGTCCTTGATCATGAGGCCCTTGAGCTCCGTCTTCCCGGTCGCCGTGATCAGCTCCGGCTTGAGCGAGACCGCGGTCGTCACCTCGATCGGCGGTCCCGCGAGGCCCAGGTCCGGCATCCACTTCGAGAGCTCGACGGGCTTCAGCGTCGCCGTGAGGTTCAGGTCGCCGGCCCGGTCCGGATCGAGGACCTTCCTCACCTCGCCCGTCACTTCGGCCGCCACGGCGGCGGAATCGATCCGGCAAACCTCGATCTTGAGGCCGCCGTTCCTCGCCGTCGAGAAGGTCCCCTTCTGCGTCACCGTCGCGTCGATCGGGCCGATCACCGACGGCTTGACCACGTCCTTCCCGGCTTCCGTCACGGTCTTCTTCGTCGTGACCTTCACGCCCTTGGCGGTGGTGTCGAGCTCGACCTTCTCGCCGGCGTAGGAACCCTTGACGTCCACCGATCCGGCGAGCCCCGGCGGGTCGGCCATGAAGAGCGAGAGCCGGGCCCCCAGCTTCTCGAGGTCCGCCTTCGCCTGGAGCGTCGACTGCCGGACGGCGACCGGCTCCGCGAGCGTGACCCCGCCCTTCGCGTCCGCCGTCGCGACCGCCGAGGCGAGCGTGAACGTCTCGAGGTCGACGGACTTCTTCGCCCCGTCCCACGCGCCCTTCGCCTTGAGCGAGACGGCCTTGTCCACCTCCTGCCGCTTCTTCGTCGCCTTCTCGACCGCCTCGAGGTTCGAAAGCCTCGCGTCCACGTCGAACGACGCGAACGTCGACCCCCTCGTCGTCACTTTCCCGGTCACCGCCGCCGTCCCTGCGATCGCGGTCCCCGGCTTGAGCTCGACGAGCCCGGGCAGCGCCTCCGAGAGCGCCCCCAGGTCGCTCGCGAGCGTCAGGTCCGCGGCCACCGAGCGGGCGTCCGCCATCGCGTCCCTGAGATCGGCCACGACGGAGAGCGAGAGCGCCTTCCCCGACTCCACCCGGAGCGTGTGCCGCCCGGAATACTTTGCGTCGAAGGCCCCCTCGTGCTTGAGCGTCGCGTCGAGCGGGCCGTAGGCATCGAACTTGACGGCGGTGAAGGCGCCGTCCACGGCGATCTTCTCGGTCGTCCCCTTGGCCGTCACCACGGCCCGGCCGCCGAGCGCGGGCGGCTTCTCGAGGAAGCTCTTCAGCTTCTCGGCCAGCTTGCCGAGGTCCGCGTCGAGCGTGAGGAGCGACTCCTGGACCTTGAGCTCCTTCCCGATCGAGGCCCCGCCCCGAACGTCGACCTTCGCGAACGACGAGTCGAGCTTCACCTCCTCGGCGGTCGCGGTCGAGGTCTTCCCGTCCCAGGCGGCTTTCGCCTTGAGCCCGATGGCCTTGTCGAGCTCGTAACGCTTCCGGTCCTTGTCGATCGCGACCAGGTCCGCCGCCCCGGCGTCCAGGTCCACGCGCGCGGCGTCGGCGCCCTCGGCCTCCACCGTCCCCTTCACCCACGCCTTCCCCTCGAGCGTCATGCCCTCCTTGAGCTCGAGAAGCTTCTCGAGCATCTTCCCGAGCTCGCCGAGATCGCCCTTCGCGTCGACCCGCGAAACCACCTGCGGCTTCCCGAACACGTCCTTCACGGTCGAGACGATCTCGGCCGACGCCACCTTCCCCGACGCGAGGACGAGCGTGCTCGCGGCCGTCCCGTCCGCGTCGATCGAGCCCCTGTGCGTGTGGTGGATCTCGCCCACGTCCACGCGCTTCTTGTCAAGCGTGACGGCGATCCCCTTCCCGCGCGTCTCCAGGTCCCAGGAGACTGGGAGCCTGAGCTTCGGCGCCGCGAGGTCGGCGTCGGTCGGCCCCCGCGACACGATCGATCCCGAGAGCGTCAGCTTCCCCGCCAGGGCGAGGCCGGCCCCGAGCATCCCGCCCTTCTTGAGGAACGCCTCGGCCGCGGCGAGGTCGGTCTCGACCTTGAGCGCCGTCTTCGCGACGCGGGCGCCGAAGGCGTCGGTCAGGTCCGCCTTCAGGTCCACGGAGAGGAGCGGGCCCAGGTCGAGGACGACCGCGTTCGGGCCGCTCCCCGTGGCGTCGAGGCCGCCGGCGTGCGTCACCTTCAGGCCGTCCAGCTCGTAGCGCCTCCCCTCGAAGCGGACGGCGACCGCCTCGAGCGCGAGGTCGGCCTTCCCCTCGAACGCGGGGATGCCGTCCAGGCGGTAGTCGAGCGTCCCCTGGAGGCGCCCGCCCAGCTCCATCGCCGGGTCGGGCCCGTAGGCCCGCGCCGCGCCGCCGAGGTTCTCGAGGGCGACCCGCTCGAGCGTCACCTTCGCGGGGCCGGACTTGCGGTCGAGGTCGAACGACCCCTCCGCGCGGATCGACCCGTCCAACGGGTCCTTGAGCGAGAGCGAGTAGTCGATCGGCCGGGCCAGCGTGTCGACCTTCGCGTCGACGGTCAGGGCCGTGAACACGGTGTCCTTCCCGGGCCCTTTCACCGTCACCTCGCCGTCCCTCACGCGGAGGATCGCGCGGACGAGGGGCTTTTCCTTCGGCCCGGCGGCGTCCTTCCCCCCGGCGCCATCCCCGGGGGCGGTCGGGGGCGGCGGGAAATCGTAGTTGAACCTCCCCTGCGCGTTCCTTTCGATCACGATCCTCGGGGCGACGACCTCGACCTCGGCGACGTAGCTCCCGCCGAGCGCGGACCCGAGCGAGACCGTCGCGTCGATCCTCCTCACCTCGGCGAGGGGCGACGGGAAGCCCCGGGGGGCGATCCGGAGGCCCTCGATCGCGAGGCGGCCGGACCAGGCAAAGGAGACGTCGCCCACCGCGACCTCGGCGTCGAGCATCGGCCCGAGCGCCGCGGGGATCCTCGACTTCGCGACCGACGCGACGACCGGCGGGACGAGGAGAATGGCCAGGAGCAGGAGGCCCGCGAGGGAGGCGCCCGCGACGACGAGGATCCTCTTCCAGCGCCGCCGGGGGGCCGGGGCGGGCGGCGTCGGCGCCGGGGTCGGGGGGGTCATGCTCCCTCCTACACGACGGACGGGGCGGCGGGTTTCGCGAGCCTCCTCCAAAGATAGTAGACGGGGACTCCGAGCGCCAGCACTCCCAGCCAGGGGAGCGTGGTCCGGGGGGAGCCCAGGACCTCGAGCGTCGAGACGCCGAGGGCCGAGAGGACGAAGAGCGCGGGGACGACCGGGTATCCCCAGCAGCGGTACGGCCGGGCGAGGCCGGGCTCGCGGAAGCGCAGGACGAAGACGGCGACGACCGAGAGCGCATAGAAGATCCACATCACGAAGCCGTAGGCCTGCGAGAGGTCCTCGAATCGTCCGAGCCAGGCGATGGCCAGGCAGGAGAGGAGGAGCTGGCCCCAGAGGGACACGGACGGCGTCTGGAAGCGCGGGTGGACCCGGCCCAGGAACCGGAAGAGGAGGCCGTCGCGCGCCTGGGCGAAGGTCACCCGCGCGCCGGTGAGGATCGATCCGTTGGACGCGCCGAGCGTGGAGACCACGACCATGAGGGTGAGGGCCCAGCCGCCCGCCGCGCCGAGGAGGCGCTCGGCGACCAGGGGGGCCACCGTCTTCACCTCCTCCTGCCCCATCTCGGCGAGGGGGACCATCGAGAAGTAGACCGAGTTCACCGCCAGGTAGAGGGCGGCCACGGCGGCCGTCCCGAGCATCAGGATCCGCGGCAGGTTCCGCTGCGGCTCGCGCACTTCCCCCGCCACCGACGCCACGTCCGCCCAGCCGTCGTACGTGAAGAGGATCATGTAGAGGACCGCGGGGAGGGCGAGAAGGAAGGGCTTCGGGGGCGCGGCCGCCGCGAAGTTCGCCGCGCTTCCCTTCGCCAGGAGCAGGCCCGCCGCGACGATCCCGAGGAGGGCGAGCAGCTTGAGCCCCGTGAAGGCCACCGCGAGGCGCGTCCCCGCGCGCGTCCCCGCCGCGTTCACCGCCGTGAGCGCGACCAGGGCGAGGGCGCCGAGCGTCTGGGACCTCCAGTCGACCCCTCCGGCCGCCTCGGCCCCGAAAAGCCGGAGCAGGTGCTCCCCGAAGACGAGGATGATGCCCGCCGCCGCGAACGGCTTGGCCAGGAGGAGGTACGACCAGCCGAAGACGAACGCGACCGGCTCGCCCAGCCCGCGGTGGAGGTAGACGTAGATGCCGCCCGAGCGGGGGAACATCGAGCCGAGCTCCGCGTAGGCCAGCGCCCCGAAGAACGAGAGGAGACCCCCCGCGACCCAGAGGGACAGGATCAGGGCCGGGCTTCCCATCTCCTTCGCGATGGCGGCCGGCGCCCGGAAGATGCCGCTCCCGACGATGATCCCGACCATGATGGCCGAGCCGCCCCAGAACCCGATCGTCCTCGGCAATTCCGGGCCGTCGGAGGCTCCCGAGTTGTCAGACATGAGAGACCGCATTATGTTTTTTTTGCCCGGTCCGGTCGATGATGGGATTGACCGGACCGGGCAAAAAAAACATGTTCAAGGCCGGGAATAAGGAAGGTCCCGTGCATCTCAAATGGCTGGAACCTCGGTGGTTGACGAAGCGGCCCTGATCCGCCGGGCGCGGGGGGGCGACCGGGAGGCCTTCGGCCTCCTCGTGTCGCGCCACCAGGCCTCCGTCTACCGGGTGGTGCGGGGCATCCTGGCCCTGGGCGCCGACTGCGAGGACGTGACCCAGGAGGTCTTTCTCAAGGCGCACGCGAGCCTGGGGAAGTTCCGGGGCGACTCGGGCTTCTTCACCTGGCTCTACCGGATCGCGGTGAACGAGGCGCTGCGGGCGCGGAGACGCCGGCCCTGGGGGACGACCGAGTCGCTCCCCGAGGTCGAGGCGCCGCCGCGGGAGGAGCCGGACGAGAACGGGCCGTCGCTGGCGACCCTGGAGCGCCTGCTCCGGAAGCTGCCCGACGAGTTCCGCTCGGTCGTGGTGCTCCGGGACCTGGAGGGGATGGCGTACAAGGACATCGCCGAGACCCTGGGGATCCCGATGGGGACGGTGGAGTCGCGGCTGTTCCGCGCCCGGCAGGAGCTCCGGGGGCTCTGGAGGAAGTCGAAGGAGGCGAAGAATGCACTGTGACGAAGCCGCCCGCCGCCTGACCGCGGGCGAATCGGGCCCCGAGCTCGAGATCCACTGCTCGGCTTGCGAGGAGTGCCGCCTGCTCGCCGAGGACCTCGCGGGCCTCGGGCGCGCCTTCGCCCGCGCCCGCGCCGAGTGGGCGCCGTCCCCGGGCTTCCGGGTGAGCCTGCCGTCGGTCCCGTGGCGGAAGATGGCCGTCGCCGCCTGCCTCCTCGTCCTCCCGCTGGCCGCCTGGGCAGCCGGCTCGCTGCGTGGCCCCGAGCCGCGACCGGACGTCTCGGTGCTCCTGGAGCCGCGTATCACGGCGACGCCGTCCGACCGCCAGCTCCTGGGCGCCCTGTTCCTGGAGGAGTCCCAGCCATGAGAATCTGGATCATGATCTTCTCGGCCGCCCTCTTCGCGGGCGGCACCTGCCTGGGCGTGGCCCTCCATCCGAAGCTCGCCCTCCGGGCCCCGGCCGCCGCGCCGGCGGCGCCCGAGCCCTGGGGATGGCGCAGCGAACTCTCGTTCCACCGCTTCGCCACCGAGCTGGGCCTCTCGGACGACCAGGACCAGAAGCTGGAGCGCATCGTCAGCGAGACCCAGCACCGGATGGACTCGTTCGGGTTCGCGATGCGGGCCGCCCACGACGAGTCGCGGGAGCGCGTGAAGGCGATCCTCACCGAGGAGCAGAACCGGAAGCTCGACGACCTCATCGCCCAGGAGCGACGCAAGCGCTCGGAGGCCGAGGTCCGCCGCTCCGTGGAGGCCTACACGAGAATCCTCGCCCTCACGGAGGAGCAGGCCGCGGGGCTCCGCGAGGCCCTCCTCGAGGGGAAGGCCAAGCGCCGCGAGGCCTACCACCGCGGCGACCGCTCGGTCTTCAAGACGATCCGCGAGGAGCAGAACCGGAGGATCGAGAAGTCGGTCGCCCCGGAGCAGTTCCGGAAGTACATGGAGATCCAGGACTTGTTCGAGGACAGGAGGGGTTCATGAGGACGTGGATGGCGGTTGGATCGGCGATCCTGGCGGCAGTTCCCCTGGGGGCCCAGCAGTCGCAGCAGCGGCAGGAGGACCCGGTCGAGCGCTCGGTCCAGCGCTGGCGCGAGCAGCTCCGGCTCACCGACGAGCAGGTCCCGAAGGTCCGGGAGATCGTCAAGAAGCAGTACGACGATCTCCGCGCGGTCCTGACGGACGAGCAGAAGCCCCGCCTCGAGGACGGCGGGCGCGGGCGTTCCGGCTCCTCGGGGCAGGGCGGCTCCGGCGGGAGCAGCCGCGGCGGCTGGTACCCCTCCACCGACGAGCTCAAGACCCAGCTCGGCCTATCGGAGGAGCAGGTGACGAAGATCAACGAGGTCCGGGACGGCGTCCGGGAGGAGATGAGGAACTTCTTCCAGAACCGCGGGGGCCGTCCCCCCGGGCAGGACATCCAGGCGGCCATGGAGAAGATCCGCGCGGACGCCACCGCGAAGATGCGCGAGGTCCTGACCGACGAGCAGAAGCCCAAGTTCGACGAGGCGCTCAAGGCCTACCAGGCCCAGCCGCAGGCCCCGTCCGACGGGGGCCGCGGCCGGGGCGGCTCGGGGTCCGAGGACCGCGTGAACCGGGCCATGGAGGTCCTCAAGATCTCCGACGCCGCGGAGGCCGAGGCGGTCCGGTCCGTCGTCAAGAAAGTCGTGGACGCCATGGAGAAGCTGGACGCGGCCCAGCGGGAGGCCCGGACGGCGTTCGAGGAGACGTCCCGGAACTCCGACCTTTCCGACGAGGCGGTCGGCGACAAGCTGACCGAGGTCCGTAAGAACCTCAAGGATCTCGAGAAGGAGCTGGCCGTCGCCCGCCAGGCGCTGGCCGAGATCGTGACGAACCGGCAGGAGCTCGAGCTCCTCCGGCGCGGCGTCCTGAGATAGGCTCCCGAGACAAGGACGCCCCCGCGGGACGAGGTCCCGCGGGGGCGTTTCTCTTTCGTCCGGACCAAGCAGACTACTTGGTCATGGGCTTCCCTCATCACGAGGGAGCCGCCGCGCCGGCGGCGGCCATCCTCTCCTTGCCGCAGGCGCACTTGTACTTCACCTCGGTCGGTCCCGAGGCCGGGGCCGGCCCGGCCGACGACTGGCAGGACAGCGCCGGGATCGACAGCATCGCCGCCGCGGTCAGCACGGCCAGGCCACGCAAGATGGCTCTCATGAAACCCTCCTTGAAGGCGTCCCGCGCCTCCGCTCCCAGTCTATCCGAAATCGTAATGGCAATCAAGTGGGTCATCACGGTTTCGAATGTGCCGGCGGGGTCCGGGTCAGGGGGCGAGCGCCTTCCGGATCCCCCACTCGAGGGCCCCGACGTCCGGGCCCTCCACCCGGCCCACGAGGAGGCCTCTCCCGTCGAAGACGACGTAGAAGGGCGTCGACTTGAGCTGGTGCTCGGACTTCGCCTGGCGGGCGGCGGGCGTCACGCCGTCTCCAACGTCGACCTTCCGGAGGAGCACCTTGTCGTAGCGGGCGACCAGCTGGTCCACCCAGGGGGAGGCCTGCTGGGAGATCTTGCACCAGTCGGCGGAGAAACCGAGAACGGTCACATGGCCCGGGACGAGGTAGTCCACCGGCGAAAAAGTCTCTCCGCGCGAAACGATCTTGGACCGGGGATGGCCCTCCGGCGTGGAGAGGGACTCGAGCCTGGGCGGGGGCTTGGGCTCCGAGCAGGCTCCCAGGAGAAGCGCCGCCAGGGCCAGCCGTCTCATCCCCTGAGTATACCCGGACCCGGACGGCTCTGCCCCTTCGCCGGCTCTCCCCGTCTCTCCCGCTCCCCTAGAAGACGTCCCTCGCGCCCGCGCCGGCGAGCGCCGCCGCGGCGCAGTAGAAGACGCCGCCCGGCACCAGGATCCAGCGCGAGAGCCCCAGCGTCTCCGGGTTGAAGATCCCCGCCGCCAGGAAGAGGACGCCGAAGACGCCGAAGACGAGCACGCTCGTCGCCCAGCGCCGCACCGTCATCTCCTGCATCAGGCACTCGAGGGCGAAGACCAGGACTACGAGGCCCAGGATGAGCGTGGCGGGGATGCGGAACCACCAGACCGTGGGATAGCCGGAGTAGCCCTTCTCGGCGAAGAACTCCTGCCAGGCCAGGAAGAGGACCAGGCCGATCCACCCGGCGGCCGTGACGATCGTCGCGACGGGTCCCGCCGATCTCATCGGGCCCCCGGTCCACCGTCCGCAGTCCAGAGTCCAGAGTCGGGTTCCCCCCGACCCCCGGGGGGAGCCGTCTCCCCCCGGGGGGGCGGGGGGGACGAGGACCGCGGACTCGGGACTGTGGACTGCGGACTCACTTTTTCAGGAGCTCCTCGAGGGCCGCCGGGTCCGTCACGGGCAGCTTGCAGGCCATGTTCTCACAGACGTACGCCGCGGTCTTTCCCCTCACCGGCCCCTTCCCCTCGAGGAGGGGCATCTTCGCCCGCCCGTCCGCGAGCGCGACCACCGCCCGGGGCAGGAAGCGGCGCCGGACGACCCCGAGGAAGGGGCCGGGCTCGGGACCCGCGATCACGATCTCCCGCGAGGGCCCCTTCAGAAAGTCCACCGCCATCATCAGCGTCACGTTCGCCGCGGGGTAGCGGTCGAGGATGTTCTTGTACGATTCGATCGTCTTCACCGCCCGCTCGCGGGCGGAAGCCTCCCCCGTGTACGCGTGGAGGCGGAGGAAAACCAGAGCGAGCGTCCCGTTCGAGCTCGGGATCGCCCCCTCGTGCTCCTCCCTCATCCGGGCGATCAGCGACGCCTGCCCCGCCTCCGTGGCGTAGAAGCCCCCGGATTTCTCGTCCCAGAAGAGCTCGACGGCCTTCTCCGCCAGCCGCTTGGATTCCTCGTACCACGCGGGGTCGAACGAGGTCTCGTAGAGGTCCAGGAGCGCGGCCGAGAGATAGGCGTAGTCCTCGAGGTACCCGTCCAGCTTCGCCTCCCCCAGGCGCGAGGTCCGGAGCAGCCGCCCCTCCTTCCGGTGCTTCTCGAGGAGGAAGCTCCCCGCCCGCTCGGCCGCGTCGCGATAGGAGGCGTCCCCCAGGACGCGCGCGGCCTTCGCGTAGGCGCTGATCATGAGGCCGTTCCAGGAGGTCAGCACCTTGTCGTCGAGCCCGGGGCGCACGCGCTTCGAGCGCGCCTCGAAGGCCCGCTTCCGGAGCCCCTCGTCCAGGTCGCCCATGACCCGGAGCACGCTCTGGCGCTTCGGGAGGTCGGGCTCGTGCGGGTCCCAGTTCCCCTCCTCCGTGACGTCGTACGCCTTCATGAACCGCTCCGCATCCTTCCCGTCGAAGACCTCGCGGACGAGCTTCGGGTTCCAGACGTAGAACTTGCCCTCGACCTTCTCGCTGTCGGCGTCCTCGGCGGAGTAGAAGGCGCCGTCCTTCGACGTCATGTCCCGACGGACGTACTCCAGGGTCTCCCGGGCGATCCGCGCGTAGAACTCCTTCCCCGTCGCCTGGTAGGCCTCGAGGTAGGCGACGACGAGGAGGGCGTTGTCGTAGAGCATCTTCTCGAAGTGGGGGACGATCCAGGCGGCGTCCGTGGAATAGCGGTGGAAGCCGCCGCCCAGCTGGTCGTAGATCCCGCCCCGCGCCATCTCGACGAGCGACTTCTCGGCCATCGCGAGCGCCTCGGCGTCCCCCGTCCGCAGGTGGTGCCGCAGGAGGGCCTGGATCGTGGTCGAGTGGGGGAACTTGGGCGCCTGGGAGAAGCCGCCGTGGACGGGCTCGAACTGGCGCTCGAAGAGCTCGTAGCCCTTCCGGAGGACGGCGTCCGAGTCGACGGCGCCCGTCTCCTTGGGCTCGGTCATCCCCTTCAGGAACTCGGCGGCCCGGTCGGCGTCCTCCTCGATCGCGGCGCGCTTCTCCTTCCAGACCTCATGGATGCGGCCGAGGATCTCCAGGAAGCGGGCCTTCGGATAATAGGTCCCTCCGACGAAGGGCTTGAGGTCGGGCGTGAGCCAGGCCGAGAGCGGCCAGCCGCCGTGGCCCGTCGAAGCCTGGACGAAGGCCATGTAGATCTGGTCCACGTCCGGCCGCTCCTCGCGGTCGACCTTGATGGGCACGAAGTTCTCGTTCAGGACCTTGGCGACCTCCTCGTCCTCGAAGGACTGCCGCTCCATGACGTGGCACCAGTGGCAGGTGGAGTAGCCGATGGAGAGGAAGATGGGCTTCCCCTCCTTCTTCGCCTTCGCGAAGGCCTCGTCGCCCCACGGGTACCAGTCGACGGGGTTGTGCGCGTGCTGGAGGAGATAGGGGCTCTTTTCCTTGGCCAGGCGGTTCGTGTGCTTCATCTTCTTCTCCTGGGGAGCCTGCTCCTGCCCTCCCGCGCCCGAAAGGACCAGGAGAAGGACCGGGAGAATGCGCGTCACGCCCCCCATCCTAACAGCGGGGTCGGGGGAATACAAAGCCGCCGGATCACGCCTCGGAGGCCGCCGCGGACGCCTTGAGCTCGGCGGCCTTCCCGGCCGGGATCAGGAAGGCGAGTCCCAGGCCGAGCGCCGCCGCGCCGAGCCCCCCGTGGAAGGCGTGGGAAAGGCCCTCCCGGAGCGGGGCCACGAGGGCCCGGAGCTGCTCGGGGTCGTGCCTCATCCGGTAGTCGATCAGTCCGTCGGGCTCCCGGCCGCCGAAGGGGCCCAGGAACATCGTGGCCACGAGCGCGAGGCCCGCGAAGGCGCCCATCGAGCGGGTGAACTGGGTGAGCGAAGTCGCGGCGCCCAGGCGCGACTTCGGAACCGCGTTCTGCGCCGCGATCAGGAGCGGCGCGACCGTCAGGCCGAGGCCCGCCCCGAGGAGTCCCATCGCCGCGATCACCGGGAAGAGGGAGGAGCCCACGCCCACGCGGTCGAGCACGAGGTACGCCGAGCCCGATAGCAGCATCCCCGCCGCCGCCAGCGCCCGGTAGCTGAAGCGCGCCAGCAGCGTCCTCGTCGCGGCCGAGCAGACCATCCAGGGCACCATCATGCAGGTCAGCATGAGGCCCCCGGCCGTGGGCGTCCGGCGAAGCACTCCCACCACGAGGAAGGGGATGTGCTGGATCGCGTCGAACATGCAGATCATCGCGCAGACGCCCGTGAACGCGCCCGTCGCGAAGAGCCGGATCCGGAAGAGGTCGTAGGCGATGAAGGGGTCCTCCCTCCGGCGCTCGACGGCCGCCAGGGCCAGGACGAGCGCCGCCACCGCGGCGAAGGACCCGAGCGCCGCGGGATGGCCCCAGCCCGAGCGGCTCGCCACGCTGCAGCCCGCGAGCGCGGCGCCGGAAGCCAGGACGAGGAGCAGGGCCCCCGCGAGGTCCGGGCGCCCCTTCCCCTCCGGGGCCTTCCGCTCCCAGACGGCCTGGACCACGACCGCCGAGGCGATCCCGACCGGCAGGTTGAGCCAGAAGATCCCCGACCAGTGCCACGCGTGCGCGATCCAGCCCCCGAGGAGCGGCCCCGCCAGCGCCGCCAGGCCCCACACGCTCGAGATCGCCCCCTGCATCTTCGCCCGGTCTTCGAGCTCGTAGAGGTCCGCGATCATCGTGAAGGAGAGCGACATCAGCCCCCCCGCCCCCAGGCCCTGCACCGCGCGCGAGGCGACGAAGACCGGGAACGTCGCGGACAGCGCGCAGAACACCGAGCCCAGGAGGAGGATCGAGGTCGCCGCCAGGTGGAAGCGCCGCCGGCCGTAGAGGTCCGAGAGCCGGCCCCAGATCGGCATCGAAGCCGTCTGGACCACCATGAAGACCGCGTTGGGAAGGAAGTAGAGGGTGATCCCGTCCAGCTTCTCCAGGATCACCGGGAGCGCCGTCGCCACCAGGGTGCTGTCGAGCGCCGCGAGGAGGAGCCCCAGCAGGATCCCGATCGTAGCGGCCTTGCGGCGCGGGGGGGCGGACACGGGCCGTATGCTACCAACAAACAGTCCTGAGTCCACAGTCCGGAGTCCACAGTCAGGTCCCCCCCTTCCCCCCAGGGGGGAGCGGCTCCCCCCGGGCCTTCGCCACGCCGAAGCGGCCGCGGCTACGGCCGCGCAGGCGGGGGACGGGGGGAACCCGGCTCCGGACTCGGGACTGTGGACTGTGGACTGTGGACTTGGGACTGCTTATACTCGGCGCCTCATGAACAACCAAACCTTGAAGCGCATCGCCGACAACATCCGCGTCCTCTCCGCCGCCATGCCCGAGAAGGCCAAGTCCGGCCATCCCGGCGGCCCCATGGGCGGGGCGGACCTCATGGCGCTCCTCTACTCGGAATTCCTCTCCTTCGATCCGGACGACCCGCTCTGGCGCCACCGCGACCGCTTCTTCCAGGACGCCGGCCACCTCTCGGCCATGATGTACGGCACGCTCTCGCTCTTCGGCCGCTACTCGATGGAGGACCTCGCGGCCTTCCGGCAGTGGGGGAGCGTCACGCCCGGCCATCCGGAGCTCGACGCGAAGCGCGGGATCGAGAACACCTCCGGGCCCCTCGGCCAGGGCCACGTCATGGCCTGCGGGGCGGCCGTCGCCGAGCGCTTCCTGTCCGCGCGCTTCGGGAGCTGGCAGGACCACAAGATCGTGGCCTACATCAGCGACGGCGGCGTCCAGGAGGAGGCCAGCCAGGGCGTGGGGCGCCTCGCCGGCCACCTCGGGCTCTCGAACCTGATCCTCTTCTACGACGCCAACCAGGTCCAGCTCTCCCACATGACCGCCGACGCGATGTCGGAGGACACCGCGAAGAAGTACGAGGCCTGGGGCTGGCGGACGGAGACCGTCGACGGCCACGACTTCGACCGGATGCGCGCCGCCCTCCGCCGCGCGTGGGAGGAGAAGGAGCGCCCCACGTTCATCCTCGGCCGCACCGTGATGGGCAAGGGCGCCGTCCGGGCCGACGGGACGCCGTACGAGGGGTCGCCCAAGCTCCACGGGAACCCGCTCTCGAAGAGCGAGGCGAACTACGAGAAGACGATCCAGACCCTGGGCGGCGACCCGAAGAACCCCTTCCAGGTCTGGCCGGACGTGAAGGACGCCGTGGCGGGCGTCGTGGCCGAGAAGCGCGCCCGCGTGAAGGCCCGCCGCGAGGCCGAGGCCGAGTGGGCGAAGGCCAACCCCGAGCCCGCGAAGAAGCTCGATCTCTTCTACTCGGGCAAGCTCCCCGTGCTCGACTGGAACGCCGTCGAGCAGAAGAGCGGCGAGGCCACGCGGGCCGCCTCGAGGAACGTGCTCCACCATCTCGCCGGCCGCGTCGAGAACCTGGTCGTGATGTCGGCCGACCTCTCCGACAGCGACTACACCGAGGGGTTCCTGAAGAAGACGAGGATCTTCCGGAGGGGCGACTTCTCGGGGTCGTTCCTCCAGGCGGGCGTGGCCGAGCTCACGATGGCCGGGATCATGACCGGGATGGCGCTCCACGGGGCAGTGATCCCGGCGGGCGGGACCTTCTTCTGTTTCAGCGACTTCCAGAAGCCCGCGATCCGCCTGGCCGCGCTCCAGGGCGTCCACGTCGTCTACATCTGGTCGCACGACGCCTTCCGCGTGGGCGAAGACGGCCCCACCCACCAGCCCGTCGAGCAGGAGGCCCAGATCCGGCTCCTCGAGCGCCTGAAGAACCTCGAGGGCCACCGCGCCTTCCTCGCCCTCCGCCCCGGCGACGCCCACGAGACCACCGCCGCCTGGCGGCTCGCCCTCGAGGGGCGGGGTCCCGTGGGCCTCATCCTCACGCGCCAGCCCGTGGCCGACCTCCCCGGGAAGGAGCGCCGCGCCGAGGCCTTCGCGGGCGTGCCCCGCGGGGCCTACGCCGTGGTCGACGGCGACGCCCGGCCGGACCTCGTCCTCGTGGCCAACGGCTCGGAGGTTTCGCTCCTCGTGGAAGGCGCGGCCGTCCTCGCGAAGAAGGGACTCCGGATTCGGGTGGTCTCCGCTCCCTCGGAGGCCCTCTTCCGGGAGCAGCCGGGGGAGTACCAGGAGCGCGTCCTCCCCTTCGGCGTTCCGACGCTCGGCTGGACGGCGGGCGAACCGGCCACGCTCCGCGGCTTGGTCGGTCCGCTCGGCAAGGTCCAGGGCATGACCCGCTTCGGCGCCTCCGCCCCCTTCAAGGTGCTCGACGAGAAGTTCGGCTACACGGCCGAGAACGTCGTCCGGATTTCCGAGGCCTATCTCGCGGAGTACAAGGCCTCCCTCCAGAAGCTCAAGGCGCTGCCCTGAGCTACGCTTTCCCCAGGCAGCACTGCTTGAACTTCCTCCCGCTCCCGCAGGGGCAGGGCTCGTTCCGGCCGACCTTCGCCTGGGTCGCGCGGATCGGCGCGGGGCCCTGCCGGATCGGACGCGCGTAGTACCAGGTCCCGTCCACCCGCTTGAACTCCCCCTTCTCGTGCAGCGCCTCCTCCCCCCCTTCCTTCCGGAAGTAGGCCGTGAAGTCGACCGTGGCGTGGTCGGGCTTCGCCCCGGTCTCGTGGGAGTGGATGACGAGCCGCGTCCAGTCCGTCCCGCCCGCCTCGGGGTCGGGGACGTAGGGCTCCTTCGCGGTCCCGAGATAGGTCCGGTGGAGGTGCTCGAAGTCGCCCACCACGTGCGCCGTGAACCGCGAGCGCATCAGTGCTTCCGCGCTCGCGGCCGGCCGCTCCCGGGCCAGGAGGGGACCGCAGCAGGAGGAGAACGCGGGGCCCGCCCCGCACGGGCAGGGGGACGTCGGGGCGACCGGAGCGCTCACCGGGGGATCCTCCGGGCGGGGACCAGGGCGCCGGAGGGCGTCCGGGCGAAGGCCCCCTCGCCGGCCATCTGGCGGACGAGGCCGGCGAGCCGGGCGAGGGCGTCGTCGTTGCGCTTCACGCCCAGGAGCTTGATCGCCTGCACCGCGGCTTCGTCGTCGGCGCAGCCGCAGGACTCCTCCACGACCCGCAGGAGCGCCGCCCGGCGCTCTTCGTAGGCCACGACCTCGAGGTCGCGGCTCGCGTCCGGGAGCGACGAGCGGTCGCGAGGGACTATTTCGCGGTCCTCCCGGCCCCACAGGAAGTCCCCCTTCCGGCGGACGAGGCCGCGGGAGACCGCCCGCTCCACCGCCTCGTCGATCGCCGCCACCCGCTTGCTCCCGGCACGGGCGTCGACCGCGCCCAGCACCCGCCGGCGGACCTCCTCGAGGTGGACGGGGCTCTCCCGGTTCACGATCGCCGCGACGAACTCCGCGAGCTTCTCCGGGTTCACCTCGGCCAGGTGCCGATCCCCGATGTTCGCGCTCGCCTGGACGGGCACGTAGGCCGGCGGCGCCGCGCGCCCGGCCGGCGGCGAGTCGGGCTCGCGCGCGACCGGCACGGACGGCGCGGGCGGGCGCGGCGCGCTCTTCGCCTCCTTGGCCCGCTCGATCGCCTCCACGGAACGGCGGAGCGCCTCGTCCCGGCTCCGGAACCAGTCCGTGCTCCAGATCCGGTGGATCCTCCAGCCCAGGCTCCGGAGGACCGACTCGCGCAGGCGGTCCCGGTCCCGCGCCCAGCGCGCCGAGTGGTACTTCGCCCCGTCGCACTCGATCCCCAAGAGGTAGCGCCCGGGGGCCTCCGGGTCCACGACCCCCAGGTCCACGCGGAAGCCGCCCGACCCCACCTGCGGCTCGACCTGGTATCCCTTCTTCTCGAGCGCGCGGTGGACCTGCTCCTCGAACTCCGAGTCGTGCCCCGCGCCCGTGGCCGCGGGGACCTCCATCCGGCCGTCCCGGGCGAAGGCGAGGAAGGCCTTGAAGACCCGGACCCCCTCGCCCGCGGCGCGGCGGAGGTCGAGGTCGTCCGCCGTCAGGTTCGTGAAGACGACGCACTGCCGGCGCGCCCGGGTGATGAGGACGTTGAGCCGCCGCTCCCCGCCCGCCTGGTTGAGCGGGCCGAAGTTCATGGTGACCAGCCCCTTCTCGTCCCGCCCGTAGCCCACGCTGATCAGCATGACGTCGCGCTCGTCGCCCTGCACGTTCTCCAGGTTCTTCACGAAGAAGGGCTCGTCCCGCGACTGGCGGACGAAGGCGTCGAACGCCGCGTCCTTCCGGCAGAGCGCCTCGATCCGGTCCTCGATCGCGCCCCGCTGGGCCACGCTGAACGCCACGATCCCCAGGCTCAGTTCCGGCCGCGCGCGCGCGTGCTCGAGGGCCGCCTGCGCGACCGCGTCCGCCTCCCGCGGGTTCGTGCGCGAGGTCCCGCGCTCGTAGACCGTGTCCGCGAGGTGGCGGAAGGCGAGCCCCTCCCCCGGCTCGTTCCGGCGCGGGCTCGGAAAGACGACGAGATGGCTCTCGTAGAACTCGCGGTTGGAGAGCGCGATCAGCGAGTCGTGGCGGCTCCGGTAGTGCCAGCGGAGCATGCGGGAGGGCATCCCGCGCGAGGTGCAGAGCCCGAGGATGCTCTGGAGGTCCTGCGTCACGCTCGCCGCCGCCTCCTCGTCGTCCTCGGGGCGGCGGTCGCCGGGCTCGAGGAGGTGGTCGAAGAAGCTGGTCGGCGGCATCTGCTTCTCGTCGCCCACCACGACCAGGCGCCGGCCGCGGAGGATCGCGCCGAAGGCGTCCACCGGCTTCACCTGGCTCGCCTCGTCGAAGACCACGAGGTCGAAGACCGGTCCGCCCGGGGGAAGGTAGGCGGCGATCGAGAGCGGGCTCATGAGGAAGACGGGCTTGAGCTGCTGCACCGCCTCCCCCGCCTCCTCGAGCAGGCGCCGGATGGGGAGGTGCCGGGCCTTCTTGGCGCCCTCTCGGCGGACGAGGCCCACCTGCCCGTAGCCCACGAGGCCCGGGAGCCGCCTCCAGTGGGCCTCGGCCAGGCGCGCGCGGTTGGCCTCGAACGTCGCCCGGTCGGCCGCGCGGAAGCGCTCGACGGCCTGCTCGTGCGAGACGGCGTCGAAGTCCCGGAGCTCGGCGCGCTCGCGGAAGGCCTCGTCCGCCACCCGCCTCGCCCACGCCTGCTCGAGGGTCGCCTGGAGGCGCGCGGCGGGGAGCGTCCCCCGGTGCGCCTGCTCCGCGAGCGGCTCGAGGCCGAGCGCGGCCGCCTCGCGGTCGATCCGCCAGTAGGCCACGTAGGCGGGCAGCTTTCCCAGGCCCGCGCGCCAGAGCCCGGCCCGCTCTGACCCCGGGGCGAAGGCCTGCGCGGCGAGGTCGCCGCGGAAGGCGAGGAGCGTCCCGACCTTTCCCCACGCCCCGCGCCAGGCGGCGACTGCGCGCTCGGCCTGGCCGTGCGCGGCCCGGAGCGCCTCGCGGTCCCACGGCCCCGTCACCCAGTCCGCGAGCTGCGCCGGGAGCCCGGCCGTCGCCAGGTGGCGGCGGAAGCGGACGGCCCACGCGTCCAGTCTCGCGAGCGCCTCCCAGTCGGATTCGACGCCCTGCCACTGCGCCCCCACGAGCGACCGACCCGCCTCCGCGCGGCGCTCGACCTCGCCCCGGAGCCGCTGCCCCTCGAGGACGGCGTTCGCGGTGGTCAGGAGCTCGTACGGCCGGGCGGGGACCGGAGGATGGCAGAGCCCCTGCACGCGGCGTTTCGCCTCGCGGTAGCGGCCGGAGAAGAGCCGCCGCCACCAGGAGGAGCCGTCGGCCACGAGGTCGGCCCGCGCCTGGAGGAGGTCCTGGTCCCACGCCTGCGGGAGGAGCCGGGCCTCGTGGTCCTTCCGGAGCTGGGCCAGGCTCCTCCCGGCCTCTATCCCCGCCTCGAACGCCTTGGCGGTCTCGGCGCGGTCCCACGCGGCCCCGACCGCGGGCACGCCCCGCAGGTCGGGCGCCTCGAGCCCAAGCGCCGCGAGGCGGATCCACGCCTCGAGCGCGGCCGGGTCCGCCGCCGGGGGGGCGGCGAACGGGACGGCGAGCGCCTGGGCGGCCGCGACGACCGCCCGGCCCGCGCCCAACGCCTCGTCGAGCGCGGCGGCGATCTTCTCCTCGTCGCCTGGGACGAGCCGGACGAGCCCGCAGCCGGCGAACGGGTGGCGGGCCGGGACCCCGATCTCGGAGACCTTCGCGGCGAGGTCCTCCGCCTTCGTCCGCGCCTCGGCGAAGCGGGCCGCGTCCCAGGACGCCAAGGCGGGGCAGTCGATCCGGGGCAGCGAGTCCGCCGAAAGCCGCTCGAGGATCCCGATCGCCTGGAAGGGCGTCATCCCGGTCCGGGCCACGGGGAGCGACGCGGCCTGCGCGTAGCGGTTCAGCCGCTCGCGGAGCGCCGGGAGCGCCTCGACCAGGTCCGCGCCCGCGGGCGCCGCGGGCTTCCCGAGCGAGAGCGTCCGGAAGAGCTCCTCCGCCACCTCCTTCTTCGACGCCTTGCTGCTGTGGAGCTCGAGGCAGAGGTCGCCCAGGCCCACGTTGTCGAGCCGGCGCTTGACCACCTCGAGCGCGGCCATCTTCTCGGCGACGAAGAGGACCCGCTTCCCGGCGTGGACCGCCTCGGCGATCAGATTCGAGATCGTCTGGCTCTTTCCGGTCCCGGGAGGCCCCTGGATGACGAGGTTCCTCCCGCCCGCGACGTCCGCGAGCGCCTCGGCCTGGGAGCCGTCGGTGTCCATCACCTCCATGATCCGGCCGGGCGGGCGCTTTTCGTCCATCCGGTCGTCGGGGCCGATCGCGCCGCCCGGGTCGCGGAAGCCCTCGACGAGGAGGCCCGAGAGGACCTCGTGGCGCGAGGGGGCGAGCTCCGCCGGCCAGACGGCGGGATCGAGGTCGCGGTACATGAGGAACTTCCCGAAGCTGAAGAACCCGAGCACGATCCGGTTCCGCTCGACCCCCCAGCCCTCCCGCTCGCCGACGGCGTGCTCGACCTCGGCGAGGAAGGCCTCGAGGCCCTCGACGCTCTCGAGGTCCGGCTCGGCGGGGATGCGGAGGCCGAAGTCCCGGAGCTTCTCGACGAGCGAGAGGTTGGCCCCCGGGTCCTCGTCGGCGGCGAGCAGGTGCCACGCGGCGCGGGCGGTCTTCCGCTCGAGGCGGACGGGCGCGAGGACGAGCGGGGCGAGGCGCGTCTCCGGGGCGGCCTCGGCCTCGCGCCAGCGGAGCATGCCGAGGGCGAGAAAGAGAATGTTGGCCCCCTGCTCCTCGATCGAGGTGCGGGCGTCATAGTGGGTGGCCTGGAGACGCCGGGCGAGGTCCTCCTTCGTGCAGGGCGTGGCCAGGCTGTTCTCGGGATTGGCCTCGCCCGTCCCGACCTCGAACTCCGCGACCTCGAGACCCGGCGCGGGCGCGCCCGCCTTCGGGGGCGAGGTCTTCGTATGGTGGAAGCGGAGGGACTGGCCCTGGAGGACGAGGGTGTCGAAGATCTGGCGGGCGGACTCGTCGGTGACCTCCACCCCGCGCCTCACGGAGGCCCGCCAGTTGAGGAGCGGGTTCCGGAGGGTGAGGTCGAGGAGCTCCACCCGGCTCGCCAGGAGCCGCGCCGTCACGGGGTCGCTCGTCCGCTCTCCGTCCATCGGGGACCGCTATTCTTCGCCCCCGGGCCGCGCGTGACAAGGACTTCTTGGCCGAGGGGACTCGCGCGCGTCGGTCGTACGGCCGATGGGGGAGACGGCGCGGTGTCCCGTCCGCTCGAAGAAGCGCCGGGCACTCTCGGCCGTGTCGCCGATCCCGAGCGCCAGGACGAACGCCGGAGCGGATCTACGGTTTGCGCGCCGCCGGGGCCGGACGGGCGGGGACCAGAGGCTTGGAGAACTCCACCCCGGGGCTCGCGTGGGCTTCCTCGGTGAACGGGTTCCCGAACTTGTAGCTGTGCTGGACCCTGTCGAATCCCACGGCGCCGTCGCCCGCCAGCGTATCGTGGACTTCCTTCCGGTAGCGCAACGCTTCCGCCACGACGCCCAGGCACGGCGGCCCGTGGCGGTGCTCGGACTTCTCATACCGGCAGGGGCCGTAGGCGGCCAGCGGACCCGGGTCCGCGGCGGCCCCTTCCTTTCCCCCGCCCTTGCCCGTCTTGAGCTGGTCGAGCCGGACGGAGAGCTGCGCCCCGATCTCGCGATGCAGGCGGCTGAAGTCGTCCGCCCCCTGGGCGCCCTGGACCTTCTCGACCGCGTCGAGGATCTCCAGGAAGACGTCCGGCGCGTAGTACCCCGCCACGTAGTAGACGACTCTCATGTCCGGAGTGAGGAAGAACGTGCAGATGTTCTTCGTGGGGTAGCACTCCGCGGACGAGTTGAAGATCCACTCCTCGGTCCGCTTCTCGCAGTTGTGGAAGCCCTTGCCGCGGTTGTACCAGACGGGGACGAACCGGGAGTTGACGCGGTCGGCGACCTTCGGGTTCGAGAACGTCACGGTTCTCATCAGGTGACCGGCCGCTCAGCAGCCCTCCAGGTCGAGGTCTCCCACGAGCTGGAAGAACAGCACCAGCTTTCCCTCCTTCGCGGCGGCGTCCATCGCGGGCTTGAGCCCGACCTTCCAGCCGTCCTTGGCCGCCTGCGCCAGGTTGGAATTCACCGCCTTGTCCCGGTCCGCCAGGCCGAGGCCCTGGGCGCGATCCAGGGCCGAGCCCGCCTGCGACCGCCAACGGGCGGGGTCCTGGCTCAGCTCCGCCATCCAACGGACGCCCACCTTGTAGCCCTTCCAGGGCTTCGCGGTCCCGCGGTCTCAGCACGCGTCGTCGGCGCGAAGCGAGCCCGAGGATCCAACGAGAGCGCTCGCCAGGATCAGGATGCCCAAGGCAACACGCATGGCCTTCCTCCTCACTTCCACATCACGAGCCTGCCGCCGTGGTCGGCCAGGCGACGGCGCGCGCGCGAGACGGCGCCCCCCTTGCCGGGGACGCATTCCGGGCAACGGCACAGGATTCCTGCCAGGAGCTTTCCGCCCGGGTCGAAGCGGAGCCGCACGACCCGTCCTCCGCGGACGACGGTCGGGTTCCACGACAGGGCGACCCCGCTGGCCGCCTGGTAGACGCCGACTCCCTCGGCGTCCGCCACGGCCAGGAGCCGGCCGTCCGGGCTGATCTCCGCGACCTGCCCGGCGATCTCCCATTGGGGCTCCGGGGCGGCCCTTCCCCGGGGAGCGCCCACGCCGGGGATCTTGGCCAGGTCCCACAGCCGAACCTTTTCGTCCATGCCGGCGGTGACCGCCCTCTGGGCTTCCGCCGCCAGGGCGATCGCGGTCACCTCCCCCTGGTGCGGCCGGAACATCCCGATCCCCACCGTGCTCCCCACGATCCCGCCCAGGACGAGGTCCCGCTCGTTGAGCTTCCCGAGGAGCTTCTGGGCCTCGGGGAGTCGGTAGACGTATCCCTGGTCGTCTCCCGCCAGGAGCGCCGGGCCGGCCCACGCCACGGCCGTCACGCGCCCCAGGGTGATCCCCTCCCAGGTGCGGACGTCGATCTGCGCAACCGAGCGGGGCTTCCCCCGGAGGCCGTCGAGCCCCCAGAGGCGGAGCCCGCGCGCGCGGTTGGAGAGGACCAGGGTGGAGGCCGAGGGGTCGCATTCCCTCCGGGTGCCCGCCCGGATGGCGAGTCCTCCGACGTCGAAGTCCCTGATCGAGTATTTGACCGGGGCCCAGGAGTCGGTCTCCCAGACAAGCGCGTCCTGGTCGCGGCTCCGGGAGATCAGGACTCTGGCCGAGGCGTTGAAGAGCAGGTCGTCGACCCGACCGTGCTGCTTCAGGACCTTGGCCTCGACGATTTCCCCCCCTACCGTCAGGATGCGGACGGCGCCGCCCGCCCCCGCGGCCAGCGTGCCCGCGTCGGGACTGAAGGCGAGCGAATAGTACTCGCGCTCCGAATCGGCGAAGACTTCGTGGAGTGGCGGCGGGAGCTTCCGGGGCCCGTCCTGGGCCGCGGCCAAGGCCTGGGCGATCGTCGTCAGGATCGCCACCGCCGCCCCCGAGCGCTTCATCACGTCCGATGCGTTGGACGCCGGCGGACCGGTCCGTGTAAAGATGAAAACCGGCGCTCCGCTACTCCGCGAAATCCGTGTCCGGCCGCGCGAGGTCGAGCTCCCGGATCCAGAGGTTGCGGTAGAGGACCTCGTGCCCCTCGTTCTGGAGCTTGATGCCGCCCGGGACGTCGGTGATCCCGGCCCCTCCCTCGTTCCCCCCGTCGAGCCCGGAGTTCGCGCCGCCCCAGACCTTGTGGATCGCCACGTTCGTGTGGACCTTCTTCCCGTTGAAGAACATCGAGACGAGCGCCTTCTCGGAGCGCTTCCCGTCGACGAAGCGGGCGGCCCGGAAGTTGATGTCGTAGGCGTTCCACTTGCCCACGCCGTGGTAGGCGTGGTAGGGCGCCTCGGTCTCGTTGATCACGGCGCCCATCCCGTGCTTGGAGCGGTCCCCGTCGAGGACCTGGATCTCGTAGCGGTTCTGGAGGTAGACGCCGCTGTTGCCGCCCTCCTTCACGACCAGGAACTCGACGTGGAGCCGGAAGTCCCGGTACTTCTTCTTGGTGACGAGATCGGCCGCGCACGCGCCCAGGAACCCGACGCCTTCCGCCGGTGTTGCATCTTTGTATGATGAAAAGAACCCGATCGATCGGAACCTGGGCCGGCCTGGCCTGCCTCGTCGCCTGCGCGGGCGCCGCGCCCCAGGCGGCGGAGGGCCGCCGCAACGTCCTCTTCATCGCCGTCGACGACCTGAACAACGACCTCGGCTGCTACGGGCATCCGCTCGTCCGCTCGCCCCACGTCGACCGGCTGGCCAAGCGCGGCGTGCGCTTCGACCGCGCCTACTGCCAGTACCCCGTCTGCAACCCGAGCCGCTCGTCCTTCCTGACGGGCCGCTACCCGGAGAAGACGGGCGTCCTCTCGAACGCGGGCGACCTCCGGAAGGCCCTCCCCGACGCCGTCACCCTCCCCCAGCACTTCACCAAGCACGGCTACTTCGCCGCCCGCGTCGGGAAGCTCTTCCACTACGGCGTCCCCAACCAGATCGGCACCGACGGGGCCGACGACAAGGCCTCCTGGCAGAAGGTCGTGAACCCCCGCGGGGTCGACCGCGAGGTCCACGACAAGATCCACACCCTCGAGCCCGGACAGTTCGGGGGCACCCTGAGCTGGCTCAAGATGGAAACGCGCGACGAGGAGCACACCGACGGGATCGGCGCGCGCGCCGCCGTCGGGCTCATGGAGGAGAACCATCCCGCGAAGACCGGCAAGCCCTTCTTCCTCGCCGTCGGCTTCTACCGCCCGCACACGCCCTACGTGGCGCCGGCGCGCTGGTTTGACCTCTATCCGCTCGACAAGATCCAGCCCGAAATGGAGCGCCCGGGCGACCGCGACGACATGCCCGCCCCCGCCCTCAGGGACCGCAAGGGCCAGCGCGAGCTCACCGTCGAGAAGCGCCGCGAGATCATCCAGGCCTACTACGCGTCCATCTCCCACATGGACGCCCAGGTCGGCGTCCTCCTCGACGCTCTCGACCGCCTGAAGCTGGCCGAGAACACCGTCGTCGTCTTCGTCTCCGACCACGGCTACCACCTCGGGCACAAGGGCCTCTGGCAGAAGGGCGACCTCTTCGAGGGCTCGGCCCGCGTCCCGCTCATCGTGGCCGCGCCCGGGATGAAGTCGGCGGGCCGGGGGACCTCCGCCGTGACCGAGCTCGTCGACCTCTACCCCACGCTCGCCGAACTCTGCGGGCTCCCCGCCCCCGGGACGCCGGGGACCAGCCTCCGGCCGGTCCTCGACGACCCCTCGCTCCCCGGCAAGGAAAGCGCCTACACCGTCACCTCGGTCCGGGGCGGCCTCGGGCGGACGGTCCGGACGGCGCGCCACCGCTACACGGAGTGGGGCGACGGCGGGAAGGACGGAGTCGAGCTCTACGACTACGAGAAGGACCCCGACGAGGTGACGAACCTCGCGAAGGACGCCGCCCACGCGAAGACGCTCGAGGCGATGAAGGCCCTCCTCGCGCGGGCGAGGGAGCGGGCGGCGCGGTGAGCGTCTCCCGCCGGGCCTTCCTCTCGACGTCCGGCGCGGCCCTCGCGGCGGCGCGGCTCCCGGCGCAGGACCCGACCGTCGACGACGAGATCCGGAAGCTCGCCGAATCGGCGCCCCTCTCGATGCGCTTCGCGGGCTCGACCGCCGAGGAGTGCCGCCGCTGGCAGGAGGCGTTCTCCGCGAAGCTCAAGGCCGCGCTCGGGCCGCACGATCCGCCCGCGGCGTGGAAGACGACCGTCCGGAGCGCGGTCGAGCTCGACGACCATCGCCGCGAAGAGCTCCTCCTCGAGGCCGAGGGCCACCCCGCCCTTCCCGTCTACCTCCTCCTTCCGAAGAAGGGCGAGGGCCCGCGCCCGGGCGTCGTGGCGCTCCACGGGCACGGCGACCACGGGCACCACCCCGTGGCCGGGCGCGACGACCTCCCCGGGGTGGCCGCCTCGATCGAGAACGCGCGCTACGACTACGGCCGCCAGTTCGCGCGTCGGGGATACGCGGTCGCGGTCCCCTGCCTCACGCCCTTCGGCCAGCGCCTCGGGAAGAAGGAGGCCTACGGGAACCAGGACCCCTGCGCGGTGACGTTCGTCCGGCTCCAGCTCCTCGGGAAGGTGCTCCTGGCGGAGAACATCCGGGACGCCCGCTGGGCGGTCTCGCTCCTGGCCGGCCACGGGCGGGTGGACCCGCAGCGGATCGGCTGCGCGGGGCTCTCTTACGGCGGGCGGACGAGCATGTTCCTCGCCGCCCTCGAGCCCCGGATCCGCGTCGCGGCCGTCTCGGGCGCGCTCAACGTCATGCAGGAGCGGGTCCGCGGCCGCTACTCCTGCGGGGCGCAGGTGGTCCCGGGCCTCCTCGGGTTCGGCGACGTCCCGGAGGTCGGCTCCCTCATCGCCCCGCGGCCCTGCGTCTGGGAGCTGGGATCGAAGGATGGCCTCATCAAGCCCGAGTGGACGGCGGAGGCGCTCGCGCGGATGCGCCGGGCCTACGCCGCGCTCGGGGCGCGCGACGCGCTCGCCGTCGACCTCTTCGAGGGCGGCCACCGCTGGAACGGCGAGGCGGCCTATCCCGCGTTCGAGAAGGCGCTCTCTCCGTAGGAGGATTCCGATGCGACTCGCGCTCGCGGCCCTGCTTCTCTTGTCCGGGTGCGCGGCGGGCCCGCCGCAGGACGCCCCCGCCCCGCCCAGTTTCGTGATCGTGATCGCGGACGATCTCGGCTGGCGCGACGTGGGGTGGCACGGCTCGGAGATCAAGACGCCCCATCTCGACCGCCTCTCGGGCGAGGGCGTCCGCCTCGAGCGCCACTACGTCTACCCCACGTGCTCTCCCACGCGGGCCGGGATCCTGACGGGGCGGAACCCGAGCCGCTTCGAGATCAGCGGGCCGATCGGCGGCCGGAGCGAGCAGGTCCTCCCGGCCGAGGCCATGACGCTCGCCCGCGCGCTCCGCGACCGCGGCTACGCGACGGGGCTCTCGGGGAAATGGCACCTCGGGCTCCGTCCCGAGTCGGGCCCGCGCCGCTACGGCTTCGACCGCAGCTACGGCTACCTCCACGGCCAGATCGACCCCTACACGCACCTCTACAAGAACGGGGATCGCTCCTGGCACCGGAACGACGCCTTCCTGGACGAGGAGGGCCACGCGACCGACCTCATCGCCGCCGAGGCCGTCCGCTTCGTCGAGGCGAACGCGAGGAAGCCGTTCCTCCTCTGGGTCGCCTTCAGCGTCCCGCACCACCCGCTCCAGGAGCCGGCCGAGTGGACGGACCCCTACAAGGAATCGATCGCCGACCCCTGGCGCCGGCTCTTCGCGGCGAGCGTGACGCACATGGACGCGGCGATCGGGCGGATCGCCGCGGCCCTCGAGGGCTCGGGGATCGACCGCCGCACGATCTTCCTCTTCACGAGCGACAACGGCGGCCAGAAGAGCTACAGCTCGCAGACGGAGTACGACGGCCGCTACGAGCCGCACCTGACGCTCGGCGACAACCGCCCTCTCCGCGGCTGGAAGGGCCAGCTCTACGAGGGCGGCGTCCGCGTCCCGTCCTTCGTCCGATGGCCGGGCGTGCTCAAGCCCGCGGCGCTCGAGGCGCCGGTGAGCCTCCTCGACTGGTTTCCCACGATCCTTGCAAGGGCGGGCGGGACGGTGGACCCGGCCTGGAAGGTGGAGGGGCGGGACGTCTGGCCGCTCCTCTCGGGCGCCGGCCCGGCGCCCCCGTTCCGGCTCCACTGGGAGACGGGCGGGACGGCGGGGATCGTGGAGGGCGACTGGAAGCTGATCGTCCCGCAGCGTCCGGCCGGCGCGGCGGAGCTTTTCGACCTGGCGGGGGACCGGAAGGAGGAGCGCGAGGTCTCGGCGGCGCAGGCCGCGCGCGCGGAGGAGCTCCGGCGCGCTCTCGCGGGCGCGAAGTCCCGCTGAGCCCGCCTCACTCCTGGAGGCGGAGCGCCTTGATCGCGGTCCCGAGGCTGGTCCCGATCCCGACGAAATCAATCGGGTGTGGCTATTCTCGGTTGACGCTCATGCGGCGGCCCTCACCACCGGGGCCTTCACGACCGCCGTCTGTCCGTAAAGCTTGCGGGCCTCGTCGGCGCGATACCACTGCCAGAAGCACTC
>Ga0187893_10001602_pt1 | contig 53691 bp, 42 predicted proteins | sample MA1701074metaG_FD_139574 | JGI IMG/M metagenome (GOLD analysis project Ga0187893, IMG submission 139574) | White microbial mat communities from a basaltic lava cave in the Kipuka Kanohina Cave System on the Island of Hawaii, USA - MA170107-4 metaG ... | reverse complement strand
GCACGTGGGCCGGCCCCCGGAGCCAGGTGGCTTCTACGGCCCGTTTCGCAACCGCCGCGGCGCGGAGAGCGCCGCTGCGGCGCTCCACAAGGTGTTCCCGCTACGCCCCTGCGACTACAGCTTCGAGCCCCACCCCGCCTTGCCCCTGGGGTTGGGCTGCGTCTACGCGCAGGTCCGAAGCTGCGCGGCGCCGTGTCTCGAGCGTGTCACCGAGGCGGACTACCGCGTCTTGGCGGCCGGGGCGGCGGTGCGGCTCGCGGGGGGGATGGTTAGCCAGGGGCCCGCGTGGCTGGCGCCGGCGGGAGCCCGCGCGGTCGTCGTGGAGAAGACGGCGTCCGGGGTCGAGCTGTACCCGGTGCTTGCGGGTGTGGTGCTCGACGAGGAGCACCTCGTGGCCGACTCTCTCGAGTCCGGGCTCGACAGGCTGCGCTTTGCGCCACCGCCGGAGCCTCGCGATGACTGGCCCTGGCTGGTGGCGTGGCTCGCCGCCCCGAGGCGCAAGGGGGATTTCGTCGTCCTGCGCGATGGGGCCGCGTGATAACTTAAGGCCCGCTCGCAGCATGCCCACCCGAGAGTACTCGCCGAAACGACGCACCGCCGCGGTGTTCTTCGGCAGCGGCACCGCGGCCGCGTATCACGCCGGAGCCCTGCGCGCCCTGGACGACAGCGGCGTCAAGGTCGACCTCGTCGTGGGCTCGGGCGCCGGGACGATCGCCGCGGCCTTCGCGGCCGTGGCCGGCGGAGCAAGACTCCATGCAGGCGACGGCTTCTGGACCGGCGTCAGCTGGCGCCACCTGTACCGCTGGCGGCTGGCCCTGCGCACGGCGGCCGGCCTGCTGGCAGTCTGCTTCGTGGTCTTCCTGCTGCCGCCGCTGATCGCGCTGGTCGCTGGGGTCGTCGCCATGCCGCTGCTCCTCATCGCCGACGTGTTGCGGCCGGGGATCTTCGGCCAGGTGATCAGCCAGGTTGCCGGCGCGCCGGCGTTGATCCGCGGCCCGTACCTGGCGGCCCTGGCGGCGCCGGTGTTCGCGTTGTGCCTGCTCGCGATCGTGGCCCTGGCCCGTGGTCTGCTGCGCGATCGACGCCGCTTCAGCGAGGGCTTCGAGTCGCCCCTCGACGTCGAGCGCGGACGCGAGCGGCTGCTGCGCGCGTTGTGGGAGGTCTCGCGCGGGCCCACGCTCTCCGAAAGGCCTCCCGCCGAGCCGGAGCTGGGACAACGTTACGTCGCCCTCGCCGCCGAGAACCTGGGCCAGCCGGGCTTTCGCGAGTTGATCCTGCGCACGGCCGACGTCGAGACCGGCGGCGCCCTCGACTTCGTGCTGCTCCAGGACGCGCACCGAGCGTCCTTTGCCGCGGCCCGGGGGAGCGGGCCCCGTTCGCGCCTCGAAAGCCTGCCCGGCGCCGTGGACCTGCGCCTGCCGGCCCAGGCCGCGTTGTTCTTCGACGCGGTGATGACGGGCCTGCTGCCGCCCTTCGTTGCGCCCTTGCGCCGCGTCAGCTTTCCCAAGGGCGGCCCGTACGGCGGCGAAACGCATCGCCTTGCCGACGCGACCCTTGCCGCCGGCACGGGGCTGGCCGAGGCGCTGGCGGCAGGCGCGGAGCAGGTGATCCTGGTCGCCGCCGTCGCCGAGCAGGCCGAGGCGCCGTCGCGGCGACGCGGCCCACGGGCCCATGTCGATGCCGCGATCGCGCTCCTCGAGCGCCAGGCCCTCGAGCGTGACGTCGCGCAGGCCGAGCGCATCAACCGCATGGTCCAGACCCTCGGCCACGACACGCCCGCAGGGCGCGCCTGGCAGGATCCGGCCAGCGGGCGTCTGTTCCGGGAGTTCGCGCTCTACGTGGTGCGGCCCGCGCGGCGGGGCCTGCTCCCCCTCGAGTGGGACGGGGCCCTGGATCCGGCCAGCGAGGTGCTGGAGACGCCCGAGGACCTGCTCGACCGCGGCTATAAGGACGCCTACAGGTTGTTCGTCGAGCCGGTGGTCGGCGCCGCGCCCGAGCCACGCCGCCCCGCCATCGCCTCTCCTGAGCCCCAGACCGTCGGACTGTAACGCGGTTGCGCCAGCGGTCGAAGACGCCGAGCCCGCATTGTTGGTGCGCTGCGCCCCCGGTCTTGAACACACCAGGCTCCACAGTGCCGGCGGCCGAAGTGCGGCATAAACGTTCCCACCAGGCCCGCGCCGGGTTACCTTCTGGAAGTCGATGAAGACGCTCCAGGTCTGGAAATTCGGGGGCGCGTCCGTGGCCGATGCGGCCGCCATCCGCCGCGTGGTCGGCCTCGTGACAGCACACCGGGGTCCACTCGTGGTCGTGGTGTCGGCGCTCGCCGGCGTGACCGACCTGCTGCTCGCCGGAGCGACGCAGGCGGCGGCCGGCGAGACCGCGGCCGGCCCGGCGACCGCCAAGGCACTCGGGCGGCGTCATGCCCCGCTCGTCCGCGCCTTGGTGGGGGACGCCAGGGGCCGTCGAGCCTTGCGGGAGTTGGTCGCGGACGCCGGCCGCGAGTACGCGGACCTGACCCGCGCCCTCGCGGCCCTCGGCTCGCTGCCCGGCCTGGTCTCCGATCGCCTGCTGAGCCGCGGCGAGCGACTGGCCTGCCACCTGGTGACGGCCGCCCTGCGCGCCGCGGGGCGACGCGCCGAGTACGTGGACGCCGTGGGTTTCGTCGAGACCGACGGCCATCACGGCGACGCGACCCCCGACTTCGAGGCAACGCGCCTGCGCGCGCGGCTGGCGCTGCGGTCGCTGCTGGAGCGCGGCACGCTGGTCGTCGTCCCGGGTTTCATCGGCCGTGCTCCAGATGGCAGTGTCGTCACGCTCGGCCGTGGCGGCTCGGACCTGACCGCCACGTTGCTGGGACGCGCCCTGGGGGCCGAGCGGGTCGTGTTGTGGAAGGACGTGCCGGGGATCCTGACCGCCGACCCGCGGGTGGTGGAGGACGCGCGGCTGATCCCGCAACTCCACCACCGCGAGGCCGCCGAGGTCGCCTACTACGGGGCCAAGGTCCTGCATCCGCGCGCCCTGATCCCCATCGCCGACTCCCGGGTCCGGCTCCAGGTACGCTCGTTCATCGACCCGACGCGCCCGGGCACGGAGGTGTCGGCGCGCCGCACGGACCCCGGCCTGCCGGTGAAGGCGCTGGCGACCATCGGCGGCCAGGCGATCGTGACCGTGGCGGGCAAGGGAATGCTGGGCGTGCCGGGCATCGCCGCGCGCACCTTCGGCGCGGTGCAGGCTGAAGGGCTCTCGGTGTCGACGATCTTCCAGGCGTCCTCCGAGAGCTCGATCGGCTTCACCTTGCCGGCGTCCGAGGCCGTGCGCGCTGTCCACGCGCTGCGCCGCGCGTTCAAGGAGGAGCTGGCCGCGGGCCTGATCGACTCCGTGGCCTCCCGGGACGGCTTGTCGGTGATCGCGGTGGTGGGGGAGGGCATGGCCGGGACACCCGGCATCGCCGCGCGGCTCTTCACCGCTCTCGCCGACGCCGGGGTGAACGTGATCGCGGTCGCGCAGGGCTCCTCGGAACGCAATATCTCCTTCGTGGTTGCTGCGCGCGACAGTGGAGCTGCGCAGCGGGCGGCCCATGCGGCGTTCCAGCTCGCAAAAATCGGCGGTGGCCGCGCTCCGGAGGCCCCGCGCCGCGACGTGGTGCTGCTCGGCTTCGGGCGCGTCGGGCGCGCTCTGGCGGACCAGATCGCGCTGGCGCCACGGGACGGCCTGCGCGTCGTCGGCCTGCTCGACCGCTCCGGCTATGTCTTCCTGCCGACCGGCGTTCCCCACGCGCGTCTGCTGCGCCTGGCGGCCGGCAAGGACGCCGGCCGGCTGCTCGCCGAGCTCGGCGGCCGCCGCGCAGAGGCGCGGGCCGCCCTCGCCGACATCGGCCGGCACGCGGTGTCGCGACCCGTGCTGGTGGACGTGACCGCCGAGGAGACCGGCGACCTGCTGCTCGCGGCGCTGCAGCAGGGCTTCGACCTGGTGCTCGCGAACAAGAAGCCGCTGGCGGGCCCGGTCGACACCTACGTCCGCCTGCTCGAAACCGCGTCCGCCGCGGGGCGGCGGCTGCTCTACGAGGCGACCGTCGGGGCGGGCCTGCCCGTGCTCGACACGCTGCGCAAGCTGGTCGAGAGCGGGGACCGGGTGTTGCGGATCGAGGGCTGCGTCAGCGGCACGCTGGGTTTCGTGTTCTCGGCGGTCCAGCACGGGCGCGCGTTCTCCGAGGCGGTGCGGGAGGCGGTGGAGCGCGGCTACGCAGAGCCCGACCCGCGGGAGGATCTGTCGGGCCGCGACGCCGGGCGCAAAGGCCTGATCCTGGCGCGGCCGCTGGGTTATCTCGGCCCGCCGCCCAGCGCGGAGGACCTGGTGCCACCGGCCCTGCGGCGCGTCCCGCTGGCGCGCTTCATGCGGGCGCTGCCCAGCCTCGACGCGAGCTGGCGCGAAAACGCGGAGCGCGCCGCGGCGCAGGGCCGCGTGCTGCGTTACGTGGTCAACGTCACGCCGTCCCGGGTGCGCGCGGGCCTGGTGGCGGTGCCGGCGTCGAGCCCGATCGGCTCGCTCTCGGGCACCCGGAACCTGATCTCCTTCACGAGCCGCCGTTACCGTGCCGAGCCCCTCGTGATCAGCGGGCCCGGGGCGGGTGCCGAGGTCACGGCCGCCGGCATCCTGAACGATCTGCAGCAGCTTTTCGCGTCATGAGGCTGGCCGCGTCCGGAGCGACGGGCTAGACTGCCGGGCATGAGCGAGGCGAAGGCACAGGCCCAGGGACTGAGGCCCTTCCTCGATCAGCTCGCCGAGGGCGTCGTGATCAGCGACGGCGGCATGGGCACCATGCTCTACAGCCGCGGGGTGTTCGTGAACCGCTGCTTCGACGAGCTCAACCTCTCGAACCCCGTCCTGGTTCGCTCGCTGCACGAGGAGTACGTTGGAGCCGGCGCGGAGCTGATCGAGACCAACACCTTCGGCGCCCACCGCTTCAAGCTCGGTCCCCACGGCCTGGAGAAAAAGGTCCACACCATCAACTTCGAGGGAGCGCGGATCGCCCGTGAGGCCGCTCAGGGCCGGGCTCTGGTGGCGGGCTCCATCGGGCCCGTCGGTAAGCCGCTCCAGCCCTACGGCGCGATCTCCTTCGACGACGCGTTGGCCGCATTCCGCGAGCAGGCCCTGGGTCTCGCCGACGGCGGAGTGGACCTCTTCATGGTCGAGACCATGCCCTCCCTGGACCAGGCCCGTGCCGCGCTGCAGGCGATCCGGGACGTCAGCCCACGTCCGGTGGTCGTGTCGCTGACCTTCACCGAGGAGGGCACCACGTTCTACGGCGACAGGCCCGAGGACGTGGTGAAGACCCTGGAGGCGCTCCAGGTCCCCGTGATCGGGGCCAACTGCAGCCAGGGCCCCCAGGCCATGTTGGACACCATGAAGCGGATGGCCGCGGCGGCGACCACGGCCCGACTCTCGGCGATGCCCAATGCCGGCGCGCCTGCATTCGTCGAAGGCCGTTACGTCTACCTGTGCACTCCCGAATACATGGCGTCCTACGCCCGGCGTTTCCTGGCGGCGGGCGTGAGCCTGGTGGGCGGCTGCTGCGGCACGACGCCGGCCCACATCAAGAACCTCGCCCGCTCGGTGAAGATGGTCAAGCCGACGCGCGAGAGCGTCGCGGTGCTCGAACCCGCGCGCCCCAGGGAGGCTCCGGCGCCCATCGCGCGCGAGGAGAAAAGCGGCCTCGCCCGCAAGCTGGGCCGGCAGTTCGTGGTGTCGGTGGAGCTGGATCCGCCGCGGGGCGCCCACCCTGGGGCGCTGCTGGAGAGGGCCCAGTACTGCAAGGAGAACGAGGTCGACTGCATCAACGTGGCCGACGGCCCACGGGCCTCGGCGCGCATGAGCGCGCTCTCGATGTGCCTGTTGCTCGAGCAGAGGGTGGGGATCGAGACCATCCTCCACTACACCTGTCGCGACCGGAACCTGCTGAGCATCCAGTCGGACCTGCTGGGCGCCCACGCCCTGGGCCTGCGCAACATCCTCGCGATCACGGGCGACCCGCCCAAACTCGGCGACTATCCGGACGCCACGGCGGTGTACGACGTGGACTCGATCGGCCTGGTCCGCATCCTCGACCACCTGAACCACGGCTGCGACCTGGCTGGCAACCTGATCGGGCCAGCCCTCGGCCTGCATGTGGGCTGCGGAGCGGACCCGAGCAAGCCGGACCGCGAGAAGGAGCTGCAGCGGCTGGAGCAGAAGGTGAAGGCAGGGGCCGAGTACGTGTTGACCCAGCCGGTGTACGACCCCAAGACCCTGGAGACCTTCCTGGACAGTGTCGAGGGCCTGGGCGTGCCGATCCTGATCGGGATCCTGCCGCTCTACTCCCACAAGAACGCCGAGTTCCTGCATAACGAGGTGCCCGGCATGCGCATCCCCGACGACATCCGCGAGCGCATGCGCGAGGCGGGCTCGGGGGAGGAGGCGCGCCTGGTCGGCGTGCGCATCGCCCAGGACACGCTGCTGGCGGCCCGCGAGCGGGCCGACGGCGCCTACGTGATGCCGCCCTTCAACAAGGTCGAGTTGGCGGTGAGGGTGCTCGAGGTCCTGCACTAGAGCCGCGTCGCGCCTGCCGCCACGGAAGGGGATCGGCGTTGCCTGGACCCCTGAACTAGAATCGGGCTCAGGACCGGCTCATGAAGCGTTTGGCCCAGGTCGCCTTCTGCCTCGCGCTAGGCGCGGGGGCCCTCGCCGCCGGCGAAGGCGATCGCCCACGGCCCCTGCAGGGTCCGCAGCCGCGACGTCCGGTGTTCCCCTCGGGCCTCGACATGGTGAACCTCACCCTCTCGGTGCGCGATCCGGATGGGAGGCTCGTGACCGACCTCGAGGAGCCCCACTTCGTGGTCTACGAGGACGGCCGCCCGCAACGGATCCAGCTCTTCGCCCGGGCCGTCGAGCCGGGCCAGCAGGAAGCCCTGGCCCTGGACCTGGGGATGTTGTTCGACACCAGCGAGAGCATGCTGAAGGAGTTGCGCTTCGCCCAGGAGGCCGCGTCGCGTTTCCTCGAGTCCATCCCCCGGGCCCGCGATCTGCTCACGATCTTCTTCGACCAGGACATCCGGGTCTCGCGTTACGACAGCGAGCACCAGCAGGGCCTGATGGCGCGCATCTTCGAGTCGAGCGCGGGCGGCCACACCGCCCTGCGCGACGCGATCACCGTCTACGTCTCGCGGGTCGCCGATGCGCCGGGCCGCAAGGTGCTGGTCCTGTTCAGCGACGGCGAGGACACCACCAGCGCGATCAGCCTCCAGGAGCTCCTGGCCCTGGTGCGCTCGAGCCAGGTGACGATCTACCCGGTGGCCTTCACCGGCAGCTTCAGCCTGGGCAGCAACCGAGCGCTGTCGGCGCGCAGCTTCCTGGCCCACCTCGCCGATCTGTCCGGGGGCGCGATCTTCTTTCCGCGCGGCTCCAAGGACCTGCCGGTGATCTACGACAAGATCCTCGACGAGCTCAGGGCCCAGTACGTGATCGGGTTCGTGCCCGACAACGGCCGCCGCGACGGCAAATACCGCAAGCTGCGGGTCGAGGTCAGCGTGCCGGGGCTCAAGGTGAGGTCGCGACCCGGCTACAGTGCGCCCCGGGACTGAGTCGTCTCAGGGACGCACCAGATCCGCCAGCCGGCGCTCCAGCTCGCGCACCCGTCGCAACAGCTCCGGGAGCTTGGCGAACACCGCGCTCGACTTGAGCCAGGCGCGGTTGTCGATGGCGGGGTAACCCGAGACCACGCTGCCCGGCGCGACGTCGTTGGGAATGCCCGTCTGCGCCGTGGCCACCGCGCCGTCCCCGATCTTGATGTGCCCGGCGACGCCCACCTGGCCCGCCAGGGTCACCCCGCGCCCGATCTGGCTGCTGCCGGCGATGCCGACCTGACCCGCGAGCACCGTATGGGCGCCGATCGTCACCGAATGGCCCACCTGGACCAGGTTGTCGATCTTGGTGCCGCGGCCGATGCGGGTCTCGCCGAGGGCGGCGCGGTCGATGGCGGTCAAGGCACCGATCTCAACGTCGTCCTCGACGACCACGATGCCGAGCTGCTGGATCTTGGAGTAGCGGCCCTCCGCGTCCTTGGCGAAGCCGAAGCCCTCGGCGCCGATCACGGCGCCGTTCTGCACCACCACGCGGCTGCCCAGCCGGCAGCCCTCCCGCACCTGGACCGCCGAGTGCAGTTGGCAGTCGTCTCCCACCACGACGTCCTGGTACAAGACCACATGGGGATGGATGACCGAGCGGGCGCCCACACGCACGCGAGGCCCGACCACCGCCAGGGCGCCGACGTGAACGCCGTCCCCGAGGACAGCGCTGGGATCCACGCGGGCCGTCACGTCGATGCCCGGGGCGGGGCGCGCGGGCGGGTGCAGCAGCTCCAAGGCCCGGGCGAAGAGCAGGTACGGGTTGTCGCACACCAGCGCCGGCAGCGGGGTCTCCACCTGCGGCGGCACGATCACGGCCGAGGCGCGCGTGGTGGCGAGGTGGGCAGCGTATCTCGGGTTCGCCAGGAAGGTGAGATCGCCGGGCCCGGCGCTTTCGATGCCGGCCACACGCCGGATCTCGACGTTGCCATCGCCCCGCACCGTGCCGCCGAGGCGATGCGCGATCTCGAGCAGGATCAAGGGATGGGCACCACCGCCGACCTCTTCGGCGTGTCCCCGGCGTTGACCGAGCCGTTCACTTCCGCGCCCTCGCGCACCGACAGGGTCTGGGCATCCAGCACACCGTTGATCCTGGCCTTCTCCAGCAGCAGCAGGCGCTGCACCTTGATTTCGCCGGTGAAGGCTCCCGCGATCTCGGCCGAGTCGGCCACCAGCTTCGCCTCGACCCGGGCGCCTTCTCCCACGTGGAGACGGCCCTTGAGATGGATCTCGCCCTTGAAACGTCCCAGGATGCGAGCCTCCTTGCCCAGGAGCTTGCCCTCGAATTCCGCGTCCGCGTCGATCAGCGTGGTCTTGTCCGGCTCCATGGGCCCTCCGTGCGGCCGATTCTAGCGCGGTCCCGGGCAGCGGCGAGAAAGCCAGCTCGCTTGGTTGCCGGTCGCCTGCTCTGAAGGCATGGCTCGGATGCGAGGAGCCTGCCGCCGCTGATACAATCCGCGGCCGAGGCATGAACAACTGGTGGGCCCGTCGGTCCCTGGCATTGGCGGCGGTGTTGTGCGCCACGCGCGGCGTCGCCTCCGAGGATCCGGGGGATTGGGCCATCCACGACGAGAAGCGGCCGCAGCCTCGCGTCGTGGACCCCGGAAGCGCGGGCACGGCGCAGTCCGGCGGCCGAGCGCCGGCCGACGCGATCGTCCTGTTCGACGGCACGGACCTCTCGCAGTGGCGCACCCAGAAGGACGGCGGCGCCGCGCGCTGGAGGGTCGAGGGCGGATACATGGAGGTCGCGCCGGGCAGCGGCGACATCCAGACCGCCGCCTCATTCGGCGACTGCCAGCTCCACATCGAATGGGCAGCGCCCAGTCCCCCGATCGGCGCGGGCCAGGACCGCGGCAACAGCGGCGTTTTCCTGATGCGACAGTACGAAGTCCAGGTGCTGGACTCCTACCAGAGCGCCACCTACCCGGACGGCCAGGCCGGTGCGCTTTACGGGCAATACCCGCCCCTGGTGAACGCCTCGCGGCCACCGGGCGAGTGGCAGAGCTACGACATCGTGTTCCGAGCCCCTCGTTTTGCGCCGGATGGGCGCCTGCAGCGGCCGGCGCGGCTGACCGTGCTCCACAACGGCGTGCTGGTCCAGGACGCGCGCGAGTTGCTGGGGCCGACCGCGCACAAGGCCCGCCCGGCCTACACGCCCCACGCGGCCAAGCTGCCCCTCGGCCTCCAGGACCACGACCACCCGGTGCGCTTCCGCAACATCTGGGTGCGCGAGCTGGACGAGCCCTAGACCCGCTACACGTCGCACAACGCGACCGCTTCCCGCAGCGAGCCGAGCGGGTCGCGTGTGGGCACGAACTCGTGGGCAAGATAGCCGCTGAAGCCCGTGTCGACGATGGCACGGCAGACCGCGCTCCAGTTCAGTTCCTGGGCCGCGTCGAGCTCGTTTCGGCCCGGGACGCCGCCGGTGTGATAGTGGGCGATCCAGGCCTGGTTCTGGCGCAGGGTGCGGATCACGTCGCCCTCCATGATCTGCATGTGGTAGAGGTCGTGGAGCAGCTTCACGCGCGGCGAACCGACCGCCTGCACCACCGCCACGCCGAAGGCGCTGCGATCGCCCTGGTAGTCGGGGTGATCGACCTTGCTGTTGAGCAGCTCCACGCAGATCGTCACGCCGTGCTGCTCCGCGATGGGCTTGATGCGATTCAGGGCCGCGACGCAATTCCGCTGCGCGGCGGCGTCCGCCAGGCCGCGGCGGTTGCCGAAAAACGTGATCAGGTTCGGGACCCCGAGCTTCGCGGCGCGCGGGACGCTGGCGCTGAGCCCCGCGACGATGGCGTCGTGGTTTCTCGGGTCGTTGAGGCCGTTCTCGATCGTCCCGCCGCCGCCGTAGCCCATGGAGCAGACCAGGCCGTATTCCCGCACCACCGCCCACTCCGGCTCCTCCAACAGGTCCACAGCCGTGAGGCCCATCTCGGCCACGGCGCGGTAGAACTCCCGGGCGGGGATCTTCGCGTAACACCAGCGCGACACCGACTGCTTGAGGCGCCCGCGCGCGACCACGCGGCTGGCCCCCGCACTGCGGGCCGTAGCCCCGGCGACGACGGCCCCCACGCCGAGCAGGACCTCACGTCGGGTGATCTCGGGCATGTCTTCTCCTTTGCGCCGTTCCTCGTGTTTGATTCGCGGCCGACGGGAGGTTAGCGTATCCGCCCATCCGACAACCAGCAGCGAGGGGGCCCGCGGCCCGATGCAGATCCTGAGCCGGACCAAGGTCTACGACGTTTGCGTCGTCGGGTCGGGCGCCGGCGGGGGAATGGCCGCCAAGGTGTTGACCGAGGCCGGGGCCGAAGTGGCGCTGCTCGAAGCGGGGCCGCTGTGGGACGCCGCCAAGGACTCGGCGATGTTCAAGTGGCCCTGGGACTCGCCCCGCCGTGGAGCGGCGACCCCGAAACGGCCCTTCGGCGACTTCGACGGCAACATCGGGGGCTGGGAGCTGGAGGGGGAGCCATTCACGGTGGCGCCCGGCGACGAGTTCATGTGGTTCCGGAGCCGCATGCTGGGCGGCCGCACCAACCACTGGGGCCGCATCTCGCTGCGCTTCGGGCCCTACGACTTCCGCTCGCGCAGCCGCGACGGCCTGGGGGACGACTGGCCCATCTCCTACGAGGAGCTGGCGCCCTACTACGACGAGGTCGACCGGTTGGTGGGGGTGTTCGGCACCCGCGAAGGCCTGCCCAACGAGCCCGACGGCCTCTTTCTGCCGGCGCCGAAGCCACGGTGCTACGAGTTGTTCGTGAAGCGCGGCTGCGAGCGTCTGGGCATCCCGTGTATCCCGTCCCGGCTGTCGATCCTGACCCGACCCCACAACGGCCGCGCGGCGTGCCACTACTGCGGGCAATGCGGACGCGGTTGCTCCACCCATTCGAACTTCTCGTCGCCCTCGGTCCTGCTGCCGCCCGCCCTCGCCACGGGTCGCCTCACGCTCGTCACCGGCGCCATGGCGCGGGAGGTCACCAGCGACGGCGAAGGCCGCGCGACCGGCGTCTCCTACGTGAACACCGCGGACGGCCGGGACGGCCACGTCCGGGCACGGATCGTGGTGCTCGCGGCCAGCGCCTGCGAGTCGGCCCGGCTGCTCCTCAATTCGCGCTCCTCCCGCCACCCGAACGGCCTGGCGAACTCGAGCGGAGCGGTGGGCCGCTACCTCAGCGACACGACCGGCGCCTCGGTGAACGGCTACTTCCCGGGCCTGATGGACAGCCCGGCCCACAACGAGGACGGCACCGGCGGCCTGCACCTCTACATGCCGTGGTGGCTCGACGAGGCGAAACTCGACTTCCCCCGCGGCTACCACATCGAGTTCTGGGGCGGCCGCGGCATGCCGGAGTACGGCGTGATGGGCGGCGTCCACACGTGGAACGGCGGCGGGTACGGCAAAGGCTTGAAGGCCGACTACCGGCGCCTCTACGGCGCGACCATCGGCTTCGCGGGCCGGGGCGAGATGATCCCCAACCCGGACAGCTACTGCGAGCTCGACCCCGAGGTCGTGGACCGGTGGGGCATCCCGGTGCTGCGTTTTCACTTCAACTGGTCGGACCACGAGCTGAAGCAGGTCCGCCACATGCAGCACACGTTCCGGGAGCTGATCGGCGCCCTGGGCGGCACGCCCCTCACCCCCATGCCGGGCGCCGACGAGGCCTGGGGCATCTCGAAGGGCGGGGAGATCATCCACGAGGTGGGGACGACCCGCATGGGGGACAGCTCGAGGACGTCGGTGCTCAACCGCTACTGCCAGGCCCACGACGTCAGGAACCTGTTCGTGGCGGACGCGGGGCCCTTCGTTAGCAACGCCAACAAGAACCCGACCTGGACGATCCTGGCGCTGTCGATGCGCACCAGCGCGTGGATCGCGGAGGAGCGGCGGAAGGGAAACCTGTAGGGAAGACCCGGAGGCGCGCGTGGAGATCCTGACTGGCACGAAGGTCTACGACGTCTGCATCGTCGGCTCCGGCGCCGGCGGAGGCATGGCCGCCAAGGTCCTCGCCGACGCCGGGGCCGAGGTCGTGGTGCTCGAGGCCGGTCCGGACTGGGACGCCGCGAAGGACTCGGCGATGTTCAAGTGGCCTTATGAGTCGCCGCGTCGCGGGGCGGGCACGCCGCAGAGGCCCTTCAGCGACTTCCTGGCGACGATCGGCGGCTGGGAGGTCGAGGGAGAGCCCTACCTGGCCGCCGAGGGCCAACGCTTCCTCTGGTGGCGCAGCCGCATGTTGGGCGGGCGCACCAATCACTACGGCCGGGTCTCGCTGCGTTTCGGGCCGTACGACTTCAAGGCGCGCCAGCGGGACGGGCTCGGCGACGACTGGCCGATCGGGTACCAGGACCTCGCCCCGTACTATGACCGGGTGGACGATCTGATCGGCATCTTCGGCAGCCGTGAGGCGCTGCCGAACGACCCCGACGGCAGGTTTCAGCCGGCGCCGCAGCCGCGCTGCGTCGACCTCTTCGTCAAGCGCGGCTGCGACCGCCTCGGCATCACCTGTATCCCGTCGCGCATGGCGATTCTCACCCGGCCGCTGAACGGCCGGCCCGCGTGCCACTACTGCGGCCAGTGCGGGCGGGGCTGTACGACCCACTCGAACTTCTCCTCAGCCCCGGTGTTGTTGCGGCCAGCCCTGGCCACCGGCCGGCTCCGGATCCTGACCGGGGCCATGGCCCGCGAGGTGACGACCGACAACGAGGGACTCGCCACGGGCGTGTCCTACCTGAACACGCACGACGGCCGCGAGCAGCGCGTGCGGGCCCGGATCGTCGTCCTGGCCGCCTCGGCGTGCGAGTCGGCGCGCCTGTTGCTCAACTCGCGGTCCGTTCGCCATCCGCGGGGCCTCGCGAACTCGAGCGGGGCCGTGGGCCGACACCTCACCGATTCCACCGGCACCTACGTCGTGGGTCACTTCCCGCAGCTCATGCACGGCATACCCCACAACGACGATGGCGCCAACGGCATCCACATGTACATGCCGTGGTGGCTCGACAACCGGAAGCTGGATTTTCCGCGCGGCTACCACATCCAGTTCTACGGCGGCCGCGGGTTGCCCGAGTACGGGATCATGAAGGGCATTCAACGCTGGAACGGAGGCGGCTACGGCACCAGCCTGAAGCGAGACTACCGGGAGTACTACGGCTCGACCATCGCGTTCCAGGGCCTGGGCGAGATGATCCCCAACCAGGACAGCTACTGCGAAGTCGACCCGAGCGTGGTGGACAAGTGGGGCATCCCGGTGTTGCGTTTCCACTTCAAGTGGTCGGACCACGAGCTCAGGCAGATCCGCCACGTGCAGGAGACCTGCCGGGACCTGATCGAGAAGATGGGCGGCACACCCCTCGACCCGATGCCCGGCAAGCAAGCGGGATATGGGATCACCACCGGCGGCGAGATGATCCACGAGGTGGGGACGACGCGGATGGGGGAGAGCCCGAAGACCTCGGTCCTGAACGGCTATTGCCAGGCCCACGACGCGCCGAACCTGTTCGTGACCGACGGCGGCCCGTTCGTCAGCAACGCCGACAAGAACCCGACCTGGACGATCCTGGCGCTGGCCTGGCGCACCGCCGAGTACATCGCCCGGGAACGCGGAAAGGGGAACCTATGAGCGAGATCGGACGTCGCGGGCTGCTGAAGGCCATCGGAGCGGTGCCCCTGGCCGCCCTGGTTCCCGCCCCCGCGGCCGTTGCCCAGGCGGCGAGGGCCGCGAAGCAGGTGAAGGGCAAGCCCTTCACGCCGCAGTTCTTCAGCGCCCACGAGTACGCCAGCGTACGCGTGCTCGCCGACATGGTGATCCCGAAAGACGAGCGCTCCGGTGGAGCCACCGACGCCGGCGTCCCCGAGTTCATGGACTTCACCCTGATCGACCCCCTCGAGTCGCCGGCCGAGCGCGAGAGGCGCCAGCTCACGATGCGCGGCGGACTCGCCTGGCTCGACCACGAGTGCTCCGATCGCCACGGCAAGACGTTCCTGGAGGCCAGCGACGAGGAGCGCAGGGCACTTCTCGACGAGATCGCCTGGCCCGAGAAGGCGCGACCCGAGATGAAGCCCGGCGCGAGTTTCTTCAGCGCGTTCCGCGATCTCACGGCCTCGGGCTTCTGGAGCAGCAAGATCGGCATCGAGGACCTCCAGTACCAGGGCAACAGCTTCGTCGCGGAGTGGACGGGCTGCCCGCCCGAGGTCCTGGCGCGCCTCGGCCTGGAGGACGCCTGAGGCGGTTGCGAGCCGGCGTCGCGAGGTGTTGCGCCGCCTGAGCCGGGATCGGCTACTCGGCTGTCGCTACTTCTCGCCCTTCTCGGGCTTCAGGCTCTTGTCGAACGCGCGCACGTACGAGGCCAGGGCCTCGACCTCCTCCGGCGTGAGCTGGCTCTTGAAGGCGAGCATCGCCGTTCCCGGCACGCCCTCGGAGATCACCTTGGCCACCTCCACGCGCTTGCTGCCGTGGATCCACTTGGCATCCGTGAAGTTCATCGGCTCGAGGGGCGAGTTGCCGTCGGCCATGTGGCACTGCTGGCACCTGGCGCGGTAGAGCTCCTGGACCACGGCCTTGTCCTGGGCGCCCGTGCCGGCGGCCGCAGCGCAGGCGAAGAAAACGAGCGGAGCGTGGCGCATCAGGCGCGACGATAGCCGCCCGCTTCCGGGCCTGTCAAGACGTCGCCGCCGGAACGCCTGCGGCCTGCGCCCCGCGCTCCCGGAACAGCAGCGCAAAAAACACGATCACCACGACGGCCATGCCGGCGGGCCAGAGCCAGATCGAGGTCCAGTCGTGGGCGATCGTGTCGCCCATCGGCCGGGCGTTCCGATCCACGATCGGCCCCGCCACCCAGTTGCCGACCAACATGCCCAACCCGTAGGTGATCAGGGTGATGAACCCCTGGGCGCTGGCCTGGATCGACTTGGGGGCGGCCTTGTCCACGTAGATCTGCCCGGTCACGAAGAAGAAGTCGTAGCAGATGCCGTGGAGCAGGATGCCCAGGTAGTACATGGCGACCAGCTCGGCGGGGTTGCCAAACGCGAACAACACGTAGCGCCCGGCCCAGGCCAGCATCCCCACGATCAGCATCCACTTCACGCCCAGCCTGAGGAAAAAGAAGGGCATCACCAGCATGAACACGACCTCGGACATCTGGCCCAGCGTCATCTTCCAGGCCACCCCGGTCAGGCCCTGCTCGTTCAAGAAGGCATTCGTGAAGCCGTAGTAGAAGGCCAGCGGGATGCAGATCAGCAGCGACCCGGCCACGAACACGGCGAAGGAGCGGTCCTTCATCAGGCTGAGGGCGTCGAGGCCCAGCACGTCCCGCACGGACACCCTGTGGCCGAGCGACTTCGGCGGCGTGTGGGGCAGGGCGATCGAGAACAGGCCCAGCAGGATCGAGCAGCCGGCCGCGATTCGCATCGGGAGCGCGGTCGCCTCGATGCTGGAGCCCAGCCAGCGCGGCAACAGCAGCCCCACGGTGAAGCCGGCCACGATCCAGCCGAGCGTCCCGAACACGCGCACGGCGGGGAACTGCTTCTCGGGGCTCGCCATCTGGTAGAAGGAGACCGCGTTGACCAGGGCCAGCGTGGGGTTGTAGCAGAGGGCGTAGCCGAGCAGGACCCAGAAGACGGCGGCGGGTTCCGTGATCGTCGAGGCGAGATACAGCAGGCCCGCCCCCGCCAGGTGCAACACGGCCAGCACCTTCTCCGCGGCGAAGAAGCGGTCCGCCACCATGCCCACCAGGAACGGCGCCACGATCGCGCCCCAGGGCATGGTGCTGTAAGCCTGGGCCGTCTGGGTTCCCGTGAACTGGAGGCCCTGCAGCAGGTAGGTGCCGAGGGTGACGAACCACGCCCCCCAGATGAAGAACTGCAGGAACATCATCACCGAGAGGCGGGTACGGATGCCCAGGGGCAGCGAGCTGTGCATGTCTCCTCCAAGGGGCGACCCCGTTGCCCCGGGGCGGCCAGGGCCGACACGGCTGGGGCAAAACGCCGGCACAAGGTACCCCAGGCGCCGTGACACCGGCAAGAGCGGTAGGATTCGCCAGCGGAGGCATAGACATGGCGAGGAAGCAGCGTCTGGGCGTCGGCTTCATCGGAAGCGGGTTCATCACGCGTTTCCACATGTCGTCCTGGGTCGCCGTGCGCGACGCCGACGTGCGCGGGGTGTGGAGCCCCAACCGGGAGCGAGCCGAGGCGGCCGCCGGCTTCGCGCGTTCGCTCCACCTGGGCGACACGAAGGCGTACGGCTCCATCGAGGAGATGGTGCAGGCGCCCGAGATCGACTGCATCTGGCTGTGCGGGCCGAACCAGGCACGGGTCGAGAACGTCGAGCGCATCGTGGACGCCCTGGGCCGTGGCGGCCGGCTGGTCGGCATCGCCACCGAGAAGCCCCTGGCCCGGAACGTGGCCGAGGCGCGACGCGTCCTGGCGCTGGTCGAGAAGGCGGGGCTGCTGCACGGCTACCTGGAGAACCAGCTGTTCTGTCCGGGCCTCGGGCGCGCGAGGGAGATCGCCTGGGCGCGGGGCGCGGCGGCCTCCGGCCGGCCGTATCTGGCGCGGGCCGCGGAGGAGCACGGTGGCCCTCACATGCCGTGGTTCTGGCGCGGCGATCTGCAGGGTGGCGGCGTCCTGAACGACATGATGTGCCATAGCCTCGAGGTGGGCCGGCATCTGCTCACCAAGCCTGGCGCGCCCCGGGAGAGCATTCGGCCCGTGAAGGTCTCGGCGCAGATCGCCTCTCTCAAGTGGTCTCAGCCCGAGTACGCCGAGCAGCTGAGGACGACCATGGGCCCCGAGGTGGACTATCGGAAACACCCCTCCGAGGACTTCGCGCGCGCGACCGTCCGCTACGTCGACGCCGCTTCGGGCCAGGCCCTGATCGCCGAAGCCACCACCTCGTGGAGCTTCGTGGGCGCCGGCCTGCGCCTGAGCATGGAGCTGCTCGGCCCCGAGTACTCGTTGTCGGTGAACACCCTGGACACCGGAGCCAAGATCTTCTTCAGCCGCAAGGTGCAGGGAGCCGCGGGTGAGGACCTGGTCGAAAAGCAGAACGCCGAGCAGGGCCTGATGCCCCTGCTCGGGAGCGAGACCGCCGAGTACGGCTACGAAGGCGAGAACCGCCACTTCGTGCGCGCCTTCCTGGAGGGCGTTCAGCCCGAGGAGAACTGGCGCGCCGGCCTCGAGGTGGTGGAGCTGCTGATGACCGCTTACATGAGCGCCGAGCGGGAGTGCGCCCTGGATTGGAAACCCGAGGGCCTCGAGGCGTTCGTGCCGGCGGTCGCGCGCGGCGAGTGGAGGCCATAGTCATGTCTGCGGACCATTCGCGGCGCGGGTTCTTGAAGGGCGTGGGCGCGGCGGGCGTGTGGGTCGCGGCCGCGCGGCCGCTCTGGGCGCAGCAGGACGCGGTCGCGGGCTGCGGGACCTCGCCGCCCTCCGGCGGCAGGCGCGTGGGCCTGGCCACCATCGGCATCGGCGGGCAGGGCACGGGCGACACCAAGGCGGCCCTGAAGGTGCCCGGCGTCGAGCTGGTGGCCGTGGCGGACGTCTACGACGGGCGCCTGACCCGGGCGCGAGAGGTCTTCTGCGGGACACTCGCGACCACCCGCGACTACCGCGAGGTCCTCGCCCGCGCCGACGTGGACGCCGTCATCGTTGCGACGCCGGACCACTGGCACGCGGCGCTGGCGATCGAGGCCATGGAGGCGGGCAAGGACGTCTACCTCGAGAAGCCCATGATCCACTCGCTCGACGAGGGCCTGAAGCTCGTGGAGGCCCAGAAGCGCACCGGGCGCGTCTGCCAGGTCGGCAGCCAGCGGGTCAGCTCGATCGTGTATCAGAAGGCCCGGGAGCTGCTGGCCGAGGGCGTCATCGGGGAGCTGAACCTGGTCGAGGCCTGGTGGGTCCGGAACTCGGCCATCGGCGCCTGGCAATACACGGTCCCACCCGACGCGTCGCCCCGGACCGTGGACTGGGAGCGGTTTCTCGGCAAGGCGCCGCAACGCCCCTTCGAGGCGATCCGCTTGTTCCGTTGGCGCAACTACTCGGACTACGGCACCGGGGTCGCCGGCGACCTGTTCGTTCACCTGTTCTCCGGGCTGCATTTCGTCACCGGCGCCCTCGGCCCGACCCGGATCATGGCCACCGGCGGCCTGCGCCACTGGACGGACGGGCGCGACGCGGCCGACGTGCTGCTGGGCCTGTTCGAGTACCCGAAGACGGCGCGGCACCCCGAGTTCACGTTGTCATTGAAGGTCAACTTCGCGGACGGCGCGGGGGAGAGCGAGGGCTTCCGCTTCGTCGGGCCGAAGGGGGTTCTGAGCATCGGCCGCGACGGGGTCACGGTCTCGAGGCAGGGCCCGGAGACCGAGCCAGGCTACACGATCGAGACCTTCCCGAAAGCAGTGCAGGAGGCCTTCCTCGAGGAGCACCGGGCTGCCCACCCGCAGGCCAAACGCCAGCTGCGCCCGGCCTCCGAGGAGCGCCACGAGCCGCCCGCAGGCTACAGCGACCTGGAGCACCACCTCGCCAACTTCATCGAGGCGGTGCGCACCCGCGGGCCCGTGGTGGAGGATCCGAGTTTCGGCCTGCGGGCCGCGGGGCCGGCGCTGCTGTGTAACCAGAGCCAGCAGCAACGGCGCCCCGTCGAGTGGGATCCCGAGGCGATGCGCGTCCGGACGGCGCCGGCCTGAGCCGGGGCACAGGTCTCAGAGCAGGCCGCGCTTGATGTACTCGAGGGAGCGGCGCACGCCGCCGGTGGGGTCGCTCTCTTCCATCTCGTACTCGATGTTGACGGCGTGCTTGAAGCCCACCTGCTTGGCCAGCCTCAGCACCTGGTGGATCGGCGTGGCGCCCTTCCCGAACTCCCTGTAGCTGCGGTCGGCGTCCGTGTCGCGGTCCTTGATGTGCAGGCTGACGATCCGCGGGTGGTGCTCCTTGAAGAACGCGACGGGGTCGTAGCCGGAGGCGGAGAAGTGTCCGATGTCGAGGTTGATGGCCAGGTACTCGGAGCGGCCCTTCAGCGCGTCCAGGAAGTCGGCCGGGGTCTCGAAGTTCTGGGCCTTGTCGCCCTTGAACCAGGCGTCACCCAGGTAGTGGTTGTGCAGGCCCAACCGGATCTTGTGCTTGACGCAGGCGGCGTCGAGGCGCGGAAGGATCGGCTTCTCGACCGAGGAGGTCATCACGCGAGTGCCCAGCAGGCCGGCGCCCCTGAAGGCGCGCTCGATGTGCTCGTCGCTGGCGTCGGTGGGGAAGTTGGCGCAGTAGGCGCTCACCACGATGCCGGCCTGGCCGAGTTTCCGGCGCACGGCCTGGAAGTCGTCGTCGCTGGCCTGGGTCGGATCCAGGTGGCCGTTCCACAACTCCACGCTGCTCAGGCCCACCGAGCGCATGGCTCCGATCATGCGGTCGAGGTCGAAGCTGCGGAAGGTGTAGCTCTGCACGCCGACCTGGATGCCTCCGAAGACCGAGGGCGTGATCGTCTCCTCGCCCGTCGCGCGCAGGGCGTAGGCCGCCGCCGCTCCTGCGAGACCGGTGGTGAACTCGCGACGCGTCGTCATCGAGGCCCTCCTTTGGGGGGCAACGCCGCCGGGTCCGCGCCGACGAACTCGGCCAGCATGGTGTTGCCCTGGTACTCCAGCTCGTCGTGGATTCCGAGCCTGGAGGTGTAGTATCCGTGGACCGTCCAATCCTTCAGCTGGACGAAGAACTTCTCCGCGTCGCTGTGCGGCTCCTGTTCCGCCGCAGCCAGCGCCTCCAGCAGGCGCCGGCGCTGCTCGGGGGAGGCCTCCAGGAATCCCTGCTGGCTGGAGGCGCGACACAAGGCGTCGACGGCGGCCAGGCCGTCCTTCCAGGCCGCGCGCTCCGCGCGTAGCGGCGGCAGCTCGGGGTCGTACTCGGCGAGCCGGCCGTCGATGTAGGCGGCGACGCCCGCCGCGTGCGCCCCCCCCGAGTGCGCGTCGGCGGGGAGGATGGCCTCGGTCAGCTCGTCGAGCAGAGCCAGCTCCGTGGCGTCGAAGAAGCGCCCACCCGGCAACGGACCCCGTGCCTGGGCCGCTGGCGGCAGCAGCGGCGCCGCCGCCGCGCCCGCAGCCAGGCGCAGCAGGTGACGGCGCGTGATGGTCACAACTCGCCCTTTCGGAGCCGCTCCGCCAGGTAGTCGCAGGAGCGCCAGCACAAGGCCATGATCGTCCAGGTGGGGTTCTGGCAGCTGGCGCTGACGTGGCTGCTCCCGTCCACCACGAACAGGTTGTCGACGTCGTGGGACTGTTGGAACTGGTTCAGCACGGACGTCTTCGGGTCGCTCCCCATGCGGGCCGTGCCCAGCTCGTGGATGGACCAGCCCTCGGTGCGGATCTCGCTCCGCGCGTCCGTGATCTCGATGCCGGCCTCATCGAAGATCTCGCGGGCGCTCTGCGCCATGTCGGCGCACATCCTCTTCTCGTTGTCGCCGAACTTGAAGTTGAAGCGCAGGACCGGGATGCCCCAGCGGTCCACGGCCGCGGGATCCAGAGCGACCTCGTTCTCGTAGCGCGGCAGGACCTCCCCGAAGCCGCCCATGCCGATCGTGGCCCCCGCCATCTCGCGGACCTGCTTCTTGAACGCGGCCCCGAAACCAGTCATCTCGGTGTGGGGGAACATCGACGCGCCGCTGCCGCCCTCGAAGCCGTAGCCGCGGATGAAGTCGGACCGCCGCTGGTTCAGATTGCGGAAACGCGGCACGTAGAAACCGCCGGGCCGGCCGTCGTCGAGGGTGCGCGGCTTGCCGACGAGGTCCTTGACGAACCCGCTGACGCCGGGCCCCATCACGTGCTCGCAGAAGTTGTGGCCGACGTGTCCGCTCGAGTTGCCGATCCCGTTCGGGTGCTGCGGAGGGCGCGACAACAACATCAGCCGCGTCGACTCCAGGGTCGACGCGGCCAGGACCACGACGCGGCCGCGCGCCTCCAGGCTGCGCCCGCTGGTCGCGTCGAGGAAGACCACGCCACTCGCCTTGCCGGTGGCCGGGTCCACCGTCACCTCGCGGGCGATCGAGCCGGTGCGCAACGTCAGGCGGCCGGTGTCGAGGGCCGGGTAGATGAGGCCGGTGGGGGAATCGAAGGCCGCGTGGATGTCGCAGCCGCCGGTCCGCCGGTTGCAGGCCCCGCGGCCGAAGCAGCGGCTCCGGTAGCGATTGTGCTTGAGTCCGTCCGTGGTGACACCCGCGCGGTAGGGTGTCAGCACGCGCCCCGACCGCGCCAGGGAGTGACGGAGCAGGACCTCGGCCGGGTTCAGGCGCGTGCTGCGCTGGAAGCGGCTGTCGGGGAGATGGGCCAGGCCCTCGGGGTGCCCCGAGATCCCGAGGTAGAGATCGACCCTGTCGTAATAGGGCTCGAGGTCCGCGTAAGCGAGCGGCCAGTCCTCGCCGTAGCCGTCGTGGCTCTTCGCCTTGAAGTCGTAGTCCGAGAGGCGCAGCGCGAGCCGGCCCCAGATGTTGGTCTTGCCGCCCAGGCAGCGCGCACGCACCCAGGCGTATCGGGTGCCCGTGTAGGGGTGGTCCCTCTCGTCCACCACGAGGTTCTTGCTGTAGTCGGATCCGCCCCAGCCCTGGACGTAGGAGTACACGTTTTTCCACGGCAGGCCCTGCGCGTAGGGCGGCTCCCGGATCGTGTACTCGTTGAGGGTGAGGGCGTGGGCCGTGGAGGGCATGGCTCCGCGACGCGGGTGGTCGTAGGGCCACTCCATCGAGCGCAACTCGGCCTCGAGCTCGAGGCGCGGGCCGGCCTCCAGGAGCAACACCTCCAGGCCGTGGGAGGTGAGGACGTGGGCGGCCATGCCCCCGGCCGCCCCGGAGCCGACGATGACCGCGTCGAAGCGGCGTCTCAGGTCCACCTCTGGCAGCGCCGGCGGCGTGGCTCGCAGCACGGTCATCGGTTCGGGCGAGAACACTATGCCGGCGCGCCGGTGAGCGTCAACTGATCGAGGACGACGTTTCCGATATCATGCCTGAATGGCCGAACGGCGTGGCGAGCTCCTGACCCGGCGTCAGCCCGAGGAGACGCGGCTCCAGCCCGCAAAACTCGACACGCCCTTCGAGCTCGCGAGCGATTTCGAGCCCCGGGGCGACCAGCCCCAGGCCATCGCGGAGCTGGTGACGGGCCTCGAGGGGAGCGAGAACCACCAGGTCTTGCTCGGAGTCACCGGCTCGGGCAAGACCTACACGGTCGCCTCGATGCTCCAGCGGGTCAACCGGCCTGCCCTGGTGCTGGCCCACAACAAGACCCTGGCGGCCCAGCTCTACCAGGAGTTCAAGGCGTTTTTCCCGAAAAACGCCGTCGAATACTTCGTCTCCTACTACGACTACTACCAGCCCGAGGCCTACGTGCCGCAGTCGGACACGTACATCGAGAAGGAATCCACGATCAACGACGAGATCGACCGCATGCGGCTCTCGGCCACCCGCAGCCTCTTCGAACGCCGTGACGTGGTGATCGTGGCCTCGGTCTCCTGCATCTACGGCCTGGGCTCGCCAGAGGCGTACTACGGGATGCTGCTGTTCGTCCGCCAGGGCGATACCCTGGACCGCCGTGAGCTCCTCGCGAAACTCGTCGAGGCCCGTTACGACCGCAACGACATCGACTTCAAACGCGGCACGTTCCGCGTGCGCGGGGACGTGGTCGAGATCATTCCGGCCTACGAAGAGAGCGGGATCCGGATCGAGCTGTTCGGCGACGAGGTGGACCAGATCGTGTCCTTCGACCCGCTGACCGGCAGGGGCAGCGAGCGCCTGGCCCAGGTCGCCATCTATCCGTCGAGCCACTACGTGACGCCGCGGCCACGCCTGGAGGACGCCTTCAGGACCATCGAAGCCGAGCTGATCGAACGCAAGGCGGAGTTGGACCGGGAGGGCAAGCTGCTCGAGGCCCAGCGCCTGTACCAGCGCACGATGTTCGACCTCGAGATGCTGCGCGAGGTCGGCCACTGCCACGGCATCGAGAACTACTCGCGGCACCTCTCGGGCCGCAAGTCGGGGGAGCCCCCGCCCACGCTGCTGGACTATCTGCCGAAGGACTGCATCATGGTGATCGACGAAAGCCACCAGTCGATCCCGCAGGTGCGTGGCATGTACCACGGGGACCGCCAACGCAAGAGCACGCTGGTGGAGTACGGCTTCCGCCTGCCATCGGCCCTGGACAACCGGCCGCTCAGCTTCGACGAGTTCGAGGCCCGGCTGGGGCAGGTGGTGTACGTGTCGGCCACCCCCGGGCCCTACGAGCTGGAGAAGACGAAGGGCGTGTTCACCGAGCAGGTGATTCGACCGACCGGGCTCACGGACCCCGAGGTCCACGTGCGCCCGGTGCAGGGCCAGGTGGACGACCTGCTGGCCGAGATCCGCGTGCGTGTGGAGCGTGGCGAGCGCGTGCTCGTCACCACCCTCACCAAACGCATGGCCGAGGATCTGACCGAGTACTACCACGACCTGGGAGTACGGGTGCGCTACCTGCACTCGGACATCGAGACCCTGGAGCGCATGCGCATCCTGCGCGACCTGCGCAAGGGCGAGTTCGACGTGCTGGTCGGGATCAACCTGCTCAGGGAGGGACTGGACCTGCCCGAGGTGTCCCTGGTCGCGATCCTCGACGCCGACAAGGAGGGCTTCCTGCGCTCCTCCGGCTCGTTGATTCAGACCATCGGGCGTGCCGCCCGCCACGTGGCGGGGACCGCGATCCTCTACGCCGACCGTCAGACGGACTCGATGCGGGCCGCCCTGGAGGAGACCGCCCGTCGGCGCGGCGTTCAGGAGGCCTACAACGCGGAACACGGGATCACTCCCGAGAGCATCCGCAAGAACATCGGCGCGATCATGTCCTCCGTCTACGAGAAGGACTACGCGCCCGTGCCCGAGCTCGAGGAGGGCCCGGCCGAGCGGTTCCGCACCGTGGAGGAGATGGACAAGGAGATCCGCAGCCTGGAGAAGCAGATGCGCGAGGCGGCCCGGGCGCTGGAGTTCGAGAAGGCCGCCGAGATCCGCGACCGCATCAAGAGGCTCCGGGAGCGGGAGTTCGGGCTCAAGTAGGAGGGGATCCAGATGGCCGCCCGCCGCGACAGGGAGCTGGGGCTTCAACGGCGCATCACTCGACGGGACTTCCTCGACGGCACGGCCCTGGCCGTGGGCGCGGCGCTGATCGGCCCCCGCTGGCTCCACGCGCTGGAGCCGGAGCCGTACCCTCCGGCGTTGACGGGGCTGCGCGGCAGCCACGAGGGGGCTTACGAAGCTGCCCATGCGCTGCGCGACGGGGACTTCTGGAAGCGGGCCGGCGCGCCACGCGACACGGGCGAGGTCTACGACCTGGTGGTCGTGGGCGCCGGCATCTCCGGCCTGGCCGCGGCCCGATATTTCCGGCAGGCGGCGGGCCCCTCCGCACGCATCCTGGTCGTCGACAACCACGACGACTTCGGCGGCCATGCCCGGCGCAATGAGTTCAGGGTGGGCGGGCGCCTGCTGCTCGGGTACGGCGGCACCTTCTCCATCGACAGCCCGGCGCCGTACAGCGCGGTGGCGAAGAAGCTGATCGCCGACCTGGGCATCGACGTGTCACGCTGGGACAAGGTCGTGGAGCACGGTGTCTACGCCTCCCGCGGCCTCTCGGGCGCCGTGTTTTTCGACAAGCAGACCTTCGGGGTCGACCGACTGGTGAAGGAGCCCGCCGAGCGCGAGGACGCGGTCGCCAGCCGCGGCCGCCGGCCGACCGCCGACTCGTTCCGGAAGTTCCTGGCCGAGACGCCGCTGTCGGAGGGGGCCCGGCGTGATCTGCTCCGCATCCAATACGAGCCGAAGGACTACCTGCCGGGCCTGAGCTCCGACCAGAAGAAGGCGAAGCTGGCACGCCTGAGCTACGCGGACTACCTCACGACGCTCGCGGGCTGCGAGGCGGGGGTGCTGGCCCTCTACCGGTCGCGGCCCCACGGGCTCTACGGCGTCGGCATCGACGCCGTGTCGGCGCAGGATGCCTGGGGCCTGGGCATGCCGGGTTTCGACGGCCTCGGTCTCGATCCGAAGCCGGGGCCGGGCATGGGCCTGGACGCGATCCGCAGCGACGAGGCCGAAAACTACTTCTTCCATTTCCCGGATGGCAACGCCACCATCACGCGGCTCCTGGTGCGGGCCCTCGTCCCCGGAGCGATGCCGGGCCAGACCGCCGACGACGTGGTCCTGGCCCGGGCCCGTTACGGCGCGCTGGACGTCGCCGGCGCGCCGTCGCGCATCCGGCTGTCGAGCACCGTGGTGAGGGTCGCGGAGCGCGGCCCGGCGGCGCCTCGGGACGTGGAGGTCACCTACTCCCGCGCCGGCCGCCTCGAAAGCGTGCGGGCGGCGAACGTGGTGCTGGCCTGCTGGCACTCGGTCATCCCCTACATCTGCGAGGGACTGCCCGAGGCACAGAGAGCCGCGCTCCAGTCGGCGACCAAGGTGCCGCTCCTCTACACGAACGTCGCGCTCCGGGACTGGACCGCTTTCGCCAAGCTCGGCGTGAGCCGCGTGCAGTCGCCGGGGGCCTACTGGAGCTCGGCGTTCCTCGACCTGCCGGTGAGCCTGGGCGGCTACACGTTCCCGCGCGAGCCCGAGCAGCCCATCGTGATGCACCTGGGACGGACGCCGTGCCAGCCCGGCCTGTCGGCCCGCGACCAGCACCAGGTCGGCCGCCTGGAGCTGCTGAACACGCCCTTCGAAGTGTACGAGCGGGAGATCCGCGACCAGCTCGCCCGCATGCTCGGCGCCGGCGGCTTCGACCCGGCCCGCGACATCGCCGCGATCACCGTCAACCGCTGGCCCCACGGCTACGCCTACCAGTACAACTCGTTGTGGGACCGGTTCTGGCTCGAGGCAAAGGAAACGCCCTGCGAAATCGCCCGCCGGCCCTTCGGCCGCATCGCCATCGCCAACGCCGATGCGGGCGCCTACTCATACACCGACGCGGCCATCGATCACGCCTACCGAGCGGTCCAGGAGCTGATCGGGCGAGCCTGATCGGTGCGGCAGCCGCAGCAGCCGCTTCCCGGGCACGGGCTAGGTCCGGCTCTCGGCCGCGCCGATGCCGCGCCGCCGCTCAGCGCTTGGCGGCGATGCCCTGGACCTCGAAACGTGCGCCGAACAGCAGCTTGCCCGAGCCGATGAAGGCGCGCGCGGGCAACTCCTTCGTGAAGTAGGTGCGATAGACCTCGTTGAAGCTCCGATAGTGCTCGACGTCCGAGCAGAACACCTGGACGAAGACGAGATCGTCCATGGTCATGCCGGCACCCAGCAGCGTCTTCTGGACGTCGCTCAGGACGTTCCGCGCCTCGCTGGCAGCGTCCGCCGGCACCTTGCCGTCGGCGTCCACACCGATCTTGCCCGAGAGATACAGCGTGTCGCCGACGCGGACCGCGTCGCTGAAGGGGCGGTCCGACGTCGCCGTGCGCGCTTCGACGTAGCTGCGCGGGGCCGACCCGGGGGTCGTGGCCCCCAGCGCGGTCCCGAGGGCGAGAGCGACGATGGGTCGGGTCATGGTCATGGTTCCTCCTTATGGCCTGTCAGCTCGCTCGTGGCTCGGGCCCTCGACGGCGGTCAGGTGCTCCCGGGCACGCGCGACTGCGCTGTCGAAGGACTGGAAGATGCGCAGCCGGCCCTTGCGGTTGCGCCAGCCGGCTCGGGCCAATGCCCTGAGCACCTGGCCGCCCACGCCCGCCAGGATCACCTTGACGCCGTCGTGGTTGAGGCGCGCGATCGCCGACTCGAGGGCGACCAGGCCCGTCGCGTCGATGACGGGCACGTCGGCCATGTCGAGGATCACGACCTTCACGTTGCGCTCCACGCTCTCGAGGGCGCTCATCGCCTTCTGGGCCGCGCCAAAAAACAGGGGACCCTGCACGTCGTAGACGACCACGCCATCGGGCAGCGGCTCGACCAGTTGATGGTGGGTCGAGCCGACCAGGCTCACTCCGGAAACCGCGGCCATGCGCCGCATGAAGAGCAGGGCCGAGAGCAGGACGCCGACGGTCACCGAGACCACCATGTCGAAGATCACGGTCAGGGAAAAACACAACACCAGCACCGTCACGTCGCTGCGGGGCGCCGTGCGCACGATGCGGAGGAAGTGAGGGGCTTCGGCCATGTTCCAGGCCACGAAGACGAGCAGCGCCGCCAGCGCCGCCATCGGCAGGTGCGAGAGGATCGGCGCCAGCATCAACACGGCAAGCAGCACGAACACCGCGTGGGCCGCGGCGGCCACCGGCGTACGGGCTCCGGCACGCACGCCGGTCGCGGTCCGGGCGATCGCGCCGGTGGCGGCGATGCCGCCGAAGAAAGGCGCGACCAGGTTGCCCAGACCCTGGGCCACCAGCTCCACGTCGGGGTTGTGTTTGGTCCCGGTCATACCGTCCGCCACGACCGCCGAGAGTAGGGACTCGATGGCCCCCAGCATCGCGATCGCGAAGGCCGAGGGCAGCAGCAGGTCCCGGAACAGCCCGAAGGACAACACCAGGGGGCCCCCGTCCGGCCCCGGCAGGCTCCAGGGCCACACCAGCTGGGGTAGGCGCTGGGGGATGCCGCCTTCGAAGCGGCTGGCGATGGTCGCGGCGTGGAACCCCGCCCGGTCGAGGACCAGCGCGAGCCCGGCGCCCACGAGCAGTGCGACGAGCGGAGCTGGAACGCGGCGGGATAGCCGCGGCCAGCCGAGCAACACGGCCAGCGTCGCGAGGCCGATCGTCAGATCCGGGGGCTGTGTGGTGTGCAGTGCTCCACCCAGCACGCCCAGCTTTTCGACGTAGTGCTCGGGGAGCGGCCCCGCCTCGAGGCCCAGCAGGTCCTTGACCTGGAGCGTCGCGATCACGACGGCGATGCCGGAGGTGAAACCGGTCGTGACCGGATGCGGCACGAACTCGATGAACTGACCGAAGCCGAGGGCGCCCATCGCCACCAACATGAGGCCCGCCAGCAGGGTCGCCAGGAGCAGGCCACCCAGGCCGGCCCGGCCGGCGATCGGCGCCAGGATCACGACGAAGGCCGCGGTGGGTCCCGAGACCTGCACCCGCGAGCCGCCCAGCAGCGCGATCACCAGGCCGGCCACGACGGCCGTGTACAGCCCGTGTTGCGGAGGAACGCCGGAGGCGATCGCCAGCGCCATCGAGAGTGGCAGCGCCACGACGCCGACCACCAATCCGGCCACCAGGTCGGCCCGGAGTTGTGCCGGACCGTAGACCTCTCGCAGGCTGGCGCGCAGCGCGGTCGCGAGGGGCAGACCCACTACCGTTTCTTCGCGTCCTTCGCGCTCGCCTGCTTCGCGACGGCCTCCGCCGCCTGCTTCGCCGCCTCGGGGTCGAGGTAGTAGTGGCGGTTCGGCTTGAGCTGGGCGTCCAGCTCGTAGACCAGGGGCATGCCGGTCGGGATGTTCAGCTCGACGATCTGGTCCTCGGCCACCTCGTCCAGGTACTTCACCAGGGCCCGCAGGCTGTTTCCGTGGGCGGCAATGAGCACGCGGCGCCCAGCGCGAACTTCGGGAGCAATCACGTCGTGCCAATAAGGGAGGAAGCGGGCCACCGTCTCCTTCAGCGACTCCGTCAGCGGCAGGTCCGCCCTCGACAGGCTGGCGTAACGATGGTCGTGGCCTGGAAAACGCGGGTCCTCGGGCTTGAGAGCGGGTGGCGGCGTGGAATACGACCGGCGCCAGGTCTTCACCTGCGCGTCGCCGAACTTCGCGGCGGTCTCGGCCTTGTTGAGGCCCTGGAGGTCGCCGTAATGTCGCTCGTTGAGACGCCAGGAGCGGTGAACCGGGATCCACATCAAGTCCATGTCGTCCATCACGATCCACAGGGTGCGGATCGCGCGCTTCAGGACCGAGGTGTAGGCGAGGTCGAAGCTGTAGCCGCCCTCGATCAGCAGTCGCGCTGCCTCGCGGGCCTCGGCGCGACCCTGCTCGGTCAGGTCCACGTCGGTCCAACCCGTGAAGCGGTTGTCCAGGTTCCACTGGCTCTGTCCATGGCGCAGCAGGACCAGCTTGTGCATGAGGCTCGCCCTCCGAGGGCGGGTAGTATAGTCCGCGCCGAGCCCATGCACCCGTCCTTCACCCTGGAAGACGCCTACGCCCACTGCGCTCAGCGTACGCGCCAGCACTACGAGAACTTCCCGGTCGGCCTGTTCGTCCCCAAGGGCAAGCGCAGGTATGTTCACGCCCTGTACGCCTTCATGCGCGTGGCCGACGACTTCGCCGACGAAGCGATCTACGAGGGTGTGCGCCGGCAGAAGCTGGACGAGTGGGAGGCCCGCCTGCACGCGGCCTACGAAGGCAGGGCCGAGGGGCCGATCTTCATGGCTCTGGCCGATACCGTGAGCACGCTGGCGATCCCGAAGCAGCCCCTGCTCGACCTGCTCTCGGCCTTCAGGCAGGACACCGAGAAAGACCGCTACGGGACCTGGCAGGAGCTCCTCGACTACTGCCGGCGCTCCGCCGATCCCGTGGGGCGCCTGGTGCTGGCCGTATTCGAGCAGCGGGACCCTGCGCTCGGCCCGCTCTCCGACGCGATCTGCACGGCGCTGCAGCTCGCCAACCACTGGCAGGACCTCGCCCTGGACCTGAAGAGAGGGCGCCTCTACGTGCCCCGTGAGCTGCTGGAGGCCCACGGCGTGCCGGAGTGGGACCTGAATGCGGGGCGGGTCAGCGAGAGGTTCCGCGGCCTGATGAAGGAGTTGATTGCACGAACGCGATCACACTTCGATCGTGGCCGGCGCCTGTGCGACCAGGTGGGCCGGCCGCTGCGCTTCGAGATGCGTCTGACCTGGCTCGGCGGCAACGGCATTCTCGACCGCATCGAACGCGCCGGCTACGACGTGTTCCGGCGGCGCCCGCGGTATGGCCTCACGGGCAAGCTCGGCCTCGCCTGGCGCGCCTGGCGCTGGCGTGTGGGCGTCAGCGGAGGCAGCGGCTCGTCGCGCGGAACCTGATCACGGCGTTACCGTGCGTCTGGGTCGGGAGGCTCCGCGAGTTACGCGCTCTCGGGCTTGGAGGAGTCGTCCTGGGCGGAGTCAGGCTCGGGGGAGTCCGGCTCGGGGGAGCCCGGCTCGGAGGGGCCTGGCTCGGAGGAGCCCTGCTCGGGCGAGGTTTCTTCGGGGGAGCCGCGCCGCCAGACCTGGTCGCGGCGCGGGCCAAACAGCGGCTCGCGATGCGCGTCCTCCACCGCGCGCTCGTGCTGAAGCTCGATCTGTCGCTTCACCAGGTCGAGATCCTCGTGGCGGTGCAGCGGGTGGCACCAGAACGTCTCGATCTTCTTCAAGCCCGCCTGCGCACTCTCCAGGGAAAGGACGGTGGTGATCACGAAGTTGGGCCGGCTCTCCGCCTGGGTCACCACCTTGACCCGTCCGATCTCGAGCTCCACGGTAGAGAAACGCCCCTCGAACACCGGCGCCGGACCCTCGGCGAGCGCTCCGCCGGCGGGGGGTTCAGTCGCATCATCCGCCCGGCCAGGGGGTCCGAGGGGTGTCCCCGAAAGGGCCGTTGCTCCCCGTGTCGCCATCGCCGCCGACGGCACGCCGGGCGCGTCTATCCGCCTCGTCCGGCTCGCCTGTGGGATTCCAGCCGCCTGGGTCGCCAGGAGATTCTCAAGGGGCGTCGGAGGCCAAGCCGCGTCGCCGGTCTGGGTGTCCGCGCCCTCGGGCTCGTCCGCTGACCGTCGCGAGGCCTCCAAGAGCACCGACTCGACGGTCTCGACGAGTTTGGCCAGTGGAAACGGCTTCACCAGGTAGGCATCGGCGCCCGCCTTGAGCGCGGCATCCACCTCCGAGCCGAGGCGCACGGCAGTCAGGAACAGGAAAGGGGTGCGTTTCAGCCCCGGGATCTGTTTCACCAGCTTGAGGAAGAGTTGTCCATCCATGGACGGCATCATCATGTCGCAGATGATCATGTCGGGCTTGATGTCCAGCACCCGCACGATGGCCCGTTGCGGGTCGCTGAACGCATGGACCTCAAAACCCGGGGCGCGCAGGGCCCAGCGGATCAACTCGTGAACCCGGATGTCGTCGTCGACAACGAGGATGCGTCGCGTCATGGGTGGAACAGGGCTCCCTTAGGCGGCCAGACTCAGGCGCGCGGCGTCAAGCGCCGCCTCCCTTGCCCGCGCTCGGCGCGGGCGCTGCGTTGGCGTCGACGTCGGCCGTGCGGGCCTCCGCCTCCCGCAACGCCTTGCGCCAATGCACCGTCCCCGGCGCGACCAGGGTGTCCTGGTCCACCGGGACGACCGCCGGCACCGGCTCGCTCCGGCGCTCCCGAATCTCGACCAGGAGGCTCCAAGCGAATCCGATCGCGACACCCAGCATCAGGCCCACGAGCATGTTGAGCCGCTTGTTGGGCCGGATTGGCGCCAGGGGCACCGCGGCCGACTGGATCACGCTGATGTTGGCGATCTTCTGACGGTCCATCTCCTCGGAGGCTCGGAATTCCTCCAGCTTCTTGGAGTAGATCTCGTGGCTCTTCTCGGCGGCCTGACGGTCGCGGACTAGCTCGCGGTATTCCGCCCCGCTCTGGGTGAACTCGGCGATCTGCTTCTCGAGGGAGCTGATCTGACCCCCGAGGCTGTCCGCCTGCGCCTGCTCGAATCGCAACTCGGCCTGGGTCGCGATGATCTGTTTCTCCAGGTCGTCGGCGAACTGGCCCTGCCCGACGGTGGCTCGCTGTTGGGCGAGGAACTCCTCGACGAGCCGGATCTGGCCGCGCACGTTCTCCACGGACCGACTCTTCTCGCTGAAGTTGGCCAGCAGTTTCTGCTCCTGGAGCTGAAGGTCGAGCAGCTGCGCCCGGGCGTCGGCGACCGCCTTGGTCTCCTCGGAGCTGAAACGGCTCGTGTCGGAGGCCACCTTCTCCTTCTCGGACTGCAGGTAGGCGAGCCGTCTTTCCAGTCCGGCAGCCTGGCTGCGCGCGGCCTTGCGTTTGGCTTCGAGCTCGTCGCGCTGGCCGAACAGGGACGTACGCTGATCGTCTGCCGAGAAGGAGCGTGTCCGCATCTGGAAGACCTTGACTCTCTCCTCCGCTTCTTGGACGTCTTTGCGGGAACTCGTCACCTTCTGTTCCAGGAATGCCGTGGTGGCCGCGTCGCTGAAGGCGCTCAGGTGCTTCGCCATGAACTTGTCGACGAGCACGTTGAGGGCCTCGGCCGCCACCTCGCGGTCGGAGTGCTGGAGCCTGACCCGGATCACGTCCGAGTCCGTGAGCCGGTCGGCCTTCACGCTCGCCTCGAGCCTCTCGATGGCCGCGATGGGGGGAGGGGCACCCGGGCCCACCTCCTCCCTCATCTTCGGGAAGAGCCGGGCCACGCCGATCTGACGCACGGTGTCGGCGAACAGCTCCGCGCTGCGCAGGATCGCCAGCTCGCTGTTGATCTGCGCGGTCTGGCGGTCCCGGCCCACAGCGGTGGCGACCGAGTCGCGTTCCCCGATCTCGGGCCGGTACATGTACTCGCGACCGATCCTCACCAGGAGCAGGGATTCGGCCACGTAGGTTGGTGTCATGAGCAAGGTGGCGCCCATCACCAGCGCGACGGTTCCAGCGATCGCCTTGAGTATCCGGAAGCGCTGGCGCTTCGAGAAGTCGACGAGATCCTGTAACGAGAGATACTCTTGCATTGGTCTGCCCTCGCTACGACGAAGCGGCCGCGGAAACAGCGCTCATCGGAGCCAACAAGATTCAACTACGCGACACGCAGGACGAGAGCAGCGGCCCCGACCCATCCGAGGCGAAAAACCCCTGGGCCCGACAGCCGGTACCCTGGCCCGACGCGAAGGCTCCACGGTTTGTACCGACCAGGACTGATCGGCTCGGGGAGGCGACGGAGTCGTTCGCATCAGACGCAATTGTACGGCCAAACGCGACGGGAAGGGCGAGGCGGGCCGGTAGGGACCTCTTTCGAACCAGACCCAAGGTTGACCACACGGTCAAGGTCGACTGAGTCACATCGCAGGCAGGTCCCTGGGGGGGCGGCTGCGCGCCCGGTCCTTGGCGGAATGGCTGCTGGCTGAGCCCCGTGCCGCATAGAGGTCCCGGATGTGCTATAGTCCCTCCCGCTTTCGTGGCTGGGGCTGGCAGGCGTGTCAGCGTCCAACCGGTTCCTGCGCCGCGGGCCACCCCTCCTGCCGCAAGATGGCGTTTGTGTGAGTTGAGACGGGGTCGCATGCGCAGAGGAGGTTCGCTGGTGTCAGCCGGGCTAGCCGCGACGGGCAGAAGGCCTTTCATGATTTGAAGCGGCCTCCGGCGCTCTCCTCGCGGGGGAGATGCAGCTCCTCCGACGTCTGCTCGCAACGAAACGCTCTCGCGGGCCCCACGCCAGGGACAGGCGCCGCCGCAACTGTTGAAGGATGGGATTGAGATGCTTTTGATGCCGCCCTATGCCCTGGAGCTGAAGCAGCTGATCGCCCCGCCTGAAGGGGCCCGCGCTCTCAAGCTCGAGGCGCTGCGCTTGCCCTCCTGGGACCTCACGCCGCGCCAGGTGTGCGATCTGGAGCTTCTGATGAACGGCGCCTTCTCGCCGCTCACCGGTTTCCTTGGCGAGGCCGATTACGGCCGCGTGTGCCGTGAGCTGAAGTTGTCCGACGGTACCCTGTGGCCGATCCCGATCACCCTCGACGTCAGCGAAGAGGCGGCAGCGGGCCTGAAGCGGGGTGACCGGATTGCGCTGCGGCACCCTGAGGGCATGGTGCTGGCGGTGCTCACGGCCTCGGACATCTGGCGCCCGGACCTCCGGGAAGAGGCCCGGCAGGTCTTCGCGACCAGCGACGAAACCCATCCGGCCGTGTTCTCTCTCGCCCACCAGACCCATCCCGTGTACGTCGGCGGGCGCGTCGAAGGCGTGGAGCTGCCGCCCCACCATGCCTTCAGGACGCTGCGCTACACCCCCGCGGAGCTGCGCGCCGAGTTCCAGAAGCGTGGCTGGCAGCGGGTCGTGGGCTTCCAGACCCGCAACCCGATGCATCGTGCCCACGCCGAGCTGACGCGGCGGGCCGCTCAGGAGGCCGAGGCCTGCCTGCTGATTCAACCCGTGGTGGGGCTGACGAAGCCCGGCGACGTCGACTACTACTCGCGGGTGCGTTGCTACAAGACCCTGCTCCGGCACTTCCCGGAGAGCACGACGATGTTGAGCCTGCTGCCCCTGGCGATGCGCATGGCTGGCCCACGGGAAGCCATCTGGCATGCGATCATCCGTCGCAACTACGGCTGCACCCACTTCATCGTCGGGAGGGACCACGCCGGCCCCGGACGGGACTCGACGGGCAAGCCCTTCTATGGGCCCTACGAAGCTCAGGAGCTGGTGAGGACCCATCAGACCGAGCTCGGAATCACCATGCTGCCCTTCGAGGAGATGGTGTTCGTGGAGGACAGGGCCGAGTACATGCAGGCATCGGAGGTGCCCGCCGGCGCCCGCGTGCTCTCGATTTCGGGCACTGAGCTGCGCCATCGCCTGCGGGAGGGCCTGGAGCTCCCGTCCTGGTTCTCCTACCCCGAGGTGATCGCCGAGCTTCGGCGCTCGTTCCCCCCGCGCTCGAAGCAGGGCTTCACGATCTTCTTCACCGGCCTGTCGGGTGCGGGCAAGTCGACGATCGCCAACATCCTGATGGCCAAGCTGCTGGAGCTGGGGACCCGCCCGGTGACGCTGCTGGACGGCGACATCGTGCGCAAGCACCTGTCCAGCGAGCTGGGCTTCTCCAAGAAGGACCGCGACCTGAACATCACGCGCATCGGGTTCGTGGCCAGCGAGATCACCAAGAATCGCGGTATCGCCATCTGCGCGCCCATCGCTCCGTATCGTGCCGCGCGCCGGGTGGTCCGCGAGATGATCGGCGAGTGTGGCGGCTTCATCGAGGTTCACGTCTCCACGCCGATCGAGGAGTGTGAAGCCCGAGACCGCAAGGGCCTGTACGCCAAGGCTCGCGCCGGCCTCGTCACGGGCATGACCGGTGTCGACGATCCGTACGAGGTTCCGGAAAAGCCCGAGATCGTGGTCGACACCAGGACCTTGAGCGCCGAGGAGGCCGCCCAGGCGATCCTGCTCCACGTGCGGAAGGAGGGCTATCTCGCCGATGGAGAGGAGTAGCCAAGCCTCCGCCCCCGACGCTGGATTGGCCCGCGCCGAGGACGTCGAGCGGATCCGCATGGCCCTGGGAGACGCGTTGAAGACCCTCGAGGGGCTTGGGGACGCAGTCTGGGTTGGCCGCAAGGCTGGCGGCGACTTGCTGACCGCCGCGGACCACGCGATCGACGAAACGCTGCGCGGTGTCCTGCCTCGCCCGGGTGAGGGCTGGCTCTCGGAGGAAACCGCCGACGATCCCATCCGTCTCGAGCGGCGCCGGGTCTGGGTGGTGGACCCGTTGGACGGCACGCAGGAGTTCGTGGCGGGCATCCCGGAGTGGTGTGTGTCGATCGGACTGGTGGAGGATGGGCTGCCGGTGGCGGGCGGCGTGTGCAACCCGGCGACGCGCGAGCTCGTCTTGGGCTCCGTCGAGACGGGCGTCACGCTGAACGGACGACAGGTGGCGGCTCGCAAGCGCCGGGAGCTCCAGGGGGCGGAGGTGCTCGCGAGCCGCAGCGAGGTGCGTCGCGGGGAGTGGGAGGATACGAGCGCTGTTTTTCGCGTGCGGCCCGTGGGCTCGGTCGCCTACAAGCTGGCTCTCGTGGCCGCCGGCCTCACGGACGCCACTTGGACGCTGTCGCCCAAACACGAGTGGGATGTGGCGGCAGGCGCCGCCCTGGTGCTGGCGGCCGGCGGCGAGATTCGCACGCTCGCCTGGGAGCCACCGGTCTTCAACCGCCGCGATCCGTGGTTGAGCGGGCTGGTGGCAACCTCGGTTGGCCTCGGCGAGGCGGTCCGCAGCTACCTCGGCCGGTGATCGGCCCGCGGTTCGCCACACGATGCTGACCCAGGGAAGACGGGTTGCCATCTTCATGCCCTCCTTGTTCGGCGCCGGCGGGCAGCGTTCGATGCTCAACCTGGCCCAGGGCCTCGCCGAACGGGGCTGTGCCGTCGATCTGGTGCTGGCCCAGACGGAGGGGGCGTTTTTGGCCGAGGTGCCGAAGTCCGTGCGCGTCACGGACCTGAAGGCGACTCGCGCGTTGACCAGCCTGCCGGCCCTGGTGCGTTATCTGAGGCGCGAGCGGCCCGAGGCCATGCTCTCGGTGTTCGCCTACGTCAACATCGTCGCCTTGTGGGCCTGGCGACTCGCCCGGGTTCGCACTCGACTCTTCGTCAACGAGCAGAACACCGTTTCCGTAGAGGCCGGGAACGCATCGTCCTGGCGCGGCCGACTGACACCCCGGCTGATCAAGCGCTTCTACCCCTGGGCCAACGGCATCGTCGTCGTGTCGCAAGGGGTGCGTGAGGACATGGCTCAGCTGACCAAGATCCCTCGCGAGCGCATCACCGTAATCTACAACCCCTCGGTGGTGAAGCAGGATGTGCTCGAGAAGGCGCAAGCCCCATTGGAGCATCCCTGGTTCGAGCCCGGCCAGCCGCCGGTGCTCCTTGCCGTCGGTCGCTTGCAGCCCCAGAAGGACTATCCCACGCTGCTGCGAGCCTTCGCCCAGGTCCGGAAGACCAGGCCCGCACGCCTTCTGATCCTGGGGGAGGGGAAGGAGCGCCCCATGCTGGAGGCTCTCCTGAAGGAGCTGGGCCTGCAACAGGATGTCGGCCTGCCGGGCTTCGTGATGAATCCATTCGCGTACATGGCTCGTGCCTCCCTGTTCGTGCTGTCGTCGAGATGGGAGGGCCTGCCCACCGTCCTGGTCGAGGCGCTCTGCTGCGGCACCCGGGCCGTTTCCACCGACTGCCCCAGCGGCCCCCGGGAGATCCTCAGCGACGGAAAGTACGGCCCCCTGGTGCCGGTGGGCGACGCCGATGCCCTGGCCAGGGCCATCGAGGCGAGTCTCGCGGACAAGACACCCAGTCCACCTCCGGAAAGCTGGTTGCCCTACGAGTTGGAGACCGTCGTGAGCCAATACGCCAATCTGCTTCTGAAGGGGTAGCGAGCCCATGCCGACGTCGAATCGCCGCTTTCGCATCCTGCACATCATCCTCGCGCTGAAGCCCACGAACGGCCAATACAACGAGCACTGCCTGCCGCTGATGGACCAGCGTGAGATCACCATCTCGACCTACTTCAAGTCCGACATCACGCCTCCGGCCGCCATCACTCTCTTCGACGGCGACAATACCCTGGTCGGCTTCCACCGCGCCCTGCGGGCGGCTCTCCGGGCGCGAGAGTACGACGTCATACACGTGCACACCCCGCACGCCGGCCTCCTGTTGCTGATGACGCTGGTCTTGACCGGCAGCTACGGGAAACTCATAACGTCCACCGTCCACACGGTGCAGAACTCGTTCCAGAACTTCAAGCTCCGCAACAAGCTCCTGTTCCTGCCGAGTTTCCTGTGTTTTCGACGACTGGTCTTCTGCAGCCAGGCCGCCTACCAGAGTTTTCCGGCCCTCTACAAATGGCTGGGCGGAGACAGGATGAGCGTGGTTCAGAACTGCGTGGACCTGCGCCGCATCGACCGCATCGCGAGCGGCGGGCGCACCGCTGGGCCGGAGTTCAGCATCGCCACGGTCGGACTGATCGAGATGAAGAACCCGCTCACGGTGCTGGAGGCCTTTCGGGCCAGTGACCCGCAGGGGAGCCGGCTGGTGTTCGTGGGTGAGGGCATCCTCAGGCCTCGGCTGGTGCAGAAGGCCCAGGAGGCGGGCCTGGATCGCCAGGTTGAGTTGACCGGCCTGATCGAGAGGGACACGGTGTTCCAACGCTTCGTGGCTGCGGACCTGTTCGTGTCCGCATCCTGGGGGGAGGGTCTACCGGTCGCCGTATTGGAGGCGATGGCCTGTCGCCGCCCGGTGGTGTTGTCGGACATAGCACCGCATCGGGAGATCGCGGAGGGGGTCGACTTCATTCCGCTGGTCAGTCCGGGCCATGCCAATGGGTTCGCCCGGGAGATCCGGAGGTTCAGGGAGATGTCAGCGTCGGAGAGGGCGCAGATCGGGCAGAAGTGCAGGACCCTGATCGAGGAGCGCTTTGGACTTCGGACGATGCACGCCGCCTACGCAAAGCTCTACGCCGACGTAACCGCGGACCGCGTGGCCGTCGTGCCCGACGTGATCCACGACCAGGTCGATTGAGCATGTTGGCGAAGATCCGCGAGCTGGTCGACGGCTTGCAACGGAAGAGCGTCCGATACTGCCACTGGAAGAGCAACTTCGTCCTGGCCAAGACCGTTGCGGGCCAGACGGACATCGATCTGCTGGTCGATCGGGGCGACGCGCCCGCGTTCAGGGAGTTGATGGCGGAGCTGAAGTTCCATCCGGCGGCGAGCCCGCAGGGCAGGAACTTCCCGTCGGTCGAGCACTACTACGCCCTCGACGAGCCGAGTGGTGGGCTGGCGCATGTTCACGTGTATTTCCGCGTCATGACAGGCGAGAGCCTGGCGAAGAACTACCACTTGCCCATCGAGCAGATGCTGCTGCGGAACACCCGCGAGCTGGATTCGGTCCGCGTGCCGACACAGGGGGCCGAACTCGTGGTCTTCACCGTTCGGATGATGCTGAAGCACACGTCCCTGGTCGAGCTGCTCCTGCTTTCCAGGGGCAAGAGCCGCAGGGCGCTGGACGAGGAGGCGAGCTGGTTGACCCGGACCGAGTCGCCGGGGGAGAGCAGCCTGACGGCCGAGTCGGTGGATCTGGCGCATACCTGGCTGCCGCCGGTGGATACGGCGCTCTTCTCCGCCTGCCTCGAGGCCCTCACGACGCCCGCCTCGCTGACTCGGCGGGTGCTGCTGGCTCGGCGCTTGAAGCGGCAGCTCCGGCACTACAGGAGACATTCGGCCTGTCGGGCCTGGCTCACGGGCGTGTCGACGTTCCTGAGCATGTTGGCCCGCCGTCTCTTCGACTCCAGGAGAGACAAGGCTCTGGTTTCCGGTGGCGCCGTCATCGCCTTCGTCGGCCCTGAAGCCAGCGGCAAGTCCACGCTGCTGGGGGAGTTGGACGCGTGGCTGGACCAGGACCTCGCGGTGACGCGGGTTCACGCCGGCAAACCCCGGTCCACGGTCCTGACCGCGTTGCCCAACCTGCTGGTGCCGACGCTGAGATCCCTGTTCCCGGCGTCCCGATCGACCCACGTCGAGGCTGAACACGCGTCACCCCAGGCGCGGACACGGCCGCCGACGGGTTATTCCCTGCTCTTCGCGATCCGCTCCGTGCTGCTTGCCTACGATCGCCGGTCGCTACTCGTGGCGGCGTTCAAGCAAGCGGCGAACGGGACCATCGTCCTCTGCGATCGGTACCCCTCCCTGGGAGGCGGCGCGCCGGACGGCCCCCAGCTGTCGCGTTTCCCAGTCTCGGCGGATCAAAGTCCAGCGCACCGCCTGCTGGCTCGGCTCGAGGCCAGCCTGTATCGGGACATCCCGGCCCCGGACATGGTCCTGCAGCTGACCGTGCCGCTGGAGGTGGCCGTGAGGCGGAACGAGACACGGGGCAAACGCGAGCCCGAGGACTACGTCCGGCTTCGGCACAGCCTGATCGCGAACCTGGATTTCGGCCAGACTCCGTTGCGCAGGATCAACACGGACAGGCCGGTCGCCGAAACGGTTCTGGAGGTCAAGCAAGCCTTGTGGAGCGTGCTCTAGACCGCTCGACAGCGGGCCGCGAACCGGAACGGGAGTCTCAGCGGAGCTCGGCGGGAATCTCGTAGCCGTGTCGTTTCATCTCGCTTTCCAGCTCCGGTAGCAGCGGCCTCAACATCCCGGGGTCGAAGCGCCTCCACTTGACCTGGCGTCCGGGATCGACGACCTCGGAGGCCATCTTGTACATTTCGGGTGTGGGCTCGATGCCGCAATGCGCGCTTATCCTCTCAAGATGACGGACCGGGTCGAGGACGAGATCCTCATAACGCAGGCGAAATACTCGGCCGGGCTCGAAACTTTCCAGGTCCCTCTCGGCGATGCGTGAAGAGATGGCCCACTGTCGCGCGATGACGGTCAGGAGATCGACGCGCCGCATGTCGTCGAAGATGCCCGCGTAACGTGCCCCATAGACGTGAATGTACTTTCGCTTCAGGATGCGCTTGTTGAACTGATCCGAGCACGCTTGACGGAGGTAGTAGGGCACCTGCCAGAAGGGCGTCTCGCGAAAACGCCGCATCAGTCGATCCGGCTTCACGACGCGCTGCCATTTCGCTTCGACCGAACTGATGTAGGAGAACGGGCTCCGCACGATGAACACGAACGTCGCCTCAGGGAAAATGGCCCTGACGTATCTGAGCTTCAGGATGTTCTGAGGCGTTTTCTCGAGGACCCGCCGGCCTCCGTGGGTCTCTTGATACTCGAGGAAGCGCTTCCTGATGTAGCGAACCACCCGCTCCGAAGCGTCGCGCTCGTCGAATTCATCGTGGGGACGACCCGGGTCGGCAAACAGCCACAGGGTCCTCGGCTCGTGCCACTTGACCAGGCTGGGGTGGGCGGAGATGAGGTCCGCCAGGATCGACGTCCCCGAGCGGATGTTTCCCAACACGAAGATGGGCGGCTTGAGGCTTGCGGACGGTCGCCCTCCTAGAAGACTGGGCCATTTCATTCGCCGGGTGTTTCCCCCTGAAAATTGCCGGATACTAGCACTCTTGGCCGGCCCCGCGCGGCCCTGGGGCTGACGCGGCGAGAGGGGTGACAGGCGAAGGCGAGCCCAGCGCTAGGTTCGCGGCCTGCCCCGGTCCCCGAACGCCTGCCGCGTCACTGGACGAAGACCTCCCGGTTGTTTCGGATGTCCGACACGATCAGCTCCGAGATCTCCTTGCGCATCAGCCATTCGGGAGGAAGCTCGCAGCTTTGGAGCAGTCTACGAGCCTCGGTCGCGGATATGTCGAGTCTCTCGACATCGGCTCCCACTGAGGACTCGTAGTATCCGCCGCGCTTCTTGCAGTAGTAGACCTCGTCGAAGTACAGGGGCTGGATGCCCAGGTCTCCGAGCTCCTCGAACAGGCGCCGGGCGCCGTCAGGTGCGTAGAAGTCGCCGACACCGGTGTGATCCCGTCCCACGATGAAATGCGTGCAGCCGTAGTTCTTGCGGCACAGCGCCGTGAACACCGCTTCGCGCGGTCCGGCGTAACGCGAGTAGGACAGGAAACCCGCCAGCACGGCCCGCCCGCGGGGATAAAAGGCATCCATCGCCAGGGCATAACTTCTCAGGATCGCGCCCGCTTCGAAATCCGACTTCTTCTTCGGACCGATGATGGGATGGATGAACAGCCCATCCATTCCGAACCGATTCAGAGCGCTGAGATGCATGTACTCGTGGGCCCGGTGGACGACGTTGCGGGTGTGAAAACCAACGATGCTGTTCCAGCCTTTCTTCTCGAAGATGTGCCGCGTCTGCGCCGGCGTGAGCAAGTGCTCCCGGTAGGGACTGTCCAGGCGCTTCACCAGGTCGATGCAGCCGCCCAGGAAATACTCTCCGCGACGGCTCAGGGCCATCACGCCCGGGTGGTCGAGGCTGGTCGTCCCGTACCAGCGCCGCGCCAGGTCCTCGAATTCCACTTTGTAGACGTCCTCCAGGTGGAGCACCGCATGGATCTCACCGTCGCGATCCGAGACCAGTGCCACCTCGTCACCGATGCGCAGATCCTTCACAACCTCCGCCCTGGTCGGCAGCACGATCGGCAGGCTCCAGACCGTGCCGTTCGGCAGTCGATAGTGCTCGAGGACGGACGCGAGCTCCTTGCGATCCATGAAACCCTGCAAGGGAGAATAGCCGCCCGTCGCGATCTGCTCCGCGTCGAGGAGCGCTGCTTCGTCGACCTGGAGCCTGCGCAAGGCCTGCAGCCGGTCCGGGTCGACGGAGCGGAGACGTCGGTCCACCAGGATGCCGCCATTGGGCTTGACCAGACTCAGCGAGTTCACTTCCTGAGTGGCGATCTGGGCGATCGAGCTCTCATCGATGGACCGGTGGAAGGCGTTGATCAGCCGCCGGATCATGCTCACGCACTTCACCGGATACCGGCCGATCGCGGTTTCCGCCGCGAGCACGAGGCCACTCGCGCCGTCGATGAGCGTGTTCAGGACGTCGTTCACTTCGGCCCGCGTCGGCAGGCTCTCGTTGACCATGGACTCCAGCAGATTGGTGGCGACGTAAGCCGGCTTGCCGAAATGGCGCGCCCTTTCGATCAGCCTCTTCTGCAGGAGCGGGATCAGCTCCAGGGAGACCTCACGCGACATGTCCCCGCGGTCCAACAGGATCGCATCCGAGAGCGGAAGGATCTCGTCGAGATGCAGCAGTCCCTGCTTGCTCTCGATCTTGGAGATGATCGACATCCGGTCCCCGACCATGGACCGAACCAGCTCCACGTCGCTTCTCCGGTTCGCGAAGGACAGGGCCACGTAGGGCACCCCGCACTCGAGTCCGATCCGGATCGCTTGCTCGTCCTTTTGGGAGATCGGCGGGAGCGGGATCGGACGATCGACCGTCACGGCCTTGTTGCTGCCGACCCGGCCTCCGCACAGGACCCGGCTCAGCAGGTGGTCGCCACGGTTCTCGATGACCTGCAGCAGCAACGTGTCGAAGTCGATGCAGATCAGGTCCCCTGGCTGGATCTCCTTGATCACGAATCCGGGCGTCAACTGGATGTTCTCGGCGTCTCCCAGGCAGGGGCTACCGTGGACCTTGACCAGGCTCCCGTCGGAAAAGTCGACCCGCTGATTCGCCATGTAGCCGCTGCGAATCTGGGCCCCTTCCAGGTCGAGGCAAAGAGGCTTGGACGTCGCCGCCTGCACGTTCGCGATCGATGCGCGGATGTCCTCCGCATTGGTATGCGAGAAGTTGATTCGAAAGATGTCGACGCCGGCCTGGTCGAGCTTCTGGATGACCCGTGGGTCGGCAGAGGACGGTCCGACCGTGCAGAGTATTCTTATCTCTCGCAAGAGGCACCCCAACGGGACTCGCCCGTACGACGCGCTCGGGGGGCCAGGCGGCTCTTGGACAGAGCGGAGGGAGCCTTCCCTTATCCGAGCACGGGTCATCGTGCTCAAACCGACGAACTAGGCGGGATGTTACAAGCGTGACCTCGGCGTGTCAAGGGAGCCGCGACCTCGAGACCTGGCGGTCGTTGACGGTCCTCAGCCTCGATTTCCCGACCCTCTTCATCGACCGGCACGCGCACGACCTCGTGCACAGCGGGCGGCGGTTTGGTGTCCTCCGGCGGGCTGAGGCCGAGGTGATCGAGGATCTGCTTGATGGCGACCTAGTCGTGGAGGTAGGCAACGATCTCGAGCTTCCCTCCGCACTTGCCACACGTGAGCGGGTCGGCATGGAAGACTTTCGCCATCAGGCGCGCCCAACTCGCGCTACAGCGGCGCTTCTTGGCTGGCTCCTCTTCAACCTTGGCCTCTCGCGGCTCCTCCGCGGCGCGATCTCCGTGCACTCGATTGGCATAGTGGTCGTAAAGAGAGTGCGATGCTTCCCCGGGTCCGGGATGTGAACCGCCATTCTTGCCAACCATTCCAGCGGCTCCATCGTTTCGAAGCTCCGTCCGAGAGCCGGATTGTGCTTGAGCCCCTTGTAGACGACAGCCTGCTGGCCGTCGAGGTACACGAGCCTCTGAAGGGACAAGGGGTTTCTCGTCACTTAGCCAACGCGCAGTGCGGGGCGGCCGCCACGTAGTCGAACCACAGGTTCCGCTGCAGGAGGAACAGGCCCTCGAAGTCGGGCGGCGGCGTGGAGAGCACCTCACCGGGTAATGTCGAAGACCGAACAGCCAGCCGTTCTCGAGCACGACGGGCGTCAAGGGCGCCCCGCAAGCCGCGCCGGAAGACGGAGACGTTCTCGGTAAGCTGCGCCCGCATCCGCTCCAGGGCGCGCAGCGGGGCGCCGCCCCAGCCCTCGCGCAGGGTGTCGAACGCGAAGACGCTGTCCGTGGTGGTGGGCCGCCAGAAGTTCGTGCCTCCCTCCGCCCGGTGCCGCGACAAGGGCACATAGACGCACAGGATCGCCAACGCCGCGCCGGCGGTGAACGCCCTCCACCTCTTCCGCTCCGTGGCCAGGGGCCACACCGCGGGCAGCCCGAAGAGCACGGACTCGCGGACGAGGACGGCCAGGCCGAACGCCGCGCCCGCGCCGGCCGCGCTCGCCCACGACCGGGCGCGTGCCGCGGCGCGGCGGCGACGCCCACCAGGAGCGCGCCCACGAGGGCTTCCGGCAGGGCCCAGTACACATAGGGCAGGTACCCGGGCAGCAGGAGGAACAGGACGCCGGTGCCGGTGGCCGCGCCGTCGTCGACGCCGAGCGACCGTCCCAACGAGCGGACGGCCAGCGCCCCGCACGCGTACGCCGCCAGGTTCAGGATCACCGCCGTCCACCAGCCGAAGGGCAGCAGCCTGTGGAGACTGCCCAGGAGCAGGACGTAACCCGGCGGGTGCATGTCCTGATGCGGGTGTCCCTGGGCGAGGACGGCGTTCGCGCTGTAGAAGCGGGCGTGCAGGCTGAAGGTGTCGGCGAAGTAGCGCGCGCCCACCATGTACACGTACTCGTCGGAGAGCGCCACGCCGTACGGGACGCTGAGCCGTAGCGTAGAATCGGCATCAACGGATGCCACCGTGCCTCGGTCGCTGGCTTCGCAATCCCCCTCCGACTGAAAGTCTCCAGCCCGTGCCCGGCTCGTCGCGATCCTATGCGCGCGGGCTGGTGGCCGCCGCAGGCTTGAGCCTTGCGACGCTGCCGAGCATCGCCGCCGATGGCGACGGTTGGGCGCTCCACCTCAGCGGAGACCGCGCGGGCATCGCCCTCTTCGGTGGCCGCGACACCTGGTGGACCGGCCGTGCCCTACTGGGATTCCAGCGCGCCGGGAAGGGCGGAGCCTTCGGAGCGGTGGAAGCCTACCGGCGCTTCGACGCGACGGACACCACGTTTCTCGCCGGGGGCTGGCGCCATGTGCGCCAGTGGTCGTTCTATGCGGAGGCGGGGGTGACGCCCGGGGCCGATTTCTACTATCGCCGCTCGGTGGAGGTGGAAGCCTACCGGCGCGTCGGAGAGAGCGCGTGGGTCCCTCACCTCGGCTACCGGTACTGGCTGTTCCCCGGCCAGTCCGTCCACCTGCTCTCGCCGCGCGTCACCCGTTACGGGGCCCGATCCGAGCTTCACGCCCGGCTCAGCCTCGTCCGCAACGCCACCACCGGGACCGACTCCGCGTCGGTCTTCGCGCGCGGGCACTGGGACGTGCGGCCGCGCCTGCGCCTCGGCGGAGGCTTCGCCGCGGGCGAGCGGATCTTCGACGTGACCTCCCTTCCCCGCGACCCCGCGCCGGGCTGGGTGGCGTTCGCGGAGGCCCGCTTCGGCGTGAGCCCCCGGGACCACGTCGGCATCGTCCTCCGGCGGGCGGCCGAGGGCTCGGATTTCGATCAGACGGCGGTCGGGGTGACCTACCGGAGATCGTTCTGATCGACCTCGGCCCCTTCGCCCCCGGGATATTCCTCTTCGCGGTCGCGTCGTGGGCGGCCCTCGCGGTATGGCTGCTGGCGGGGCGGGCTCTCCATGACCGCCACCACCACGGCGTGCGCGCGTCCCGGCACCGCGTGGTGCCGCGGGGCAAGGAGCAGGCGCCGGAGCAGCACGCGGAGCGCGCCCGCGCCCTCGTGGCGCGCCTGCCCGCAAGCGCCATCGAGCGCCTGGCGGCCGACGCCAGCATGCCGCAGTGGCTGGCCGAGCCGTTCGCGGTTCGTACCGTGGAGAGAAGGGGCGACGCGCGCTACCTGCGGGCCGCGTCCTCCCATCGCAACGAGCGCGGATTATGGAAGAGGATCTCCGCCCTGCGCATCCTCTGCGCGGTCGGTCACCCCGAGGCGCCGGGACTCCTGAAGACCGCGCTGCTCGAGGGTGACTTGGACCTTGCGGGTGCGGCGGTGAGCCTGCTGGGCACGCAATCGAGCCGCGAGGCCGCGGAGCTCCTCGTCCACGCGCTCCGCGAGCGCCGGCACCCGCCCTCGCGGGTGGCCGCGCGCCTCGACCGCTTTCCGCTCGACGTGGTGGACCTACTCGCACCGCTGGTCCGCGACGCCGACCCGTCGATCCGCTACTGGGGGGCCACCCTCCTCGCCCGCTATCCGGCGCGGCCCGAAGTGGAGGCGGCGCTGGCCGGATTGGCCATGGACGACGACCCTTCCGTGCGGAAGGCCGCGGTCGAGAGCCTGGGGGTGGTGGGCGGCACCGGCGCCGCGCCCACCGCGCTGCGCCTCCTCGGGGACCCCGTGTTCTTCGTGCGCGCGCATGCCGCGCGCGCCCTCGGCGACCTCGAGCGCCATGACCTGGCGCCACGGGTGCTCCCCCTGCTGGCCGACGCGGAATGGTGGGTGCGGACCGCGGCCAAGGACGCTCTGCAGGCGATGGGCCCCGAGGTGGCGGCCGCGGTCGCCGGCTCTCTCGATCACCCCGACCGCTTCGCCCGCAACGGGGCGGCGGAGGTGCTGCAGAACCTCGGCGTGCTGGATGAGATCGCCGCCCGCGCCGCGCGCGGCGACGTGACCGTGGACGACCGCGCGCTCCTGGAGAAGGCCGCGGCCGCGGGAGGGATCGTGCCCGCCACGGGAACGGTCCGCCGCATCCTGCCCGCGGTATCCGACCGCATGCGGACCCTCCTCGCCGGGGCCGTGGCGCGGCCGGCCTCTTGACCGCGTTCCTGCACGACGCGCTCCCGGTGGCCGTCCAGGCTTGCTTCGTGTACCTGGCGCTCACGTACCTCCTTTTCGCGGTCCAGCTCCTGGTGGCCGCGGTGGAGAACGTGCGCCGCTTCCGCGAGGAGCGCGTCGAGGACTACCGGCTGCTCGCCGGCTCGCGGTTCACGATCCCGGTGTCCGTGATCATGCCCTGCTACAACGAGGCCGCGGTGGTCGTCGCCGGTGTGCGCTCCGCGCTCGACTTCGACTACTTCGAGCACGAGGTGATCGTGGTGAACGACGGCTCTCGCGATGACACCATGGCCGTCCTCACCGCCGCCTTCGACCTGCACCGGCACCAGATCTTCTACCGGCGGACCATGCCCACGGAGGAGGTGCGCGGGCTCTACCGCAGCGCCACGCATCCGCGGCTGCTGGTGGTGGACAAGGCCAACGGTGGCAAAGCGGACGCCCTCAACATGGGCATCAACCTGGCCCGCAACCGCTACGTGTGCTGCCTGGACGGCGACACGATCTACGAGAGGGACGCCCTGCTCAAAGGCATGCGGCTGGCCGTCGCCGATCCCGCCCGCGTCGTGGGCGTGACGAGCCTGCTGGCGGTAGGCCTGCATCCGGAGCGGCAGGGAAGCGCGCGCGACGACACGCGCCGGATCGGCCGGTCGCTGCTGATCAACTTCCAGCACATCGACTACCTGCGCTCGTTCCTCAACAACCGCGCGGCCTGGAGCCGCCTGGACTTCATGCTCTGCGCGATCGGCGCGTTCATGATCTGGCGGCGCGACGTGCTGATGGAGATGGGTGGCTTCTCCCGGAACTTCACCTGCGAGGACATCGAGATGACCTTCCGGGTCTACGAGCGGCTCCTGCGCGAAGGGCGGCCGTGCAAGGTGCTGGCCCTGCCCGACACCCTGGCCACCACAGAGGGCCCCGCGCGCGTGTCCGCGCTCGTCAGCCAGCGCGCGCGCTGGCAGCGCGTCATCCTGGAGACGGTGTGGTACTACCGGCGCATGCTGTTCAACCCGAGGTACAAGACGGTCGGGCTCATCGGGATGCCGTTCTACCTGATCACGGAGGTGCTCGCCCCGCTGTTCGAGCTCATGACCGTGATCACGCTCGTGCTCGCGGTCCTCTTCCGCGTGTTCGACTTCACGCAATTCCTCCTGTTCCTGGCCGCGATCTCCATGCTGAACGCGTGCTTCTCGGTCTCCGCGCTCCTCCTCCAGGACCGCATGATGCGCGAAGTGCAGTGGCGCGATCTGCTGCACCTCGTGCTCATCAGCCCGCTGGAGCTCATCCTCTACCGGCCCTCGCTGACCTACGCGCGCTTCAAGGGAACCGTCGACTACGTCCGTGGGCAGAAGGGCTGGAACAAGTTCGACCGCAACGTGCGGCAGCCGGCGCCGCCGGTCGCGTAAGCGACCAGCGGACGCGAGTCCGCGCGTCACGGCCGCGGGGTGAGGCCGAAGGTCCGGAGCCGAGCGCCCGGAGCGCCGTCCGAGGCCGACAGCGTCAAGGCGTTGTCTCCTCGGAAGAGCAGCGCCGCCGGGACGACCACGACGGTCCGGCCGCCACCGGGCGCGGACTCCCTCAGGGAATGCCCGTTATCTGTAGATGAAATGAAGCGGCTCGCCACCCTGCGTGGTGGCACGATGGCCCCACAGTCCTGACACGCGCTCAAGCCGCAAGAAGGGACGGGAGGCGAGCCGTGGAACATGTTGGCATGGACCTGGGGAAGATGGAAAGGCAGATGGCCATCCTCACGGAGGCGGGTGAGCTGGTGGAGAAGCGGATGGCGGACCGAGCGGGAACGGCTGACGCAGTACTTCAAGGACCGGCCGAAGGCCAAGATCCTGATCGAGGCCTCGACGATCAGCGAGTGGGTGGCGCGGTTGCTCGAGGGGCTGGGCCACGAGGTGATCGTGGCCGATCCGAAGTACGCGCCGATGTACGCACAGCGGAGCCGGCGCGTGAAGACGGACAAGCGTGACGCGCTGGCGCTGGCCGAGGCGTGCAAACTCGGGGCGTACCGCCCGGCGCACCGGACCTCGGAGGAGCAGCGACACGTGCGAGCGCTGCTGACGGTGCGCGACAAGCCGGTGCGGACGCGCGCGGGGCTGGTGACGCTGGCGCAGGCGATCTTGAGCGGCGAGGGGCTCCGGGTGTCCACGGGCAGCAGCGGGTGCTTCTCTGAGCAGGTCGAGCGCTTGGGTCTGCCCCAGCCGCTGGCTGCAGAGAGCGCGCCGCTGCTAGCCATGCTGATGCCGCTCAACGGGCAGATCGAGCTACTGGACGAGAAGCTCAGCGAGCTCGGGCGCAAGGACGAGCGGGTCAGGCGGCTGATGACGATGCCCGAGATCGGGCCGGTGACGGCGGTGCCCTAAGTGGCGACGCTGGACGAGGCGGGGCGCTTCCGGGGGGCGCACCAGGTGGAGGCCTGGGGCTGGTGCCGCGGGAGTGGAGTTCGCGAGGTGCAGAGGCGGGGCCACATCACCAAGGCGGGCAACTCCCGCATGCGCTGGCTGCTGGTGCAAGCAGCCTGGCGCGTGGCCACTCACAAGAAGCGGCCCGAGACGCAGGCGCTGCGGGAGTGGGCGGAGCGCATCGCCCGCCGCCGCGGCCAGCGCGTCGCCGTCGTGGCCGTGGCCCGCAAGCTCGGTGGGAACCTCTACGCGATGTGGAGGGACGGCTCGGCGTACGACCCCGCGAAGCTGAAGGGCGCGCTGCGCAGCAAGGTCGAGCAGGTGGCCTGAGGACCAGACGCGAGAAGAGCCGTGCGTGACTCCTTCGTGAGGTTCGAACCAGGGGTCCGGTGAGCGCGGCGAGTGCCTTGGTCTCTCTGGACGACCGGCCCATGGATGGCGCCGCCGACCCGCCGCACGGTCATACTGCGCCGGCGAGCCCAGCTCGCCATGGCGAGCGCGAAGAGAAGGGTGAGGAACCTCGCGGAAGAGGCGCAAATGGTCGCACACCCCACCGGTTTGCTTCGCACACTGGGACGAGCATTCGGGTCGCAAGCTCGTAACTGTTGATCCTGGGGTAGGGGTAACGATCGTCCGAGGCCCGTAGCGTCGATCGTAGGGCATCCCGGTGCGTCGCCCTTCGCCCAACCTTCTCCAAAGAGGGCGCCCGACAGAACGGACGCAGCTAAGGAGGAACGGCTAACGAACGGCAACGGACGACGGGGCTCTTGACAGGAGCGAGCCGCTTCAGAGAAGGCATTTGCTTCTGCAGCCGTGACGGGAACGCCGCCATCGGGGCCTTCGCAGGCGTTGCCGAGGGCGAGTGAGTGAGGGCTCCTAGCCTCAAGCTCGCGTTCAGCCGAGCGCGTGAGCAGAAGGGCGCGTGTCGCGAAGCGTCCTGCCACTGCTGGCCACCGTTGGGGAGGCAGACTACGCCCTCTCGGGAGAGGGGTCAAGGGAGATGCCCGGGCGTCGGCGGGCGGCTCAGCGTAGGGGACGGCCGCTGCGTTTGACGTGGTCGAGCCAGGCCCCGGCCAGCATCGAGGTGAGCACGGCGAGCAGGACGAGGGTCGTGTAGAAGCCGGAGTCGATGATGCGGGCGTCGTACGCCTGCGAGGCGATGACGATGCCGGGCCCCCCCCGGGCGTTCATCGCTACGGCGATGTTGAAGGCCCCGGCTCGGCTCTCCCTTGCCGCCCGGGCGCCGACGTAGACGCTCGCCGCCTTGACCGCGCAGGCGAAGGCGAAGAAGGCCAGGAAAAAGAGGGGCTCGAAGTCTCGGGCGAGGTCGATCTTCCATCCGACGATCGCAAAGTACACCGGGACGAAGAACGCAAACGAGAAACTCCGGATCGTCTCCTTGGGCTTGATGCGTTCACCGACGGTGGTGGCCGCGACCATGCCCGCCACGAACGCACCGAACATCGGCGTGATGCCGAGGTAGAGGGCGATGCAGGTCATGGTGATCAGGAACAGGAGCAGGAAGCCCACCCGGCTCGACCGCTTGAGGACGTTGAAGCGGAACGCGTCCGCCCAGCGGAAGATCCGGGGGCCGGTGAACATCGCCACCGCGAAGAAGCCGAGGTTGATCCCGATGTGGTAAACCAGGCCCCAGGCGGGCCTGCCGTGCAGCCCGAGGGCCTGGGGCAGGCCCCAGGCGGCCTCCAGCGGACCGCCGACCATGGAGAGCGCGATCGCGAGCACCACGTACAGGATGACGTCCTCGATCACCGCCGCGGTGAGCACCATCCGGGCCAGGGGCGTCTCGATGATGCCGAGGTCCATGAAGATCCGGGAGATCACGGGGATGCTGGTCACGGCGACGGCGATGGCGAAGACCATCAGGAACGCAGGGCGGTTCTGCGCCTCGCCCATCTGCGACGCCGGGTCGAAGGCCTCGAAGGCCGCGATCCCGAACAGAAACGGGATCAGGGTGCCGGTGAGCGTGACGAAGACCGCGGTCCGCCGCTCGTCCTTGGCGAAGGACGAGCGGATCTCGAGCCCAGAGCAGAACATCAGGAGCAGGAGGCCCATCTGGTAGATGGCCGCGAGGATGTAGTCGGTGGAGGGGGAGTCCTCCTTGCTCGGGAAGACCTGCAGGAACAACGCCGGGGCGATCACCCCGAACACACCCGGGCCAAGCAGCAGCCCCCCGAGGATCTCCCCGATCACTGGAGGCTGGCGGAGTTTCTTGAACACCGCCGCGAGGCTGTGCCCAACCACCAGCAGCGCGGCGATCGCCAGCAGGAAGTGAGTGATCTCCTGGGAGGTCAGCTTCATCGTTGCAGGGGCATGGCGGAACAGCGGCCGGCGTGTCTACGCCGTCGCCGCCGTCACCGCTAGTCCTTCACACTCATGGGGAAGGCAGATTGTACTCCACATGGAGGAGCGGCGCTCCGGGCGCGTCGCCGTTGAAGGACTGTGCCCTCCGCGTGCCCGAGCCAGTGACGATCAGCGCGAGAGAGCTGCCGGAAACCCAGCCGGGCCGGCTCACGATCTCTTGGATGACCGAGGCCAGGTTGGGGGTCTGCTGCGCCGGGCCCGCCTGCCCGTTCGACGTCCAGGCGGCGGGCACCCAGTTGACCGAGGCCAGGGTCCGAGGACGCGACGTGACGTCGTTGGCCGAGGTGGTGAACGTCGGGGAGTTGTCGGCGGCCTGGCCCTGGAAGTTCAACGAGGTGGCTGCGCTGGTGGCGTTGTCCGCCTTGAACTGGACCCAGGCGTTGACGATCGCCGCTCCCCGGGGGATGGTCACGCCGGTGAACCGGATGCCGATGGCTTGATTCACGCTGCCGTCGATCATCATCTCCAGATCGCTGCTCGTGAGGTTGACGCTGCCGCTCGAGAGGTTCTGCTCTGCGTCGTCGGAGCTCGCCAGCACGCGCTGCTCGAAGGTGGTCGCGGCGCCGCCCGACAGGGTGAAGGTCGCGATGACGGCCTTGGCGGCGTCCATGGTGACCAGGCAGGTGCCGGTTCCGGTGCACGCCCCACCCCAGCCCGCAAAGGTGGAACCACTGTCGGCTGAGTGATTCAAGGTCACAACGGTGTTGGAGTTGAACGGTGCCGAGCAGGTCGGCCCGCATGTGATGCCGGCGGGAGAGCTGGCGACCGTTCCGCTTCCGGTTCCGTTCTTGCTGACGCTCAAGCTGAAGCTCGGGCCCCCGCCGCCGCCGTACTCGACATGGAGCAGAGCCGCCCCGGGCGCGTCGCCGTTGAAGGATTCCGCTACGCGAGCGCCGCTGCCTGTGATGACCAGGACGAGAGAGTTGCCGGACAGCCAGCCCGGCCGGCTCACGATCTCCTGGATGACCGAGGCCAGGTTGGGTGTTTGCTGATCCGGGCCGCTCTGGCCCACCACCGGCCACGGCGCCGGCAGCCAGCCTACCGAGGCCGTGGTCAGGGGCCGCGAGGTGACGTTGTTGACCGAGGTTGTGAAGGTCGGCGGATTGTCGGCGGCCTGGCCCTGGATGCTCAGCGACGTGGCCGAGGATCCGGTCTGGTCGACCTTGAACTGAACCCAGGCGTTCAGGATCGCTGCTCCTGGTGGGATGGCCACGCCAGTGAAGCGGAGGCCGACGGCCTGATTCGCGCTGCCGTCCACCGTCAACTCGAGGTCGCTGCTCGTGATTCCCACGCTGCCCGTCGCGAGATTCTGCTCGGCGTCGTCGGAGCTGGCCGCAACGCGTTGCTCGAAGGTGGTCGTGGTGCCTCCCGACAGGCTGAAGGTGGCGGTGACGGACCTGGCGGCGTCCATGGTGACCTGACAGGGGCCGGTTCCGGAGCACGCTCCGCTCCATCCTGTGAAGGTGGAGCCGGAGCTGGGGGCAGCGGTCAAGCTCACGCTGGCTCCGGAGTTGAAGGGAGCCGAGCAGGTGCTGCCGCAGTCGATGCCGCTGGGAGAGCTGGTGACGGTC
>Ga0187893_10001601_pt1 | contig 53708 bp, 39 predicted proteins | sample MA1701074metaG_FD_139574 | JGI IMG/M metagenome (GOLD analysis project Ga0187893, IMG submission 139574) | White microbial mat communities from a basaltic lava cave in the Kipuka Kanohina Cave System on the Island of Hawaii, USA - MA170107-4 metaG ... | reverse complement strand
GCTCGGAGCTCCGCTCCTCGCCGTCGACGATACTCTCCGCCGTATCGCCTCCTCGTCTCGCCTCGCCTGACGCCAAAATCGCTCCGGCAAACCCTAGCCGGACTTATGAACGTGAGCACTTAGACGCCCGCAGGATGTGCTCGAGGTCGGAGAGCTTCATAGCGGCGTAGGATCTCCACCCGCTCGTCCTGCGGCATGATGACGGCGAACGGACTCTGCTGCCGCAGGCGGTTCGAGCTCTCGCTTCGATCGGCCAAGACATCCAGCACTCCGGGCAATCCTCGGCATTGGATGAGGTCGAGCCATTCTTTCAGAGCATCTTTCGAATGAATCGAGTAACCAGGGTCCTCGAGACGCTGCTTGATCCAGCTCTCGACGAAGTTGAGTTTGGATGGATCCTGCTGGAGAAGGCGGCCGATGACCTGGTCCATCTCGTAGTTGCGTTCATCGATGACCTGATGCCAGTTCACAGGGAATCAGTAAACCATGCGGCACCGATCACGGCAAGACCACGACCGATTCTGAGAGGAGTGGACCGCGCGCCGTGCGACGCGGGGTTCCCTACTCCACCGTGACCCAGCCCAGCGGCCGCGCCGGGCGGCCTCCGTCGAGGATCCAGCGGCGCGACTTGGGGAAGACCGGGCGGCCGTGAACGCGATAGTAATTTCTTCCCGGCGAAAGGAGCGGCGCGAGCCTCTGCAGCTCCGCAGGGCCGAGGAGCGCGCCGAGCGTCTTCGACCTCCAGCCCGAACCGGCGCCGAACGGGAGCGCGATCCTTCCGTCCGCCCTCCGCAGCGTCTCGGAGAGCAGGCGCGCGAGGTCGCGCTCGCCGAGGTCCCCGTAGAAGCGCTTCTCGCCCTCGATGACCGCCTCGGAGAGCCCTCGGAGCGCCTCGAGGAGCCCCTCGCGGCCGTCGAGGCTCCGATCGGGGTCCTTCGCGGGCTCGCCGCTCGCCGCCGGCCCACTCCTCTCCTCGAGCGGCCGGCGAAGCGCGCGGTCGATCGCCACGGGGAACTCGAAGCTCTTTCCCGTCTCGGGCCCGAGCGCCTCGACGAAGAGGGGCCCCCTCGGCCGGAGCGAAGGGCCCGAGAGGGTCAAGACGGAGGCTTCGAAGGCCTTCATGTCGCCGTTCGTCGCCGGCGCGGCCTCTCCGACGAGGAGCGAGCGGAGGTCGTCGATCTCGGCGTGCGGGCCGAACAGGATCCGCTCGAGCCTCTGCGCGGCCCCTTCGCGCCGCCAGCGGCCCTCCATCGCCGCCTCGACGCCGTCGCGCAGCCGCGCGGGCTCGCGCCGGGCGCGCGCGAAGCCGACGGCCGTGCGCAGCATGCCCTTGATCGACGATGCGGGCACGATGGGCTGTCCATCGGACCCGCGGTGGAACTCGACGAGGTCGAGGCCGTCCATCACGCGGCGGAAGCCGCACGCCAGGACGCAGCGCGAGAAGCGCTCGAGCACGGAGGCCGATCGGGCCTCGATCGCCTCGACTTTCTTTTGCGCCGGGAGGGGCGACTCCTCGATGAACTTCTCGATGTCGATGAGGCGGATGAGCGGCGAGCCGGTGCGCGGGTTCACGGTGAGGACGTAGTCGAAGCGGCCGAGGAGCCGGCCCGAGCCCGCAGTGAACGGCGCGAGCGGCGCGAGCTTCAGGCGGAACTTGACGGCATCGAGGCGCGCTCTCACGACTCACCCCGATAGCGGATGGCGAACGCCCGCCCGTCGCGCCAGACGGGATGGCGGTCGAAATCGGCCGGCCGCACGTCTCTCACTTCCCCGCGCGGCCATGGCGCCGCCGCCGCGGTCACCGACCCTTCTTGCAGCATGCGGACGGAGCGCTTCCGCAGGGCAGTCGGCCCGCCGGAGTGGATCCACCCGCCGCGCACGACGAGGTCGAGAGCGGCGCCTTCGAGGACGCCCGCCTCGACCTCCTCGCACGAGGGGAGATATAGGGAAAGGAGGAGCGCCGCGCCATCGCTCTTGGCATCTCCCGTTCGCTCGACGGCGGCCCGTTCGACTCCAAGAAAGCCCGGCGCCGCGTGCGCGCTGGCTAGGCGGAACCGGCCCGCCCCGCGCGAGCGGCCGCCGCCGAGGCCCGACTCGCCGAGCCGCTCGACGAGGTCGCGCAGAGGAGCGAGAGCCGAGGGCTCCTCGATCCGGGCGAGGAAAAAGAGGCGCGTGGTCGGACCGAGGGCGATCTCCTCCCGCTCGAACCGAACGACTCCGCCCTCGGGGCCGCTCCCGCCGGCCCCCGCGGCGATCCCGGCCCGGCGCACGCGGCGCGGAAGCCCTTCGAGCCCGCGCTCCGAGGGCATCCCCCAGACGCGCCCCTCGGCGACATCGTCGGCGTCAAACCGGATGCGCCTCCCCTCGGCGATCGACTCGAGCCGCGCCTCGCTGACCCACTCGACGCGCCGCCACGCATCGAGCGTGCGCTCGGCCTCGGCCGCCGTCTCGGCGCGGAGCGGAGCCGGCAAGCCGAGCGGGCGCGGGTAGAGCCGGACGCCCGACACCTCCGGAAAGACCGAGGAGACGACGAAGGGCGGGGGCTCGCGCGCGAGAATCTCGCCCGCGGCGCCGCTCTCCTCGCTCGCGCACCGGAGGGCCGCCATGAGCGTGTCGGAGTGGATGACGGCCGCTCCGCTCGACCCGCGGGAGGAAAAGAACCTCGCCGGTTCGAGCGTGAAAACGAACGCCGCGCTCACGAGCCTGCTTTCGCGAGCGGGTTGCCGGAGATGGCGAGCGCGGCGGCGACCGTTCCTCCCGCGGAGAGCTTCGCAACGAGATCCTTTGCCTCCGCGGAGAGCCCTCCGTCGTGGCTCACCTTCACCTTGAGCCCCGAAAATTCCACTCGGCCGTAGCCGCGCGATCCCTGTCCGCCGAGGTAGTCCTCCTCGAGGAGGCCGAGGCCGGCGAGGAGGAGCCCGAGGAGCTTCTCATCGTGGAGATCGTTGCCGTCGACGGCATAGAGGTTCAGCTCCCAGCGGGCGTCGAAGGCTCCACCGGCGGGAACGCGCTCGCAGTGGCGGGGCGACGAGGCCGCCGTGAGCCGATCGAGGATGCTCTCGCTCTTCACCTCCGTGAAGGGCAGCTCCGTGCGCCGCTTGGCGAGCGCCTGGCGCGACGCCGACGTGAAGTAGGCGTCGCGGGTGACGAGCCGCGTCGGGTAGACCGGGTAGCGGTCCGGAATGGCCCCGAAGAGGTGGCAGATCGCGCAGCCTCCGTAGCCGTCGAGCCCGCCGCCCGAGAGGTACTCCTTCTCTCCGGCGCAGCGGTGGAGGAAGCGCGACTCGCGCCGGCTCTTCCCCTCGACGACCGCGACGAGCTGGGCGCCGAGCGCCCGTTCGGTGAGCGCGCGGAGCTTCCCCTTGAGGCTCGAGCCGGGGACGTACGGCTCGCCGGTCAGGGGATCGCGGACGACGGCGGTCTCTAGGCCGCCAATCGACAGGCCGCCCACGGACAGCCCGCCGAGGGAAGGTCCTCCGTCCCCGCCGCCGATGGCGAGGCCCGTTTTCGCCTTCAGCTCCGCCTCGATCGAGATCCGTCCCAGCAATTTGATCCGGCCGCTCATGGCCTCTCACCCCCCTTACGCTCGTGCATCTTCTGATAGGCGAAGATCGCCTCCACCCCTCGACAGAGACGGTCGAGCCGCGCCGCCCGCTCCTCGTCGGAGACTCCTTCCGCGCAGACCGGCTCGAGGCCGCGCTCGATCACCTGGCGGAGGTCCTTCATCTCCGCGCGGCCCGCTCGGGCCGTCAAATACGCCAGGCGTGGTCTGATGAGAAGGAGCCGCACCGGGTCGGGCCCGCTCACTTCCTGGCGGGCCAGCTCGCCGAAGATTCCGCGCAAGTGGATCGGGCTGATGGCCGAGCCCACCGAGCGCGCAAACTCCGCCGCGCCGTCGATGAACTCCTTGTCGATCCCGTCCTTGACGGCGCGGGCGAGGAAATCCGGCTTCGACCAGGGCTGGCGGCCCTGTGGCTGATGGCCCTGCGGCGGTCCGGCGGAGCGCTGATCGGGGCGATCTCGACCTCCGGGGCGGCCTTGCGGTCCGCGCCCTTGGCCTTGAGGCCCGCGCCGCTGGTCGCGCGGCGGCCTCCCCTCGCGAGGAGGCCGGTCGTCGCGGCGAGGTCTTTCCTCGCGGGGCTGTCCTTCGGGGGCCACTGCCACGGCAGCCGGCAAGTCCACCGTCGCCGGAGCGGACGACACGGGAGCGCCCGTCTCCGCAGGCGGCTCCGCCTCCGCCGGGGCTGGCGGGGCCGCCGCCACCGACGCGGGGGCGGGAGCTGACTCGGTGTCACGCGGCTCGTTCGTTTCCATCCTTCGAATCTCCTTCGCGAATCTCCTCCGCCCAGTCGAGCACGAGGGGCAGGCTTGCCATGTTCTCTTTTCCCTGCTCGAAGAGCCAGGCCATCGTTCGGGCGGCTTCCGGAGTCTGAATGCGGCCGATCGAGTGGAGCGCGGTGTGGACCTCGGCGGCGGCGGACGGCTCCGAGAGCGATCGCAACGAGTTGAGCGCCGCGAGGGGGCGCGCCAGGCCGCCCCGGGCCACATCGCTGGCGATGGCCCTCAGGGAGGCGGCCTCCTGTGCGTCGAAGGTGCGCCCCCCGAGCGCGATCCGGTCCCCGGAAACGGCGGAGGCACGCCGCATGCCCCATCCCGCCGACGCACGGAGCGCGCGGGCCTCCTCGACGACGGCCCAGGGGCTCCGGTAGGCCGGCCCCCAGGCCAGCCCGCCGGCAAGGACAAGCCCGGGGCGGTCCACGGCCCGCCGGAACCCCTCCCGCAGCGCGACGAAGGCCTCGACGGCGGCATCGATCCCGCATGCGAGGAGAACTTCATCGCCATCCAGCGAGAAGTGGACGAACCGGTCCGGCTCGCGGCGGGCGATCTCCGCCGGCCCGCAGCGATCGAGGAACCGCTCGATCTCGGCGCGGAGGATCAGCTCGCGGGCCAGGGATCGGCCCGGGCCGGCCAGCGCCTCTCGACAGGCGTGCTCGCGGCCCTCGACAGCGACGGAAAGCACCGCGAGCCGCCGAGAGAGCCGTTTTCCTCTCCAGGGCGGATTTACGGGCTCCGCCGGTGCGCCCGCGGAGACCAGTCCCGTTCCGGAAGCAAAGACGCGGGCATAGTCGGACTTCGCTCGCCGGGCGATCTGCTCCCGCTTCGCCTGCCGGAGGCTCTCTTCGAGGCGCGCCCAGGCCGTCGCAAGCCCGGAGCGGAAGTCTCCGAGGCTCAGGCCGGCCGCGGCGGCCACGACGTCGAGGCCGGCGCCGGCTCCTTCCTCGCTCATCGCCGCGAGCGACCCGCAGAGCGCCGCCGCATCGGCTCCGGCAGGGGCGAGAAGGCAGAACCTCCCGTGCTCCATCCAGAGAATCGACGTCGAGGGCAGCTCCCAGCCGCGCGCGATCGCTCGAGCGGCGAGGCGCGTGAGGTCGTGGAGGAACCCCGCTCGGCGTACGAGCGACTCGATGCGGTCGTCTTCCCCGCCGGGAGGACTTTCGAGGAACTCCCGGTGGCCGGCGATCTCGCCGGCGACGAGGGAGGAGATGACGTCCTCCGGCTCATCGGGCCGCGGGCTCAGGAGGGCAGACCGCAGGGCGAGGAGCCGCGGGAGGGCGAGCGGTCCTCGGTAGAGCGCCACCGCGATGGCCGCCGCAAGTCGCGAGTGGGTGAAGAGGTCGATCTCGGCGATCGCGCGGAGCTGGCGCGACGTCGAGCCGGCCGGGATGCGAGCAGCGAACTCCTCCAGGAGTTTCAGCCACGCATCGAGGTCCGAGCGCGGCGCCGCTTTCTCGACGGCTTGGACGAAGTGGTTCCAGTGGAAGCGGTAGTCCTCGCGGGAAAGCGGCACCGAAGCTCGTGGGAAGACTGCTTCCGCTCCGGCGCCGAGCCGCACAAAGGGCAGGAAGCGCGGCCCGGACTCTCTCAAGAGAGAAACGAGCGGCGCCGCGGCCGCTCCGGGGGCGTCGCGGCTCTCGTCGGGCTCTCCCGCGCCGTGGGCGAGCAGGTCTCCAATCTGCGCGCAGATCTCCTCGCGGCTCGTTTCATCCGGCAGATGGTGCCGCGGCCCCCACCGCTCGGCCCCATCGATGCCGACCATCTCCCGGATGAAGCGCGAGGAGAGGGCGGCGTGGGGATGCAAGTGGCTGCCCGCCTCTCCGACCCGCGGGCAGAAGAGGTGCAGCTCGGCCGGCGACGGCGCGGGTGCCTCGGAAGAGCGCTCCCAGAACTTGCCGACGTCGTGGAGAAGCGCCGAGAGCGCGTAGTCCTCGATGCGGGCCGGTGAGGGGGCCGCCGAGACAGCCGCGACACTCATTCGCCCACCTCGACGTCCACACCTCCGAGTCCAAAGCTCGTATTCTTGCCGAGGTGAGCGAACGCCGCCGCTCGCAAGACCGGCACGAGGGCAGGCGGTACCCTCGAATACTCCAGCTCGCCGACGAATCCCCCGAGCCGCATCGGCCGGCGCTGGCGCATGGAATAGCGGCCCCAGTCCATCCAGCGGACGTCCGCCCGATCGAGCACCATGGACTCCGTCGCAGACCGAAGCCCCGGCCAGGCGTGGGGCCACTCGTCGCCACGTGCCGTGCCGATGTCCGTGAGCCTGCGCAGCGCCGCCCGCAGAAGCCTCTCGGGCGGGAGGTCGCTACGGATTGCGGATCCGTCGCGCATCCGGAGGGGAGTTCGAATCCTCAGCGAGACCTTCACTCGAGGGGCTGCGGGAGGGTCCCCCGCGAGCTCGAGCCCGCCGCAGGTCCGGGCGGCATCGAGCCGCCAGCCATCGGAGCGGGCGTAGATCCAGACGGGTCCCGTCGAGCCCGGAGCGAGGCTGTCGATCCTGTCGACGGCGAACCGGACGCGGTCGCGGCCCACGCCGCGCTCGCCCATCTCCACGATGGCCCCGAGGAGCGGCGTAAGCGCTTCCTCGGGCAGATCGAAGAGCTTCAGGCCCCACTCGACGGGGCCGGGCGCGATCCTCGCCGGCGGCTCGACGACGATGGTCCTGCGGACGTTGCCGCGAGGGCCCACATCTACTGGACAGGTCGGTTCGAAAAGCTTCGGATAAGAACAAGATTCCAGGAGGGGGCACCGACCGCACACCGTCTCCCGGTGAACGCAGACTTCTTGAAAGAGAGCATTCCCCAGCGCGCCACGGAGGATGGAGCCGGCGTAGGGGACGTCGACCTCCCCCTCCGAGCGACAGATGATCCGCAGGTGGAGGATCCGCCAATCTGCGAGAAGCCGCGTGAGCCGCTCTTGCTCGCAGACAAGATTGTCGGTGGACAGTGCGAGGAAGCTTTCCCCAAAAACCATGAAGTTGGCTCTCTATGACCCACACGAACCCGTTGAGGTTGCATACTCTGCCGCAAGGGAGAGAGGAATTCCACTGAGTTATCCGTGGAGCGACAGGAACGCCGGCGGCTGCGGCGAAGTCGGCGAAATGCTCAAACCCGTACTCGCCTCTACACCGGGGAGGCATCGAGGCGATCAGACCGATCGAAAGCAAGCGCGATCAGCGTACCGTGAGGGTTCGCGCGAAACGGTGAAGCCATTCGGCCAAGAACAAATACTTCGTTGAGCCGAGCTGACCGCTTGATTTCTGGCCGGCGCCTCCCAGAGAATGCGCGCCCGAGGTCCACCATGCCGGCAGTTCGCCTCCGGGAGATCACGCTCGCCGTCCTGACCGCCGCCTGCATCCCCTCGTGGTTTCTGGAAACAGCCGCCGCCGATCCTCCCGGCCCCTGGCGCGCGCTGGGCGGCATCCAGCCGCGGATCTCGCCCGATGGCGAGAGAATCGCGCTCTCCTACCTGGGGGCGATCTGGACGATGCCGCGCTCGGGCGGGGTCCTGCGGCGACTCACCTCCGGGCCCGGGTTCGATGCGCAGCCCGCCTGGTCGCCCGATGGAAAGAGCATCGCCTATCTCGCCGCCAGCGACTTCGTGGAGGGCCGCCTCCAGGTCATCGCCGCTGCGGACGGAGCCCCGCTGGCTTCGACTTCCGCCACCTCGCGGAGGCTCTACTTCCATCCCGACGGCCGCCGGATCCTGGGGCTCTTCCAGGGGCTCGCATGGTTCACCCTGGAGATGGGCAAGGCGTCCCCGCTATTCGATCCTCCCCGGGGCGCATCCATCTTCTGCCTCTCTCCGGATGGCGAGACCATCGCCTATGCCACCAACCTGGACCGTGCCGGCGAGCAGACAGGCAACGACGGCGCTCAAAGCGATCTCTGGCGGGTGGCCGCGTCGGGCGGCGAGCCGGAGCGTCTCCTCCAGTTTCCCGCTCGGATCCACGACCTCTGGTGGAGCCGCCGGGGGATCATCGTGGCGAGCGACCTGGGAGGGGCCCACCACGACCTCTGGCAGATTCCCCTCGATGGCCCGCGCTACTTCCGGAAGCTCACCCACGGACAGTCGGACGAATCGGCACCATCCGTTTCCGCGGACGGGCGCTGGCTTCTCCACACCGACAACTCGGAGGGCGCGACCTCCCTCGCCGTGCTGGACCTCGAATCCGGCGAGCGGCGCACTGTAGTCGTGACCGGTCTCGACTACGGCTCGCCGCCTGGAGAAATCGAGCTCGAGGTGGTGGAGAAGGGAACCGGCCGTCCCCTCACCGCCCGCGTTTCCCTGGAGTCCGTAGGTGGGAAGTGCGCCGCCCCACCCGGCGCCATCCACCGCGTCCTCTACGGTGGGAGCCGCCTCCATTTCCACTGCTCGGAGCGGACTCGCTTCGGCCTCCCCGCCGGGAGCTACGATTTGCGTTCGTCCCGCGGCCCCGAGTACCGGCCGTTCCAATCGGCGATCGTGGTGCCCCCCGGCGGCCTGGCCCGCGCGAAGCTGGAGCTCGAGCGCTGGATCGATCCGGCCAGCACCGGATGGCGCTCGGGAGAGAGCCACATCCACGCCAACTACGGCTACGGGTTCTGGTACCGGACTCCCGAGTCCCTGCGCCTCGAGTGCGAGGGCGAGGGGCTCGAGGTGGCAAATCTGATGGTCGCCAATTCCGATGGGGACGGTGTCTTCGACCGGGAGTTCTTCCTCGGTAAGCCCGATCCTCACTCGAGCCCGGCTACCGTTCTCTACTTCAACGAGGAGTTCCGGAGCACCAGTTGGGGCCACATGACCCTCCTGGACCTGAACCACCTGGTCGAGCCCATTTTTACAGGCTTCGCCGGGACCACGCACCCCTGGGATGTGCCCACCAACGCCGAAGTCGCGCGCTTGACCCACTTGCAGAGAGGACACGCCAACTACACCCACCCCGCCTCGAACATCCGCGACCCTTTCGTGGGTGCCTACTCGGCCAAGGCCTTGCCCGCCGACGTGGCCCTCGGGGTGATCGACAGCATGGACATCAACGGCTCGTATGCGGCCGCGGTGCCGCTGTGGCATCGGCTGCTCAACTGCGGCTTCCGGCTGCCCGCATCGGCTGGAACCGACTGCTTCCTTAACCGGATCGTGGGGCAAGTGCCGGGGGGAGATCGGGTCTACGTGAGGGTGGAGGGCCCATTCACCTACCGCTCCTGGATCGAGGCGCTGCGGTCCGGCCGTACCTTCGTCACCAATGGGCCTATGCTGGAGCTGTCGGCCGCGGATCAGAAAATCGGGGGGACGGTCAAGCTTGAGCGCCCGGGGAAAGTGGTGGTGCGGGGCCTCGCGCGCTGGCAGTTCTCTCTCGACCGCGCGGAGCTGGTCATGAACGGGGCCACGGCCGGAGCGGCCGCATTGAGCGCCGACCGACTCGAGGGACGTTTCGAAGGCGAGGTCGCCGTCGAACGGAGCGGCTGGTTGGGGCTCCGCGTCTTTGCCGGCGGAGACCCCAGGGAGCCCGTTCGAGGCTTTTTCCAGGCCCACACCAGCCCCATCTACATTGAGATCGCCGGCCGGCCGGCCGCGTCCATCGAGGATGCGGAGTACTTCCTGGCCTGGATCGACCGGCTCGAGGAACTCATCCGCCTCCGTGACCGGGCGCCTAGCCCGGAGCTGCGGGCCCGCGTCGCGGAGCAGCTCGAGGCGGCGCGCCAGGTGTTCCGGAAGGTGAAGGAGCGGGCCACAAGCCGCTGAGCCTGCTGAATGAACGCAGTGGAGCCTTGTCGACGGACCTGGAGGACGCTTCCATGCAGTGCATCGCCCGGGTGATCCTGATTCTTCTCGTGTGCCTGTCGGCGCCGCCGGACGAGAACAAAGTGCAAGAACCACCGGCCTCCTCGCTGGCGGAGCAGTACCGGGCGCTGCTCAAGGAATACCACGAAGCGAGCGGGGAGTTCCGCAGGGCCAAAACCGACGAGGAGCGAAAGGCCGCCGTCGAGAACCTCGACAGGTTCCCGTTGAAGTTCCTGGAGCTGGCCGAGAGGAATCCCAAGGATTCGGTCGCGATGGACGCCTTCGTAGAGTTGGTGCGGGCGGTCAACGCCGTCGACTCCCTGACGCAGACTGCCTGGGAAATGAACACCTCGTCCTTCCCGGCCGTCAACAAGGACGACTCCGTGAGCCGAGCCATCGCGCTCCTATTGCGCGACCACGTCCGGAGCGACAGGATCGGTCCGGTCTGCGAAAGGATGACCTACGGGGTTCGTAAAGAGTATGAGACGTTTCTGCGCACGGTTCTCCGGATGAATCCGCACCCGGATGTCCAGGGGCTCGCCTGCCTGGCACTCTCCCGGTTCCTGAACAGCCACGTGAGGAAGCTCGACGTGGCGAAGGACCGGCCCGAGTTCGCCAAGCGCTACGAAGGTCTGCTCGGCAGAGACTACTTCGAGGAATTAGAGCGGCGAGGGCGCGCTCGGATCGTTAAGGAGGTCGAGGCGCTTCTCGAGGAGGCCGTCGCCAAGTATGGCGACGTGAAGCTGCCGTTCGGCGGCACGGTGGGCGACAACGCCGGGGACGAGATCTTCGAGATCCGCCACCTGGCCGCCGGCAACGAGGCTCCGGACATTGAAGGAGAGGACCAGGACGGCAGACGCTTCAAGCTGAGCGACTATCGCGGCAAGGTCGTGCTCCTCGACTTCTGGCAAGAGTTCTGACTCATCTGACGGGCCCAGTGGCCCCACGAGCGGTCGCTCGTGAAGAAGCTTGAGAAGAGGCCCTTCGCCCTGATTGGAGTCAACGTCATCGGCCCCGGACCGAAGGCGCTGAAGGAAGTGATGGAGAAGGAGAAGTTGACCTGGCGGTCGTTTGCGAATCGAGGCGATATCGGCCCCACATGGCGCGTATCCGGCACGCCGACATTCTACGTGATCGATCACAAAGGCGTTATCCGCTACAAATGGGTGGGCAGTCCCGGCGAAAAAGCCATCGACGCTGCCATAGAGAAGCTCCTCCAAGATGCGGAGGGCGGCGCACACAAGGGTCCGCAGTGACGCAATCGGAAGTAGACGTCCGAAGCAGGCGACCCCGCCGGTGAGAGATCTCCTATGGACCGCCTCGCCCACCGCCCCGCCGGAGCGCCTCTCTCACGGCCCGGCTGCCGGAGGCCTCTCCGGCCGCACTATCCGGCGGCTTCGCGCCTGCTTCGAGCAGGACCGTGACCGCGGCGGCGTAGTCTCCCCCTCCGGGATTCCAACCCTTTTCGGAAGCGTGGATGGCCCACCCGAGCGGCGTACCGTTGAAGTCGGCGTCGGCCTGCTCGAGCGGCGGGTTGCGGCTCAGGAGCAACCGGACCATCTCCACATTGCCATGCCACGCGGCCCAATGCAGCGGCGTCCCTCCATGCTGGCTGCGCGAGTCCACGGGCAAACCGGCGGCCAGCATCAGACGGGCTGCGGTCAGATCGTTGTTTCGAGCGGCGTGCGCCACTTGCCGGCGGTCGGGACCAGAAAATCGGGCGCCGAGGTCGGGATGGACGGCGAGCAGGGAACGCACGGCATCTTCATCCCCCAGCCAGCACGCGGTGATCAGCTTGACCTCGTCCGGACTGCGTTCCATGAGCAGCTGTAAGGTGCTCGAGTGGCCGAATTGTCTGGCTACTTGATGGGCGGAGACGTACCAGCCGAGCGTCCACTGGTAGATCGTTCCGCCGCACTTCCCGCCGATCATCGGGAAGTATTCGTCGCTGACGCGCATGCGAATCGTGTCCGGATCGCCTTCCAGATGCCGGCGGACGAGGGCATCATCGCCGAGGGCGGCGGTCATGAGCAGGTCGGTTCGGCATCCGCGCCGGATCAGATAGCGCAGGACCTCCTGGCGGTCGCGCACCATGTACTGCGCCGGCGTGGATTCGTGGTCGACATCGCGGATCTCCATGTCCGCGCCGTGAGCGAGGAGAAGCTCAGCGATCTCTTCGGTGGCCGCGAAATGGAGCGGTGTCTGGCCATCTCCGCCTCGGGCGTTGACCAGCCCGGGATTCGCCGAGATGAGCTCGCGGAGGCGGTCGATGAGGCCCAATCGCGCCGCGGCATGCGCGTCCACAACGGCTCCGCGAGCCACCGCGTAAGCGGCAAGCTCGGGATTGGCGGTGTGGAGCAGCCCGAATCCGCCCGCCCACCAGCGAGTCTTGGCGTTGATGTCGGCGCCTGCTTCAAGCAGCGCATCGAGCATCTCCCGGCTCCGAGCGCGGGTGATGGCGGGCCCGTCGCCGCCTTCGAAGGACTCGTTGATTCGCGCCTTCAACTCGGGATGGCCCCGTAGCAACTGGCGGACCCGGGATGCGTCATCTTCCCGTAAGGCTCTGCGTACCTCTTCGATTGCGTCGTTCATTTTGCGATCCTGGAATTTCGGCCGCCGGAATTCCGCCGTTATCCAACACCCGGGGGGATAGGTCAAGCCGACGGCCGGCGGCTTCGGGAGGCTTCCGCCCGCAGAGGCAGCAGTAGGCGAGAATTTTCCTTGGCCCCTTCCTCGACCGCGCCGTCATATAGGGAGAAGAGACCGCCGATCATGACGAGCATGGACCGCACGCTCCTCGAGCGCTGGATCGCCCGGCGGGACGCCGAGGCCTTCAGCGAGATCGTCTCCCGGTATGCCGATCTGGTTTACGGCGTCTCGAAGCGCGTCCTGCGCAACGATGCCGACGCGGAAGACATCACCCAGAACTGCTTCCTCCAGCTCGCCCGCACCGCTTCGCCGCCCCGGTCCTCGATCCTCGGGTGGCTCCACGCCGTCGCCACGCGCAGCTCGATCGACCTCCTTCGCGCCCGCAAGCGGCGCCGAGAGCGGGAGCACCTCTTCGCCCGCAAGCGCGCAAAGGAGCGATCCGCCGAACCGACCATGCAGGAAATACAAGAGCACGTCGACGGGTGCATTGCCCGGCTGCCGGATGAGCTGCGATCGGTCATCATCGCCCATTTCCTCGAGCGCAAGACCCAAGACACGGTCGCGGCCGCCCTCGGGGTGTCGCGCCAGACGGTGGGTCACCGGATCCAGGAGGGCATCGAGCGGTTGCGCTTTCTCCTCAAGAAGAGGGGCGTGGCCATCTCGGGCGCGGTCTTGACTTCATGTCTCGGCCACACGTCGGTGGAAGCCGCGCCGGCCGCGCTGCTCGCTTCGCTCGGCCGGCTCGCGCTCGCCGGCCCGGCCGCTGTCGCGACGACGGAGCCGGCGGCCGCGCTCATTCTCATCGCCAAGGTCGGAGGGTTCATCATGGCGAAAAAACTCCTCATCAGCGGGATTCTGGCGGCTGCGTTGATTTTGATCTCCGGATGGGTCGTCCTTCGGCCTCTTCTGGGCCCCGCGGGATCCCGGTCATCGAGCCCCGGGGCCGATCGGGCTTCGAGAGGGGATGGCCCGGTTGCTCCCAAGGAGCCCCGAGCGGCGCGCCGCGCGGTCTCGGAGCGAGCGGAGGTTGCCGCCGGCGATCCGGCGGATGCCCTGCACCGCGATGCGATCGCAGGAAATGTCGTCGACGTCGAGGGGCGCCCAGTGGGAGGACGAAGGGGACGACTCGGCGCGGTATACGATCACGATCAGTAATCTACCCAGCGACGATTGCCGGTGATCGGCCGCGGTTTGCCCTGAGTGTAGCGCGGCGTCGTCCCGCACTGGCAGAGTGCGTATGGACCCATGATCTTCGACACCGCATCCGAGCTGGCGGCAGGAAACATCCGTTTCGGCCCAGGCGTCACACGCGAGGTCGGCATGGACCTCGCCGACCTGGGTGCACGCCGCGTGATGGTCCTGACCGACCCGCACCTGAAGACCCTCCCTCCCGTGGGCGCCGTGCTCGAAGCGATCGAGAACCAGGCGATCCACGCCTCGCTCTTCGACCGCGTGCGCATCGAGCCCACCGACGGTTCGTTCAAGGACGCGATCGAATTCGCTCGGAACGGCCGCTTCGATGCGTTCGTCGCAGCGGGCGGCGGATCCACCATCGATACCGCCAAGGCCGCGAACCTCTACTCGACGTACGCGGCCGACTTCCTCGAGTACGTCAATGAATCCATGGCGATCGGGTGAGTCCCCCTTCCATATGCGTGGCCACCCGGAGGTCGAGCGTGGCGGCGGAGCCGCCGAGGAGAGGAATCGACGCCGGCCGTGGGAATCGTTAGATTCGGCGTCATGAAGCGCGGTTCCGGTTCCGTCGGCACCATCGCCGCGGCGGTCCTCATCGTCGCCTGGGCGCCGCAGGGCCCCGCCGTGTATTCTTTGGCGCCTTCACTGGCCGCCGGAGAGTCTCTCGACATCACGCGAAGCCGCGTCGCGTTCCCACAGACGGCCTCCCCCCGCGTGAGGAAGGCGGTGGAGATGCTCGTCGATGAGACGGCGAAGCGCTCCCATGCGCGCTGGGAGTCCACGCCGGCCTGGCCCGGAGAAGGCGCGCCGGTCGTTGCGGTCGGCCTCGCATCGGCCCTCGGCGCGCTCGCTCCGCGGATCGCAAGCAGGCTCGATCGGCAATCCGGCGAGGCGAAGCCGGAAGGATACCGCCTTCTCGTCGACGGGGAAGGGGCCGGAGCCATCGTCATCGTCGCCGGGAACGACGAGCGCGGCGTCCTCTTCGGTGTGGGCCGCCTCCTCCGTGCCCTGCGCATGCGCAAAGGGCGCGTCGAGGTTCCCGGCGACCTCGCCGTCGCGTCGTCTCCCGGCTACCCGCTCCGCGGCCACCAGCTCGGTTACCGTCCCAAGACCAACTCCTACGACGGCTGGACGATCCCCCTCTGGGAGCAGTACATCCGCGACCTCGCCGTCTTCGGGACCAACGCGGTCGAGCTGATTCCGCCGCGCTCGGACGACGACGCCGACAGCCCGCACTTCCCGGTTCCGCCGCTGGAGATGATGGTGGGGATGTCGCGGCTCCTCGATGCCTACGGCCTCGACGTCTGGATCTGGTACCCGGCCATGGACCCCGACTACTCGGACCCGAAGACGGTGGAGCGGGCCCTCGCGGAATGGGGCGAGGTCTTCCGGCGGCTCCCGCGCATCGACGCAGTGTTCGTCCCCGGCGGCGATCCCGGCCACACGCGTCCGAGAGTGCTCATGGCGCTCCTCGAGAAGCAGGAGCAATCGCTCCGGCGCCACCATCCCCGGGCGGAGATGTGGGTCTCGCCGCAGAGCTTCAGCCAGGAATGGCTCGACGAGTTCCTCGGCATCCTGCGCTCGCAATCGCCGGCCTGGCTCCGCGGGGTCGTCTTCGGCCCGCAGGTCCGCGGCAGCCTGGCGCGGCTCCGAGAGTCGGTGCCCGCGAGGTACGCGATCCGCGACTATCCCGATATCACCCACAGCCGGCAGTGCCAGTTCCCCGTCCCCGAGTGGGACACCGCCCTTGCCGTCACGGCCGGGCGCGAGGGGATCAACCCGCGCCCGCGCGGCCAGGCGGCGATCTTCCGTCGGCTCTCGACCGACGCCATCGGCTTCATCACCTACTCCGAGGGCTGCAACGACGACGTCAACAAGGTCGTCTGGAGCGCGCTGGGATGGGATCCCGGCGCGGACCTGCGCGAGGTCCTGAGAGAATACGCGCGGTTCTTCATCGGCGATCCGCTGGTCGAGGACTTCGCCGAGGGGCTGTTTCTTCTGGAGCGGAACTGGGAGGGGCCGCTCCGTTTGAACGAGGGCGTCGAGTCGACGCTCGAGCGGTTCCACGCCATGGAACGGTCCGCCTCGCCGGCACAGCTCCTGAGCTGGAGGTTCCAGCAGGGTCTCTACCGCGCTTACTACGATTCGTACGTCCGCAACCGGCTCATCCACGAGACCACAATCGAGAACGAGGCCATGGCGGCGCTCGGGAAGGCGGACGAGACCGGCTCGCTCCAAGCGCTCGCGAAGGCCGGAGCGGTCCTCGATCGAATCGGAAAGGAGCGCGTGTCCGCGGACCGGCGCGCTCGGGTCTTCGAGCTGGCCGAAGCGCTCTTTCAGAGCATCCGCATGCAGCTCAGCGTCGAGCGCTACAAGGCCATCAGCGTCGGCCGCGGCGCCAACCTCGATACGATCGATGTCCCCCTCGTCGCCGTTCGGTGGCTCCGGGCACGAATCGAGGAGGCGCGCAAGCTGCCGAGCGAGGCGGAACGGCTCGCCGGAATCTCCGCCATCCTCCACCGGACGGATCCGGGCCCCGGCGGCTTCTACGACGACCTCGGCGACCCGGGCCACCAGCTCCATCTGGTGAAAGGACCCGGCTTCGAACGGGACCCCTCGTTCCTCGAGTCGGCGCTCGTGAGCTTCGCGGTCCGGCTCGACGGCCCCGTCGCCTGGTGGCACCACGCCGAGTCGCTGCAGGACGCGCCGCTCCAGATGCGCTACACGGGCCTCGATCCCAAGGCGCGCTATTGCGTGCGCGCCGTCTACGGCGGCGAGACCCCCGGTCAGAAGATCCGCCTCCTCGCCGGGGACATCGAAGTCCACCCCTTCCTCTCGAAACCATCCCCCATCCAACCGCTCGAGTTCGACATCCCGCCTGAGGCGACGGCGGGCGGGGAGTTGATCCTGAGCTGGCGGCGCGCTCAGGGTCTCGGGGGCAACGGCCGGGGGTGCCAGGTATCGGAGGTGTGGCTCCTCAAGCGGTAGCGGGCTGAGTCCCCGCTCACTTCGCGAGATTGAATTCGCCGCTCCATTCCATCCGGTGGGTGCGCGCGTGAGTCGACGCGGTCGAGGTGAACTTCACGGAATCTCCAGCTCGAAGCCGTGCTCGCCCCATCGAGGCCGCCGGGACGCGAAGCGCGGTGATGTTGCGGACATTCAGCTTCAAGTTGGAGAGGTTCTTCACGGTGATGTCCGCCTGGACACCGCCGGGGTTGCGTCCCGCCCCCACACGGAGCCGGATCGGCTGCGCGCGGCCGGCGACCTCCACGGACCACTCCGGCAGATCCTCGTCCGGAACCCGCCCATCGCGGTAACAGATCTCCTCGATCGGGTCGAGGGCGTAGAGGCCGAAGTAGATCGCCTCTTCATCCCACGAGACGTAGAGGTCCGCGAGCGGAAACTTCGAATCCGGCTTCACGAAGCCGCGCTGGCGGTCCCAGTGCTTCAGGGCGCGCATCGGCTCGAAGTCGGCGAACGGATCTTTGGGGGCGGGGGGGATCCCGGAAGACGCATCGGAGCGCCCCCGGAGGGGCTGAGACTTCAGCCGCGACAGATCGAGACCCGCCGCCGCGCGGATGAGGTCCTCGTACGGAGCATCCCGCACATCGACCAGCCCGAAGTTGTAGTTCTCTCCATCGAAGCGCCCGCCGGGCGGCTCGTCGTAGTACTGGAACCAGTCCGCGCCCACCACGTACGGCGTCCGGGCGAGCGCTTCCAGCGTCGTGCGGAATGCCTCGGCCCGTTCCCGCTGCGTGGCCACGACTGGAAAGACGCCGCGGTCGTTGGGGTTGCCGCTCCGGTTTTCGGTCGCCGCAGCGTAGAACTCGCTCACGAGGATCGGTTTTCCCGTCAGCGCGTGGAGCGTCTCGAGGTAGAAGCGGCAGAACGTGCCGTCGTTCCAGTGGGCGTTCAAGTTGGTCGAAACGACGTCGACGTGGCGGGCCGCCGCCAGCGCCACCTCGGGATAGTAGAAGGACTGATAGCGGTCGCCGAGGATGAGGCCGCGCGGGTCGTGCTCGCGTACGACATCGCGGACGAGCTGGTAATACCGCTCCGCCATCAAAGCCAGGAAGCGGCGGATCATCCGCATGCCATCGCTCCCGGGGCGGAGATAGAGGACTCCGCCCTTTTCCAGCTCCTCGAAGCCGGCCGCCCCCTCGGGATCGAAGTCCTTCGCCAGAGCCGGCCAGTCCTCCCGGTAGTGATCGCGCAGGAGGCGGAGGAGATGCCGGCGGTGCCCGCTCTGGGGGGCGGCCTCGAGCGTCATGTTGAAGAGCGTCGCGTTCCACCATCCCAGCTCGTTGTCGGTGTAATACCCGAGGAGGCGCCCGTCGCCGCGCACGGGATGGATCCCCTCCCTTGCGGTCTCCCTCACGCGGCGAACGACCTCGTCGCCCCACATGTCCCACCACGGCGCGCCGGCAGTCGCGCCCGCATGAAGCTCGGGGGTGACACAGAAGGCCGCACCGCCGGCCCCGAGCAGGCTCCCGTAGTCGCTCCACCCGCCGATCGTCGTGAATCCCCACTCGCGAAGCCGCTTCAGCGTCGCATTTGCCCAGGCCTCCGCGTCCCGATAATGCCGCGGAGCGCAGTAGGCTGGATTCTTTTCCGTGAATTCGCTTTCGGCTATTCCTCTATCCACGACACAGACGCCGAAACTGAAAAAGCGCGAGCCGTCGGGCCGGCAGAGCCACCACGCCTCGCCGTCCTGCAGCAACTGGAACGGACGATTCAGCCACTTCTTCGCCGGAGAGGTTCCTTCCAGTCGATCCTCGGCCGGCGCAATGCCATCGCCCGAGAAGACCGCGCTGGAGGCGAGCGCCCAGAGAGACAGAAAGCGAAGGAACGAGACCACGGTGGCGAGCGGCCGCTCGGAGACGTCGCGGCCGAACTCCACCTTCCTGCTCTTTCTCAACCGCACGGATACGCCGCGCAGCCGAGCAGGTCGGCCGTGGGGTCCGGGCCGCACGCCTCATGGCCGGGCGCGGGCAGAGCCGGCAGTGAGCCGAGGAAAAGGAACCCGAAGAGGCTCACGGCATCGGAGATGTCGAGGGCGTCGCCCCCGCTGTCGTTCGCGTCCGCGGCGTCGAAGCAGGGCGGCACGCGGCCGCCAAGGAAGAGGAAGTCCAGGATCGAGATTCCGTCCGTGATGTCGACGAGCCTGTCGCCGTTCGCATCGCCCCGGACGAACCTCGGCTCGCTCGCGATCGGACTCAGCTCGATGTGGGAGAGTCTGGTCCGGAGAGGTTTGTAGGGAGACGCGGGCCCTCGGTCGTATCCCGCCGCAGCGATGCCGACGAGCAACGTCTCCGGGGATCTCGGGATCAATCGCTCGCCCACCACGACGCTCCAGGTCGTCCCGTCGGTGGAGCTGAATCCCTTGAACTTCTCGCCGCGCCTCTCGATGCGGACCCATCCCTTCGGCGAAGGGACGACCCTCCCGCCCCCAAACGAGGCCGTGAGGTTCTCGCTCGTCCGCCACTGTAACCGGAACGTCCCGCCACCGACGCTCCGGTACGCGAGGAAGGTCGCCGCATACGGGGACCCGACGCGCAGGCCGTCCCGGAACATGACACCGATCTTCGAGGCGCTTTCGCCGCCCGTCATGTCCGAGACCTCCATCGTCAGGCTGAAATCGCCCTTGACCTCCTGGAAGGCGAAGAGGAAGCCGTCGCGCTGGCCATCGATCCCGCTCCCCCCGCTCCAGAGGTCGACATCGCCCCCGGGCTGGCCGGGATCGACCCAGGCTCCGCCGCCGGGGAAGGCGGGCTCGCCGATCTCCGCCAACGTCCAGGGAGCGATGCCGGCGGAGGGCAGAACATGGGCTTCGACCGCCCCCTCCATGGGCGAGCTCCTGCGCCCATCGTCCGCCGTCACCCTGAGCTGGACGATGTATCGGCCCGGGTCCGTGTAGGTATGGCCGGCCAACATACCTTCCCCGGAGGCCCCATCGCCGAAGTCCCAGCTGTACTTCGTGAGGGTCGTCCCCTCCCGCGGTATCGAGGCCGAGGCATCCAGCACGACGTCCAGGGGGGCCAATCCCTCCGCGGGAGTCCTCGAGAAGGAGGGCTGGGGGCCCGGTATCTTCGGGTGGCGCATGAGCCAGTCGAGGACGTGGACGGCGAAGCTCGTCGACGCCCCGTCCATCGTCCATCCTGGGCCGGGCCCGCCTCCGACGATCGTCCAGAGCTCCGCCGAGCCCCCGGCGGCGCACCCATCGGCATAGCGATCGACGTTCGTGTCCGGACCGGAGACCCCCGCATCGAGGTCCAGCCTCACGGGGTCCCGCTGGGGCTCGAGCGTGCAGCCGTCGCGGGCCGCCCACCGCTCGACGGTGGCCACGGCCCCCGGATAGGGCGCGCTTCCGGTCGAGCCGCCGCCGTAGAGAATCGACGCGTCGGATGTCCCGTGGACCTGGAGCACGTGGACGGGGCTCTCGACGGCGCTGCGGGCCTCATCCTGGAACGTCGACCCCGCGAGGCTGCAGATCGCGGCGATGGTCTCGGGATGGTCGCACGCCATGCGGTAAGCCATGAACCCGCCGTTGGAGTGTCCGACGAGGTAGATGCGATCCGCGTCGACGTTGAGCTTCCCCTTGATCTCGTCGATCAAGCCCTTCAAGTAGCCCGAATCGTCGACGGTGCTGCCGATGAAGTTGCAGCAGGCGTCGGTGGCGTTCCAGAACCGGACGCCCGCCGACTCCTCTGTGCCCTTGGGGTCGGTGAAGAGGATCCCCATCTTCTCGGTGAGCGGCCGAAAGAGCATGTAGGGCTCGATGTAGGTGCCGTCGCCGCCGTAGCCATGAAGGAGAATGAGGAGAGGAGAGGGGACGGCCGGGTCGTAGGTCGCGGGGACTCTGACCGTCGCGGGACGAGCCCCCCCGACGACGATGTCCGCCCGCGCCCCTTCAACGGAAAGACCCAGAACGAAACTCAAAACGAAAACTATCCGGCAGGCAACGAAGGAAAGTGGCATAACTGCACCTCTTCGGGCTGAATTCGATCGCCGAAGGTCCGGCATGTCCCGACAAGCCCCGATCAGAAACCTTCAGGCGTTCCCAGCGCCGGGCGTAGAGTGCCACTCGGGAGGGGATCGTGTCAATGGGCAAGACGGCCGGCAAGACGACGGCCCGAAGATTGCCTTCGCCCGTGACGATCTCGACCTCGATGCGCGTTCTCGCCGCGCCCAGCCTACGACGACCGCGGCGCGAGCGATCCATCCGTTCGGGTGCGCCTGAAAGGCCGAGGCGATCGGCGGCGTTCCCTCTCCTTTCGGTCCCTCGACCCGCAAGGTATCATTGCACCGCTTCGTCCCGGCCAGATTTGGGTTTCAAGTAAGGAATTGAGGGAAATGGTTCGAGCCCAGCGCCTGTTCGTCCTTGCGGCTTCTTCGGCTCTCTTCGCCGCGCTTGAGACGCAAGCCGCCGTCCGGATCACCGAGGTCATGTACAACCCGCCCCAAGGCGCGCAGTACGAGTACATCGAGATCCACAACGACGGCGCGGCGGCGGTCGGCATCGGCGACTGGGCCTTCACCGACGGGATCAACTTCGTCTTTCCGGTTGGCACGACGATCCCCGCCGGCGGCTATCTCGTCGTGAGCGGCACGAAGGCATCGCTCCAGGCCGCCTACCCGTCCCTCGACCCCGCGAAGATCTTCGGCGACCACCAATCGTCGCTCGACAATAACGGGGAGCGCATCACGCTCGCCGACGCGAGCGCGAACGTCGTCGAGAGCTTCCGCTTCGACGACGACCTCCCCTGGGACCCTCTGGCGGACGGCTTCGGGGCCTCGCTCGAGCGGATCTGCCTGACGAGCGCCGCCCAGCTCGCCGAAAACTGGCGCGCGAGCCCGCTGCCGGCCGACCCCGCCGACTTCGGCGGCTCCCCGGGCGGTCCGAACGATGTGCAGCTCTGCCCGCCGGAGTTCCCTGCGCGGCCGCGGGTCTTCATTTCCGAGGTGATGTACCACGCCGCGGAGGAGAACTCGATCGAGGACGAGCACGAGTTCATCGAGATCCACAACGCCGAACCGCAGGACGTCGTCCTGACGGGCTGGAGGATCGCGGGCGGCACCGACTTCGCGTTCTCCGCGGGCACAACGATCGCCGCAGGAGCGTACCGCGTCGTCGCGCGGAACCCGCAAAGGCTGGCCGCCGTGGCCTCGTACGGCCTGACCGCCGGGCAGCTCCTCGGCGGCTACACGCGCACGCTCGATAACGGCGGCGAGAAGATCGTTCTCATCGGCGCCGACGGCCAGGGCGTCGACTCGATGAGCTACGACGACGATTTCCCATGGCCGGAAGGAGCGGATGCGCTCGGCGCGGACGAGGAATGGCTCAGTCCCACGCTTCTTCCCCTCTCGCAGCATCGCTACCGCGGCATCTCGCTCGAGCGCGTGAGCTTCGATGAGGCCGGCGGCGAGGTGCACAACTGGGCCCCATCGCCCCTCGATGGCGCGACGCCGGGGAAGGCGAACGCCAACGCCAAGCCCGTACCCCCGGCGATCGTCGCCGACCTGGTCGCCGTGCCCGCGACGGGGACCGGCACGCTGATCCGCTCGAACCAGCAGGCCCAGGTGCGGGCGCGCTTCTCGCCGCCCGGCTTCGTGACCGCGGCCGAGATCGAGTACTTCATCGACGACGTCGCCGCGACGAACGAGACCACAACGAAGGCGCCGATGAGCGACGACGGCGCGGCCGGGAACGACCCGGTCCCGGGCGACGACGAGTTCTCCGTCCTCCTCCCGCAGCGGCCCGACAATTCCATCGTCCGCTACCGGATCCGGGCGAACCGCGGAGCCGGCATGGAGACGATCTCGCCGCGGCCGAGCGATCCGCGCGCGTGGCACGCCTACTTCGTCAGTCCGACCGTCAACACGACGACGCGCCTCTACCAGGTCATCATCTCCCCCGCCAACTGGGGAACGATGTGGTCCAACGCCCAGGGCGGCCGCGTGAGCGGCTGCAACGCCCGAACGGCCTGGGATGCCACCGTCCCGGCGGTGCTCGTTCACGAAGGGCGCGTCATTGACGTCTTCGCGCGCTACCAGGGAAGCCGTTACAACCGCACGAATGGTCCGACGATCTCAAGCTGGCCCTACCCCGGCCCCACCGGCGGCCCCAGCCCGCTGCGGGCTTTGAGCTGGCGATTTTCGCTCCCGCGCTACGAACAGATCGACGGCCAATCGGTCATCACGCTCAACAAGCTCACGCAGGGCTGCCCCGGCTACGAGGCCGGCGTCGGCTACCGGCTCATGGCGCGCGCCGGCGTGCCCGCTCCCGAGACGCGCTACGCCCGCCTCCACATCAACGGCGGCTACTACCACTACATGATCCAGTACGAGCGGCCGGGCGAGGAGATGATGCGCCGGTACCACCGCGAGCGCGAGGCCGCCGATCCGAGCCTCCCGCGGGAGAACGAAGTCGGCCACCTCTTCAAATCCGCCGGCTGCAACTGCGACGAGGGGCCTTACGGCTGGGGCGACGCGCGGATCCTCTCCGCCCAGTGCGGCCACACGGCCCTCACTCGCTACCGCTACACCTACGACCGGAAGACGCACGGCTGGGACAGCCACGAGGAGTTCGCGAGCATGATCGAAGAGCTGAACGCCCTCCGCGGCGACGACGAGTCGCTGAGACTCTTTTTCGAGGAGCGCTTCGACTTCGAGATCCTCCTCAATTACCTCGCGATCATGAACTACTCGGTGCCCTTCGACGACATGTTCCAGAACCACTTCTTCTACCAGCGGCTGAGCGACGGCAAGTGGATGATCCTCCCTTGGGACCTCGATCTGAACTTCGGCGGGTGGAAAGGCGCCAATGCATCCCTCTACGTGGGCGAGCAGGGCGACCCCGACAACCGCTCCGGCTGGTGGAACTACTTGAAGGATGCGTTCCTGAAGAGCTACCGGACGGAGTTCAACGAGAGGCTCTTCGAGCTGAACAACACGCTCCTCCATCCGAGCGAGATCAACAAGCTCGTCGATGAGGTGATGGCGACGGCGAACCCGACGGAGGCCGCGCAGGCTCCCGCCGGCGTCGCGTGCAACTTCGCGGGGGACGCGAGCAACTTCAAGAGCTTCGCCGCCCAGCGTTTTAACATCATCAACAGTCAGGTCTCGGGTCCGCTCGCCGACGCGGGGCCCGATCAGACGGTGTTCGCGGGGACGCAGGTGAAGTTCGACGCGAGCAACTCGCGGCCCGACCCGGGCCCCGGAGTCACCTACTCCTGGTCGAACGGCATGAGCGGCGAGAAGCCGGCGCGGATCTTCGACCAGGTCGGAGAGTTCACGATCACGCTCACGGTCTCCCAAGGGGCGTCCCAGTACACGGACACGATCACGATCACGGTGATGGCGACGCCGGCCGGGTTCTACGCCGAGGCGAACGGCATCGTCAGCATCGAAGCGGAGCATTTCTTCGCCAACGACCGCCACGGCGCCCCGGGCGTCCAGTGGGCCGCCCGCCGGCAGACCGCCGGCTTCAGCGGCACGGATTACATGCTGGCCGACGACGGCGGCACGCGCGTGACGTTCCCCTCGGGCTTCGCGAGCACTTCTCCCGAGCTGCGTTACGCCATCAAGTTCGCCGGCACGGGCGCCTACCGCGTCTGGATCCGGGGGTTCTCATCGAGCTCGAACGCCGATTCCTGCCACGTCGGGCTGAACGGCGGGGAACGACCCGAGGGCTTCGCGTCGCGGTTCACCGTGGACGCGGCCAACTACCTCTGGTCCGGCGTTACGCGAGACCAGGGGAACCAGACGATCACGGTGCAGGCGGCCGGGCTCCACTACCTGTCCATCTGGGTGCGAGAGAGCGGGCAGATCGTCGATAAGATCGTCATCGCCAAGGATGCCGCGTTCACGCCGTCGGGCAACGGCCCCGCGGAAAGCGCGCTCGTTCCGCCGACCACGAACCCATCCTTCATCCGCGGCGATGCGAACGGCGACGGCTCCATGAACCTCGTCGATGCGGTGGCGATCCTCTTCCACCTCTTCGCGCCGGCTCCCAGGCTCGCTTGCGAGGACCACGCGGACCTGGACGACAATACGCGCGTCACGACCACGGACGCGATCTACGTCCTCCAGTACCTCTTCCGCTCGGGCCCGCCCCCCTCGCAGCCGTTCCCCGACAAGGGCTTCGATCCGACGGCGAACGACCCGTTCACGTGCGGAGACGGGTAGAGGGTCCCTACCGCCTCGGCCGGTCCATCCGGAACGTGCCGTTGTCGGACTCGCTCGAGTAGGTGGACTCGGACCCCGCCGGTGTGATTTTGCCCTCGTAGTGATACTCGCCGCCTGCGAGCCAGCCGAGGTCGGCGAGCCCTTCGAAGTGGTGCACGGTTCCCTCCGCGCGGACGTGCATCTCGACCGTGTACTCGAAGGAAAAGCAGCAGGCATAGGTCGCACGGTAGCGAGCCTGCGTCTTCCCCTGCTCGTCCTTCGAGATGAGGCAGCGAAGGCCGCCTTTGTGGCCGTTCACGGCGCTCAGCCAGGTCCCTTCCCACCGTCCGAGGACCGGATCGGCCGGCGTGGAGGCGGCCGCCTCCCAATCGCGCTCGAAAGTCGAGCAGCCGGAGAGGAGAAGAAGCAGCCCGACGATGCAGGGCAAATGAGATATCGATTTCGCGCTCACGGCGGCGCGAGATCCTATCCAGCATGGACGATTCTCTCAAGCGCGCGTGATCGACGCCCGGGGGCTTTCGATCGTGAGAGGTCGTGCAACCGCTGAGAGACCGCCCTTGCATTTGCGCGGCGTTGTTGAGGAAATACGAGACCATCGGGACCACGAAATTCAATGGAGAACACGATTCATGCCCCGTCTCCTGAGCGCTCTTCTGGCCACGACCGCCATCAGCGCCGCCGAGCCGCGCACGGTCCTCCTCTGGCCCGACGGCGCTCCGCTCGCCGCCGGCCAGGAGGATGCCGACCGGCCGTCGCTGGCGATCTACGCCCCCTCGGGCAAGTCCTCCGGCGCCGCCGTCATCGTCTGCCCGGGAGGCGCGTACGGCATGCTCGCCGCGGACCACGAAGGAAAGCAGGTCGCGGCGTGGCTCGCCGAGCGCGGCATTGCCGCTTTCGTCCTCCGCTATCGCCTCGGCCCTCGCTACCGGCACCCCGCGCCGCTTCTCGACGCGCAGCGAGCGATCCGCTGGGTGCGCCACCACGCGCGCGAGCACGGGGTCGCGCCGGACCGGATCGGGATCTGGGGATTCTCGGCGGGCGGCCACCTCGCCTCGACGGCTGCCACGAAGTTCGACGCGGGGAACCCCGAGGCGCCGGATCCGATCGACCGCGCCGGGTCGCGGCCGGATTTCGCCATCCTCGCCTACCCTGTGATCTCGCTCTCGGCCCAATGGACGCACCAGGGCTCGCGGAGGAACCTCCTCGGCGATCAGCCCGACCCTGCGCTCGTCGAGAGCCTCTCGAACGACCGCCAAGTCACTTCGAAGACGCCGCCCACGTTTCTCTTCCACACGAGCGAGGACACGGGAGTTCCGCCCGAGAACAGCATCGCCTTCTATCAGGCTCTCCGGAAAGCCGGCGTGCCCGCCGAGCTGCACATCTACGAGAAGGGACGGCACGGCGTGGGCCTCGCCCAGAAAGACTCGGTCCTCTCGACGTGGCCCGAGCGGCTGGCGGACTGGCTGCGGGGGCGGGGTTTCCTGACCGCGCCCGCCGGCGAGGCGAAATAGGACGATCTCACCCCCGCGCTCTCGGCTTCACCACGAACTCCGGGCTTCCGTAGTGGATGTAATCGGCCCAGTCGCGCTCTTTCGCCCCGTCGAGGGCGCGGCGGGATTCGAGGAGTGCTTCCGCGATCGTCGCGCCCTTCAGGAGCGCTCGGTAGAACGTCCCCGCGAACGTCTCGGCCGCGGAATCCCCCACGGGCCAGTAGGTGCCGACGTAGTTGGCCACGCCGCCCCTCATGAATGCCTCGGCGAAGCTCGCCGTCTTTCGAAGCCGATCGGCGGCTCCACCCTCGCCTTCGCGAAGTTTCTTCGCGGGCGCCTTGCGGACGCGGCCCGATTCGCAGGCGTTGAAGAAGACGAGGCTCGGCAGGTTTCCCAGGCTCGCCAGGTCCGCCCCCGTCAGGTACTCATCGCCGTGGCAGACGAGACCGCTCTGCGATGGCACCCGCGCGTCGAAGAACGCATGCCCCGCGTAGTGGATGACGTCATGCCGGCCCGAGCTGAACTCCTTGAGGAGGACCGCACGCGTCGCTTGAGGCCCCCTCAGCTCCTTGATCCGCACCGTTTTCTCCGTGCTGAGGAGCGTCTTGACCCTCCTTCCTTCGGCTTCGGCCCCATCGAGGTCCTCCGTCGGGTTCACGACGAGGAGGATGTCGAGCGTCGGGTCTTGCCGGCGGCTCTCGAGCCACTTGGCGATCGAGAGGTTGCCCGCCAGATACCGCCGCGTCATGCCCGCTCCGAGCGCGGGGCTCCAGGCACCGATGTGGATCGTCTCCCATGGGATCCGCGAGCTGCTCGCGTCGTGCACGAGGACCAGCGGATGGTCCTTCAGGGTCGCGAGCGCCGTCCGGACCCCCGGAGGAAGCACCAACTCCGCGAGGCGCCCTCCGTAGGCGGGCAGTGCCCCGTGCTTGAAACTGTTCGTCTCGATGACGGCCAGCTCCTTCTCCAGGGAATCCTGCGAGAGGCTCGCCGCCTCGCTGAAGACCGCCGCCTTGCCGCCCGCGCTCAGGATCGCCGCCTGGAGGCTCAGGTTGTTCCGATCGGAGGCCGGAGCCTGTCGCACGATGAGATAGACGGGCTGCGGGCCCGCGATGGCGGCACGGCCGCGCTCGGCGGCCGAAGGCTCGACGGGCGCCGGGAGATCCTCCTCGTCGATCGTGACCTCGACGTCGTTGAAAAGGTCCGAGCCCGCCAGCTCGTAGATCGCCTTCTTCATTTCCTGGAAGCGGCCCGGATCCAGCTCGCAGAGCGTGATCCGGCGGAAGCGGTGGGCTCCGTCGACCTCGGCGAGCCCGCGCAGGAAGCCGGCGAGCATGTTCGCGAGCGTGTCGGCGACGCCGTGGCCCGAACCGGATCCCCAGAGCACCGTCGCGAATTCCTCGATGCGGCTGCGGATGAAGACCCGCATGACGTTCTCGCCGACGAGCTGCTGGACCTCGGGTGAGAACGTGTCGAACGTACCGAGGCCGGCGAAAAGGAGCATCTCGGCCCGCAGCGAGGTGTGCCCCACGGGCATGAGAAACGTCTCCCCCACGGTCCCGGCGAACATCCGCCGCGTCGTGAACTCCTCGATCGCCCCTTCGAGCCGCAGGTCGAGGGCCGTCGCGGGGCCGCTCGGCGCCACGTCGCGATAGACGCTGAGGACGATCGCCCGGGCGTCGACCTCCGTGATGCTCCCGCGGGCGAGGACGAGGTCGAGCCTTCTCTGCCTCCGCCGGCCTACGACGATGTTGTCGAACCGCTGCGCGATTCCGACTCCAGGAGCGGCGGCGGCCGGAGCGGCATCCCCCGCCGACGGTGGCGAGGCGAGGCCGGTCAGGACGCCGCGGACGTCCTCGGGCCGCAGCTTGTCCCCGCGGCGGCCGCCGAAGGCTCGGACCTTCAGCTCGCGCTCCGCGATCGAGCGGCGAAACCCTCCGCGCTCGCTCGGAGGCTCTGTCGGAAGTCTCCCGGTCGAAGTTCCAACGAGGAGGTCCTCGACCGCCGCGATGACGGCGCCGTTCGAGGGCAGGCTGCCATGTTCCTCCTCGACGAAGTACGTCGGGACGCCGGGGAGCTGCGCGAAGGCGAGGGGGACGGTCCCGTCCCCTTGCGGCGAGGTCCGGTACTTGAACTCGCCGCCGCCGATCGAGAGGTCCGTCACCGTCTCCTGGTTGATCCCGGCGATGAGGACGTAACGATCATCCGGCGCCGCGAGGGTCGAGTGCATCTCGCGGGCTCCCTTGAGGAGGTCAGAACGCGGCCGGGGCCCTTCGCTCGGCCACTCGTTCCGGTCGTACAGGTCGACCGCGCTGAACTTCTCGGGCCAAGGAAGGAGATCGTAGAGCCCCGGGAACGTGCCGAAGACCTCTTCGGCCAGCTCCTCCGCGCTGTGCCAGAAATCGAGGGCCGCGACGGTGCGGACGACCGAATAGACGCCGCGGACCGCCTGCGGGACGGCGAAGGAGCCGTAATTCGGGGTCCCGAGCATGATGAGACGGCGCACGTTCCCGCCCCCGGCCTTCAGGGCGGCGCGGGCGACGAGGCCGCCCATGCTGTGGGCGACGAGGGAAACCTCCGCCGCCTCGCCCTTGAGGTGCTCGGCCAGCTCGGCCCCGAGGTCGCGAACGTCGCGGCGCCAGTCGTACGGATGGAATTCCGCATCGAAACCTGCGAGGCGCAGGGAGAGCTTCAGCCTGAGGTAACTGAGGAGGATGACCCCGACGGCGCCGTATTTCGAAGCTGCGCCATCGAGCGCCAGAAGCTCCAGGTTGCCGCGCACGATGTCGAGCGGATCGAACCAGATGAGGTCGTCCTCGGTGCCGATCCGCGAACCCATGATGCCCGGAAGGATGAGGACCCGCGGGCGGTCGCCGCGGACGGCCGCGCGGCTCGATCTCTGCGAGAGGGATCTCAGGTCGGCGTAGGCTTCTTTGCCGAGGTAGGCCTCGAGCACATCGGCGTCCTTCCCCGAGACGAGAGCGCGCTCGATCTCGTCGTCGCTCCAGCGGTACGCGCTCCAGATCTTATCCTTGAAGGCGCGCTCGGCGAGGGAAGCGGAGCGCCGGCGATCTCCGGGGGATGAGCGTTCCTTGCGGCGGCGAGGGGAGCGTTTGGCCATGACCGAGTCCTCCTGCAGTCCTGGGGACCTGATTTCTATTCTCGGGAACCGGCCTGCCCGGCCGGTCAGGCGGGGATCATACAGGAGCGGCGTGGGAATGGACAGCACCCCAAAAGTGCTTCAGTGCCCAATCGGGCGGCTTCGGAGGAGTCGGACATCGCTCGCGGTCCTATTGCGCCTGTATCTTCCTCATTCACAGAATGCAGTCGCGGCACCGAAAGTTCCTTGCGAAGCGCCATCCAAAGAATCCGGCCACCGTAACGCCGGCAATCAGGATTCCGAGCAAGGTCATGGTCGAGGCGCGCATGCTCAGATCTTCCAGACCTTCCGGCTCGTGGGGTCGCGGATCTCAAGTCCCTCTTCGCCACGGCGGTACTCGAGCCCCGTGACTTCGCTCAGCAGGATCCCCGTTACCTCGACGTACCCGCCGGCACCGAGTCGCCACAGCTCGGGCTCTCCCGTTACTGCGTCGACGATCAAGATCTCGCGTGCGCCGAGCGCCTGGTAGAAGGAGAACTTCAGGTACGAGTCATCCCCTTCGCTCGCCACTTCGAGAATCAGATCGGGGCCACCCAGGAACGCGACCTTATTCTCCCCTACCCACCGGCCCGAATTCCCGTTCAAGATCACCGCCCCATCGGGACACCGGTGGTTGTCGATCCACTTCTCGGCTCGGTCCGTCACGTTGATGGAGATCCAGGCGGTCCCGCGGCCGGCGTCCTCAACGGCCTCTGCATGCACCCGACTGATGCGGAACGCAGCCTGCTGATGTCGCGACGTGGGATCCGTCAAATGCCACACTCCCTCCCAGCACTCGTCCAGTCTCCCTGCCCCCGTCGAGCGGCGGTAAGCGACGATGGACTCGAGGCATCCCGGCGTAGCGTGAAGAATCGGCATGGGAGGAGATTATATCGAGCGGAGATCGAGTGCGTAGGAGGCCATCTCTCACCTCGGCCGGAGGCGCGGCCAGTCCAGCTCGACTCCGGCGGCGCGCAGGTCGCGCTGGAACTCTTCGCGGAGCGGGACATGGGCCCTCACGCGCCTCGGAGGCTCGCCGTTCGAGAGCGAGAAGGCCGCCAGGGCTCCGGCCGCCTCGCCGATGTTCCACTCGACGGGGTGGAGGCGAAAGCAGCCGTTCGTGATGTGCGTGACGCCGAGGTTCTTGCAGGCGGCAAGGACGTTCTCGACGCGCCGCGGGATCAGCGCGCCGAGCGGGATCTGGAACGGCAGAGAGCTGATGTCGATGTAGTTGTCGCCTCCCGTCGAGGGGTGGAGGTCGATGCGGTAGCTCCCGACGCCCACGGAGTCGGGGAACTTCTCGGCAGAAAGCTCGTCGTCCGGCTTTCCGGTCGCCGCGCGGCGCATCTCGGTGCCGACGTGGGCCTCGACGACGGTGAACTCCGCCCGGATCCGCCGCGCCTCGCGCACGTAGACGTGCTTGGCGAGGCCGTCCGCCGTTCCGAGGACATCGGGCCTGAGCCGCAGCCCCGGCCAGCCGGTTCCCCCGTCGGGCCGCGGAGCGTCGTTCTGGAGCCAGTAGAGAAGGCAGAGGCTGAGCGCCTTCGCTCCCGTCCGGTGCCTGGCGGCTTCCTCCTCGGTCCCGCCGAAGAGGTTCCCCAGGTAATAGTCGTTCTGCGGCCAGTTGACGAGGCAGATGTCGCTCCGGTAGGCCCCCGCCTCGAAGTTCCGGCGGTCGGCGATGCGCCGGTAGGTCCAGAGCCCGCCGTCGCCGCGGCCGGGAGCATCGGGGACGAACGTGTGGACGCGCTTCTTGCCGGTCGACGGGTGGATATCGGTGAAGCTGAGGAGCGGCCCCGTCCAGGGTGGCGTCAGCTTGGGCATGAAACTCCGCCAGAAGTCGTACTCGGCCGGCTTCGAGATGCGGTGGTCCTCGCCGGGGAGGTGGTCCATCGCGAAGCAGGCCGTGCAGGCCTGATGGTTCGCCGGCTGCGGTTCGGCCGGGGCGTGCAGCTCGCCCGTCTCGGCGCGCGACTCGGCCCCCGTCACGAACTCGACCCCCGCAAGCGGCAAGAGATCGCCGAGCTCCGTCGCGTCGATGAAGTACGGAGCCTGGAGCGTCCGATCGGCGCCGCCACGGAGGTCGCGCACGGTCGCGGAGCGCACGCGGTCGCCGGCGGCGTCGGCCGCGGCCAGCTTGTGCTCGAGGAGGACGAGGAGCTTCCCCGCGCTGACCCAAGGGGCGAGCATCTCCTCGATCGCGGCCAGGATCACGCGCGGCTCGCAGCAGATCGGCGAGACGCCGCCGTTGCCCGGATTTAGGGTCGCCGAGGCCCGTGCGGCCGCGCTGAGCGGGTAGTTGCGGCGGTAGTAGTCCCGGATGCGCGTTCTTAGCTCCCGGTAGCTCCTCGTCGCGCCGAAGGACTCGATCCACGGGTGCTCATCGGGCGGCACGCCCTGCTGCGTGGTCTGTCCGCCGAGCCAGTCGGTCTCCTCGGCGAGTACGACGCGCTTTCCGGCCCGCAGCGCCGCGATGGCGGCCGCGACGCCGCCGAGGCCGCCTCCGAGGATCGCCACGTCGGCCGCAAGCTCCCTCGTACCCGCGCCGGCGGTCGCGAGAGCCGCGCGGGCCGCACGCACGCCGAGGATGGCCGATCCCCCGAGACCGAGGAGCTTCAGGAATCCGCGGCGGCGCAGGGCCATGAGTTTCGATCCCGGCTCACTGCGCGCCGACCGCGTACACGCGGCTCTTCGCCCGGAAGTAGATGCGGCCGTCGGCGAAAGCCGGTGTGGCGATGAAGGTGCCTTCGAGCTTGTTCACGGCGATCTCCCGGTACTCGGGGCCCGCCTTGAGGACGATGCAGTCGCCATCCATGCTCAGGAAGTAGACCTTGCCGTCGGCGAAGACGGGCGATGCCTTGAAGTCGCGCTCGACGAGCCGTTTCTTCCAGTGGAGCTTCCCCGTCTTCGCATCGAGGCAGGAGGCGATGCCGTCGTCCTTCACCAGGTAGACCTCGCCGCCGTGGCAGAGCGGCGTCGGGCAGTCCGGCGTGAACTTGTCGTACTGCCAGAGTCGGTGGCTCGCGGTGACGTCGCCGGAACCGCCCGCGCGCACGGCGACGGCCTTGCCGAGCCCCTGGACGCTCGCGGAGCAGGCGACGACGAAGCCGTCGCCGACGCCCGGCGAGGAGATCGTGCGACCGTAAGGGTGGTCGATCTTGAGCCCCGAGCTGACCCAGACCTGCTTGCCGCTCGCCGGATCGTAGGCATCGATGTGGTCCGCACCCGCGACGATCAGCTCGACGCGGCCGCCGGCTTCGAGGAGCGCGGGCGATGAGTAGCTGTCGGTGGCTTCGCCGACACATGGCAAGTTCCGCAGCGTGCTCCAGGCCTTCGTCCCAGTCGCCTTGTCGAACGCGGCGACGTAGGAACGGCCGGGGTGCATGCAGGCGAGAAAGAGGCGGTCGCCATGGAGGATCGGCGAGGAGCCCATGCCCCAGAGGATCTTGTACTTGCCCTCGTCCTTCTGGAGGTCCCGCTGCCACAGGACCTTTCCATCGCGGTCGACGCAATAGAGGTCTCCCGTCCCGAAGAGCGCCCAGACGCGTTCGCCGGCGACCGCGGGAGTCGGCGTGGCCATGTTGTGCAGCTCGTGGGCCTTCAGCTTGCCGCTTCCAAGCTTCTGATCCCAGACGATCGTGCCGCGGTCGCGATCGACGGCCACAAGGTGGAGGCCGTTGTCGGCGGTCTGCGAAGTCACGTAGACTCGATCGGCCGAAAGGACCGGAGATGAATTCCCCCAACCCGGCAGATCGACCATCCACGCGATGTTCTCGCTCTTTTTCTCCGCTTGATTCGATGGCGCCGACCAGCGCTCGGGCAGATGGCGGGCCGATGAGATTCCGCGGGCGCCGGGGCCGCGCCAGTACGACCACTCGGCGCTCGATCGGGCCGCAGAATCGCCCTCGGCGGCGAGGGAGGCCGAGAAAAATAAGAAGAGAGTCAGGCTGAGCGGCGCCATCGCTCAGCCCTTCACGTCGTACGAGAGGAGGACGGACTGGTCGCGCAGGTAGAGCTTTCCGTCGGCAATCACTGGGTGTGGCCAGGCGTTCTTGCCGCTTCGGCTCGGCTGCTCGAACCGCCCCTTCTCGACGTAGCCGGACGGCGCCGCCTCGACGAGCGCCACGGGACCGCGCTCGCTGCGGGCGATGATGTGGCCGTCGGCGTAGAGGACGGACCCCTTGCCCACGCTGCGGTTCTCCCAGGCTCCTTCGCCCGTCTTGAAGTCGAGGCAGCGGAGGATCCCCTCGTCGAAGCCGTAGATGTGGCCGTCGAAGAGGACCACGCCGCCGTGGTGATTCTTCATCTTGTTCGTGAAGTAGACCTCCTTGGCCTGGAGCACCTTCCCCTCGCGGGAGACCTCGACGAGGCCGCCGCCCGTGCCGTAGCCCGAGGCGGTGAAGACGAAGTTCTCGTGGAAGATCGGCGTCGTGATGTTCGCGGTGCCGTTCGCCGAGCGGTCGTAGCGCCAGAGGAACTGGCCGTTGGCCGCCGAGACGGCCGCGACGCCCGAGCGGAGGAACTGGACATACTGGTCCACGCCTCCGAGCTTCGCCTTGACGATCGAGGAGTACTGCGCGCGGTCGGTTTTGCCGCCCCTCGAGCCGTCGCGCGGAATCGACGCCTTCCATCCGAGGGCGCCGTTCTTCTTGTTCAGGGCGACGATCGTGGCCTCCCTGCCGCCCGGAGTACAGAGGACGGCATTCCCGTCGATGAGGACCGACTCGCTGTAGCCCCAGCCCGGCGTCTCCCCTGCAAACTCCTTGCGTACGTCCTTGCGCCAGTGCAGCTTTCCTGAAGCGGCGTCGAGGCAGACAAGCTCGCCATCGATGCCGAGCGCGTAGAGCGCGCCGCCGTCGATCGTGGGAGTCGAGCGCGGGCCGGGATAGCCGCCGCCGTTCGAGTCCGCCCTGCCGATCTCGAAGCTCCAGAGTTCCTTCCCCTTGTCGGCCGAGAGCGCGATCACGCACTCCGTGCCGCCGCGGTTGCCCATCGTGTAGATGCGCCCCTTGACGACGGCGACTCCCGCGTAGCCGTCGCCGAGCCCTTCGGCCTTCCAGACGAGGGTCGGGCCGCCCTGCGGCCAGGTCTTCAAGAGGCCCGTCTCCCGGCAGATCCCATCGCGCTGGGGCCCGCGCCACTGCGGCCAGTCATCCGCCCGAGCGGAAATTGAGAGGAAGCACGAAACGGAGGCGAGAATGACCCAAACCGGAAACGATCGACGCGGCATCCGAGGACTCCTTTTACTTCTTGTGAGCCGGGAAGTGCACTAATCTACGGCCGCCCCGCTATAGAATCCAGCCCGTGCAGGTCCCGAAGTCGATCGAGAAGGCGGTAGAGGTCCTCGTCTGCGCCGCCCCGGTTTTCAAGAGGGAGTTCATCGGCATCTTGAGGTCGCGGATGGGGTTCTGGGTGGCGGTGGGGACGGTGGCGGTGACGGGACTGGTTCCGATGATGGCGTGGACGAGCGAGGGTGAAGGGGCCTCACACCTGCCAGACTGTCTTTCAACTGACCCACCGCCTCGACCTCCGGGGGTTCAGCAAGCCGACTCCAAGACCCTATCTTTTGACACTCATTGGCGGCCTCTGCCTGCTCGCATTTCTGGCGTTCACTATCCAGGTGGGTGTGGCCCTCTACTTCATCACGGGCCTCTTCTTCCTCGGGCCCGTGGCCGGCTCCGCGACGACGACCGCGTTCCGCCTGCGAACGGAATCCGACAATGAGACACTCGACAACCTCCGCGCTACTCCTCTCACCGTCATTGAGATCCTCTGGGGGAGGCTCGCCGGGGCCGTCTGGATGCCCTCGTGCCGGATCATCTTCTTGATTGCGATCGCCGCAATGGCTTTGCCGGCCATCGTCTTTCCGATGGAGCCGCACGTGCGGGTCTTCACATTCTTCTTCATCCCCGCCTTTGCCGTCGTCGTCGCCCTCGGCTCGACGGCCGGCCTCCTCGGCGCCGCGCTTTCCCGCGAAACCGTCCAGGCGGTCATCCTTTCTTTTGCGATCTTTCTCGCGCCGCTCCTCGTCGTCCCGCTTCTCCTCGGGCCGATGGAGCCCGTGTCGAGGGCCATGAGCCCGCTCGTGGGCTACTACGCCGCCGTCTACGAGTTTCGAACGTCGGAGGTATTCTCGCCCGGAGCATTCCTGCTCTCCCTTCCGCTCGGGCTCGCCCTCGCCGGCCTGCAGTTTCTCCTCGCCGTGCGGCTCACCGAGAGAAAGTGGATGCGCGGCGGGTAGCGACCCGAGTATCTTGAGCGCTCGGCAGTCATGGGGAGGCGCAAGAAGGGAGGCCGGAGGGAAGTCGATGGACGAGCGGACGAAGCGACTCGGACGGATCGCGTTCAACTTCTCGCTCGCTGTCGCGATCGGCGTCCTGGCGGCGATCGTCCTGCGAGATAGAGGGGGCGAGCCGAAAGGCCACGCTCCGATTCCCCAGAACAAGGTGGACCCTCCGGCCGAGATTGCCATCCGCCCGGCGGCATTGACGGGCGTTGATCCTGCGGACGAAACGCCGATCGCCGCCCCGTCCTTTCCCGAAGATCCAAAGCCCACCCCCGCGGATCCTGCGCCGGCCCCGGCGCCGATTCCGGCGGCGACCTCGTCAGAAAAGCTCCGCTTCCGCGAGATCTGGGCCTATCTCATGGCGGGGGAGGAGTCCCACTGGAGCGACGCGGCGCCGATCACGGACCTCGGCCTCTTCGATTTCTCCCTCGACGCCACGGCGCGGCTCACCGGAAGGGCCAACCTGAAGGCGATCGATCGCGCCAAGGCTCTCGGCGTCCGCACGCACCTCGTCCTGGCCTCCTCGGGGAACCGCTCGCTGCTCCACCTCGCCCTCTCGCCGCGCTACGGGGCCCGGCAGGCGCTCCTCGCCGAGCTGGCCGCACTGCCGCGACGCCATCCGGTCGACGGCGTGCAGCTCGACATCGAAGGGCCGCGCGCCGAGGAGCGGGAGGACTACGTGAGCTTCGTGCGCGAGCTGCGCGCCGCGCTTCCCGAAAAGTCGATCCTCTCCCTCGCTTTACCCGCCAAGACGCGCGATGCGCCCGCAGCCATCGTCTACGGCGACCTCGCCGGCCTCGCCGACCGCTTCTTCATCATGGTCTACGACTTTCACTGGAAAGGCGGCCCGCCGGGGCCGATCTCCCCGCTCGACTGGCACGACCAGGTCCTCGCCTGCGCGGCGAAGCACCTGCCCGCCGACCGCGTCGTCATCGGCCTCCCCTTCTATGGCCGCATCTGGCAGCGCGAGGAGGTTGCGCGCGCGGTGAAGCACGAGGGTGCCTTGCGGATCGCCGCGGAGCAGTCGGCAGGAGTGCGCCGCGATTCGTCGCGCACGCACTCCTTCACCTACAAGACCGAGGTGACCGCCGAGGGATGGTTTGAGGACGCGGCGTCGCTGCGCGCGAAGCTCGAGAGCGCCAAGGCGCGGGGTTTCACCCGCGTGGGCTTCTGGCGGCTCGGGCAAGAGGATCCGAAGGTGTGGGAGATCCTGGGGCGGGAGTGAATCCGGGGGACGAGAGTCCAGCAGGCGCGGATCCTATTGATCTTCCGTCCAGGCGCTCTCACCGCGGAAGCACCGTGACGGGATTGCTCGCGCGCTCGACGTTGAAGTAACCGCCCTTGTAGAGGTAGCGAAATTCGTACTGGCCTGGCGTCTCGGGGGCCTCGAATGTCACTTCGCCGGAGGGCCGGCCTTCCGTCCACACAAAGCCGACGTAGGCGCTGCTCTCCGAATCGGGGGAGTAGAGGCCGATTCAGTCCAAGCGATCGACTTCATCGAACGGGGAGGCGAACCAGGCCACGACGATCTCGTCTCCCGGTCCGCAGGATGCCGGGCTCGCCGTGAGCGCGACGACGAGGTTCGGCGGGGGCGCTTCGGGTTCAAGGACGGGGGACGGTACAAAGTCCGGCGCAGAATACCCTCCCGCCTTTATCCCCTCGATCTGAACAGCGAGACGCTCCAGCGCCTCACGCAGTCGCTCCTGGCTGGCGAGGACCTGCGCGATTCCTTCTTCCCCCAAGCCTGGCGGACCGCCTTCCGGGGGCGTGATCACCGTCGGAGCATCCCCTCTGGACTGTAGCGAGCCCGACTCACTCTGCATCGGCGGCCGGAGGCCCTCCTCGATCCGTGAAAGGGTGCTCCCAATTCTGGCGAGTTCGCTTTCGATCCGCTGGATGAGGTTGACCGCTTCTTCGTACCGCTGCACCTGGACCACGTGAACGATCGCGATGGACGCGATGGCGGCGAAGAGGCCGGCAACAACGGCGGGGATGAGAAACCGCGCCCTTGCGGTACCGACGGGCCCCGCAGGCGGGATGGGTCGTTCTGTCACGGCAAACCTCCTCGAAGTCCAGTTCATGAGAACCCTCGAGCGTGGCCCGGTCAAGGCGGAACGCCGGTGGAAGGAGTAGCGACGAGAGCCGCGGGCGCAGCCGCAACGGCGACCGTAATCCGCATCCGGTTGCGCAGCCGCAACCGGATGCGGATTCGGATTCGGAGAGCGTGCCCCGCCTCCTTCACTCCTTCTCCGGACCCAGATTCCCGTACGACCACGGCCCCGCGAACTTCGCGGCCTTCGGCCTCTCGGGCATCGGCCCCGGCTTGAGGCCTCGCGCCAGCTCCACCGACGCTTCGACGATCTGTGTCGCGGCGGTGATCTCCAGGTTGCTGTAGCTCGTCAGGCGCGTCTCGTACCCGCCGCCCCCCGGGCCGAAGGCCTCTTCCGTCGGCACGTAGCCCGCGCAGCCGTTGGCCAGCTCGACGATGGAGGTCATCGGGAAGCCGCTCCGCTTCTTGATGTCGAGGCCCGCCTGACAGAAGAACTCGGCGGGGTTGCTCAGGAACACCGCGGGCCCGACTTGGACCGCCTGGACTTCGACTTCCGCCGCCGGCTCGCGGGCGATGACGGCTTCTAGAAGGAGCGTCTCCTTCGCGAAGGTCCATTCCGCGTGCCCCGCTTCCTGCGGACTCTTGGCGACCAGCTCGCGCGCTCGAGCCACCTTCTCGGCCGACGGAGCCCGCCGGGCGACCTTCCAGACCTTCGAGCGCGCGGCGAGCGGAACTTCGGCTCCTGCGGGGGATCGCGCCAGCACCTTCACCACCTCCGCACCGACGCTTCCGCCCACGATCTGCGCCATGCGGTCTCCCGTCCAGTCGGCGTGCGGGCTCAAGTTGTCGACCTGCGTCACGTCCCCCGATGCCCCCTGGAGGAAGACGACGACGACGTCGGGGTCGAAGAAGCCGCGGATGGTCTTCTCGAGATAGTAGATCCAGTTGGCTGAGATGCCGCCCGGGTCGGTCGTTGCATGGCAGCTGTAGTTGACGACGCAGCCGAGGAGCTTCCCTCCCTCGGCCCAGCCCCCGATGACGCCCACTGCGGGGTCGATCGGCCCCGCGTAGCCAATCGTGTCGGGGTTCCCGCGGCCCGGATGCGAGAAGGTGAGGCCGCACTTCATCCGCAGGCGGCGGTTGAAGGCGACCTTGTCCTCGTGGCCGATCCCGAAACTGAGCCCGGCGTCGCGGCGGCTATCGTTGGCCGCGCGGACGGCGCCGGCGATCGCGTCGCGCACACGGTCGAGGTACTTCGCGTCCGCCATCGGAGAGCTCTCGTAGGCGAGCTTCTTCACTTGATCCGAGGCACCGTCGTACTCGCCGGGGAGGACGAATCCGATGGGGCCGGATGAGTGCGAGTGCGAGGCGCCGATCATGACGGCGTCCGGCGGAATGCCGCAGCGCTCCTGGATGAGCCGGCGGGCGGCGAGGACCACCAGGCGGGGGATGATGAGGCTGTCGGTGCCGACGAGGGCCACCCGCTTCGTCCCGTCGTCGAAGACCGCCGCGCGGACCTTGCACGCGTCGTGGAACTGCCGGTGGAAGGCTTTCCCGTAGCCGCCGGGGATCTCGCTACCGATCTCGGGCGTGATGTCGCGCTCGGCGAAGCCGGCCTTGACGCCCGCGGGGGCGGCGGGGATTCTGCAGGAGAGGGAAAGGATAAAGCAGCCGATCAGCATCGATCGCTTTTTTGTCATACACACTCCGAATCGGGGACGGGAACGACGGCAACGGGAAATGCGATGGCGCCGCGTTCGAATCGTATTCAGCTCTTGGGCAGCGGCTCGAGGTCGATCCGGCGAAAGTACAGCTCCGCCAGCTCCGACTGGAAGAGGAGTTTCCCTTCGGTCAGGTTCGAGTCTCGACCCTCGTTCACGAGCTTCCCGTTGACGAAGAACTTCATCGAGCCGCCCTCGACGATCGCTTCGAGCCGGGTCCACGCGCCGGCGGGGCTGTCGGCGTCGCGCGGGCCGCGGAAGTCGAGCTTGTCGGCCCAGTCCTCGTCGCGCCCCCACCAGTTGACGCGCGTGAAGCTCGAATGGTCCATCTCGGGGGCGGCCTTGTCGTAGACCGATTCGCCGTCGCGGTCCTTGCGCGAGCGGATCTTCATCGTCGTCTTGTGCTCGGCGCCGGCGCGGTCGAAGCCCCCGAGGAGCAGGATGTCGCCGACCCCGCCCTCGATGATCTGGAACTCGATCGAGCGGCCCCACGGGGCCTTGAAGTCCTTCGCCATGTTGCCCGGCTCGCCCCAGGAGTGGATGAGGATGCCGCTGTCGCGAGCGGAGCGGGTCCGGCCGGGCCACGTGACGAGGCCCCAGCGGTACTCGACGACGAGCTTGTAGTTCTTGTAGGACTCCTTCGTGAGCAAACCTCCCATGACCTCGCCGCTCACGCGGATGGCCGGCGCGCCGTCGACGTGCGGGAGGACGGTGAAGACGCGGGCCGGATCCTGGTTCAACCCGTGACCGGCGAGCCAGGTGTCGAACGCGGAGAGGTCCTTGCCGTTGAAGAGCCGGATCTTCTCCTTGATTTCGACCGCATCGGCCGCTTGCGCCGTCCCAGCGGCGCTCGCCGCTATGAACGGAAGCGCGAAGGTCCCCGCGAGGCCGAGGATCGCCATTCGCTTCGCCATCCCTCACACCTTTCCGTGCAGGATCTCACCGCGAGAGACCGTGACCGCCTGGCCGCCGAGGAGCACCCGCTCGCCGCGGAGACCCACGCGGATCGTACCCCCGCGGGCCGACGCCTGGTAGGCCAGAAGATCGCTCTTCTTGAGCCTCGCGCCCCAGAACGGGCCGAGGCAGCAGTGCGCCGAGCCCGTCACCGGATCCTCGGGGATGCCGCACGCCGGGCCGAAGAACCGCGAGACGAAGTCGAAGCCGGGCGTCTCCGCGCGCGCGGTGACCATCACCCCGCGGACGGGGAAACGGGCGAGCGCCTTCATGTCGGGCTTCAAGCCGCGGACGGTCGTTTCGCTTTCGACCTCGATGAGAAGGTCGAACTCGTTCCGCCCGGCGGAGACGGCACGGCCGCCGATCGCCTTCTCGATCCCTTCGGGCGGCACGCACGGGCCCGGCGGCTTCGATGGGAAGTCGAGCGTGATCCAGGAGCCATCGGTCTCCGCAGAAAGGACCCCGCCGCGCGTGAAGAAGCGCGCCCGGGCGCGCGCGGCCAGGAGACCTTCCTCCCAGAGGAGGTGCGCGGACGCGAGGGTCGCGTGGCCGCAGAGGTCGACCTCCACAGCAGGCGTGAACCAGCGCAGCCGCCAGCCATCGCCCTCGCGCAGGAGAAACGCCGTCTCGGAGAGGTTCATCTCGCGCGCCACGGCCTTCATCCACGCTTCATCCGCCGGCGCGGTGAGCATGCAGACCGCGGCGGGGTTGCCGGCGAAGGGCCGGTCGGTGAACGCGTCGACGACGGTGAAGATTTGCGCCACGGCCTACTTGAGCTTCTCGAGAGAAGACTTGGCTTCCTCGATCTCGCGAAGAGCATCCTTGGCGCCCTCGCGGGTGGCCTGGAGCTTCTCCTGGGACCGGCGGGCCGCTGGATCGAGAGCATTCACGTGCGCAATTCCGGTAGAGACGCGCGCGCCGGCCGCCGCGAGCGCTTCCTGCGCCGCGACCCACTCCTGCGTCCGTGCCTTCAGCGCGGCCGAGGTGTCCGCGGCGGCCTTCTGGGCGGCAGCGAGGGCCGAGGAGTCCGCTTCGGGAGGAGCCTGCGCGCGCGCCGCGGCCTTCGCCGCAAGGTCGGCGAGCGCCCCCGGGACAGCTTTCCCGGCCTTCACGGCCGCCTCGCGGGCCACGGATACCTGCGCGGTCGCGGCCTCGAGGGCGCGGTTGGCCTCCTCGAGCGCTTTTCGGCCGGCATCCAGCTCCGCCGCGGCCTTCTGCGCGGACTCTTCGGCCTCCGAGAGCGCCGCGAGTACCGGCGCGTGCTTCTCCATGCGCTTTTTCAGGTCGGCGCGGGCGGCGTCTCGCTTTTGCGCCCGCTCCAGGCAGTCGAGCGCCGCCTTCGAAGCCTCGACTTCCTTCGAGGCTTGATCGAGCTGCGCTTGGGCTGCGTTCGCCTGGGTGCGCGTCGACTGCGCCGCCGATGCGAGCGCGTCGAGAGCCTTCTTGCGGCCCGCTGCCTCCCGAGCGACGGTCTCCGCCGAATTCTGGCTCGCGACGAGGTCGCCGACGGCCTTCTCGACGACGCCGGCGAGCTCCGCGGCTTCCTTCTGGACGGCTGTGAGGTCCCGGCGGGCCTTTTCGAGCGTTTCGGGGGATCCCTTGGCGTCGGGCGCATTCGACTCGACGCCCCGCAGCGCCGCGACGAGAGTCCCTTGAAGCTCCGCTTCCTTCGCGGTCAGGTTCGCGAGGGTCTGCCCGAGACGGCTCGAAGCGGCGTCGGCGGTCGTTTTCGCAAGCGCGGACTTCTCACCGTCCGCCCGCAGCGCGGCCGCGAGCTGATCCATCCCCTTCTGCGCGGCGGCGAGATCGGCCTCCGCCTTCGCCGCGGCTGCCTGCACTTGCGACTGACCGTCGGCGAGCTGCTTTTGCCGCGCGAGGCGCGGCTCGAGGTTCCTCCGGGCGACCTCGATCCGTTCGGACAGGCGTGGCGGATTCAAGAGGAGGTTCCCGAGACGCTTCCCGTCGGCCGCGGACCAGACGCGGATGTCCCCCGTCCAGTCTCCTCCCGCGACGCGGCTGCCGTCGTGGCTCAGCACGGCTCGCAGCGCGAGGTCGCCGAGCGGCTCGAACTCCCGCAGGACCTTCCCGCTCTGGTCCCAGAGCTTCACGAGCCGGTCGCGGCTGCTCGTGACGAGCCGGCCGTCGGGGCCGAAGTTGACCGAGAGGATGCCGCCGCCGTGCGCGATCCAGCGGATGAGCTGCTGGCCGTTCTCCATCTCGTAGAGACGGACTTTGCCCTCCTCATCCCCGGCGGCGAGAACGTTCGAGTCGAGGCGCCAGCTCACGCCGTTGATCGCCGCCTTGTGATTTCGCAGCGCCCAGAACTCGCGGCCGGTGTCGGCCTCCCAGACGAAGAGGCCGTTTGCACGGTCCGCCGTCGCGAGAAGCACGCCGTCCGGGCTGAACTCGAGCGCGAAGATCCAGTCCGTGTGCTTCTTGATCTCGCGGATGAGGCTCCCGTCCCGCGTCGAGAGGATCCGCACGACCTTGCTCGAGCCGCCGAGCGCGACCTGCGTCTGGTCGGGGCTCAAGTCCGCGGCGAGTACCGCGTCGTGCTCATCGCCGACTTCCGCGAGCCGCTCGCCCGACTCGAGGCTGAAGAGGACCGCGCGCCCCGAGGCGCCGCCTCGGCCGCCGGCCGCAAGGAGGATCTTGCCGCTCCGGCTGAAACGCAGGACGTTCACGGAGCCTTCGGGAAACGGCAGGACTCCAAGAAGCTCGAAGCTCTCCGCGTGGTAGAGAAACACCTGCTTGTGGGCGCCGAGGGCGAGAAGCGGCGCCCAGGGGCTCGCGGCGAGGGCGGTGACCGCTCCCGCGCGAGCGGTGCGCAAGGCAGGATCGAGCGCCAGGTCGCCCGGCATGGGCGGCGGGCCGTCGGGCTTGGCCGCGGTGACCGAGACCGCGAGCGACGGCGTGGCGGTTTTCGGCTTCGGCTTCGAGCCCGCGTTCTCGAGGGCGCCCCCCTGGATCCAGTCGCGCAGGACCTGGATGGCATCGTCGCCGAGTCGGTCGGACTTTGGGGGCATGTGCGGCGTTTTCTTGTGGGTGACGAGCTGGAAGAGCCGCGACGCCTCCGCGTCGCCGGGCTCGATGACGGCGCCCGAGCTGCCCCCCTCCATCGCCTTCGAGAAGGCCGCGAGACTGAGGCCGCCGCGCGCCTTGTCGGCGTTGTGGCACGCGAGGCACTTCTCCCTGAGGATCGGGAGGACGTGCTCGTCGTAGGTGACCTTCTTCGTGCCGGCAGGCTCGGCCGCGGAGGCTGCTGCGAGAAGGATGAAACAGGCTCGGCTCATTTCAGTGGTTGAAGATGAATTCCCGCGAGTTCAGGAACGCCCAGAAGATGTCCTCCAGCGTGCGCTTGACGTCGCCGCCGGCCGCGAACAGCTCCTCGTATTTCTTCTTCTCCGCATCGGTCGGCCGGCGAGAGAAGCAGCGGATCGACAGCTCCTCGACGATCTCCATTGGGCTCTTCTTCTCTTCGAGGCGGCGGTCGAGAAGCTTCCCGCTCCGGATGCGCTCTTCCACCGTCCTTCCGTTGATGAGGTGGAGCGCCTGCGAGAGGTTCGGCTCCATCTTCACCTCGCACGAGCAGACCGAGGCGCGGCTGGCGCGCCCGAAAGTCGTCAGGAAGTAGTTGGTCGAGGAGCCGTCGGCGATCTGCACCGCCCGCGCGCCCGGGGGCAGCCCCTGAAACTTGTTCTTCGTTTCCGTGACCTCGCTGATGCAGTCGAGGAGCACTTCGGCGCGGATCCGCCGCAGCGTCGCATGGGAGAAGTTCGTCTCGTCGCCCTTGTTCGTTTCGTTCGTCTGCGTCGCGAGCTGGTACGTCCGCGAGTTGCAGATGTCCCGCACGAGCCGCTTGAAGTCGTAGCGGTACTCCGTGAACTTCCGGCCCAGCTCCGCGAGAAGCTCGGGGTTCGCGGGCGGGTTCGAGACGCGCACGTCGTCGACGGGATGGATGATCCCGCGGCCGAAGAAGTGCGCCCAGACGATGTTCGCGAGGTTCGCGGCGAAGAACGGGTTCTCGGGCGACGCCAGCCACTCGGCGAGGGCGGCGCGGCGGTCGCGCCCCTTCAGATCGGGCGTGGGGGCACCGAGGAACTTCGGCGCCATCACGCGCCCCCCGACCGGATGCGTCACCTCGCCCGAGCCGCTGTGGAAAACGACGGTCTCGCGCGGGTCCTCGGCTCCCTTGCGGCCGATCTGGGCGAAGAAAGCCGCGAAGCCGTAGTAGTCGTTCTGCGTCCAGCGGTCGAACGGGTGGTTGTGGCACTGCGCGCACTGGATGCGCATGCCCATGAAGACCTGCGCGACGTTCTCGGCGACCTTGAGGGTGTCGGTCTCCGCCTGGTAGTAATTCGTGGCGGCGTTCGTGAACGTGCCTCCCGATGCGCCGAGCAGCTCGCGCACGAGGACGTCCATCGGGACGTTCTTCTGGAGCCTCTCCTGGAGCCAGTTGTAGTAAAGGAGCATCGCCTTGTAGCTGACGCGGTCCGATGAACGGATCTGGAGCAGCTCCGCCCACTTCATCACCCACAGCTCGATGAACTCCTTGCGCTCGAGCAGCTCGTCGACAAGGAGGGCGCGCTTGTCGGGCTCTTTCCGCTCCAGGAACCGCTTGTACTCTTCGGCAGTCGGGAGCATCCCGGTGATGTCGATCGTGACTCGCCGGAGGAAAGTCTCGTCGCTCGAAAGCTCGGAAGGCCGGAGCCGGAGCTTGCGGAGCTTCCGGTGGACGAGCGCGTCGATGAAGTTCGCTTCGGGGACCTCTTCCGCCGCGAACTCGAGCCCCTTGGGGAGCGCCAGCACCTGGACTCCGACGCTGAACGTGTCGAAGCGCGCCAGAACGAACGCCTCGCCTCGGTCTCCGGCGGTGATGAGGCCGCCGGGAGAGACTCTGGCCGATGTTTCGTTGCTCGAGAGGAAGTAGGCGAGCGAGGTCACATCGCGGTCGGCGGCGTCGGAGTAACGGGCCCGCACCGTGAGCTGCTGCGAGGAGCCCGCGCCGTCGAGGACGGCGCTCGGCGGAAGCACCTCGAGTCCCGTGAGGGTCGGGAGGCCGGCCGCGTCGGCTGGAGCGCCGGCGTCGAGCCACCTCTGGAGCGTCTCGTACAGCTCGCTCTCCTGGGGAAATCGAGTCCCTCCCGTGTGCGGCACCTTGCCGAGGGCCTTTTCGATGATGAGGCTGTCGTGGGGGACGGCGAGGTTGATCCGCCGGCCGCTCAGTTCCCGCGTCAAGCGGTGGTAGTCGCCGTCGGGATCGAAGCCGAAGAGAGACAGGCGGAACCCGTCCTTTCCGCGCGCGGCGCCGTGGCAGCTCCCGGTGTTGCACCCCGCCTTCATGAAGACGGGCATGACGTCGAGCTTGAAGCTGATCGGCCGCTCGGCGGCGGCGTCCTTCACGGTCACGCTCGTCGAATCCTTGCGCCCGCCGAACTCGACGTGCAAGGTCGTCGTCCCGTCCGAGGCCGGATGGAGGTTCGCGCCTTCGAGGCGGACGAGGGCCGGGTTCTCCAGGGCCATCTTCGCCTCGGCGGTGACGTCGCGCGTGAAACCGTCGGCGTACTGGGCCTGGACGACGATCGACTGGCGGTCGCGCCGCGTCGCGATACGGAGGTCCTTCGGATGGATGACAATCGCCGCCGGGACGCCGTCCGAGACCTTCGCGGGCGGCTCGGCCCGAAGTGTCGCCAGCGCGGCGAGGAATGCAAAGACCGCCACCGAGCGTTGGAGAGGATTGCCGAGTCGTTCAATTTTGCTTCGCACGGTCCTTCTCCTGTTTCTCCAGTCTGAGCTTTTCGAGCGGAGAGAGCCGCTTCGGCGCGGGAGGGGCCGCCGGCGCGGGCGCGGCGGCCTTCGCGGGCTCCGCGGCGGGGGGCGGTGCATTCGGCTTCGGCGGAAGCGGCACGTCGATCCGCAGCTCGCTCGAGCCGAGGCTGTGCGTGATCGGCTCGCCGTTCTCCGTGACGATCACCTGACAGAAGAGGTTCTTGTGCTGGCCGGCGGGGCTCTGCGGCTCGGTCTTCACCTTGAAGGAGAACTCCTTCGTCTCTTTCGTGACGTCGACCTCGGCCGCGGCCGTGCGGGCCGGGAGCCCGATGAGCCGAGCTTTGGCGGGCGCATCGACCGGTACGCGGTGCTCGACCTTCACGAAGACGTCCGTCTCCTTGCCCTGCTCGACGCTCGCTCGGTCCATCTGGAAAGTGAGATAGGGCGGCGCCACGCGCAAGACCGCCGGCGGCGTCGAGACCCAGACCGGGCCGTTCCGCGCCGTCGCGGAGCCCGCGACCGCGATCTTCCACTCCCCCACAGGGGCGTCGCCGCTCGAGTTCATGGCGATGACGGCTTCGTTCTGACCCTCGGGGATCGCCACGCCGCCCGCGGAGTTGATTCCCGGCGGGTTGTAGACCATCTGGATCCCGATGGGCGCCTTGAAGCCTTCGTTTCGCTCCGCGACGACCTTGAGGGCCATGACGCCGTTCTGGACGATCGGGACCTTCGGCTCCACGATCCGGATTCTGAACGGGGCCGGCTCCGCGACGACGACGGCGGCGCGGTCGACTTCCACCTTCCAGTAGAGGGCGTTGTTCGGCGGGCCGAGGACCATCTCGGCCATCTGGTAGAACCCCCCCGAGACCTTCTGGGCGGAGTCCGCGTGGCGGGCGCCGAGCCGCACGAGCGCTCCGCCGAGAGGCGCGTCGGCCGCGGCTTCGAAGACGACCGGGAGCGCGTCGGTGTTCGCGGCCACCGGGCCGGCAAGGAGCGTCACGCCGGCCGGCAGACCCGCGGCCTCGACCTCAAGCGGTCCGCCGAAATCCGACCGGCTCGTGCGGAGGAGCGCCGCGGCGCGGTTCCCCCGCGGAACGGCGATCCCCTGTCGCTCTTGCGAGTACTGGGTCGCCTGCGGGATCGACACCGAGAGCTGCGGCGCGACGGGCGCGAACTCGATCCGATAGGCATGGTACGGCCCGCCCTTTTGGAGGTGGTCGCTCACGCTGACCACGTACTCCTTGTCCTCGGGCGCGGTGAAGCGGAAGTAGCTGTCGGGGCCGACGGCGTCGTCGTTTCCTGCGATCCCGCCGCCGCCGGCGTGGTGGACCACCATCACCGGGTCGAGCGGCGAACGCAGCCGCCGCGCGTAAAGGTGGACGTCGAACGATTGACCCTTCTTTGCGGGGAAGCGAAAGAAGTCGGTATCGCGCGGTTTGCCGATGACCCCGTTGAAGGCGCCGGGCACGGCGCCGCGAGTGGCCGAGTCGTGCGAGTCGTTCGGCTCGGCCTCGATCACGTTGTCAAGCGGCGAGAGACGAAAGGGGACCGCGGAAGGCGCGATCCCGGCCGCATCCTGCGCGAAGAGCCCGAAGTCCGGCACGATTTCGGCCGGCAGCTTGAACTTCTGGCGGAACTCGCCGGCGGCATCCCCGAGGAACAGCACCTCGACCTCCTCCCCGGGCTTTCCGCCGCTCGGGAGCGCAGCGAGCGGGCGCGGGAAGGTCCCGAGGTGGAGGCGGTAGCGGCAGGAGTCGCTCCCGCCGTAGGAGGTCTCCCGCACCTGGACGCGGTAGACGCCGTCGGCGGGGATCACGACCGAGGCGACCGCGTCCTGGCCGAGGAGCGGGCTGTCGTCGGCCGCCGCCAGCTCGAACCGGGCGGGATTGAGGATCGAGACGTGCGGATCGAAGTGCGTCGAGGCGAGCCGCATCCCCTCGATCTCGGCGGTCACGCGCTGACCCTTCTTCGCTTTGAACGAGTAGACATCGACGTCCTCACCCGCGACGACGCCGGCGATCGTGACTTCGAGCGGGACCGCCTGGGGGGCCTGGAAGTCGCCGTTCGGCTCCTTCTCGTCGACTTCGGGAAGCGCCCCGACGAAGATCGTCCGCAGGTCGCTGATCCCGGTCGCGGTCCTAAGGCGCACGGCGTGCTCCCCGAGACGGCAGTCGGACGCGATCGCCACGGTCGCCTTCACCTGCTTCTCGCCGGCCGGCTCGAGCTTCGTCGTGTTGAAACCGGGCGAATAGAAAAGGACCTCGGCCGCATCGGCGAGCCGTTCGCCGCCGAACGTGAAGACGACTTCCTTCCCGCGCTGTCCCCCGCGGGGAAGGATCGAGCCGAGGGACGGCGAATCGGCGCGGGCGGCGGGCGCGACCGTTGCCGCAAGAGCAAGCGCAAGGGCCGCGAGAACGGCGGCGGACCGACTCGGCGCGGCCGCCGCCGACGGCAGGATTCCGCCGGATCGCATCAGGCGATCAACTCCTTGACGACGCGGCCGCCGTCGACGATCTCGATCGGCCGCGGTCCCGGGGCGATCAGCTCCTTCTCGGCGACGATGCCGAGCTGGTGGTAGACCGTCGTAGCGAGATCCTCGACCGAGAGCGGGTCGGCGTCGGGCTCTGTGGCGGTGGCATCGGACGTACCGAATGCTAGACCCCGTTTGAGCCCGCCCCCGGCGAGGACCACACTGAATACCTTCGGCCAGTGGTCGCGTCCGGCCGTGCCGTTGATCTTGGGCGTGCGGCCGAACTCGGATGAGACCATGACCAGCGTCGAATTGAGGAGGCCGCTGCGATCGAGGTCGCGGATGAGCGCCGCGAAGGCCCGGTCGAAGACCGGAAGCTGCGAGCGCATGCCGTCGCGGATGTTCGTGTGCATGTCCCACCCGCCGTAGGTGAGCGAGACGAAGCGCACGCCCGCCGCGACGAGCCGTCGAGCGAGGAGCATGCGCTGGCCCGCTTCGTTCCGGCCGTATTCATCCCGGATCGGGTCCGGCTCCGCCTTGAGGTTGAAGGCCTCGCGCGCCTCCTTCGAGCTGATGAGGCTGTAGGCGCGCTGGTAGAACGTGTCCATCGCGGCGAGCGAGTCGGCCTTCTCGCGCTCGGCGAAGTGACCGTTGACGAGATCGAGGACGCTGCGGCGCGCATCGAAGCGGGCGGAGTCGATGCCCGGGTAGACGTCGAGGTCCTGGACCTTGAAGTTCCCCCCGGCGGGGTCGCTCCCGAGGCTGAACGGCGCGTACGAGGAGCTGAGGTAGCCCGGTCCCGCGAAGCTGGTCGGCTGGTCGGGCACGCAGACGTACGGCGGGAGGTTGTTCCGCGGGCCGAACTCGTGCGACACGACGCTTCCCATGCTCGGGTAGACGACCGCCGGGCTCGGGCGGTAGCCGGTGAACATGTTGTGCGTGCCGCGGTCGTGGTCCGCCTCGCCGTGAGTGACCGAGCGGCAGAGGATGAGCTTGTCGGCGATCTTCGCGGTCTCCTGCAGAAGCTCGCTCACGACGATGCCGTCGACCTTCGTCGGAATCGATCCCAGCTCGCCGCGGTACTCGATGGGCGCGTAGGGCTTCGGGTCGAACGAGTCCTGATGTGCCATGCCGCCCGGCAGGAAGATGTGGATCACCGAGCGGGCGGGTCCTTCCTTGCTCTCGAAGTGCTTCGCCTCGGCGTGCGCGGCGCGCAAGCGGAAGAATCGGTCCAGCGTGAGGCCCAACCCAGCGAGAACGCCCGCCTGGATGAAATCGCGGCGAGCGAAGCGGCGGAAGTGCGCGGGGTCGGCGAACCACGTGCCGGGAGTCGGAGCCTTTGTCATACGATCATTCCCTTCCAATCCAACTTGAGGCGAGCAACCTTTCGACCCAACGGCGACTGGCTTGCTCTTGAGGTCCGCGCGGCCGGCTCGGACGAGCGCCGCGGCTTCGACCGGGGATTCAGGGCCGAAGTACGGGACAGAGTAGGGATCGGCGCTGCGACTGTCAAGAGGAGGAAGAGGCGGTCCACAAGGAGAAAACGCGCTCAAGCACCGAAGGAAGACGAAGCGCCCGGATTCCGGACGGTTGACGGTGTGTGAAGTTCAGCCAGGAAGGCCAAGGAACTCATCCACGGCGAGGCCCGCCTGTCGGATGATGGCTCGCAACGTCCCCTCCGGAAAATCGCCTGCGTGGTGTGGGAGCGTAGTTCTGTGGCCCGTGATCGGATTGCGCCAGATCTCATGGCTGCCCTTGGCGGTTCGATCGAACTCGAACCCGGCGGCTCGGAGTTTCTTGGCGACGTCCACGTAGCGAAAACCGGAAAGTCGGCCCATCAATCGACGGAAACCGGAGCGATGATCTCCCCCCGCTGCCCGAAGGTTTTCTGGAGCGACGGAGGGAGTGGTTCGCCGTGCTCCAGGTAGGATTCAATGATCTTTCGGGTCACGTCCTGAGCAATCTCGACCGCTTCGGCTAGAGTCCTCCCCTGCGCTACTAGACCGGGAACGTCGTCGCTCGTCGCCAGGTACTGTCCCTCGGGCAGCTTCTCGATCGACAGCTTGATCAGGATTTCGCTCATCCGACTCGGAACGATATCACCGGACCACTTCGTGGACAAGCGATCGCAAGGAGGAGGGGCAACTCAGGGCTTCTCCGCAATGCACCAGAGGTGCTTGTAGGTCCGGATGAAGATCTCGCCGGCCGAGACCGCGATCGAGGCGCGCGTACGCTCGCCGAGCGGGTTCGCCGCGAGCCGCTCGAACTTCGTCGCGGGACGAAACACGTGCGTCTCGCCCTCCTGATCGACGATGTAGAGCTTTCCGTCGGCGTGAACGAGCGACCCCCAGGCCGATGCGCCCAGCCTCTCCCTCCAGACCTCCTTGCCGCTGAGGAGATTGAGGCACTGCGCGATCCCCGTGTCGTTCACGATGTAGATGTGCCCTTCGGAGATGATGCCGGAGCCGATCCGCTGCTGGGCTTGCTCCTCGCGCCAGAGGCGGCGAGTCACAGTCACATCGCCGGCCCCTCCCGCACGCACGGCGAGCGGCGGCCCCATGAAGCCGGACATGGCCACGATGACTCCATCGGCCGCGATCGGCGAGGTGTAGACGAGGTTGCCGAGGCCGGCGCAGCTCCAGATCTCTCGGCCCGTCGCGGGATCGAAGGCGAGGACGCGGTGGGGAAAGCTCATGACGACCTGCTCGCGGTCCCCGACGCGAAAGACCAGCGGCGTGCTCCACGAGCCGGTCCACGTCTTCGAATTTCCCCCCTCGAGCCCGCCGGGGATCTCGACCTGCCAGACGGTCTTGCCGGTTTTCTTCTCGAGCGCCATGAGAGACGTGCGGGGGCCCGGGCCGCAGTTGAGGAAGCAGAGGTCGCCGTGGAGGACCGGCGACGACGCGTTTCCCCAGACGTGGTGGAACTTCCCGAGGTCGCGGCGCCAGATCTCCTTTCCGTCGAGATCGTAGGCGAAGACCCCCGCCGAGCCGTAGGAGACGACGATGCGCTCGCCGTCGGTGACGGGCGAGGCCGAGGCGTACGGGCTGTCGTCGTGCGTCGGCTCGGGCTCGGTGTACTCGATCGCAGTCTCCCACGCGACGCGTCCGTCCTTGCGGTCGATCGCACGAAGCATCCGCTTCTTCCCGCCGTCCGTGGCCTGAGTGAGGTAGACGCGCGGGCCCCAGACGATCGGCGTCGAGTTGCCCGGGCCGGGAAGCGGGACCTTCCATTTCACATTCTCGGTCGCGCTCCAGCGGAGGGGAAGCCCCTTCTCCGAAGAGAAGCCCAGGCCGGTCGGCCCGCGCCAGGCGGGCCAGTCGCCGGCAAGGAGAGGGGGAGCGGCGGAGAACAGCGTGACGATGGCGAGGGGGCGGATCATGAGCGGGTCCAGTCTCCTCAAGACGCTCCGCGAGGGCAAGAGCTTGAGTTCAGGCTGGACGCCCGCGCCGCAACCGTCCGATTCTTTGCAGGATATCGGGCTGGTCCTTCAGTTCCGCAAGCGGACGCAGCTCCCTCATCAGTTGCTTCCAATCGAGTCTGCTTCCTTGTCTCGTCAAGACGTTCTCGACATCGATCCAATCCTGCGGCCGGTCCGCGAACGCCTTGAGAACGACCAGATCCTCGGCCGAGCACGTCAAGAGTTTGATGTGGGGCTGGAAAGCGAACGGCGTCGCTCGGCCGATCATGGATTCCTCGAAGGGGAGCGCTGCGAAGGCAACGTCCACCCCGATCCCTTCTCTCGTTTGGAGGAGCAATACCCGGTGCTGAAGGGCAAACTCTTCGGCATCGCGTAGCCGAGGCTTGAATCGGTGCAGGAGCGGCCGAATGAACTCCTGCTCGCGTCCAAAGCCGGCGAGGAGGCTCACATCCACGTCGCGGGTCATCCGCGGTTCGCCCCAGCGCTGGAGCGCGATCCCTCCGATGAAGCAGAACCGCCAGCCCCTGGCCCGGCAGAAGGTCTGGACCGATCGCGCCGCCTTCAATAGCCGGATCACGGTCTCAGCCGCATGAACCAGGCTTGCTGCTCGACGAGCCCGGAGGTTTCCCGGGGTGGAAATCGGCGCAGAGCGTCCTCGAAGACATCGCTGAGCTGCCGCATCGCCGCCTGGACCTGCCGCGTGGTCAGCGCTCGAAGCTCCCGCCGTCGGATGCGCTCGAGGGCTCGCCCCGCCCGATTCCAGTTGGCCGCCCATTTCCGGGCCAGGGATTTCTGAGTGCGCTTCACTGAGGCATCATAGCGATCGGCGGCGGCTCGAAGCGATCGGTTTTTCGAATCCAGTACCGCCGGGGCACCGCGGGACGCGGTACCCCCCGGAGGTCGAGCTGCCGCACGGGCACCTCTCAACTTCGAATCGGGTCATCGAGCACGGAGATCAAGCTGTCACCGACCGCCATCGTCCAGCCGCACCGCGCCCACGACCCGCTCCGCCTCGAGCACGTAGGGTGACGAGCCCCAGCGCCCCGTCTTGAGCCACTCGCGGAGCTCCTTCAGGACCATTCGGGCCGCCTCGGCTCTCCCCAGCCCCGCCAGGGTCATGGCGAGGAACGCGAGCTCTTCCTGACAAAACTTGCCCTAAGGGCCCCCATTCATAAGTCCGTGTAGGGTTTGTTGCGCCCTGAATATTCGAAGACCCAAGACTCGTGGAAGTTCATCCGGGCGCAACCCTGCGGGCCGGGCGCTTTTGGCGCCATGCT
>Ga0187893_10001600_pt1 | contig 53721 bp, 60 predicted proteins | sample MA1701074metaG_FD_139574 | JGI IMG/M metagenome (GOLD analysis project Ga0187893, IMG submission 139574) | White microbial mat communities from a basaltic lava cave in the Kipuka Kanohina Cave System on the Island of Hawaii, USA - MA170107-4 metaG ... | reverse complement strand
TTGCGAGATCGACTGCGACAAGAGTATCGTTTCCCACGATGGGCTCCTCCTATGCTTTAACCAGCAGCGACTCTGGCACATCGATGCCGACCGAGTCGCAAGGAGGAGTCCATCTCATCATTGGAGCTGACGAAGCCGGCGCAAGCGATGGAGCTTCGCAGCTCAACCCAGTGTTATGCCGACCGTTGCAGGCTTGCGCTAGGTACGCCATTGGCGTATAGTACAGGAAGTGCGGTTCCTTGAAACCCCTGTGTTCACCGAGCTTGTTTGTGAGGCTCTGAGCGACGATGCCTACCGGGCCTTGCAGACGGCGCTCTAGCTTCGGCCGGAGCAGGGTCCACTCATCCGAGGTTCTGGCGGCCTTCGCAAGATCCGCTGGGGAGCAAGGGGCAGCGGCAAGCGGGGCGGCCTGAGGGTCATCTACTTCTGGGATAAGACGAGCGCCACTTTCTACATGTTGTTCCTATATCGAAAGAACCGGCAAGGCGACCTGACGACGGCCCAGGCTAAAGCCCTCGGCGCCCTGGTGCGAGAGGAGTTCTCATGAAGCGTGAAGCGTTCGAGAAACTGGTGCGCAGCGTGCGTCAGGCAGGCCGGATCCGCCGTGGCGCTCGCGCGTCGAGGTCTTTCTCCTTTGGCCCTGCGGACGTCAAGGCTATTCGCAGCAAGCTCGGCAAGTCCCAGAGCGAGTTCGCCCTCATGATCGGTGTCAGTGTGGCCACTCTACGCAACTGGGAACAGGGCCGCCGGACGCCTGACGGACCTGCTCTCGCCTTGCTCCGTGTGGCTTCTGCGGAACCCAAGGCGGTGAGTCGTGCGCTTCAGGGAGCGGCATAACAACGCGTATCTGGACTCCTCCGTCAAGTAAGAAGTAGTTGGTCTAGAGCCGTCCCACGTCAGCGACTTGAGGAGGATTCCTCGCGTACTCTAGCGCGATGATTCGATGCCCGTCGAAGCGCGTGGGCGTGTGGCCGCTGGTATTGCTCCTCGTCGGGTGCTCGACGACGGCCCCGAAGGAGGCCAAGCCGGCCGCTGAACCGTGGCGCAGGTGCGAGAGGCGCAGTCATTCGAGGCGATCCAAGCCCAATCGCGCCGCGAGTCCCGCCTCCCAGAAGCTGTCCGCTGGGCGCGAGTCAATGACCAAGCTCGGTCCGGCACAACTGGACCCGGTGATGCAAGCGTGCGTCCTCGAGGACCACGCGGAGTTTACGCTGCTCCTGCAGCTTGCGGCCGATGGCCACGTCAAGCAGTCCCTGGTTGCACCCAGCACGCCCTATTCGGAGTGCATCCGCGCTGCTCACGAACGCCTGGCATTCCCGGGAGCCCCATGGGAAGGCTATTGGCTAGAGGAGCCGTGGCGATCCAGGTAGTTCGACTCGGTTCCCCGCGAGCGCGCGACGAAGGGCCGCGGATCGGCACCGTGCGGCGGCCGCCGAGGGGCGTGCCGAAGAGCGAGCACGCGTCCCGCGACTTCTACGACGTCTGGCTGCCGGGCCTCGCGCCCAGCGAGCCGCTGGTGAAGGCCGCCTTGAAGGCCGAAGCAGAACGAGCGTGGCGGGCGTTCGTGCGCCGATACCGTGCCGAGATGAAGCGGCCCGACGCGAGCCGCCTGCTGGACCTGCTGGCGGCCCTGTCCCACGGGACCGATTTCAGTGTGGGCTGCTACTGCGCCGAGGAGACCCGCTGCCACCGGTCGGTGCTGAGGGCCGTGCTGGAAGAGCACGGCGCGCGGATCGCCTAGGCGTTCGCCTCGGGGAACGGGACCAGGCGCCGCGTCTCCTCGTCCCACAGGCGCAGGCGGGCCGAGTGCAGGCTGCCGCGCAGCGTCAGGCGCGGGGCGTCCTGCAGGCGCGGATGGGACTGGAAGCACTCGCGCAGGCGGTAGTTCGGCACCCGGCTCGCCATGTGGTGCAGGTGGTGGTAGCCGATGTTGCCGCTGAACCAGTGCAGGACCGCGGGCAGGTCGTAGTAGGAGCTGCCCTCGAAGGACGCGCGCTCGACGCTCCAGGTCTCGGCGTGGGCCCAGTAGGTGTCCTCGAACTGGTGCTGCACGTAGAACAGCCACACGCCCGCGACGCCGGCCAGCATCACCACCGGCGCGTGGACCAGCAGCATGGTGCGCAGGCCGACCGTCAGCCACAGGCCGCCGACGAGCAGCACCAGCGCCGCGTTGTTCCACCAGATGCTCTGCCATTCCTTCTTGAAGGAGCGCGGCAGGTCCAGGGGCAGCCGGTGCTTGACCACGAACTGGTACAACGGGCCGATGCCCAGCAGCACGGGCATGCTGCGATAGGCACGGTAGGCCAGCCGCTTCCAGCGGGGCGACGCGTTGTACTCGCTCACGGTCAGGGTGTCGATGTCGCCAAAGCCGCGCTTCTCCAGGTGCCCCGAGGTGGCGTGGTGGATGGCGTGTGTGCTGCGCCAGTAGGTATACGGCATCAGCGTCACTACACCGAGCACGCGGCCGACCGCGTCGTTCATGCGCGCGGTGCCGAAGAACGAACCGTGGCCGCAGTCGTGCTGCAGGATGAAGAGGCGTACCAGCAGCCCGGCCACCGGGAGCGCCATCAGCAGCACAAGGCCGTAGTGCCAGCCGCGCGCGACGGCCTGCGCCATGGCGATCCAGCCGGCCAGGAACAGGCCGGCCGTCGTCGCCAACTGGAACCAGGCGCGGCGGTCCACGGCGCTCGCAAACGGAGCCATGAGCGCGCGCACCGAGGCGTGATCAGGCGCGGGCGCGCCGGGGTTTACGACCGGTTGATCGGGCATCAGGTACGTGGAGTCTAGGCCGAACCGGGGGTCGTTTGTGTCACAGTTGTGCAATGTTTTCGGCCTGCTGCCCTTGAGCCTGCGCGCTTCGGTCGCGGAGCAGCTTCGCGGCCATGGCATCGGGACAGAGGGCGCCCCCGGCGAGCTGCGGGAGCGCCTGAACGACCTGTACCTGGAGGAGGTCCGGCGGCTGCGGGACCGGCAGCGGAGCGGGGAGATCCCGCTGGCCGAGTACGCGTCCCACGTGGACGCGTTGAAGCGGCGCTATCCCCTGCTCGGGCTTCCGGTCGAGATGTGGACCGAATGAAACCGGTTCCGTTCCGGGACGCGGGCGCGTTCCGGGCCTGGCTCGAACGCCACCACGCGGCGGAGGCGGAGCTGTACGTCCGCTGCTTCAAGAGCCACGCCCGGGATGCGGGGATGACGTACCCGGAGGGAGTGGACGAAGCCCTGTGCTTCGGCTGGATCGACGGCGTGCGCCACCGGATCGACGCCGTGAGCTTCAGCGTCCGCTTCACGCCCCGCAAGCCGAAGAGCATCTGGAGCGCCATCAACATCCGGCGCGTGAAGCAGCTCCAGGCCGCGGGCCAGATGGCGGCCCCGGGCCGCAAGGCCTTTGCGGCGCGCGAGGCGAGGAACACACGGCGCTACTCCTTCGAGTCGAAGCCGAAGACGCTGAGCCCGGCACTGGCGCGCCGGCTGAAGGCGAACCGGAAGGCGTGGGAGGACTTTGAGGCGCGGCCACCCTGGTACCGGCGCACCACCCTATTCTGGATCATGAGCGCGAAGCAGGAAGCGACGCGGGAGCGCCGGCTCGCGATCCTGATCGCGTCCTCCGCGCGCGGGACCACGATCCCGCTGTTGACGAAGTCAGGCAAGGAGTCCAGATGAGGACGAAGTGTCTCCTTGCGGCCGCTTGGTTCCTAGCGGCCGGCGGCGCCACGGCCGACGAGGCCCTCGGCACCCTCAGCGTGAAGGGCAAGACCACGGTGCTGCGCTACACGTACGTGACGCGGGAGCCCGATCCCGACAATCCCGGCCGCGACTACGTGGTCTTCCTGCTTTCCGACTCGAAACTGGCAGCGGCCGATCGCCGAGCGGATCGCCTCCTTGCCCTCGCTCGGGGCGGAAAGCTCCACGACGCCGACCGCGAGATTTTCGGCGAGGCCGAAGCGGCCGACGAGGGCCTGGGCCCCGTTTACAACGCCCAGGCCTGCCGCGAGTGTCACCAGAACCCCATCGTCGGCGGCATCAGCCAGGTCACCGAGCTGCGCGCCGGGCATTTCGACGGCCGCAACTTCATCGACCATCCCGGCAACTCGCTGATCAACGACCGCGCCATCCACCCCGACATCCAGGAGCGGGTGCTGCCCGGCAACGAGGTGCGCAGCTTCCGCGCCTCGCTGAACACCCTCGGCGACGGCTTCGTCGAGGCGATCGCCGACGAGACCCTGGTCGCGTTGGCGCAGTCGCAACACTCCGAGATCCGCGGCCAGGTCATCCGCGTTCCGGTCCTGGAAGCCGACGGCGCGCTCCGCGTCGGCCGCTTCGGCTGGAAGAACCAGCACGCCAGCCTGGTGTCGTTCTCCGCCGACGCCTACCTCAATGAAATGGGCATCACCACACCGCTGCAGCCCGATGACAACACCTCCAACGGCAACTCCGTGGAGGACTTCGACGAGGTGCCCGACCCGGAGGACGACGGAGAGGACGTCCTGATCTTCGCGCGTTTCATGCGCGCCACCCAGGCCCCGCCCCGCGACACCGAGCTGGCGGCCACCCGCGACGCCCAGGCCGGCGAGGACCTGTTCCGGCGCATCGGCTGCGCCGGCTGCCACACGCCCGAAATCCGCACGGCTCCGGCGGGCACCGCGATCAACGGCGGCAGCTTCGTGGTGCCCGAGGCTCTGGGCAACAAGCGCATCCGTCCCTTCGGCGACTTCCTGCTCCACGACATCGGCACCGGCGATGGCATCGTCCAGAACGGGGGGGCCTCCACGCGCAACAAGCTGCGCACGCCTCCGCTGTGGGGCGTCCGCACGCGGACGCGGCTCATGCACGACGGCGAGAGCCTGACCTTCACCGAGGCCATCCAGCGTCACGACAACCAGGCCCGCCGCGCCCGCGAGCGCTTCCTGCGCCTGGGCTTCGGCGAGCGCAAGCAGTTGCTGACGTTCCTGAGATCGCTATAGACGAGCGGACAACGCGGCCAGCGCCTGCTTCGAGACATCGAACACGGCGCTGGCCGCGTCGCGGCTGACGCCCTCGCGCAGCCGGCCGCAGGGCACGCGGAGTGCCTCGCCGCGCTCCAGGTGCAGCACCACCTCCCACTGCTCGCTGCCGTCGAACTCGGGCGGCGCGGCCGGCAGTTCGGGCAGGGACGCGCCGGCCCGCGCGGCCTGGGCGACGACACCGCCGTTCAGCAGGAGACGCGCGCCGTCCAGCGCGGTCTTGGCGACCGCGCGGTCGCGCCAGTAGAATCCCGCGGCGTCTTCGAGAAAGAGCGCGACGCCGTCCTCGAGGGGCAGCTCGGCGACCACGCGCCGGCCGCTCGCCTCCTGTGCGGCCCGCTCCGCCTCGCGGGCGCGCATCTGGGCCCGCAGGCCCAGGGCGAAACGCAGCAGGCGGACCACCAGGTACGCGAACGCCAGGGCCGCCAGGAGCTTCACGAGCATCGCCGGGGGGATTGTAGTGGCAGAGACGAGGGGCGGCCTGCGTGCTGTGCTGTTCGACTTCGACGGCGTGATCGTGGACAGCGAGCCGCTGCACTACGGGTCCCTGCGCGACGCCCTGGCGCCGGAAGGCATCGCCCTCGACGAGGACGAGTACAAGCGCAGCTACCTCGCCTACGACGATCGCGGCGCGATCCGCCTCGCCCTGGAGCGCCACGGCATCGCGTGGGACGGCCCGCGCGTGGAGACGATCGCGCGCCGCAAGGCCGCCGCCTTCGAGCGCCTGCTGCCCGAAGTGCCGTTCTTCCCAGGCTCCCGCGAGCTGGTGCGTTCCCTCGCGGCCGAGATGCCGGTGGGCATCGCGTCGGGAGCGCTGCGCTCCGAGATCGAGGCGATCTTGCGCAGCGGCTCCCTGCTCGACGCGTTCTCGGGCATCGTGGGAGCCGACGACGTCCAGCGCGGCAAGCCCGATCCCGAGCCGTACCTCACCGCCATGCAGCGGCTGCGCTACCGCGCGCCGCAACTCCAGCCGGCGGAGTGCCTGGTGTTCGAAGACTCGGTCCCCGGGATACTGTCGGCGCGCGCCGCCGGCATGACCGTCGTGGCCGTCACCACCTCCTACCCCGCCTCGAAGCTTGCCTCCGTAGCCCACCGCGTCGTGGATTCCCTCGCGGGGCTGCGGCCGGATATGCTGCGCGGGTTCGTCACATGACCTCGAAGCACCTCGACGCCGACCTCGCGAAGAAGCACGCGGAGCACCGCTACGAGTTCGGGCGCAAGGCCCTCGGCGGCAAGGTCGTGCTGGTACCTGGCGGCGCCGGCGGCCTGGGCTCCGCGGTCACGGCCATGCTGCTGAACGAGGGGGCCTTGCCCGTGGTGGGCTATCGCTCCCAGCGCGGCCGCGCCCTGGCCTTCCAACAGAAAATGCAGGACCTGTACGGCGGGCCGGTCCGGCTCGTGGAGGGCGACATCCAGGACGCCGCGGCGCGCGAGAAGTACCTGCGCGACGCCCTCGACGTGAAGGGCGAGCTGTACGGCCTGGTGGCGCTGCCGGGAGATCCGGCGCGCGTGAAGCCGGAGGAGCTGGATTCCGCGGCGCTCCACGCCTCCTTCGACGCGAACTACGCGGCGCCCGTGCTGCTGGCGCGGGCGGCCGCCGAGGCCATGCGCGCCAAGGGCACGAAGGGCGCGATCGTGCTGGTGTCGAGCATGCAGGGCGTGCATCCCTTCGAAGGCAGCCTCGCCTACGCCGGCCCCAAGTCGGCGCTGGTGCACGCCGGCCTCGTCCTCGCCAAGGAGTACGGCGGCGCCTACGACGTCCGCGTCAACGTGGTGGCCCCGGGCGCGACCAGCGTGGGGATGGCCCGCGCTTCCATCGAGTCGGGCAAGTACGACCCCTACATAGAAAAGGGCGTGATCCCCCGCTTCGGCCGGCCCGAGGACGTGGCCAAGGTGGTGCGCCTGCTGCTGGAGCCCGATTCGTACGTCACCGGCCAGGTGATCGTCGTGGACGGCGGCCTCACGCTGCGGCGCGACCGCCTGGCGTGATCCGTTTCCTCAAGCGCCTGGCGGGCGCCCTGGTGCTGCTGACCCTCGCCGCGGTCCTGTTCGGCCCCGGCTACGTACAGGGCGACCTCAACGGGACCGATCGCCGCGCGGCCCGTCCGCCTTCCGAGGCCGCCCGCCGGCTACACGCCGGCCTGCTGGTCGCGGACCTGCACGCCGACGCGCTGCTGTGGGGCACGGACCTCGTGAAGCGCCAGGGCCGCGGCCACGTGGACGTGCCGCGGCTCGTGGACGGCAACGTCGCCATCCAGGGCTTCTCGGTGGCGACGCAGACGCCGCGCGGCCTGAACTACGACCGCAACGACGACTCGAGCGACAACGTCACGCTGCTGGCGCTCGTCCAGCTCTGGCCGCCGCAGACGTGGCGCAGCTTGCTGGCGCGGGCGCTCTACCAGGCGGAGCGGCTCAGGGACGTGCAGCGCCGCTCCGGGGGCCGCCTGGCGCTCGTCCGCACCCGGGACGACCTGGCCGCCGTCCTCGAGCAACGCGGACGTGAACCGCGGCCGACCGCTGCCTTCCTCGCCATCGAAGGCGCCCACTCCCTGGATGGCGATCCCGGCAACGTCCAGGCGCTGTTCGACGCGGGCTACCGGATGATGGCGCCCACGCACTTCTTCGACAACGCCTTCGGCGGCTCGGCCCACGGCGTCCGCAAGGGCGGCCTGACCGCCGCGGGCCGCGAGATGATCCGGCGCATGGAGGCGCTGGGCATGGTGCTGGACCTGGCCCACGCGTCGCCCGTGACCTTCGCCGATGCGATCGCGATGTCCACGCGGCCGGTCGTGGTGTCCCACACCGGAGTGCGCGCGACCTGCGCGGGGGTGCGCAACCTCACGGACGACCAGATCCGCGCGGTCGCTGCGTCCGGCGGCGTCGTGGGAATCGGTTTCTGGGACTCGGCCGTGTGCGGGAACGACGCGGCGGCGATCGTGCGGGCCATCCGCCACGCGGCGAGCGTCGCGGGTGTGGACCACGTCGGCTACGGCTCCGACTGGGACGGTGCGGTCACCACACCGTTCGACGCCAGCCAGGTGGCGGAGCTGACCGATGCGATGCTGGCGGCGGGCTTCTCGGAGGGCGACGTGCGCAAGATCGCCGGCGAGAACGTCGCCCGCGTGCTGCGGGCGACGCTGCCGGCGGCGGCCTCCGGGCTTGACGGCGGCGTGAAGCGCCCCTAATCTGGACGGATGAAGATGTCGCGCTTCGCGCTACTGCCGCTCCTGCCCCTGGCCCTGTCCGGGTGCGCCCGGCAGACCGATGCCCAGACCCCGGCCCCGCCGGCGGCCCAGGGCCCGGGCGCCGTGGTCGCCGAAGCGGACGGCGTGCCCGTCACGTACGAGGAGATGGACAAGCGCGCGTCGCAGGCGTTGTTCGCCGTGCGCCAGGAAGAGTACGACGCGCGCCGCCAGGCCATCGACGAGATCATCCTCGAGCGCCTGGTCGAGAAGGAGTCCAAGCGCCGCGGCCTCAGCATCGCGGAGCTGAAGAAGGCCGAGATCGACGACAAGCTGCGGCCGGCGGCCGAGGCCGAGATCGCCGCCACCTACGATCGGGCCAGGAAGCAGGGGCGCGTCGGCGGCAAGAGCCTCGAGCAGCTGCGGCCGCAGATCGAGGGCGCCCTGCGCCAGCAGCGCGAGAACCAGCGCCAGGCCGAGTTCCGCGACGAGCTGTTCGCGGCGGCCAAGGTCAAGGTCAAGCTGGAGGCGCCCCGCGTGCCGATCGAGATCCCCGCCAACACGCCGGTCGTGGGCCCGGCCAACGCGCCGATCACCCTGGTCGAGTACTCCGACTACCAGTGCCCGTACTGCCACACCGCCCAGCAGAGCGTCGACAAGGTCATGGAGGCGTATGCGGGCAAGGTGCGCTTCGTCCACCAGGAGTACCCGCTCTCCTTCCACCCGCGCGCCTTTGCGGCCTCGCTGGCGGCGCGCTGCGCCGACGAGCAGGGCCGCTTCTGGGACTTCCACCGCAACCTGATGCTGAGCCCGGGCAGCTTCGAGGACGCGGACCTCCAGAAGCGGGCCGGCAGCCTGGGCATGGACGCCCCCAAGCTCGCGGCCTGCATGGCCTCCGGCAAGTACGACGAGATCGTGAAGCAGTCGCAGAGCTCCGGCCTGGCGGTGGGGGTGAACTCCACGCCGACCTTCTTCATCAACGGCCGTCGCGTGACGGGCGCCCGCCCCTTCGAGGCCTTCAAGGAGGTCATCGACGACGAGCTGAACCGCTCCAAGAGCGACTAGGCCCACATTTCCCTGGACACGGAGCAAGGGGCCGCTACAATGCGCCCGCACGATGCACACTGAGCTGCGCGCCTGGACGGTCAAGGACGCCCTCGAGCTCTACAACGTCCCCGGCTGGGGCCGGGAGTTCTTCAGCATCAACGAGGCCGGACACGTCGAGGTGACGCCGGCGGGGCCCGGCTCGGCTCGCATCGACCTGAAGGAACTGGTGGACGACCTGCGCAGCCGGGGCGTCAACCTGCCCGTGCTGATCCGCTTCTCCGACATCCTGCGCACGCGGGTGCAGCACCTGTGCGGCTCCTTCCAGCAGGCGATCGCGGAGAACGACTACCGGGGCGTGTACCGCGGCGTTTACCCGATCAAGGTCAACCAGCAGCGGCACGTGGTCGAGGAGCTGATCGAGTACGGGAAGCCCTACAACCTGGGCCTCGAGGCCGGCTCCAAGCCCGAGCTTTTGGTGGCGCTGGCGCTTCAGGACAACCCCGACGCGCTGATCCTGTGCAACGGCTACAAGGACAAGGCCTACATCGAGACCGCCCTGCTGGCCCGCAAGCTGGGCCGCCAGGTGGTGATCACGATGGACCGGCTGGGCGAGCTGGACACGATCCTGAACGCCTCGCGGGAGCTGGACATCCGGCCCGTGATCGGCGTGCGCGCGCGCCTGTCCACCAAGGGCGCGGGCAAGTGGGTCGAGTCCACGGGCGACCGCTCCAAGTTCGGCCTCACCACCACCGAGATGGTCGCCACGGTCGAGCGGCTGCGGGAGGTGGGCATGCTCGACTGCCTGCAATTGCTCCACTTCCACATCGGCTCGCAGATCACCGCCATCCGCGCGATCAAGGACGCGCTCCAGGAGTCGAGCCGCATCTTCGTGGAGCTGCACGCGCTGGGCGCCAACATGCGCTACATCGACTGCGGCGGAGGGCTGGGTGTCGACTACGACGGCAGCCAGACGAACTTCCACTCCTCGGTGAACTACACCTTGCAGGAGTACGCGGCCGACGTGGTGAGCCAGGTCGCCGAGACCTGCAACGCCAAGGGCGTGCCGCACCCCGACATCATCACCGAGTCGGGACGAGCCCTGACCGCCCACCACTCGGTGCTGGTGTTCAACGTGCTCGGGTCGAACGAGATCCTGCTGGGGCAGATCCCCGACCGCAGCGAGCAGGGCGAGCACCGCATCCTGCAGTCGCTGTACGAGACCTACGCGTCGGTCACGCGCAAGAACTTCCTGGAGGCCTGGCACGACGCGCTGCAGCTCAAGGAAGAAGGCGCCACCGCCTTCAACCTGGGCGTGCTCGACCTGCGGGCGCGCGCGCGCCTGGAGCAACTGTTCTGGGCCACCTGCGAGAAGATCCTGAAGATCGTGCGCGAGCTGCCCTACGTGCCCGACGACCTGGAAGGCCTGGAGAAGCAGCTCACCGACACCTTCTACTGCAACTTCTCCCTGTTCCAGTCGCTGCCCGACCACTGGGCCGTGCGCCAGCTCTTCCCCACCATGCCCATCGACCGGCTCAACAAGGCCCCGACGCGGCGCGCGGTGCTGGCCGACCTCACTTGCGACAGCGACGGCAAGATGGACCAGTTCATCGACCTCAAGGACGTGAAGCACTTCCTGGAGCTGCACCCGACCAACGGCGAGCCGTACTACGTGGCGAGCTTCCTGGTGGGGGCCTACCAGGAGATCCTGGGCGACCTGCACAACCTGTTCGGGGACACCGACGCCGTCCACGTCCGCCTCGACGGGGACGACTACCGGGTCGACCACGTGGTCGAGGGCGACTCGGTGACCGAGGTCCTGACCTACGTGCAGTACTCCAAGGACGACCTGATCGGCAAGGTGCGGCGCGCGGTTGAGGACGCCGTGCGCGACAAGCGCCTCAGCGTCGCCGAGTCGGGCCGCTTCATGCGGCGCTACGAAGAGGCCCTCGCAGGCTACACGTACCTCACCGTCAACGACTGACGGCCTGGACGCGCATCGTCGCTGCTGGATCCCAGGATACCTTGACGGCTTGGCGAACCCGGCCGTACCCTGTCTGGACAAGGGTGGAAGGGACCGACTCATGCATCCCGACGCCGATGTCCTGCAGGTCGATCCCGTGACAGGCCGCCGAACCGGGCTCGGCGCGTATGCTCGCCGCGCTCTCCGGGCCCTCGCCCGCGCCGAGGTGCCCTACGCGCTGGTTGGGGCCGCCGCACTCGCCGTGCGCGGGCTGCCGCGCATGACGCGGGATCTCGACGTCGTGGTCCTGCTGGAGGACGCCTTCGCCGCCATCGGCGCCCTCGAGGCGGCAGGCTTCCGATCGATCACCCCCGTCGTCAGGAGCGAAGCGCCCGAGCCGATGTACGTGCTCAAGGACCGCGAGGCCAACGAGGTCGACCTGCTGGTAGGCGCGGGCGAACCCGAGAGCACGGTGGTGGCCGAGGCTCCGGAAGCCAGCGCGTTCGGAGTACGTGCTCGCGTGGCCAGCCTGGAGCATCTCGCGCTGATGTACCTGTATTCGAACCAGCCCCGTCACCTGGGCGACCTGGCCCGGATCGTGACCGAGACCGACATCGACCTCGTAGCCGTGGAGCGATACCTGACCGACGTGCACCCGGAAATGCTGCCCGTGCTCCACGAGCGGGTGCGGCTCGCGCGCCAGCCCGCGCCCTCGCCCGCTCGGCCCCCACGGCGAAAGCGCTAGGGCGGGGCGTCACGACCAGTCCCTGCGGGGCGGACCAGGCGACCTGCCTCGACCGTCAACGACCGAGCTTCTCCACGGCCTTGAGCTGCAGGGCGCGCACGCCGTCGCGCTCGTGCACCACGCCGCGCGCCACGACGGTCTCGCCGGCCAGGCCGGCCACGGCATCCTTCACCGAGACAGGGCGCTCGGCCAGCAGCAGGAACAGGCGGCCGTCCTCGGCCACGAAGGCCGGGGTCACGCCGCGGCCGAGGCAGGCGTTGGCGCAGCCCGCGTGCTCGGGACCTCGGGCGCCGCGGGTCACGTAGCAGTGCAGGTCCACGACCTCGCCCCTCAACGACGTTTCGGCCGGTGCGGCGGCCTGGTCGCCCGACACCACAGCCGCCAGGGTCACCACGGCTGCGGCTAGTCCGATCCTCGACTTCTGCATCTCGACCTCCTTGCTACTCCGGCAAGGCCGGAGGCGTCACGTCGAAATCCACGTCAGCTCGCGCAGGCAGGGACAGCGTTATGTGCCGCATCCTGACCGCCCCGCGCCGACCGCGCATCGGCGGAAGGAGCTAGGCCGCGCCTAAGACTTTCGTCGTATTGGGCCGGGGCTCCGCTCGGAGTACCGTTGGCCGATGACGGACCTGACGGCCGGGACGCTGCGCTTGTTGCGTGGGGCAGGCTTGCTGAGCTTCGGCTTCGTCGTCGTGCCTGCCTTCTTCCAGGGCGTCCAGGCCCCCGCGTCGTTCGTCTTCTGGGCGGGAGGGCTCGTGGCCTTCGGAGGGCTCTTCACGTGGTCGAGCGTCCGGCCGCAGGCGCCGCGGCCCGTCCTGCTCGCCGTGATCGCGGCCGAGGCGGCTTGCGTGATCCTGATGGTGGCGACCCAGTGCCGCGGGTACGAGGGCGCCTTGCTCGTCCTCGTGGCCCTGCAGCTCGGCCGCCTGCTCCCCCGCTCCACGGGCCTCCCCTGGATCGCGGTGCAGTCGGTCCTGCTGTTCTGGGCGATCCAGCATCACTGGTCCCTGCGGCCGGCGATCCTGATGCTGCCGCCGTACTTGGGGTTCCAGGTCCTCGCGTACTTCCTCATGGAGATCCTGGAACGCGAGGCCCGCGTGCGCGCCGAGGCTGGGCGGGCCCTGGAGCGGCTGCGCATCGCTCGCGAGCTGCACGACGCCATGGGCCACCATCTCGCGGCCCTGAGCCTCAACCTCGAGGCCGCCCGGCGCGACGCGCCGGCCTCCTCGTCGCTGCTGGCGGCGCGCGAGCTGGCGCGGCGGCTGCTCGACGACGTCGAGTCTGCCGTCACCGCCCTCACCCACGACCGCGGCATCGACCTGGGCCGTGCCCTGCGTGCCTTGGCCGCCGACATCCCGAACCCTTGCGTCCACGTCGAGGCTCACGGTGTCGAGGTGCGCGACCCCGAGCGTGCCCATGCGCTCTTGCGCTGCTGCCAGGAGATCGTCACGAACGCCGTGAAGCACGCCGGCGCGGCCAACGTGTGGATCAAGGTCCAGCGCCGCGACTCGGTCCTGGAGCTCGAGGCCCACGACGACGGGACCGGCGGGCGGCCGGCAGGAGGCGGCCAGGGCCTCGAAGGCATGCAGGCACGCCTGGCCGAGATGGGCGGGGCGCTGGCCTTCGACAGCGCGCCCGGCGCGGGTTTCCGGCTGCGGGCGACCCTGCCGGAACGGCCCCGCGTGTGATCCGCATCCTGATCGCGGACGACGAGACCCTGGTGCGCGCGGGGTTGCGCGGCCTGCTCGAGGGCGAGCCGGGCCTTTCGGTGGTGGCCGAGGCGGCGGACGGCGACGAGGCGCTCCGGAGACTCGCGGGAGTGGACGTGGGCCTGCTCGACGTGCGCATGCCGCGCCGCGGCGGGATTGAGGTGCTGCAGGCGGCAGCGAGCTGGGACGCGGTGCCGCCGTGCCTGCTGCTCACGACCTTCGACGACCGCGAGGCGCTGCTCCAGGGTCTGCGCGCCGGAGCGCGCGGCTACCTGCGCAAGGACGTGAGCCTCGAGACCCTGGTGCGGGCCATCCGCGCGCTCCACGCAGGCGCCACGTTCTACCAGCCGTCGCTCACGGAGAAGCTGCTGCGCGGCGCCCGCGTCCGCGCTTCCGAGCTGCCACCACCGCCGGTGCTGCAAGAGCCGCTCACGCCGCGCGAGACCGAGGTGATGCGCCTGCTGGCCGGCGGCTACAGCAACCGCGAGATCGGAGAGGCCCTGGGCGCGGCCGAGGCGACCGTGAAGGTCCACGTGTCGAGCATCCTGTCGAAGCTCGGCGTCCGCGACCGCGTGCAGGCCGTGCTGCGCGCGCTCGAATCCGGCCTGGCCTAGTCCGATTTCGCGGAACCGGGCAGCCGGCCCCCCGTAGGTCTCCCAAAGGGCGGGGGCCATGGAACTGCTCGAGGTCGTCCTCTGGTTCGTCTCCGAACTGGGCGGCGAGCTGTTCGTCGAGCTGCTCGTGGAGCTGGGCCTGTCGAGCGTCAAGGAAGCCACGGGCCGCGAGAACCGCGATCCCGTGTTGGCCACACTCGGCTACCTCCTGCTGGGCGCGCTGCTCGGCGGCGCGACGTTGCTCGTCGCTCCCGATCGCCTGCTCCCCGTCGTCGCGCGCCCGGGCCTCAGCTTGTTCTTGGCGCCCCTGCTCGCCGGCGTCGCGATGCACTTCTGGGGCGAGTTCCGGCGCGGCCGCGGGCATTCCCCCACGAACCTCGCGACGTTCTGGGGCGGCGCGGCCTTCGCGTTCGCAGCCGCGTTGGCGCGGTTTCTGGAGACCCGTTAAGGGCGGAGCCCGCTCAGCGCCAGCCCATCCGCTCGCGCAGGGCAGTGATCTGCGCCACGTGGTGGCGCCCGTGCCAGGCGTAGAGGGCGAGGTTGCCCTCGATCGTCATCAGGCCTCGCTCGGGGTGGCGGAAGGTGCGGGGCCACTGGTCTGGCTCGATGCCTTCGAGCAGGAGCACCCAGCGCCGATGCAGAGCGTCGAGCAGGTCCAGCGAAACGGCGACGGGAGCGCGGCTCGCATCAGGCAGCGTCGCCCAGCGGTCCTCGAAGTACGGACGGATCGTCGGCTCGTCCTCGGTGAGCGCCAGGCGAAACCGCACGTAGCTGTTCATGTGGCTGTCGGGGACGTGGTGCGCGACCTGGCGCACGGTCCAGCCCTCGGGCCGGTACGGAGTGTCGAGCTGGCCGTCATCCAGTCCCGAAACCGCGGCGCGCATCTGAGCCGGCAGGCGCTCGATCTCGCGGGTGTACCGGCCCCGATCCTCGCTGGCGATCTCGGCCGGGGGCTCGAAGCGGCCGATCGGATATCGAAGGTCCTGTGTCAAGCCGACTCCTCCCGGAGACCCGGGTCCTGCGATCTGAGCTGCGCGCGGATCGTCTCTGGGACCGGCATCGAGCGCTGGACCTTGAAGTCGTAGTACACGCAGACCTTCTTCGCCTCGGCCAGCACGCGGCCCGACGCGTGCTCCTCGACGCGCAGCTCAAGGCCGAAGGACGAGCGTCGCAACGAAGCGCAGCGGACGCCGACCCGAACCGCCTCGCCGAAGAACGCCGGCGAGCGGTAGTCGATCTCGGTGCGCGCCAGGATCATGTCCAGGGCGTCGAGGCCCTCCCGCTGCGTCACGTGCAGCCACCACCCCAGGCGCGCGGACTCCAGGTACCGGATGAAGGTGGCGTTGTTGACGTGGCGCATCGCGTCGAGATCGGAGAAGCGGACCTGCGTCTCGTAAACGTAGGGGAACCCGTTCAACACTCCTCCTTCTCGGACTCGGCCAGCTCCTCCTCCACGACGCCCGCCCACTGCGCCAGGATCGCGTCGGGGCAGCGCTCCAGACCCTCGTCGGCCATGGCCAGGGCTTCGCGGAAGCGGCGCATCTCGCGCAGGCACCAGACCAGGGTGAGATACACGGGCGCGGCGTGGCGGAAGTTGTCGCCGAGCTTGAGCAGCGAGAGAGCGCGCTGCGCCGCCTTTAGCGCCTCGGGGTCCCGGCCGAGCGCGTGCAGGCAGCGGGCCAGGCCGTTCCAGGCCTCGGCCGACTCGGGCCGCAGGCGCGTGGCACGCTCCAGGAGCCGCAGCGCCTCGTCGCCGTTGCGCGTTTCGACCAGCAGCGAGGCCCGCAGCAGCAGCGCCGGCACGTGGTCGGGCTCGGCGCGCAGCAGGGCTTCCAGGGCCTGCAGGGCGTCCTGCGCCTGGCCCTGGGCCGCCAGGAGCCGTGCGTCTTCGAAGGCCGCGGCGCCCACGTCGTTAGCGCGGGATGCGCGCGCGCGGGAAGAAGCGCCTGATGTAGTCGCGCAGGGCCGCGCGGGTGCTGGCGAACGCCAGCTCGTCCCAGGGGATTTCCTCGGGGGCGAAGGCGCGCACGTCCTCGGCCTCGTCGCCGACGCGCAGCTCGCCGCCCGCCACGTCGGCGGCATACACCGCAACCACCACGTCGTCGCCCGGGAAGGAGTAGACGTCGAGGATCCCGGTCAGCGTCACACGCAGCCCGACCTCCTCCCAGAACTCGCGCAGCGCGGCGTCGTGCACCGTCTCGCCGCGGTCCACGAAGCCGCCCGGGAACACCCACTTGCCCCGTTGCGGCTCGATGGCCCTCCGCAGCATCACGATGCCCCCGCCCAGGATCGCGATCGCGCAGGACGCGATCTTGGGGTCGAGGTAGAAGACGAAGCCGCAGCCCGTGCACACCAGGCGCCTCGGGTCGATCTGCTTGACGTGCCTCTCCTCGAGAGCGCCGCCGCACTTGGGGCAGAAGCGATAGGCGCCCTTCGTGTCGTGATGGGCCATGGGCTGCCCGATTATAGCGGGCATCGGGTAGACTCCCCGCCATGCTCGCGGGCGTGCCGAAGGAGTCGCTGGCCGGAGAGCGGCGCGTCGCGCTGGTGCCGGGCAACCTGGCGCAGCTGAAGAAGCTGGGCCTCGAAGTCCTGGTCGAGAAGGACGCGGGCGTTTCGGCCGGGTTCCCGGACGCGGCCTACGTGGAGAAGGGCGCCCGGATCGCGGCGGGCGCCGCGGAGGTCTTCGAAAAGGCCGACCTCGTGTTGCGCGTGCGCGCGGTGGCCGGCGAAGCCGCGCGCGACTTCGAGCGCCTGCGCCGCGGCCAGGTGCTGATCGGCTTCCTCGAGCCGCTGGCCGCCCCCGAGGGCATCGCGCGTCTCGCGGAGCGCGGGGTCGTGGCCTTCGCCCTGGAGCTCGTGCCCCGCATCACGCGCGCCCAGGCCATGGACGTGCTGTCGTCGCTGGCCACGGTGGTGGGATACAAGGCGGTGCTGATGGCGGCCGACACGCTGCCGCGCATGTTCCCGCTGCTGATGACCGCTGGTGGCACCGTGCCCGCCGCGCGCGCCTTCGTGATCGGGGCGGGTGTCGCCGGCCTGCAGGCGATCGCCACCGCCAGGCGCCTGGGCGCGGTGGTCGAGGCCTACGACGTGCGGCCGGCGGTGAAGGAGCAGGTCGAGTCGCTGGGCGCGAAGTTCGTCGAGCTGCCCCTCGAGACGGGCGGGGCCCAGGACCAGGGCGGCTACGCCAAGGCCATGGACGAGGACTTCTACCGCCGCCAGCGCGAGACCATGGCGCGGGTGGTGGCGTCCAGCGACGTGGTGATCGCCACGGCCGCCGTGCCCGGCCGGAAGGCGCCGGTCTTGATCACCGCCGAGATGGTGGCGGGCATGCGCCCGGGCTCGGTGATCGTGGACGTGGCCGCCGAGCAGGGCGGCAACTGCGAGGTCACCCGGCCCGGCAGAACCGTGGTCCACGAGGGCGTCACCGTGATGGGCCCGCTGAACGTGGGCGCCACGGTGCCCAGCCCGGCCAGCCAGATGTACGGCAAGAACCTGTCCAACTTCCTCGGCCTGCTGGTCAAGGACGGCAAGCTCGCGCTGAACCTCGAGGACGAGATCCTGCGCGACACGCTGGTGGCGCGGGACGGCGAAGTGGTGGAGCCCCGCGTGCGCGAAGCGCTGCGCCTGCCCGCGCTCGCCACCGCGTAGCTCGAAAGGCCCGCCGCCCGTGCAGGTCCTCGTCCGCTTCCACGAGATCGCCCTCAAGGGACGCAACCGGCCGTTCTTCGTCGAGAAGCTGGTGGACCACTTGCGGCGCGCCACGGCGGACCTGGGAGCTGTGCGGGTGCAGAGCTACGCAGGGCGCGTGGCGCTGCAGGCCAACGACGAGATCCCCTGGCCGGCGCTGCGCGAGCGGCTGGAGCGCTGCTTCGGCATCGCCAACTTCTCGCGGGTCTTCGACGCGCCGCGGGACTTCGACGGTCTGCGCGACACGGTCCTGCGTCACATCGCGGACCAGCGCTTCGAATCCTTCGCCGTCCGCTGCCGGCGCTCCGACAAGTCGTACCCGCTGCGCTCGGCCGAGATCAACCGCCGGCTGGGAGCCGCCATCGCCGCGGCGAGCGGCGCCCGCGTGGACCTCCAACAACCCGAGCGCACGCTCTACGTCGAGGTGCTCCACGACCGCGTGCTGTTCTCCTTCGAACGGCTGCCCGGCGCGGGCGGCTTCCCGGTAGGCGCGTCGGGGCGGGTGCTGGCCCTGCTCTCGGGCGGCATCGACTCGCCCGTCGCGGCCTGGCGCATGATGAAGCGCGGCTGCACGGTCCAGCTCGTGAACTTCCACGCCTTCCCCCTGCAGGACCGCACCATGATCGACAAGACCTGCGATCTGGCCCGGGTGCTGGCGCGCTGGCAGCTGCGCTCGCGCCTGCTCCTGGTGCCGTTCGCCCAGATCCAGCAGACGATCGTGGCCGCCTGCCCCGCGCCGCTGCGGGTCGTGCTCTACCGCCGCTTCATGCTGCGCATCGCCGAGGCGCACGCCCGCCGCGTCCACGCCAAGGCCCTGGTCACCGGGGAGAGCCTGGGCCAGGTCGCGAGCCAGACCCTGGACAACATCGCGGCGATCGGGGAGGTCGCACGGTTGCCGGTGCTGCGCCCGCTGATCGGCATGGACAAGCAGGAGATCACCGTGCAGGCCGAAGCGCTGGGCAGCTTCGAGATCAGCACCCTGCCCGACCAGGATTGCTGCCAGCTCTTCGTGCCGAAGAGCCCCGCGGTGTCGGCCGACGTCGAAGAAGTACGCGCGGCCGAGGCCGCTCTCGACGTGGCCGGGCTCGTGGACCAGGCGCTGCGAACCGCCGAGCAGCGCCGCTTCGATTTCCCGGCGCTATAATCGCGTCGATCCGTGGGCCAGCGGGAACTCTTCGCGGACGTCGTGTCGCGCTCCGACGAGGACATCGACCTCGCGCGGGGCGCCCTGCTCATCGCCCATGCCGAGTATCCCGACCTCGACACGGCCCCTTACCTCGACCGCCTCGACGCCCTGGGCGACACGGTGCTGCGGCGGCTGGGCCGGGCGCCCTGCCTCGAGGACGCGCGCGCCGCCGTCAACGGCCTGCTCTACGAGGACGAGGGCTTCCGCGGCAACACGCGGGACTACTACGACCCCCGCAACAGCTTCCTGAACGACGTGCTGGACCGACGCACCGGTATCCCGATCTCGCTGTCGGCCGTCTACATCGAGGTGGCGCGCCGCGCCGGCGTCGCGGTGGAGGGCGTCTCGCTGCCGGGCCACTTCATCGTGCGCCTGGTCACCGACGAAGGCGGCATGCTGGTGGATCCCTTCCACGCCGGCGTGCGCCTGTCCGAAGCGGACTGCCAGAAGCGCCTCGACCGCATCTACGACGGCAAGATGAAGCTCGACCCCACCATGCTCGCCTCCTGCGGCTCGCGGGCGATGCTGGCGCGCATGCTGCGCAACCTGAAGGTGATCTACGTCAAGCGCGGCGACCTGCAGCGGGCGGTCAGCATCGTGGACATGCTGCTGGCGGCGGCGCCCGGGGCCAGCGAGGAGCGCCGCGACCGCGGCCTGCTCTACGCCGGCCTCGACTGCTACGCCTGGGCGGTGCGCGATCTCGAGGAGTACCTGGGCGAGAACCCCGACGCGAAGGACAAGGCCGCCGTCCAGGCCAAGATCGCGGACATGCACCGGAAGGCCCGGCACCTCAACTAGACTCGAAGGAGCGCGGAAGAAACCCATGAGCCAGATCAAGGCGATCCAGGACCTGCTCGGCAAGGACGCCGACGCGCTGCTTGGGCACACCTGCAAGGGCGTGCCCAAGGCGCGCCTGCACCTGCCCGGCCCCGACTTCGTCGACCGCGCCTTCGGCCCCACCGATCGGCCCCCGGCCGTCCTGCGCAGCGTGCAGCAGATCCTGAACACGGGCCGCCTGCGCGGCACTGGCTACATCTCGATCCTGCCCGTGGACCAGGGCATCGAGCACTCGGCGGGCGCGTCCTTCGCGAAGAACCCCGACTACTTCGATCCCGAGAACATCGTGAAGCTGGCCGTCGAAGGCGGCTGCAACGCGGTGGCGTCCACCCTGGGCGTGCTGGGCGCCGTCTCGCGCCGCTACGCCCACCGCATCCCGTTCATCCTGAAGTTCAACCACAACGAGTTCCTGACCTATCCGAACAAGTTTGACCAGATCTACTTCGGACGCGTCAAGCAGGCCTTCGACATGGGCGCCGTGGCCGTGGGCGCGACGATCTACTTCGGGTCGAACGAGTCCGCGCGCCAGATCGTCGAGGTCGGCGCGGCGTTCCAGGCCGCCCACGAGATGGGCATGGCCACCATCCTGTGGTGCTATCTGCGCAACAGCGCCTTCAAGACCCCGGACAAGGACTTCCACCTCGCGGCCGACCTGACTGGCCAGGCCAACCACCTGGGCGTCACCCTGGAGGCCGACATCATCAAGCAGAAGCTGCCCGAGAACAACGGCGGCTACAACGCGCTGTCGTCCAAGGAAAATCCGTACGGGAAGATCGACAAGCGCGTGTACACCGAGCTCAGCAGCGACCACCCGATCGACCTGTGCCGCTACCAGGTCGCCAACTGCTACATGGGCCGCGCGGGCCTGATCAACTCCGGCGGCGCCTCGGGCGACAACGACTTCGCCGACGCCGTGCGCACGGCCGTGATCAACAAGCGCGCAGGCGGCATGGGGCTGATCTCCGGACGCAAGGCGTTCCAGAGGCCCATGGCCGAGGGCGTGAAGTTGCTGAACCACATCCAGGACGTGTACCTCTGCAGCGACGTCAGCATCGCCTGATCGCCGTTCTCGTCGCCGCCGCGGGAGCCGCCTTGGCGCTCAAGCTGCTGTGGCCGGAGCGCTACGTCGTCAACACGCCCCTGCGGCAGGCGCTCCTGGGCAAGGGCATCGAGCCTTTGGCCCAGGAGGTGCTGGGCCGGCTGCGGGCGCCCGACGGCCTGGCCATCACGCGCTACGCTTCGGGCCTGGAGAACGCACGCTTCCTCCGCTTCAGCGCCGCGGGCGACCTGCTCGTCAGCCAGCCGCGCCTGGGCCTCGTCTCGCTGCTGGAACGCGACGCGAACGGCGACGGCCTGGCCGACGGGCGCCGGATCCTGCTTCAGGGGCTCGACAAGCCCCACGGCCTGGACTTCCAGGACGGCTGGCTCTACGTCGCCGAGACCGGCGCCGTGGGCCGCATCCGCTTCGACCCCGCCGCGCGGACGACGGCCGGCGCGTTCGAACGTGTCGTCCGGGATCTGCCCGTCGGCGGCAACCACTGGACCCGCAGCATCCGCTTCGGCCCCGACGGCTGGCTCTACGTGTCGATCGGCTCGAGCTGCAACGCCTGCGTCGAGAGCGATCGGCGGCGCGCGGCGATCGTGCGCTACCGGCCCGACGGCAGCGGCGAGGAGCTCTACGCCAGCGGACTGCGCAACGCGGTCGGCTTCGACTTCCGTCCCGGCACGGGCGAGCTGTACGCGACCGACAACGGCCGCGACCTGCTGGGCGACGACTTCCCGCCCTGCGAATGGAACCACGTGGAGCGGGGCGGCTTCTACGGCTGGCCCTTCGCGAACGGCGCCCGCGTTCCGGACCCCGACCTCGGCGCGGGGCGCGAGACCGAGATCGCCCGCTCCGTTCCCCCCGTGCACGGCTTCCGCGCCCACAACGCGCCCCTCGGCATGACCTTCGTGAGCGGCGAGCGCGCTCCCGAAAGCCTGCGCGGCACGGCGCTGGTGGCGCTCCACGGCTCCTGGAACCGGACGCGCAAGGACGGCTACAAGGTCGTCGCGCTTCGCTTCGGCCCGGACGGCCGGGTCTCGGAGGAGGACTTCCTCACGGGTTTCCTGCTGGGCGAGGACGTGGTCGGCCGGCCCGTGGACGTCGCCCTTGGTCCCGACGGCGCCGTCTACGTCTCGGACGACTACGGCGGCGCCGTGTTTCGTGTGGCGCCGGCCACCGCGGCACAGGCCCCGCCTGCAGCCGTGGCGCCCGCGACGACCGCGCGTGATCCGCTGGCGGGGCTGGCAGCGGAGGAGGTCGCCGCGCGCACGGGGCGAGGCCGCGCCCTGTATGCCGCCAACCGGTGCGCCACTTGCCACGACGCCGCAACGCCCCCGCCCGGGATGGTGACGAGGCCGCTCCGCGACCTCGGCGCGCGCTACGACGCGACGTCTCTCGCGAACTACCTGAAGACGCCGAACCCGCCGATGCCCGCGTTTCCCATGACGGACGACGAGCGCCTCGACCTGGCTGTCTACCTGCTCACCCGTTGAAGCTCGCCCCCGTCAACGACCAACCACAGAGATCACAGAGAACGAACGGAGAGGACACAGAGGCGGGTTGGCTCTGTGGTTGCCTTGGCCGGGGATGCGGACCTAGCGGGCGGGCTTCAGCAGCCTGGGCTCGCCGAACTCCCGCGGAGCGCGGCTCCGGATCAGGTGCAGCGAGCGGTAGGCGATGTACTTGAAGTTGTCCCGATAGCTGGCGCCCTTCAGGTCCTCCTGCATGTGCGCCAGGGTGTCGAGCTGGGCCTCGAGGTAGCGGTCGGAATCGGGGGGCGCCGCGCGCACCCGCTTTGCGGGAACGGCGCCCGTGGCCTTGGGCGGGCCGGGACGGCCGAGGTAGAGCGTGGCGAGGCGTTGCAGCTCGGCCGCGGCCGCGTCGGGCCTGGCGGCGGCGGCCTTGCCGTGCGTGGCGGCCAGGAGCGCCGGCACGCGGCGCTGGCCGCCGAGGTTGATGTCTTCGTGGGCCACGACCCAGCCGAGGTTCACCACCGAGAGCCGGGCGCTCACGGTCTCGGCCAGGTTGGACACGAAGGGCTTGACCGCCGTGTCGAAGGACTCGCGCACGCCGTTGAACAGGTTCAGGACGTAGTACACCACGAAGGATTCCACGGCCTCGCGCACGCGTCTCAGGGCCGGGTGGCGCGGGCCCAGCACGCCCTGGAACTCGGCCAGGAAGCCGTCGAGGTTCAGGACGCTCTCGTCGTAGACGTCCTCGGCGCGGTCGATGGCCGCGCCCACGAGCTCCGGGGAGATCTCGCCCATCTCGGCGTAGATGCGCGCGCCACGCCTGAACATGCGCCGCAACCGACGGAACAGGATCGCCTTCACGATGTCGCTGGCGGCCATGGTGGCCGCGGGCATGTGGGGCGTGAACACCAGGATGCCGCTGTTGTGCTGCGGCAGGAAATCCACGACTCCCTGGTCGAGCCCCGCGCGCAGGTCGAGGACCACGTAGTCGGCCTGCAGGCCGTTGATGGCGTCGATCAACTGGTCGCGGCGGTCGGGTCCGAAGTTGGTGATGTCCTCGATCAGGTGCCGCGGCCCCGCCACGAAGCCGAAGTTCGCGTACTCGCGGCGCGGGTCCAGGGCGGCCGGCAGCGGGGTGACGCAGTCGCCGAGCAGCGCTCCCTTCTTGAAGAAATGGTACAGGTCGCGCTGCACCGGCGCGTCGAGGCAGTTGCGGATCGAGGAGGTGCCGGTGTCCAGGTCCACCAGGATGGTGCGGCCGTGGCGTGCCAGGCTCAGCGCGAAGTTCAGCGCGAGGGTGGTTTTTCCGACGCCGCCCTTGCCCGAGGAGATCGGGATGACGCGCAATCTAACGCGGTTTCAGCTCGAAGCTGCCGATGTCGCCGCCGCCGCTGGCGTCCGACGAGATGCGGCCCGAGACCTTGCTGCCGTCCCACTTGCCCGCGTAGTGGCGGCTGCGCCCGCCGGTCTGCAGCACGAACAGCAGGTCGCCCTTCTTCTGCTGCACGCTGCTGAGGGGCAGGCTGACCGAAACGCCGCCGGCGTACGAGTAGGAGCCGCCGCTGGCGCGGACGTTCACGGTGATGACCCGCTGCAGGCCCTCCACGACCTCGAAGCCGTTCCAGGTGCGGTCCGTGGGCATGGCGGGCACGCCGCTGCCGCTCACCGCGGCAGCCGCGGCGGCGGAGGCACCGGCCGGGGTCGGCACCGACGCGGGAACGCGCAGCGCGAAGTTGCGCACGGCGGCGATCTGTGGCGCCTTGGCCGCGGCCAGCACGGTCCGCGTGAGCCCGCCGCCGGCCTTCTGCGCCGCAGCGAACAGGTCCAGGAGCGGCCTGGCGTCCGCCGGCGAGAGCGCGGCGACGCGCTCGGGTTTCTCGCCGCGCCCCAGCACCTTCACCAGGTCCCGCGCCACGGCCTCCCACCACACGGCCAGCCGGGCGGGGCTGACCGGCGTGCGGCCGCCTGCGCGCTGATCGTAGAGGGCGGCGTCGGCGCCGGTCGCCGTCAAGAGCGGCTCGTTCCTGCCGGCGAGGGCGATGAACGGCGCCGCCTCGAAGCCGCGCGCCACGTAGTCCACGTCTCGGGAGGCGCGGATCGCCGGCACGGCGTCGTTCAGCTTGCGTGCCGCGTCGACGGCGCGCTCGGCCGCGCTCTTGCCGCCGGCGGCGGCGAGCAGGAATGCGGGCCCGAGCGGGGTCGTCACCGCGGCTTGCGCAGCGTCGCCGTCGACGGGCTCGGCCGCGAAGCGCAGCTCCAGGGGATCGCCGGCTCCGGGCCCGCTCACCACCACGCTGGTCTGGCCCACGTTCTCGCTGCCCGCCACGCGGATCTCGACGGGGGTCGGGCCGACCGCGCCCAGGAACGGCAACGCCACCCTGAGCTCGCTCGCCGACGCGGAGGCGATCAGCGCGCGAGCGCCTCCGATCCTCACCTCGTTGCCGGCCCCTTCGCTGAAACCGAGGCCGGAGATGACGAGCACGTCGCCCGGAGCCGCGCTGGCCGGGCTCATGCCCTTCACCAAGGGCAGGCGGCCTACCACGAACGCGACGGTGTTGGAAGGATCCGCTCCCATGGACACAGTGACCTTCACCTCGGCGCCCGGCGCCACCTCGAGGGACGGCACGCGGACCTTCATCGAGGACGCCGACATCTCGACGACTTCCGCCGGCGCCTGGTCGAACAACACTTTCGCTCCCGGGCCCCAGGCCGTGCCGGCCAGGCTCACGTCGTCGCCCGGCATGCCGATGTTGGGTGCGAGCGCGTGGATGCGCGGCGCCTGGAACACGGCCAGGGGCACGGCCTGCGTCTCGCGGCCATTGACCGCCAGCTTGACCTCCAGGCTCACGTCCCTGCCGGGGCTCGTCGCCACGACGGGCACCTCGACCTTGAGCTCCGTCGCCGAGGCCGAGATCACGCGGCCGGGCTTGCCGGAGAAGGAGACGGCGTTCTCGGCGGGAGCTGCGGAGAAGTTCTTGCCGCGAACGGTGATCGAATCTCCTGACCGGACACGCGTCGGAGAGAGGCCCTCGAGAACCGGCGCCGCCAGGAAGCGCATGGCGGCGAAGCCCCCGCCGCCGAGAACCACCAGGGCGCCGAGTGCGATAGGCAGGTAGCGGGCCGCGCCGCCTCCCTTGGCGGCGGGAGCGGCCGGGCGCGGCGCGGGCGGCGGGCGCGGGGCGGCGACCGGCCGCGGCTCCGCGGGGGGAGCGACGGGTTTCGGCGCGGGCGGAGCAGGCTTCGCGGCGGCCGCAGGTTTGGGAGCCAAAGGCGGCGTCGCGGCCGCCACGGCGACGTCGTCCACCACGAAGACCTCGCCCTTCCCCGGCGCCGGCGTCGCAGCGGGCTTGGCCGGCGGCGGCGGCGCGGGGGCCGCGGGTTTCGGCACGGGCGTCGGCGCGGCGGCCGGCGCCTTCGGTGCCGCAGCGGGAGCCGGCCTCGGTGGTGCGGGCGGCGGCGCCGGCTTCGGCGCCGCAACCGGAGGCGGTGGTGGCGCGGGCGCTGGGACGTCGTCCACCAGGAACTCCTCGACGAGCGGCTCGGGCGGCGGTGGCGGCTCGAACACGAATGCGCCTTCCGGAGCCGCGATCACCTCGGGCTCTTCGATCACGATCGGTTCGGGCGCCGACGGAGCCGGCGGGGGCCCGCCGGGCATCTCGGGCTCGAACACGAACTCCTCGGCCGCCACCACGGGGATCGGCGCGGGCTCGGCCGGGCTCGGCTCGGCCTCGGCCGCCGCCGGAGCATCGTCATCGACCAGGAAGACGGCACCCTCGAAGCCGGGCGGCGCCGGTTCGAACAGCCGCAACTGGACCATCACGCTGTCCGGCGAGCCGGGCGCGCCGAGCCAGAGGATGTCCCCGTCCTTGACCGGCATCTCCCCCGAGACACGGTCGTCGTTGACGTAGACCCCGCTCGGGCTGTGCGTGTCGTAGACCCTGGCGCCGCCGAGGTCGCGCCACAGGCGCGCGTGGATGGGGCTCACCCCCGGCAGGTCGATGCAGAGCTTGCAGTCGGCGTCGGATCCGATCAACACCTCGTCCACGTCGTCGATGACCACACTGGTTCCGTTGCGAGGGCCGCCGAGGACGCTGAGGGAGGAGCGCTGGGCTTCGGACAAGCTGGCCGATTCTAGCGCGTTTGCTATACTTTGGACGCGCGCTTCGCCATGCATCTCATGCCCGTCATCCAATTCGCGTTCATCGTCGTGCTGCCGATCGTCCTGGTGGCGGGCGGCCTCGTGACACTGTTCGCCGCGGGCGCCCTGCTCTACGCCCTGGAGCAGCCCGCCGAGGTCAAGGACCTGATCTCGGCGCCGTTCCGGCGCCCGGTCGCTGCCCCCAAGCCGACCGGCCCGGAGCACTACTACAAGCCCTACTGGGCGGCCCGCTCTTAAGGTTGGCGCGCAGCGCGATCCTCGCCGTCGGCGGGGCCGAAGACAAGGTCGATCGTCGCGAGGTGTTGGAGCGCTTCGTCCACGAGGCGGGCGGGGTGCGCGCCCGCATCGCGATCCTGCCCACGGCCTCCACGGTTCCGGACGAGAAAGCTGCCTTCTACCAGCAGGTGTTCGCGGAGATCGGGGCCCAGTCGGCGGTCCACGTGCCGATCGTGACCCGCGAGGACGCCGATGCCGTGCCCCATGCCGCGGCGATCGCGGGGGCGACGGGCGTGTTCCTCACCGGCGGCGACCAGTCGCGGCTCGTGGAGGTGCTCTCCGGGACCGCCTGCTTCCGCGCGCTGCGGGAGCGCCTGTCCGAAGGCGGCGTACTCGCGGGGACCTCGGCGGGCGCGTCGGCGTTCTCCTCGACGATGATCGTGGGCGGCGAGACGGGCCTGCAGGTGCGCCGCGACGGCGTGCGCCTGGCTCCCGGCCTCGGCATCATCACGCGGCTCATCATCGACCAGCACTTCTCGCAGCGCGAGCGCCTGGGCCGGCTGCTGGCCGCCACCGCCCTGGAGCGCGACCGTTTCGGTGTCGGCATCGACGAGGACACGGCGATCGTCTACTACGGCGACGGCAAGCTCGAGGTGATCGGCAGCGGCCAGGTGTTCGTGATCGACGCGAGCAAGGCGCAGTCTCGCGGCCTCGAGCAGGCGACCGAGGGCACGGTCAGCCTCACGGGCGTCGTGCTCCACGTGCTGGCCCCGGGCGACCGCTTCGACGTCGCCGCGCGCAGGTTGACCCGCCCGAGCTGACGGCCATGGCGCGCAGGAGGTCCGACTATTTCGCAGCCGGAACGCTCGTGGTCTGGGACGTGGACCTCGTCGGCGACGACGTGGTGCGCGTCTTCCGCGCGGGCGATCCCGAGCCCACGATCTACCGCCGAGGCCAGATCGCGGAGGCCGAGCCTGCGCTCCCCGGCTGGCGCCTCCGGGTGGACACGCTCTTCGAGTAGCGCATTCGCCGGCCCAGCGTGGGCGGTCGTATACTGCCCGCCGACACCCATCCGAAACGCTCGCCCTGGAGGTGACGCGTGGCTGCGCCCGCGATCCGGATCCTCGAGACCCTGGTGCTCAAGGGGCCGAACTACTGGTCCTACCGGCCCAGCGTGTGGATGCGCATCGACCTGGGGCCGTTCAAGGACAAGCCTTCCAACCAGCTCGCGGGTTTCGAGGAGCGCCTGGTGCGGCTGTTGCCCAGCCTCGAGGAACATCACTGTTCGGAAGGCCGTCCCGGCGGCTTCCTGTTCCGCGTCCGCGAGGGCACCTGGCTCGGCCACGTCGCGGAGCACGTCGCGATCGAGGTCCAGAACCTGGTCGGGATCCCCGTGTCCTTCGGGCGCACGCGCGAGACCAAGAGCCCCGGCGTCTACAACCTGGTGTACGAGATGGAGGAGGAACGCGTCGGCATCAAGGCCGGCAAGCTGGCGCTCGACGTGGTCGAGTGGTGCGCCGGCGACGATTTCGACCTCGACCTGCCCGAGCGCCTCGACGACCTGAAGCGGCTGCGCGAGAAGTGGGCCCTGGGCCCCTCCACGAAGTCGATCGTGGACGCCGCCGCGGCGCGCGGCATCCCCCACCTGCGCCTGAACGAGCGCTCCCTGGTGCAGCTCGGAACCGGGGTCCACCAGCGCCGCATCCAGGCCACGATCGCGTCCACGACGGCGCAGCTCGGAGTCGAGATCGCCGGCGACAAGGACCTGACCAAGAGCCTGCTGGCGGAACACGGGGTGCCGGTGCCCAAGGGCCACGTGGTCGCCGACGAGGACGACGCGGTGGCCGTGGCCAAGGAACTGGGATGGCCCGTGGTGGTGAAGCCGCTCGACGCTTCCCACGGGCGCGGCGTGCTCACCAACATCCAGACCGAGTCCGAGCTGCGCCTGGCCTGCCAGGACGCGCGCAAGTTCCGAGACGAGATCATCGTCGAGCGCTTCCTGGAGGGCCACGATTTCCGCTTCCTCGTGATCAACGGCAAGTTCATCTGCGCGGCCCAGCGCGTGCCTGCGTTCGTGGTGGGCGACGGCAAGCGCAGCATTGGCGAGCTGGTGGCCGAGACCAACCAGGATCCCCGGCGTGGCATCGGCCACGAGAAGGTCCTGACCCGCATCGAGATCGACGAGCTGACCCTGGCGCTGCTGGCGCGCCGCAAGCTGACCCCGAAGAGCGTGCCCGCGGCCGGCGAGACCGTCTACCTCAAGTCCACGGCCAACCTCTCCACCGGCGGCATCTCGCGGGACGTCACGGACCTCGTGCACCCATCCAACGTGCACCTGATGGAGCGCGTGGCGCGCATCGTGGGCCTCGACATCGCGGGCATCGACGTGATCGCGCCCAGCGTCGAGAAGCCGCTGGCCGAGGTCGGCGGCGGGATCGTGGAGGTCAACGCCGCGCCCGGCTTCCGCATGCACGTGGCCCCGGCCGAGGGCACGCCACGCGACGTGGCCGGCGCCGTGGTGGACATGCTGTTCCCGCCGGGCCAGCCGTCCCGCGTGCCGATCGTGTCGGTCACCGGCACCAACGGCAAGACCACCACCACGCGCCTGATCGCCCATATCGCCCGCTACGCCGGCCACCACGTCGGGCTCACGACCACGGAGGCCGTTTACATCGGCAGCGAAACGGTGGTGCGCGGCGACTGCACCGGCCCGGCTTCAGCGCAGACCGTGCTGCGCGATCCGACCGTGACCTTCGCGGCCCTGGAGACGGCCCGCGGCGGCTTGTTGCGCTCGGGCCTCGGCTACGACTGGGCCAACGTCGGCGTCGTCACCAACGTGGCGGCCGACCACCTGGGCGTCCGCGACATCGAGACCCTCGACGACCTGGCGCGGGTCAAGTCCCTGGTCACCGAACGGGTGTTCCCCGAGGGCTTCGCGATCTTCAACGCCGACGACGCCATGACGCCCTGGCTGGCCTCGCGCTCGAATGCGAAGCTCGCCTACTTCTCCCTGGACCCCCAGAACGAGCTATGGAAGAAGCACGTCGCGGACGGCGGGGTCGGCGCGGTGATGGACCGTCACGACACCCTGTGCCTGTACCGCTCGACCCTGCGCATTCCGCTCGTGCACGCGCGCCAGATCCCCATCACCTTCGACGGCAAGGCGCGCTTCAACATCGCCAACGCCCTGGCCGCGTCGCTCAGCGCCTTCTGCGCCGGCATCGAGCTCGACGACATCCGCGGCGGCCTCACCACCTTCCACTCGACGCCCTTCCAGGCTCCAGGCCGCGCCAACGTCTACGAGTTCCGCGACTTCAAGGTGATGCTGGACTACTGCCACAACGTCCACGGCATGCAGCAGCTGGGGCCGTTCCTGCAGGCGCTCAAGAAGGCGCGCGTGCTGGGCGTGATCAACAGCCCGGGCGACCGGCGCGACGAGGACATCCAGGGATTCGGCGCCGCGGCGGCGCCGTTCTTCGACCTGTTCCTGCTGCGCGACGACGAGGACCTGCGCAAGCGGGCGCCGGGCGAGGCGGTGGCGCTGCTCAAGGCTGCCCTCGAGGCGGCGGGCATCGCGCCGGAGCGCATCGAGGTCGCGAAGAACGAGGCCGAGGCGGTGCGCCGTGCGCTGGGCCTGGCCCAGCGCGACGACCTGGTGGTGGTGCTGGCCGAGAAGATCCCCAAGGTCGCCGCCCAGATCGACTTCGAGCGGCAGAAGGAACAGCGCTGACCGGGAACGCCGAGCGGCGGCCCGTCGGCCCGCTCCAGCTCCTGGCCCTGGCGGTCAACGGCGTCGTCGGCGTCGGGATCTTCTTCGCGCCTTCCCAGATCGCCGCGCAGGCCCCCGGCTGGAGCAGCGTCGCCGTGGTGTTGCTCACCGGCCTGTGCCTGGTGCCGGTCGCCGCCGCCTTCGCCAACGCCGGCAGGCGCTTCGACGTGGACGGCGGGCCGGTGGTGTTCGCGCGAGCGGCCTTCGGCGACTTCCCTGCGTTCCTGGTCGGCTGGATCGCCTACGTCAGCGCGGTCGCCAGCACCACCGCCGTCACCTCGGGCCTCACCGCGGCCGTGGCTCCGGCTCTGGGCCTGTGCGACGGCCTGCCGTCGCGCGTCGCCGCAGTGCTGCTGGTCGTGGGCCTCGCCGCGGTGTGTGCGCTGGGCCTGCGTCTGTCCGCGGGCGTGTGGACGGCGCTCACCGTCGTGAAACTCGTGCCGCTGGCCCTGCTGCTCTTGGCGTTTGCGGCGGCCGGCGCGGCCGTGACCGGAACGCCCGCTCCCGTCACGCCAGGCCTCGGCTGGCTGCGCGCGGGGCTCCTGGCCACCTTCGCGTTCCAGGGATTCGAAATCGCGCCCGTGATCGCGGGGCGCGTCTCCAACCCCGAGCGCTCGATCCCGCTGGCGCTCTTCGGCTGCCTCGGCCTGGTCAGCGGGCTCTACCTGGCTCTCCAGGGCGCGTGCGTTGCCGCGCTGCCGGACCTGGCCGGGTCAGCCACGCCCCTGGCCGATGCCGCCTTGGTTTTCGGCGGACCGCTGCTGTCGCGCGTGGTCGCCCTCGGCACCAGCGTCTCGGCGCTCGGCATCAGCTTCGGGATGGTCGTGATGACGCCATGGTATCTCGCGACCCTGGCGCAGAATGCCGGCCCGCTTCCGTTGCGGCTCGATCGTGTCTCGGAAAAGGGGGTCCCGCTGCGCGCCCTGGGCCTGACGGTCGGCCTGGTCTCGATCCTGCTGCTGGCGGGCGGCACGCTCAGCCAGTTCTTCGCCCTTTCGGGTACCACGGTGCTGCTGCAATACGGCGTGACCGCGCTCTCGCTGCTGGCACTCTCGCGGCGGCGGGTGCGCGGTTTCGAGCCGCGTGACGCCTGGCCGGCGATCCCTGCGCTCCTCGTCACGCTGGCCCTCGTCTCGGGGGCGCAGGCCCGCGAGGCGCTGGTGGCGGCCGTCGCGATCGGGTTGGGACTGCTGCTGCGCCGCTTCGGGCGCTAGGCCAGTCGCAGCGGGAATAAGCGGGCGATGCCCGCGAAGTCGCGGTCGGCTGTCAGCAGCGAGCAGCGGTGATTGATCGCGGCCCCGGCGATCTGGGCATCGATGGTCGAAACAGCCAGCCCCTTGGTCCGACACTTGTTGCGGATCTCCGCCGCCAACACGAAGTCCCCGCGGTGCAGATCGATCAGCGGGAACGGGGCCAGGTAGGTCACGAGGCGGCGGGTGCGCTCCAGGCTCGGGAAGCCTTGAAGCACCTCCTGGAGAATCACGCCTGTGATGCAGACATCGCCGCGTTCGACAGCCGCGCTCAAGACGTCGACCTCGCGGTCTGCGGGCGCATTGCGGCGCAGCGCCAAGGACCAGACGGATGTGTCCACCAGCACGCTCACCGACGACCGCGCTCTTTCTTGTAGTCGTAGCGCGGGTCCCAGTCGAGGGTTCCGAACAGCTCGAGAATGCGACGCTGCCTGCGGCGCGCGACGTACTCCTGAAGCGCCGCGTTCACGGCCTCGCGCTTGGTCCTCTTCCCGGACACCTTCAGGGCCTCGTCCAGGAGGGCGTCATCCAGATTCAGGTTCGTGGCCATCTGTGTGACTCCTTACACACGAGTCTACACACCTGGGCCGTTGCTCGCCAGCGGGTCCTTGGCCGCCGTCAGTCGACGTAGCCCAGGGCGCGCAGCTGCTCCAGACGCTGCCCGTCGAGGGCGGGCGGCCGGCCTCCGAGGGGCGAGATGATGCCGAGGGTGCGGAGCGGCTCGTGGAGCTCGGCAGCGAGCCCGGGGTGGTCGGCGTGCCGGTTGCGCAGCTCGCCTGGATCCTCGTCGAGGTTGAACAGCTCGTCTGGCGCCCCGCGTGGGTAGTGCACGAACTTCCAGGGTCCCCGGATGCTCGCGTACACCTCTCCCTTCTTCGACTCCATCGGACCCTGGCGCAGCAGCGTGTTGTGGCTCTCGGCCAGGATGAGCCTGTCGGCGGCCCCCGAGCGTCCTTCGAGCCAGGGCCGCAGGCTGCGACCCAGGTAGGCGGCGGGTGAACATCGAGCCCAAAGACGGCGGCGGCGGCGCCGTCGGCGAGATCACGTTCTCGAACAGCACAGCTTGGGCCGCGAGGGCATCGAGGTGGGGTGTCGTCGGGCGTGAGTACCCGTAGGCGCCGAGGTGGTCGGCCCGCGTGGTGTCCAGCACGACCAGCAGCACGTTCGTGGGGCCGCGTGCCGGGGCCGAAGCGGTCGTGCAGCCCAGCGACGACACCGCGACCCCCAGCGCCGCAAGGCCGCGGCCGCTCGTCATGTCTGCTTGCGCTCGTGCATCAGCGACAGATCCGGGTGGTCGTAGTAGACCGAGCGGCGGATCACCTCGGCCTGTCCGACGGCCTCCAGGACGTAGAACCGGCGCAGTCCCATCTCCGTCTTCTTGTCGAACACGTCGGAGATGCGATACCAACGGTCGGTGGTGACCACGAACACGCCCCGGTCCCACCCCGGCTTCACCCTCGAAGCGATCAGGGTCCACTCGGCGTGGGGGTGGTCGGGGTCGGGACCGTGCTGGAGCAGGTCTGGTGTGGCGGGTCCTTCGAGGGCCGCCCGCTCCGCCTCCTCCTGTTCCGCCTCGGAACGCCGCCGGTGCTTCGCAGCGTAGTGGTCCAGGACGGTCAGCAGTGGATCCCCGCTGGGCTGGTCCACGGCGCAGCCGATCGCCCGGATCGTGCCGCTGGCCACCAGGTACAGCGCCACGAGACCCAGGGGTGTGATGAGGAAGGAGAAGATGCTGACGGCGGTGGCCAAGAGGGGCAGGCCCGGGTTGCCCTGGCTGGCGCCCGATTCCATCTGGCGGTACGACAGCTCGATGACCTGGGCGGCCGTCGCCTCGCCCAGCGCCTTCGCGAAGCGCAGGTAGCTGTCGACGCCGACGAAGAAGCCGACCGCGACGGTCGTGAGCGCTGAGACCCAGGCGCCGCGTTCCACCGGCAGCTCGAAACGGCTCCAGAGCCGGCGCGGCAACACCGAAACCAGGCTGCCTACGACGACAGCGAGGAGCTCACTCACCCCACGACACCGAGCGCGCGTCCCACCTTGGAGAACGCCGCGACCGCACGCTCGATGTGCTCGGGTCGATGCGCCGCGGAGATCTGGACGCGGATGCGCGCCTGCCCCTTGGGCACCACCGGGTAGAAGAAGCCCTTCACGTAGATGCCCTCGTCGAGCAGCGCGCGCGCGAAGCGCTGGGCCAGGGGGGCGTCTTCGGGGGCGAAGCGCGTGAACATGATCGGGCAAATCGGGTGGACGCCCGGCCGGATCTCGAAGCCGGCGGCCGTCATGCTGTCGCGGAACGCGCGCGTGCTCTTCTCCAGGCGGTCGCGCAGCTCGGTGGAGTGGGTGAGCAGGTCGAGGGCCCGCAGCGTGGCGCCCGCCACCACCGGCGGCAGGGTGTTGGAGAAGAGATAGGGCCGGCTGCGCTGGCGCAGGAGGTCGATCACATCCTGGCGCGCGGCGGTGCATCCGCCCGAGGCGCCGCCCAGGGCCTTGCCGAAGGTGGTCGTGAGTATGTCCACGCGCCCCGCGACGCCGCAGTGCTCGGGCGTGCCGCGGCCGGTGCGGCCCATGAAGCCGGTGGCGTGGGAATCGTCCACGAGCACGAGGGCGCGATGCCGGTCGGCCAGCGCGCAGATGTCGGCGAGCGGAGCGATGTCTCCGTCCATGGAGAAGACACCGTCGCTCACGATCAGCCGGAAGCGCGCCGGCTTCGCCTCCACGAGCTTGGCTTCCAGGTCCTTCATGTCGGCGTGCTCGTACACGAAGCGCTTCGCCTTGCACAGGCGCACGCCGTCGATGATGGAGGCGTGGTTCAGCTTGTCGGTGAGGATGGCGTCGTCGGCGCCGACCAGCGGCTCGAACACGCCGCCGTTGGCGTCGAAGCAGGCGGCGTACAGGATCGCGTCCTGCATGCCCAGGAAGGTCGCGACCTTCGTCTCGAGCTTCCGATGCAGCGCCTGCGTGCCGCAGATGAAGCGGACGCTCGAGAGCCCGTAGCCCCACTCGTCCAGGCTCTCGTGGGCGGCCCTCAGCAGGTCGGGGTGGCCGGAGAGGCCGAGGTAGTTGTTCGCGCAGAAGTTGAGGACGGGGTCCTTGCGGCCCTCGACGCGGATCTCGGCGCCCTGGTGGCCGAGGATGGGCCATTCCTCCTTCCACAGCCCCTGCTCTTTGATCGCTGCCAGCTCGCGGCCCAGGAACTCGTGGTAGCTCGTGTCCATGGCGGCGATTCTAGCGCCGCCACGGGAGCCGGCCGACGACTACAGGAACTCGAGGGGCCCGTAGTAGACGACGTAGCAGACGCAGTCCTCGGTCCCGGCCACTTCCTCGTGGTGGACCGAACCCTGACGGCTGCGGCACAGCTCGCCGGCTCGATACACGCCGCGCTCGTCGCGCAGGGCGCCCGTCAGGACCAGGATGCACTCGTCCCCGCCGTGTCGATGCCGGGCCATCTGCGCGCCGGGCTCGGCCCAGACCAGGCACTTGTGGACGCCGCGCTCGGGCTCGTCCTTCAGCACGTGGATGCGGATGCCGGGAGCGAACGGTTCCCAGGTCAGTGCCCACAGGTCCAAAGGCCAGCGGGGCGCCTCGGCCAGGTCCAGAAGCTGGGTGCGAAGCTCGGCGCGTGGCGGCTCGGGGGCCAAGGCGGAGGCGACGGCGAGCACGGCCGGCGCGGCGTTCTCGACCGCTCCACGGCAGGCCGAACAGCCGGCCAGGTGGCTCTCGAAGCTCGCGCGATCGTCGTCTTCGAGGGCTCCCAGGGCGTAGGGCTCGGCCAGGGGAAGGAACGCGTCGCTCGTCACGTTGGTCATTCTATGCCGTGCACGCTACGCAGGCCGAGTGCCTTCCGGATTGCGGCTAGTAGATCTTCACGCCCAGCACGCGCTTCCAGACGGTCTCGTGACGCACCTCGTCCACGAGGATGAACGCCGACGTGAGCAGGTAGTCCTTCGCCCGGATCTGGCTGTTGACGGCCTGGTAGGCGCGCTGGGCTGCGATCTCCACTTCCAGGCAGCGCCGCAAAGCGGCATCCCCCGAGCGCATCCCGCCCAGGTGGTAATCGGACAGGGCGGCGGCGGATCTGGCGCCGCGCTCCTCGGCCAGGCCGATCTGGGTGTCGCGATGGCCCTTGTGATCGCCGACGAACTCCACGGCATAGGCGCGCAGGCCGGGGACGAAGAGGTTGCGCTGCAGCGCGGTCTCGTAGATCGCGATGGCCTCGTGCTCGAGGGCCAGGGAGGCGTCGAGGATCGCGAGGTCGGTGTCCTCGCTCTTCGGCAGCGCGTGCACGGTGCCGTCCAGCAGCCCGAGCAGCGCGGCGCTCCAGCCCGCGCCTTTCGCCAGGCGGTAGATGAAGTCCCGCCGCGTCTCAGCCACGGGCGGCCTCCGCCTCGATCCACAGGTCGATGACGGTGAGCTGGCGCGCCAGGTCCACCATGTCGCCCAGCAGCAGGCCCACCGAGACCGAGTCGTCGAGCGTCGGCAAGGCCTCCGCGTGGGCGTACACCAGGGTCGATTGGGCCTCGCGCACGAGATCGAGGGGCGCCTCCCTTGCCTCCGAGGCCGCCGCCGTCGCCGAGGCGCCGAGGCCGAGGCGCCGCCTGACGCGCACCCGGTGGGTCCGGTGGCGCTCGCGGTCGCGCCGGAAGCTCTCGATCATCGCGCGCGCGGCAGGTACCGTCCGATGCAGGCGCAGCAGGTAACGGTCCACGTCGGCCTCGAAGCCCTCGATCGCGCCGAGCGCGTCGTCGGCCGAAGCGTAGTCGCTCACCAGTGGAATCCCAGGGCTCCGGTCACGGCGTGCAGCAGGTGATCGCCGCCGTCGAGACCCGAAACGCGATAGTCCGCGTTCAGCGACAGGCCCTTCGAGACGCGGATCTCGAAGCCCGCGTTGGCGTGGACGCCGAAGGACATGTTCCCCTGGCCGGACGGATAGCCGCGCGCGCCCAGCTCGGGCGCCTGGGCGATCAGGCCGCCGATCAGCGCGTCGTCGAAGGGCGAGCTGCCGCTGAAGATCAGGCTCTCGTCGCGCTCCGGATCCTGGCGGCTGATCACCACCACGAAGTCCAGCCCGGCCGCGAGATAGGGCCGGATCCGCGCATCGTCGAGCTGCGTGATCGTGTACTTGAGGGCGAAGGGCGAGACCTGCAGCACGCGCAGCCGGGTCGTCACCTCGCGCCGCACGGGGAACGGAGCCAAGGGCGGTCCCAGGAGCGCGGCGTCGAAGCTGGCGCCGGCGGCCAGGTTCGCGACCACCGCGACCGGGTCCGTGATCTGGAACGGGTCGCTGGTAGCGTCGGACAGCGTGAGCAGGATCTCGTAGGAGAGCTTGCCGCCGGGCGCGCGGCGCAGCGGCAGGTCGATGAAACCGCCGCCCAGTAGCCCCTGCCCCACCTCGTAGGGGTTCCACGAGCCGCCCGCGACGATGCCGACTTCGGCGCCGATCTTGCCGATGTCGGGCAAGAGCTCGCGCGACGCGCCTCCCAGCTCGACCGTGGTGGCCGAGGGCGGGGGCCCCCCGCTGGGCTCCTGCGCCAGGACGGCCGGCGCCGCCAGGCTGACCGCCAGTACGAGGATGCATCGCATGCTCGGTGTTCTCCTTAGGCTGGGATGGTAGCGGAATCCGCCGCTCGGCTTCACTACGTACGACGGGCAGCCGCGGGTTTGCCTGGATTCCACTAAGATGCACCACGAGCGTGCAGCAGGAGCTCGTGCGACGCCTCGCCGCCGGGGACCAGGCGGCCCTTTCGGAGTTCTACGACCTTTTCGCCGGCCTCGTCAACGCCCTGGCCCTGCGCATCCTCCGCGACAGCGCGGACGCCGAGGACGTCGTGCAGGAGGTCTTCCTGCAGGCTTGGCGCCAGGCCGACCGCTTCGATCCGCGCCGCGGCAGGCTTGAAGCCTGGCTGTGCACGATCGCGCGCACGCGCGCCCTGGACCGGCTGCGGCGGCGGGTCTCGCGGCGCGAGGATCCGGCCGAGGCGGCTCCCGCCCCCACCGAGTCCCCGCGCCCCGTCGAAGGGCTCGCGGTCCGCAAGGCGCTGCTCTCGCTCAGCGCGGATCAGCGGCGGGCCCTGGAGCTGGCCTACTTCGAAGGCCTGACCCAGACCGAGATCGCGGCGCGGCTCGACGAGCCCCTGGGGACGATCAAGACGCGGATCCGCACGGCGCTGATCCGCCTGCGCGAGGCGCTGGGACCGCTGCCGTCGTGAGCGCTGCGGGCCGGCGGTGTACGATGCCGGCGTGAAGCGCATCGTGGTCGGGATCACCGGTTCCACCGGCTCGATCTATGGCGTCCGGCTGCTCGAGGAGCTGCGCAGCAAACCCGACGTCGAGACGCACCTCGTCCTGAGCGCGCCGGGCAAGCGCACGCTCGTGGAGGAGACCGACCGCTCGGTGAAGGACGTGGAGGCGCTGGCCAGCGTGGTCTACGACAACCGCGACATCGGGGCAGCCATCGCGAGCGGGTCGCTGCGCACGGCCGGCATGGTGGTGGCGCCGTGCAGCATCAAGACCCTGTCGGCCCTCGCGAACTGCCACTCCGACACGCTGATCGCGCGAGCGGGCGACGTCGCGCTCAAGGAGGGCCGCACCCTGATCGCCGTGGTGCGCGAGACGCCGCTCCACGCCGGCCACCTGAGGCAGATGCTGGCCCTGGCCGAGATGGGTGGCGTGATCCTGCCGCCGATGCCGGCGTTCTACCTGCGGCCGAAGAGCCTCGACGACGTGGTGAACCACACGGTCGGCCGCATCCTCGACCGGCTGGGTTTTCCGCAGGACCTGGTGCCCGAGTGGATGGGAACCCACGGCGGAGGCCACGACTAGGCCGCCCATGGATGCCCTGGCACTCGGCACCGGCTTCTTCCTGGGCCTCCGGCACTCGCTCGACCCCGACCACGTGGCGGCCCTGGCGCAGTTCGCGTCGGCGGATCCGGCGCCGCGCCGCGGGCTCGTCTTCGGCCTGCGCTGGGGAGCCGGGCACGCGGCGGCCGTGGTGCTGCTGGGGGCGCTCATGGTTCCCGCGGGCCTGACTCTCGGCGGCCGCTACGAGCACGCGGCCGAGCTGCTGGTCGGCGCGATGCTGATCGGCCTCGGAGCCTGGCGCCTCCACGCGCTGGGGGCGACGTCCCACGCCCACCAGCATCGCCACGCCGACGGCACCGTGCACGTCCACCCGCACCAGCACGGGCGCGGCCACGCGGGGATCGGTCACGTCCACGCCCACGCCCCGACCGCCACCGGCTTCGTCCACGGCGCGGCGGGTGTCGTGGGCGTCCTGGCCCTCGTCCCGCTGGCCCAGGGCGGCGCCTTCGAGCGCGCGCTGCTGATCGCCGCATTCGCCGCAGGCAGCGTGCTCTCAATGGGGCTGTTCGGCTTCCTGGCTGGACGGCTCTACGCGTCCCTGGGCGCGCGGCCCCGCCTGCTGCAGGCCGCCGCGGCCCTCACGGCCGTGGCGGCCCTGGCGATCGGCGCGCTCTGGATCGGTCGCGGCCTCTAGCCGTCAGCGCGCCGCGGGCTTGGGCTGGCCTCCGCCGCGCTGGATCACGTTCATCGCGACCGCAAGCAGCGACGCCGGGTCGCTGAGGTTCGCTGGGATGACCAGGCTGTTGCCGGCCTTGGCCAGGTGGCCGAACTGGGTGATGTACTGCTCGGCGACGCGGAGCTGCACGGCCTCGAAGCCGCCCTCGGAGCCGATCGCCTGGGCGACCGAGCGGATGCCTTCGGCCGTGGCCTTCGCCACCGCCAGGATCGCCGCGGCCTGACCGTCGGCCTCGTTGATGCGCTGCTGCTTGTTCGCCTCCGAGGCCTTGATCACCTGCTGCTTCTGGCCCTCGGCGCTGTTGATCGCGGCGTCGCGCTCGCCTTCGGACTGCAGAATCACCGCCCGCTTCTCGCGCTCGGCGCGCATCTGCTTCTCCATGGCGGCGATCACGTCCTGGGGCGGCGTGATGTTCTTGATCTCGTAGCGCAGCACCTTGACGCCCCAGGCTTCCGAGGCCTTGTCCACCTCGGTGACCACCTGGATGTTGATGGCGGTGCGTTCCTCGAAGGTGCGGTCCAGCTCGATCTTGCCCATCTCGCTGCGCAGCGTGGTCTGGGCGAGCTGGGTGATGGCGAAGATGTAGTTGTTGATGCCGTAGGAGGTCCGCTCCGGGTCCATGATCTTGAGGTACAGGATGCCGTCTACGGCGACCTGCACGTTGTCCCTGGTGATGCACACCTGCTCCGGAATGTCGATCGCCTGCTCCTTCAGCACGTGACGGTAGCGGATCACGTCCATGAACGGCACCAGGATGTGCATGCCCGCGTCCAGCACGCCGGCGAACTTGCCGAGGCGCTCGACGACATAGGCGTTCTGCTGCGGCACCACCACGACGATCTTGAAGAAGATCCAGAGCGCGACCATCGCGACGACGAACGCAACGATGAGGAAACCTCCGACTGCCATCACATACCTCCTAGTACGGTTGCCCTAGGTCGCTCGCACCCACAGGGTGAGGCCGTCCACCCTCTCGACCCTGCAGCGCTGTCCCTTCACGATCGTCGCTTCGCCCGCGTTGCGAGCGCTCCACGACGACCCGCGCAGCTCGACCTTGCCGATGCCCCCGACGACGAGGTCGTCCACGGCGATCGCCTCCTGCTCGGAGAGCTGGTCCACCGGCCGGTGCTTGCCGTCGACGTTGAAGCGCGCCTTCAGCGGACCGCGCAGCAACACCAGGGCCGCGATGGCGAAGGCGGTGAACAGGACCCATTGCACGGCAGAGCTGCCGGCCCAGCCCAACGCGACCAGCCCGCCCACCAGGAGCCCGGAGAGCCCGAAGAAGGCGAAGAAGAAGCCGCCCGGCGTGGCCGCCTCCAGGGCGAGCAGGAAGAGTCCGATCAGGACCCAGATCCACCAGGCCATTCGCACACCTCTTTGACGGAGAAAGAACGCGCGAAGGCTAACAGATTTCCAGGCCCGACCGAAGCCCTGCTCGCTCGAGGGCCTCCAAGGTACACTTCCCCGCCTTGTCGCCCAGCCTCCCGCTCGCTTCGCGCCGCATCCTGATCATCGACGACCAGCCGTCCATTCGGGGCGTGCTCCAGGTCGCCGTGGAGGAGGCCGGCGCCGACGTGTGGTCGGCCGGCGACGGCCACAGCGCCATGCTGCTCCTCGAATCGGCCCTGCCCGACCTGGTGATGCTCGATCACTCCATGCCGGGCATGGACGGCTGGGCGGTCATCGAGTCGCTGCGCGCCACGACCCGGACGGCCTCCATCCCCGTGATCCTCGCGACTTCGTCCAAGGACTTCTCCAGCTTCGAGCTGGCCCGAAACCTGGGCGTCGCGGCTTTCGTCTCCAAGCCGTTCCGGCTCCACGAAGTCGTGGAGACCATGCGCCGCATCCTCGACGGGGCGCGGCCCTTGCAGGGCCGCCCGCCGCGGGACGACGAGGGCCCGGCCGTCCAGGTTCGTGAACAGTCGGGAGCGCTCGTGGGCCTGGGACGGCTCCTGGACCTCGACGAACACGGCGCACAGATCGAGTTCGAGCGGCCCCTGCCCGAGGGCACGACCTTCCAGCTCGTTCTCACCGACCGCGGCTCCCGGACCCTCGACGGGGAGATCCGCTGGGTGCGCAAGGCGGGTCACTCCTTCCACCACGGCCTGCGCCTCCGGGAATAGGCGCTCCAAGGCAACCTTTTGCCGCGCTGGGGCGTCAGAGTGGCGTACCAAAGGAGGAGACCGTGCGCCTGCTCTCAGCCACCGCCGCCCTGGCCCTGACCCTGCCTGCCGCCGCGCAGGTCACGAAGACCGTCCGCACCGAGCTCAGCGCGGCCGAGGCCGTTCGTTTCAACGTCGAGAACCTCGCCGGTACCATCCGCGTGAGCGCCGGCAGTGGCGACACGGTGACGATCGTCGCCACGGTCCACGCCGAGAGCGAGGCGCTGGCCGACCGCCTGAAGTTCGAGCGGCGCGCCTGGAAGGACGGGCTCCCCGTGATCCGCCTCAGCTGGCCCATCGGCGAGCACCAGGACTTCCGCTACCCCAAAGGCGACTCCCACTCCGACATCCGCTACGGAGACGACGGCTCGACCGACGGGGTCGCGCGCCGGCGCATCCGCGTGCGGCCCGACGCCGGCGTCCTGCTCTACGCCGACGTGGAAGTGCAGATGCCAAAGCGCCAGGCCCAGGCCGGCTTCTACAACCGCGTCGGCGCGGTGGGCGGGACGGGCGTTTCGGGCACCCTGCGCTTCGACACCGCGAGCGGCGACATCACCCTCGACGGCGTGTCGGGCGACGTGCTCGCGGATTCGGGCTCGGGCGACGTCAGCGCCACGCAAGTGTCGGGCTCGTTCCGTTGCGATACGGGCTCGGGCAACTGCACGGTGCGCGGGTTCAAGGGCGACCGGCTGAGCCTCGACACGGGCTCCGGCGACCTCGTGCTGCGCGACGTGCAGGCGCGCGTAATCGAGGCAGACACGGGGTCGGGAGACGTCGAGGCTCACCTCGACACGCCCGCCGAGCGCGTCACGGCCGACACGGGCTCGGGCAACGTGCGGCTGCGGCTGCCTCGCGATGCGTCCTTCGAACTGCGCGCCGACACCGGCTCCGGGGAGATCGAAAGCCGCTTCGCGGACGCCGAGCCGATCCTGCGCCGGCGCGAGGTGGTGGGCTACAGGCGCGGCGACGGTGCCCTCCGAATCGAGGTGGACACGGGCAGCGGCGACGTGAGCGTCGAGCCGAACTGAGCGCCTCTCCGCGCGCCCGCGTCCGTCTCGCGCTAACATCCGGGCGCGATGCACGGAAGCCGCGCGTGAGCGACCTTTTCGTGCCGCTGCGCTTCGAGCGGGTCTCGCCTGAGGAATCGCGGCGACGTGCTTTCGCCTGGCTCGACGAGGTCCGGCGCCGGCGCACGGTCCGCGACTTCGCTCCCGACCCGATCCCGATGGAGGCCGTCGACGCCGCCATCGAGGCGGCCGCCAGCGCGCCGTCCGGGGCCAACCGGCAGCCCTGGCGCTTCGTGGTCGTGCGCGATGCGGGACTGAAGCGGCGGATCCGGGAGGCGGCGGAAGCCGAGGAGCGCGAGTTCTACGAGCGCCGCGCGACGCCCGAGTGGCTCGCCGACCTGGCGCCTTTGGGCACCGACTGGCGCAAGCCGTTCCTGGAGACCGCACCCTGCCTGATCGTCATGTTCCGCCTCGACTACGAGCCCGTGCGCCTGCTCGACGGGACCGAGCACCACCACAAGAACTACTACGTGCAGGAGTCCGTGGGCATCGCCGCCGGTTTCCTGCTGCTGGCCCTGCACCACGCGGGCTTCGCGACCCTGACCCACACCCCCAGTCCCATGGGCTTCATAGCCGAGATCCTCGGTCGACCGAAGCACGAACGGCCCTACCTCCTGATCCCGGTGGGCTATCCGGCGCCCGACGCCATGGTGCCGGCGATCGAGAAGAAGAGCCTCGACGAGGTCCGCGAGGTCGTCTGAGCCCGCTCTTCAGCATCGTCGTCCCCACCTACCGCCGGCCCGAGCGGCTCGCCGCCTGTCTGCGCTCGCTGGCAGCGGTCGCGCCGCCGGCTGGAGGCTTCGAGGTGATCGTCGTGGACGACGGCGGGGGCGTGCCCCTGACGGGCGTCGTGGCAGGCGCCGCTGGGGAGCCGGCGCGGACGCTGGTCGAGGTCCCTCACCGCGGGCCGGCCGCGGCCCGCAACGCCGGCGCCGAGCGCGCTCGGGGCCTTTTCCTCGCCTTCACCGACGACGACTGCCTCGTGGACCCAGGCTGGCTGCGGGCGCTCGAAGGCCCGCTCCATGCCGACCCGTCGCGACTGCTCGGCGGCCGCACGCGCAACGGCCTGCCCGACAACCCCTGGAGCAGCGCCAGCCAGCTCCTGCTCGACTACCTGTACGGCTACTACAACGCCACACCCGACGACGCGCGCTTCTTCGCTTCCAACAACGTGGCGATCGGGCGCGGGCGCTTCCGGGACATCGGCGGCTTCGACGAGCGTTTCCCGCTGGCCGCCGGCGAGGACCGGGACTTGTGCGATCGCCAGCGCCACGCGGGCGGGCGCCTCATGTACGTGCCACAGGCGATCGTCACACACTGCCACGGTCTGCAGGCGGCGAGCTTCCTGCGCCAGCACTTCAACTACGGCCGGGGCGCGCGCCGCTTCCACGAGATCAGGGCGCGGCGCTGGGGCGAACGGTTTCGTGTGGAGCCACCGCGCTTCTATCTCGAGCTGCTGCGCCGCCCGTTCCGGGCCGCACGGGGCGCCCGGGCGCTGGGCCTGGCCGGCCTCACGCTCCTGGCCCAGGGCGCGAATGCGTTCGGTTTCCTGTACGGCGCGCCGGCGACGCGCGAATGACACAACTTTTTGCAGGAATCCCTTGACCGCCACGGGGCTGGCCCCGTATAAGGGTGCAGATGACCTCCCCGCGGACCGCGTGTTGTCGGTGTCGAATGAACCCGGTGGTCCCGGTGTGTCTGGTCGCTTCCCCTTCCAGGTGCGGATGAGTTAGCCCCCACTAGAGGCAGGATCGATCGAAAGCCCGGGACCAAGGTTCCGGGCTTTTTCTTTTTCCGCAGGAGAGATTCGACTTGAGCAGCGTGCCACAGGCCGAGCCGGAGATACCGCTGGGAACCTCGCCCGTCGAGGTCCTGAGTTGGGCGGCGGACCGCTACCCGGGCCGAATCGTCTTCACGACCGGTTTCGGCGTCGAAGGCTGTGCGCTCGTGGACATGATCGCCCAGAGCGCCATGGCCATCGAAATCGCGACGCTCGACACCGGCCTGCTGTTCCCGGAGACGTACGAGCTGTGGCGGAAGCTCGAGTCGCGCTACGGGATCAAGGTCCGTGGCGTGAAGCCCGCCCAGAGCGTCGCAGAGCAAGCGGAAGCCCACGGCGAGCGCCTTTGGGAGCACAACCCCGATCTGTGCTGCGCCCTGCGCAAGGTCGAGCCCCTGGGGATCGCCCTCGAGGGCAAGGATGCGTGGGTCACGGCCATCCGGCGCGACCAGACGCGGCAGCGTGCGGGCTCCCAGGTGGTGGAACCCGATCTCGCCCGCCCGGGTCGCGTGAGGATCAACCCGCTCGTCACCTGGACCAGCGACGACGTGTGGGCCTACGTGCGCGCCTACGACGTGCCGGTGAACGTCCTGCACGAGCGCGGCTACCCGAGCATCGGCTGCTGGCCCTGCACGAGCCCCGTGGCTCCCGGCGAAGACCCGCGCGCCGGCCGCTGGCGCGGCCTCGAAAAGACCGAATGCGGCCTGCACACGCGCCGCGAACCCAGGCTCGTCCTCGCGTTGAACAGGAGATAGATCCATGTCCTCGAGCTCCGTCGTAGACAACTGGCCGGTGGCGCCCCATGGAGGGGTGCTGGTGGACCGCATCGTTCCGGCATCCGACGCCGAGGCGCTGCGTGCCCGCGCACGCGCCCTGCCGAGCCTGACCCTGGACGCCCGGGAGCTGGCGGACCTGGAGCTGATCGCCACCGGGGCGGCGAGCCCGCTGGTGGGCTTCGTGAGCTCGGCGGACTACGCGAGCATCCTGGAGCGCAACCGTCTCGCGGACGGGACGGTATGGCCGTTCCCGTTCACGCTGGCGGTGAGCGAAGAGACGCGGCAGGACATCGTGGGCCAGGCGGCGGCAGCCCTTCACGACGCCACCGGCCGCTTGTGGGGCATCGTCGAGATCGAGGAGATCTACGAGCGCGATCCGCTCCACGAGGCGAAGCGCGTGTACGGCACCGTGGACGCCGGCCACCCCGGAGTGGCGTACCTGCTGGCGCGTCCTCACTGGCTGGTGTCGGGTGCGGTGCGCGTCCTGCCGCTGCCAGAGGACCTGCCCTTCGCCGAGCATCGCCACACGCCGCGGGGCCTGCGCGCCCTGATCGGCGCCCGGGGCTGGCGCCGCGTGGCCGGCTTCCAGACCCGCAACCCGATCCATCGGGCCCACGAGCACCTGACCAAGCTGGCGCTCGAGTTCGCCGACGGCCTGGTGATCCACCCGCTGGTGGGCGAGACCAAGAACGACGACGTGCCCGCGGCGGTGCGCTTCCGCGCCTACGAGACGCTGGTCGACACCTACTATCCGAAGGACCGCACCCTGCTGGCCGCCTTCCCCGCCGCGATGCGCTACGCGGGGCCGCGCGAGGCGCTGTTCCACGCCCTCGTCCGCAAGAACTACGGCATCACCCACCTGATCGTCGGCCGCGACCACGCCGGCGTCGGCAAGTTCTACGGCCCCTACGACGCCCAGCAGATCTTCGACACCTTCAGCGTCGAAGAGCTGGGGGTAGCGCCCCTGAAGTTCGAGCCGACCTTCTTCTGCAGCTCCTGCGATGGCCTCGCCTCGCCCCGCACCTGCCCCCACGACAGCACGACACGCCTCGACTTGTCCGGCACGCGGGTGCGCGAGATCCTGAAGAGCGGCGGCACGCTGCCGTCGAAGTTCACGCGGCCCGAGATCGCCGAGATCCTGCGCAGCCACTACGCCGGGGGTGCTTCGGCCGCTCCGACCGCCGAGGATCGCGGCTTCATCCTCTGGTTCACCGGCCTGTCCGGCGCCGGCAAGAGCACGCTGGCCAACGCCCTGTTGCCGAAGCTCTCGGAGAACCGCCGCATCGAGATCCTCGACGGCGACGACGTCCGCACCCACCTCTCGAAGGGACTGGGCTTCTCGAAGCAGGACCGCGACACCAACGTCCGCCGCATCGGCTTCGTGGCGCGCCTGCTGGCCCGGCACGGCGTCGGCGTGATCACGGCGGCGATCTCGCCCTACGCCGAGACGCGTGGCGAAGTCAGGCGCGCGGCAGAGGCCGAGGGCATCCCCTTCGTCGAGGTGTTCGCCGACGCCAGCATCGACGCCCTGGCCGCCCGCGACGTGAAGGGGCTCTACAAGAAGGCGCTGGCGGGCGAGATCGCCCACTTCACCGGCGTCTCCGACCCGTACGAGGCGCCCGCGGCCCCGGACGTCGTGGTCCGGACCGACGTCGAGAGCGTGTCCCAGAGCCTGGGCCGCATCCTCTCAGCGCTTCAGGAGCGCGGCCTGCTCGAGCCCGAGCCGGTCGTCGCGCGAGCCTCGTGAGCGCCCTGTTCCCCGCGTTCCTGAAGCTCGCGGGGAAGCGCGTGCTCGTCGTCGGCGGCGGGCCTGTCGCCGCCTTTCGCGTGACCGGGCTGCTGGCCTCGGGGGCGCTGGTCACGGTCGTGGCGCCCGAGATCCGGCCCGAGGTCCTGCACCCGGGACTGCGCCTCGAGCAGCGCCCTTTCGAGCCCGAGGATCTCGATGCCGTGTGGCTGGTCGTCGCGGCGGCCACCCCGGAGGTGAACCGGCAGGTCGCCGCGGCCGCTGCGACGCGCGGGATCTTCGTGAACGCGGTCGACGATCCGGCCAACGCGAGCGTGTATCTCGGAGGCGTCGTGCGCCGCGGGGGCGTCACCGTGGCGATCTCGACCGACGGTCGCGCCCCGGCCCTGGCCGGCCTGCTGCGCGAGGCCCTCGAGGCCATGATCCCCGAGGACGTCCACACCTGGATCGCCGAGGCGGCGCGCCTGCGCGCCGAGCAGAAGCAGCGCGCGGTCCCCTTGGGCGAGCGGCGCCCGCTGCTGCTCCAGGCGCTCAATCGGCTCTACGCGGAACGAGCGTGAGCGGCTTCGTCTCCCTCGTCGGGGCGGGGCCGGGCGATCCCGACCTGTTGACGCTGCGTGCCGCACGCGCCCTGGAGCAGGCGCAGATCGTCTTCTACGACGCCCTGGTCTCCCCGGCCAGCGTCGCGCTCGCGTCGCGGGCCCAGCGCTTCTCCGTGGGCAAGCGCTGCGGGCGGCCGGCGATCCGCCAGGAGACGATCCACGCCCTGCTGATCCGCTCGGCCCGTCGCGGCAAGCGGGTGGTGCGCCTGAAGGGCGGCGACCCGTTCGTGTTCGGCCGGGGCGGCGAAGAGGCGCTGGCGCTCGCGGCGGCCGGCGTGCCCTTCGAGGTGGTGCCGGGCGTTTCGAGCGCGGTCGCGGCGCCGGCGCTGGCGGGCATTCCGGTGACGCATCGCGGGGTCAGCTCCGGCTTCGTCGTCGCTTCGGGGCACCTCGACGGCCGGCTGCCCGCCGCGCTCGAATCCGTCGCCGCGGGGTCCGCCACGCTCGTCGTGCTCATGGGCCTCGGGACTCGCGAGAGGCTGGCGCAGGGCCTGGTCGAGCGGGGCTGGAGGCTGCACACGCCGGCCGCGATCGTCTTCGGTGCGGGCGGTCCCTCGCAGCACACCTGGCGCGGGACCCTGGCGACGCTCGGCCGTGCCGAGCTTCCGGAAGGCGACCTGCCGGGAACCATCGTGATCGGCGAGGTGGTGCGGCTTGCGGCAGTCCTCGGCCGCGAGGAACAGGGGAGGGCCCAAGGTCATGCCCGCGGTTGAAGACCCGAAGACTCTCGGGCGGGCGCGGCTGTCCTTCGCCGACGCCCGCGACATCGAGGAGTTCGTCTCGACCCTCGAGAGGTACGAGCGCGGCGAGCTGACGCCCGACCAGTGGCGCGCCTTCCGCCTGGTGCGCGGGACCTACGGCCAGCGCCAGCCCGACGTCTCGATGCTCCGCGTGAAGATCCCCCAGGGCGTCCTGGACGGGGCCCAGCTCCGCGCCCTGGCCGACGTGGCCGACCGCTGGTCGCGGGGGTTCGGGCACATCACCACGCGCCAGAACGTGCAGTTCCACTTCATGCAGCTCCACGACGTCGAGAAGGCCATGCAGCGCCTGGCCGAGGCCGGGCTGACCACGCGCGAAGCCTGCGGCAACTCGGTGCGCAACATCACGGCCTGCCCCTTTGCCGGAGTCGCCCACGACGAAGCCTTCGACGTGACGCCGTACGCGGAGGCGCTGACGCGCTTCCTGCTGCGGCACCCGCTCAGCTCGACGCTGCCGCGCAAGTTCAAGATCGGCTTCGAAGGCTGCCCCGAAGACCACGCCCTGACCGCCATCAACGACGTCGGCTTCCGCGCCTTGCCCTCGGAGAAGGGCGAAAGGAACTTCCGGATCTCGGCCGGCGGCGGCACGGCGATCCTGTGCGCCAGCGGCACGCTGCTCTTCGAGTCGCTTCCCGCGGAACGCATCTTCGACGCCGTCGAGGCGCTGTTGCGCGTGTTCCAGCGGCTGGGCGACTACGCGCACCGGCAGCGCAACCGGATGAAGTTCCTGATCCGCTCGATCGGCTGGGATGCGTTCCGCGCGGAGTTCGATCGCGAGTACGCCGCCTTGCTGGCCGAGCCGGGGCGGACATCACCGTCCCTGGAAGCGATCCTCGCGGAAGCGCCGCCCGAGGGCGAGCGGCCCGCCCCGCCGCTTCCGGAGGCTCTCGCGATTCGCGTCGAGGCCGCGCCTCTGCGCGGCCCCGGGATCGTGCCGTCCGCGAGGCCCATGCTGAACGTGCTGGATGCCGTGTACACGCGCTGGGTCGAGACGAACGTGCGGCCGCAGAAGCAGTTCGGCTACGCCCTCGTCACGGTGACGGTTCCGCTGGGCGATCTCACGGGCGAGCAGATGCGCGTGCTGGCCGAGCTCAGCGCCGCCTACGGCGACGGCAGCGTCCGCACGACCCTCGAGCAGGACCTGCTGCTGCGCTGGGTTCGGAGCGCCGACGTGCCCGCCCTCTACCGCCGGCTCGCCGCCGCGGGCCTGGGCCTGGCCGAAGCCAGCACCAGCGCCAACGTGACGAGCTGCCCGGGAGCCGAGGCCTGCCGACTGGCGGTCACCCAGTCTCGCGGGCTGGGCCGCGCGCTGTCGGAGCATCTGACGGCGAGACCGGATCTGGTCGCGGCAGCGCCGGACCTCAAGCTGAAGATCAGCGGCTGCCCGAACGGCTGCGGACAACACCACATCGCGGGCCTCGGCTTCCAGGGCAGCCTGCGCCGCGTGGGCGGAAGGCCTCTGCCGCAGTACTTCGTGATGGTCGGTGGGGGCGTGGACGCATCCGGGGCGCACTTCGGCCGCACCGTGGCCAAGGTCCCTGCCCACCGCGTCACCGAAGCGGCCGAGCGGCTGATCGTGCTCTACGCCCGCGAGAAGCAGCCGGGTGAAGGCGCCGCGGCATTCCTGCGTCGCGCCGATCCGGCGCGGCTCAAGGCGCTGCTCGCCGACCTCGAGTCGATCACGCCCGAGGACGCGCAGCCCGACGACTTCGTGGACCTGGCCGACGAGAAGGCGTTCGAGCCCGAGACCCTGGAGGGCGAGTGCAGCGCGTAACGTGCGCGTCATACGCGTCATGGACCATTGACCCGCGTGCGCCGGGACCGCACTGTGTCGGCTCACGCTGTGGAGGGCTGATGGGACGCGTACTGGCGTTGCGGTGTCGAGAGTGCGGGCGCGAGCAGGCCGTGGCCCCGGTGGCGGCCTGCAGCGAGTGCTGGGCCGCCCTGGAAGCCGTGTACGACCTCGACGAGGTGGCACGCACGTTCACGCGCGAGGCGATCGCCGGGCGGCCGGCGGACCTCTGGCGCTACGCGGAGCTCTTGCCCGTCGAGACGCGGGACGTGGTGGGCCGCGGCAGCGGCTTCACTCCCCTGCTGCCAGCGCCTCGGCTGGCCCGCCGCCTCGGCCTCCGCGAGCTGTGGATCAAGTACGACGCGGCCTGCCATCCCACGCTGTCCTTCAAGGACCGCCTGGTCGCCGTGGCGCTCAGCAAGGCCCGCGAGTTCGGCATCGACACCGTGGGCTGCGCTTCGACCGGCAACCTGGCGAACGCCGTGGCCGCCGGCGCGGCCGCCGCGGGCCTGCGCGCGGTGGTCCTGGTCCCCGAGGACCTGGAGGCGGCCAAGCTCCTCGCCACGGCCGTCTACGGCGCGACCCTGGTCGGCGTGCGCGGCAACTACGACCGCGTGAACCGGCTGTGTGCGCAGCTCGCCGATCGGTACGGCTGGGGCTTCGTGAACGTGAACCTGCGCGCGTTCTACAGCGAGGGCTCGAAGACGGTCGGCTTCGAAATCGCCGAGCAGCGCGGCTGGAGGCTGCCGGGTCACGTGGTGTCGCCGCTCGCGGGCGGCAGCCTGATCGGCAAGGTCGAGCGCGCGTTCCGCCAGCTCGAGCAGCTCGGCCTGGTCGAGGCCCGCGAGGTGCGCTTCCACGGCGCCCAGCCCGCGGGCTGCGCACCCATCGCCGGCGCGTTCAAGCACGGCCTTGCGGCGCCCCGGCCCGTGAAGCCCGACACCATCGTGCGCAGCCTGGCGATCGGCGACCCCGCGGACGGCGGCTCCGCCCTGGCGACGATCCGGCGCAGCGGCGGCGCGGCCGAGGACCCGAGCGACGCGGAGGTGCTGGACGGCATCCGGCTGCTGGCCGAGACCGAGGGGCTGTTCGCTGAGACCGCGGGCGGCACGGTGATCGCGGCGACGCGGCGCCTGGCCGCCGCGGGCGCGTTCGCCGACGGCGCGCCGGTCGTCGCGCTCATCACGGGTCATGGCTTGAAGACGGCCGAGCACCTGGCGGACCGGGCGCCGTTTGCGACCGTGATCGACGGGAAGCTCGGCGAGTTCGAGGCTTTCTGGGCCGGGCGTTCCCGCGCTTCGGCCGTGGCATGAGGGAGACATGGCGAGCTTCAAGGAACTGATCCGGAAGGTGAAGGGCGAGATCCGCGAGGCGGGCGTCGCGGAGGCGCGCGCGGCCCAGCAGCGCGGAGCGGTGCTGCTCGACGTCCGCGAGGCCGACGAATGGGCCCAGGGACACGTGCCGGGCGCTGTGTTCATCCCGCGCGGGTTCCTGGAGCAGCGCGTCGAAGCCGAGGTGCCGGGCAAGCAAGGCGAGGTGTTCGTCTACTGTGCCGGCGGCACCCGCAGCGCCTTCGCGGCCCGGACGCTTCTCGATCTCGGCTATTCGAACGTCACCTCGATCGCCGGGGGCTTCGGCAAATGGAAGGAGGCCGGATTCCCCGTCGAGGTGCCCCGCACCCTGTCCCCCGAGCAGAAACAGCGCTACAGCCGCCACCTGCTGGTGCCCGAGATCGGCGCGGCCGGGCAGGACACGCTGCTGCGCTCCAAGGTCCTGCTCGTCGGCGCTGGCGGCCTGGGCTCGCCGGCCGGCTTCTACCTGGCGGCGGCGGGCGTCGGGACCCTCGGCCTAGTGGACTCCGACGTGGTGGACGTGTCGAACCTCCAGCGCCAGATCCTCCACACGAACCAAAGCGTCGGGAAGGCGAAGACTGCGTCGGGTGCTGCGACCCTGGGCGCCCTCAACCCGGACGTGACCGTAGTGGAGCACCAACTGCGGCTCGACTCGAGCAACGTGCTCGAGGTGATCGCGCCCTACGACGTGATCGTCGACGGCTGCGACAACTTCGCGACCAAGTACCTCGTGAACGACGCCGCGGTGCTCACCGGCAAGACCGTGGTCTACGGCTCGATCTTCCGCTTCGAGGGCCAGGCCTCGGTTTTCAAGCCCGGCGCCGGACCCTGCTATCGCTGCCTGTTCCCCGAGCCGACGCCCAGCGAGCTGGCTCCTTCCTGCGACGAGGCCGGCGTGCTGGGCGTGTTGCCCGGAACCGTCGGCCTGATCCAGGCCAGCGAGACGCTGAAGCTGCTGCTGGGCATCGGCCGGCCGCTGGTCGGCCGCCTGCTGACCTACGACGCGCTCGAACAGAGCTTCCGCGAGTTCCGCGTGCGGCGCGACCCCGGCTGCGCCCTGTGCGGCGACAACCCCACGATCCGCGAGCTGGAAGACCTGGCGTGGTCGTGCCACTTCGAACCGCGGCCGGTTCACGCGTGATCCCAAGGAGGATGTGATGTCCGTGCACGTCGAGATTCCGAGTCAACTGCGGCCCCTCGCCGGAGGCCAGGCGCGCGTGGCCGTGGAGGCGAGCGACGTCGATTCCCTGATCGAGGCGCTCGGCGCCGCGCATCCCGGCCTGAAGGAGCGGCTGCTCGAGCCCAGCGGGGAGCTGCGCCGCTACGTGCGGCTGTTCGTCAACGAAGAAGACATCCGCTTCCTGCAGGAGCGGCGGACGACGCTCGCGCCGGGCGACACCGTGACGATCGTCCCCGCCATCGCCGGAGGCTAGCCGCCAGGTCAGCGCAGCAGCGATTTCACGCCTTCACGTCGACACCTGTGGCCGCTCCGCCAGCCCTGAGGGCACAGTACACATCCAGCCCGTGATGAGCACTCGGCAGAACGAGCAGAGGAGCTTGGGTGCTGGCTCCGGTGCCTTCTTACTTCTTCCGAACATCGACGCCAGCTACTGTCCGCCCAACACGCCCAGATCACCTGCGAGGGCTGCGCCGCCTGGCCATCGCGGACCTCGTCAGGTGCATCTCGTTGTTCACCAGTCCCGTGAACCATGTAGATACCTGGATCACCCTTGACGCCTGCGCCGGCGTGCGTTCTGGAACCTTGCTTCTGCGCGCGCGAGCCACGCGATGCGCCCGCCGGTAGCCTTGTTCAGCCCGAGCTTTATCAGTAGCCACGATCCCAGGTAGGCGATGTTGACAATCACGCCAACGATGTACATGGGCACAGCAAGAACCAGCCATGCCGAGAGGCCGATGAAGACCCCAAACCAGAGGGAAACATCGCCCTTGAGGAAGGCGATGACGAGAGACAAGGCGGCCAATACCCCCGCGGTAGTGAGGAGGCCTCGCAGGAGTGTCAGCGCGTGCTTTCTGAAGGACCCATGCTCCATCGGATTCGAGCGACCGTGCCGAACAGCGAGTCACTGCTCATCGATGTCGCGGCCGGAGCACAGCTCCGTCGCCGTAGTCGTCGCCGAGGGCAGCGTCAGCTTCAACTCCTTGTTCGGCGGCACCGCCCCCCTCAGCGATCTCCCTTTAGCAGCGTCCAGATCCACCCTCCGAATGTGGCGACAAGTACTGGATAGCCTAAGGAAGGAAGCGGTGCG
>Ga0187893_10001599_pt1 | contig 53782 bp, 38 predicted proteins | sample MA1701074metaG_FD_139574 | JGI IMG/M metagenome (GOLD analysis project Ga0187893, IMG submission 139574) | White microbial mat communities from a basaltic lava cave in the Kipuka Kanohina Cave System on the Island of Hawaii, USA - MA170107-4 metaG ... | reverse complement strand
TGCTCAACGGCGCGACGCTGCTCCCGGACGTCATCGCCGGCGTGAAGTTCGTCAACGGAGAAAAGGCCGAGAGGAACGCCGCCTGATTACGACGCCATCAACGACATTTGGCAATATCTCCTCCAACGCCCCGCCGTTCGCGTTCCTCCACGTCGGCGAGCGCTGGTACGACCCGGCCACGGGGCGCTTCCTCCAGCGCGATCCGATCGGCCTTGGGGCCGGCCTGAATCCCTACGTATACACCGCGAACGAACCATTAACTATTGTCGATCCTGAGGGTCTCCGACTGAAGGCCCACGTCGTCGTACGAAAGGATGTTGTCCTCATCCATTACTACGAAGAACCAACGTTCGGTGAGCGGCTGTGGGGAATAGAGCCTGGTCATAGGAGTACGGACAAGGTCCAGATAAATGGTGGCCCCGGCGCAGGCTGCGTGGGTATGGCCTCCCAGGAGGATGTAGACGCCGCTATCAAGGACCATACTCGGAGGAGCGCTGAGGTTGTCGGTCGCGGACTTTCAGAAATAGATGACGCCGTCAAGACCCGCATAGAGGGTGTCGTCAAAGACGCACTCATAAAAACCCCAATAAAGGAGATCGCAAAGCCGCGATGAAAAAACCGTCCTGTGAGTTCGCGAAACATCGATCAGCAGGAGATGTGCACGATGCCCGTCGAGTCGAAAAAAAGGTCGCCTTTTCAGCTCATCCTTACGGCTGCGTATCTGTGCTCGGCGGGCATATTGGCTTTCGGCTATTACGATGCCGCCTGGATGGTCGAGAACATTGTCAGGGAACCACCTAGCTCCTATGACAGATTGCTCTATGTCTCGCTTTTTATAGCCCGCGATGATATAGATACAGCACTTGCCGGAATTGTGTACCTCGTTTGTGGCATCTCCGTCGCCGCCATATCACCTGTGCGGATAGGTGGATCTAGAAAATACGTAATTATTCTGTTATTATCAATTGCATTACATATAGTCCTAAATCTGGGTAGTTCGATAATCGTTTCATTGCGGTTTTCTGATATTGTCGAATCCGCCGTCCGAGGCAAGGTCCCGGCTTTCGCGCCGCAGACCCTCGAAGTGCCGAAGGGTTCCGGCCCTGGGCTTGGGACCTACGCCTTGACGCATTGCATTCATGTGGCAACCGTGTTCTGGCTCCTGTTCCACACATATGCTTTGCGTAGTCGCGGCGCTCTGCGCGAGCGGAGCACAGTGGCAGGGTGAGTTTGGATTATCTTATCCCTGATATGCTGGGCTGTGGAACCCCCCGCCCGCGCTACGTGTTCCGCAAACGGGCCGTCACATCGCCCTACGCTCCCATCTCGTCGCAGTGGACCGACTACGACGGCGACGGGCCGTGGCTCGACTACACGCTGAGCGGCGCTGCGGCCGGCGCCTCGGCGGCTGTGGCATAGGGGGAACCGTCCGCAGACAACGTTTCACAATAAACCTGCAAAGAGGATCGTTGCACCACCCCGTCGAGTTTCCCCGGCGACGTTACCCCGCCGTCGGCAGCCGCAGGTCAGCGGCCGTCAGGAGCGACTCGAACGCGAACCCCGCCCGAACGATGTTTTCCCGCGCCCCCTCGCCGCGGTCGATGACGGCCACGATCTTCTCGACCGTAGCCCCCGCGTCGCGGAGGACGGCGGCGGCCTCGATGATCTGCCCGCCGGTGGTGGCCACGTCCTCGACGAGCAGCACGACGTCGCCCGGAGCCAGGCGCCCCTCGAACGGCTTCTGCGTTCCGTAGTCCTTTCGCGCGTTGCGAACGATGACGAACGGCAGGCCGCCGGCCAGCGCCGCCGCGGCCGCCAGCGGCACGCCGCCGAGTTCGGCCCCGGCGATGCAGGTGGTGTGCGGCGTGCGCCGTTCGGCGAGGAGGCGGCCGACCTCGGCCAGCACGTCGGGCTGCGTCTCGAACAGGTACTTGTCGAGATAAAAGCGGCTCTTGCGGCCCGAGCGGAGGGTGAAGTCCCCTTCGAGATAAGCGATGGCGCGGATGCGTTCGGCCAGTTCCGTTCGCGTCATCAGGGCACCTCCGATCTCACACGCGGATGGCGGGCTTCAGCCGGCGAACGCGCCGGTACCGGCGGCGCAGCGGCGCGACGACGTGGGCCCAAAAGCGATCCACCTGTCGCGGCGCGAGGCCGACGAAGCGCTTGGGCGTCAGAAGATGGTCGAGCCGAACGCGGCCGAACGCGGGGTCGGCGGCGAGGCGTTCGAGCAGATCGTTGGGTCCGCCGCCGGTCTTGACGCGGCGGGCGGCTGCCAGCGAATGCCGGCGGATCCGTTCGTGAACGGCCTGGCGGTCCGCGCCGCGGGCCACGGCCTCCAGCAGGATTTCCTCGGTGGCCATGAAGGGCAGTTCGGCCGCGAGCCGCGCGGCGATCACCCGCGGATAGACGACCAGCCGGCGGGCGACGTGCAGGACGATCTGGAGCATGCCGTCGACGGCGAGGAAGGCCTCGGGCAGCGCGATTCGGCGGAGCGACGAGTCGTCGAGGGTTCGTTCAAGCCACTGTTCGGCGGCGGTCTGCGAGACCGACGGCGCCAGGGCGAGGACGAAGCGCGCCAGGCCCGTGGCCCGCTCGCACAGGGCGGGATTCCGCTTGTAGGCCATAGCGGAACTGCCGATCTGCCCCGGGGCGAGCGGTTCGTCCATCTCCCGCAGGCCGGCGAGCAGACGGATGTCGTTGTTGAACTTGTGTACGGAGACGGCAACGCCGGCCAGCGCGGCGAGCACCGCCGCGTCGACCTTGCGCGAATACGTCTGGCCGGTGACCGGCTCGCAGCGGTCGAAGTCCAGCCGCCGGGCAACGAGCCGCTCGAGGCGGTCGACGCGGGCCGCGCTGCCGCGACAGAGCCGCAGGAACGCCGCCTGCGTGCCGGTCGCGCCGCGGATGCCGCGGAAGGCGAGGTGGTCGAGCCGGCCCTGCACTTCCTGAAGGTCGCGGACGAAGTCCCAGCACCACAGGGCCGCGCGCTTGCCGACGGTCGTGACCTGTGCGGGCTGGAAGTGGGTGTATCCCAGGCAGGGCCGGTCGCGGTGTCGCCGGGCGAGGTCGGCCAGCGCGAAGACGACGTTGACCAGCCAGTCGCGGACGAGGCCGAGGGCATCGCGGAGGATGAGCAGGTCGGCGTTGTCCACGACGTCCATGCTGGTTGCGCCGAGGTGGAGCACGGCCCGCGCGGCCGGGGCCGCGTCGGCGTAGGCGAGCAGGTGGGCCACCAGGTCATGCCGGACGCGGTGTTCGTGTCGGGCGGCGGCGGCGAGGTCGACGCGGTTCAGGGCAGCGCGCAAGGCGGAGACCGCGCGTGTCGGGACGCCCAGGTTCAGGCGGCATTGCGCCTCGGCCAGCGCAAGCCAGACGCGCCGCCACTGAAGCACCCGGTGGCGCGGCGAAAACAGGGCCGACATGGCCGTGGAGGCATTGCGCGCGACAAGGGGGCTCGCATATCGCTCGGCGGACGCCCCCCCACCGGAACGAACCGGGGGTTTTTTCCCGGCGCGAGAGTTCCTGCGCCTCTTGCGGTGCGTGCTCACAGGCGCAGCAACTCCGCGACGAACGCTTCGTAGCGCGACTGGAAGTGCTTGAGATCGTCGGAGACATAGGCGCGGAAGACCGCCTCGCCGAGTTCCATGTCCGGCGCGCCTAGACGCGTGGCGGCCAGCCGGGCCTCGCGGACCATGTGCTCGCTTCCGAGATCATCCAGCAATCGACGAAAGCCGGCCGCGCCGGGGTCTGTCTGCGGATCGCGTTCGAGCAGGAAGAGAACGACCGACCAGGCCTGGGCGTAGTACGTTCGAACGCGAGCGGAGGGCAGGGCCACGACGCGCCCCGCGTCGGTCGAGAGCAGTTCCTTCAGTTCGAAGAACTGCCGGTTGTACGACGCCTCGCGGAGATTGTTGCGGCGGATGAGATTGTCGCGCGGACGGAACGTCGCGCGGCCGCTGCGCGCGAGGTCATAGGCCTCGAAGTAACAGGCCAGACCCTCGTTGACCCAGGCGGGAAGCCGCCCGCCGCGCGTCACCGAAAGATACTGATGCAGGCCCTCGTGAGCGAGCACCGCGAAGGTGGTGACCATCCGGTCGTAATGCGAGACGGTGACGCCGCGCTCCTCGTAGCCGCCGGAGCGGATCAGCAGGTAGGTCCGGGCCCGGGCGGGCGAAAACGTCCGCGTGAATTGCTCCCACTGGGCTCGCGTCTGGAAGAGGTAGCACAGGGCCGGGTCGCCCGACGGGCGCGCGGCCGGGACGATGGATTCATAGCCGGACCAGCAGGATTCGAGGAATTCGGGCAGGGCGGCCAGAAGCCGGTCGTCGAGGCAGGTGGTACGGACCTTGTAATGGGGGGTGACGATCTCCGCGCCGCGCGCGCCGGCGAAGGTCCAGTCCGCGCGCGTGAATTCGACCGGCGGCGGGGCCGGTTGCACGGGCTGCGCGCAGCCCATCCCGACGGCGCCGCACCCGAGCAGCGCCGCGGAACCTAACCCCAAGAAACGTACGGCGGACCGTCGGCCGACCGGCGCCTTCATGGCCCCATGCTAGGCGGAGGATGCAGGCGCAGCAATCCGGTTTACCGCTGCCGGTCCGGGACGTTCTTGAACCTACGCCGCGCGGGTATGATGCAGCCGGACGGTTCAGCCGATGGAAACGCCGCTGGTCGCGATCATCATGGGCAGCGAGTCGGACCGCGCGACGATGCAGCACGCGGCCGACCAGTTGAGCGCGTTGGGGATCGCGCATGAGATGCGGATCGTGTCGGCGCATCGGACGCCGGACGCGATGTTCGAGTTCGCGGCCGCGGCCGAGGGGCGCGGAATCGACGTCATCATCGCCGGGGCGGGCGGGGCGGCGCACCTGCCGGGCATGACGGCGTCGAAGACGCTGCTCCCGGTGATCGGCGTCCCGGTCGAGAGCGCGGCGCTGCACGGGCTGGATTCGCTGTTGTCGATCGTGCAGATGCCGGGCGGTGTGCCCGTCGCGACGATGGCAATCGGCCGGGCCGGGGCGGTGAACGCGGCGCTGCTGGCGGTGGCCATCCTGGCGAGGAAGCATCCGGCGATTCGACAGCGGCTCGGGGCGTTCCGGGAAGAGCAGCGGGGCGCGGCGGGCGCGGGGTCTGAGATTTCAAATCCCCCCTCGTCGCCGGGCGGGGCATCCGAGGTTGCGGATTCGGGGAGCGCGGGCCGACGGGGGGCGTCGCCGTGAGGCCGATCCTGCCGGGGGCGACGATCGGCATCCTCGGCGGAGGTCAACTGGGGCGGATGTTTGCCATCGCGGCGCGACGGATGGGCTACCGGGTCCACGCGCTCGACCCGACGCCCGACAGTCCGACCGGACAGGTGGCGGACGTCGAAATCCGCGCGGCCTACGACGACATCGAGGCGGCGCGCTACTTCGCCAGCCGGTGCGACGTCGTCACGATGGAGTTCGAGAACATCCCGAGCAGCACGGTGGAGGCCATCGCCGACCTGCGGCCGGTGCGGCCGTCCGCACGGGTAATGCATATCTGTCAGCATCGTCTGCGCGAAAAGGAGTTTCTTCGCACGGGAGGGTTCGCCGTGACGCCCTTCGCCGCGGTGAAAAGCGCGGCCGATTTGAATGCGGCGCTGCGGGAGATCGGGACGCCGGCGGTGTTGAAAACGGCCGGCTACGGCTACGACGGGAAGGGACAGGTGCGGATCGACCGCCAAGAGGAGGCGGCGGAGGTCTGGGCCCGGGGCGACGGCGGCGCCCGCGTGGTCGAAAAACTGGTCCGCTTCGACCGCGAATTGTCGGTGATCGTGGCGCGAGGCGTGGACGGCCGAACGCGATGCTTCGACGTGGCGGAGAACACGCATGCGCGGCACATCCTCGATACGTCCGCCGCGCCCGCCCGCGTTCGGGCGGACACCGCGCAGCAGGCGCAGCGGCTCGCGACGGAGATCGCCGAGACCCTGGACGTCGTGGGGCTGCTGGCCGTCGAGTTGTTCGAACAGCCGGGCGGCGACCTGCTGGTGAATGAACTCGCGCCGCGGCCGCACAACTCCGGCCACTGGTCGTTCGATGCGGCGGTGACGAGCCAGTTCGAGCAGCAATTGAGGGCCGTGTGCGGTTTGCCGCTGGGCGATCCGTCGCTGGTGCGGCCGGCGGCGATTGCGAACCTGCTGGGTGACCTGTGGACGGCCGGTGAGCCGCGGTGGGACCTGGCGCTGGGCGTGCCGGACGTGAAACTGCATCTCTACGGCAAGATCGAGCCCCGCGCGGGCCGCAAGATGGGCCACCTGTGCGCGACGGCGGAGTCGGCCGGGGACGCCCTGCGCACCGTACTGAACGCCCGGCAGGCGCTGGAGCAAATCGCCTAACTCCGAGGATCGGTCAGGGACCGGAAAGGAGTCGGTTCCACAGACGGAAGGTCTGCAACTCGTCGATCTGCGGACGCGGGTCCGTCGTGCTGATGTACCACGCCGGCAGGCGGCGGCCGTCGAGGAACATCACGCCGGAGCCCTCCACGTCGAGCCGGCGGGCGAGCGCGACATCCTCGGCGATGCGGGAACGGGCGGCGGGGTCGGCCAGCCCCGCGGCAAACCGGGCGGGATCGAGTCCGAGCCGGCCGGCGAACGCCTGAAGGTTCGGCGCGGAAGCAAGCACGGCCGGGTCGAACAGGGCGCGGCGGAAGGCGAAGAGGCGTTCGGTCGAATCGGCGGCCATCCGGGCGGCCTCGAAGGCCAGCGCCGCATCGCACGCGCGGGGGTGGGTGTCGTGCGTGGGCGGCAGGTCCGGCGCACAGGCGCGCCACATGGGGTAATGCTTGAAGACGATCCGCAGCCGGCCGGCGGCGCGATCGAGCAGGTGCGGCGCGTAGGATTCGAAGTCGCGGCAGTGCGGACACTGGAAGTCCATGAACACGACCAGCACGTGCGGGGCATCGGGCGGCCCCAGCGCGGGGTCGTCGGGCCGAATGGGAATGTCGCCGGGGGCGCTGCTTGCGGTGCGCCACAGGACGTAATCGATGTTGTTGGCGGCCTCGAGGTAGGCGCCCCGCACCAGGCCGAGAGAAATGTAGTAATAGCGGGCCGCCATCGCCGCGCCGGCGGCCATCGTCCAGGCGGCGGAGATGGCGAGGACGGCGGCGACCGCGCCGCGGGCGGGCCGTGGCGCGCGGTCGACCGGGGGTTCTCCGACGGTTCGGGCGGTCGGGCGGCGGGGCCAGGCGGCGACGGTGCCCAGCACGAGCAGGAGGTTTGCCGCGTGCGCCAGCGTGCAAAGATGGCACCGTGCGGGCAGGCGGACGTAGAGAACGAACAACAGGAACAGGGAAACGGCCGCGCCGACGAGCGCCGCAAGGACGGGGATCAGGTGGCGAAACCGGCCGGCGTAGTTCGGAAGCCCGGCCGCGGCGTACCAGAACGCGAAGAACGAAAAATAACTGAAACCCCAGACGGCGGTGGGAAGCGGGCCGATCTGCGCCCAGCGGCTGGAAAGGGCGGCGGCGCAATCCGCACCCGGGCCGGGGGCGCAGACTTTCTGAAGCAGCGCAGCCGCCGCGCCGCCGAGGCCGGGGCTGGCCGCGGCGAGCAGGAGCGACACCGTCGCGCCGGCGACGGCGACCAGGACGAGCGCGGGCCTGACGACGCGGGCGGGTGGAAACATCGCGCGGAAGCGTAGCGGGGACGGGCGGTTTTTCGTAGCGGGCGCGATCAGACGACGCGCATGGGGATGCTGGCCGACGCGCGAGTCTCCAGTTCGCGGAAGGAGCGGCGGAAGCAACTGTTGGCCAGCAGCAGGATGCACGCGGCGAGCACCGGGTAGGCGACGAAGCGGGCGATGGGCAGCACCGGACCGAGGGCGGGAGCCGCCGAAGAATCCATCGTCGTCAGCAGCGCGGCGGGATCGACGAAGACGCCGGGCACGCGGGCGCCCTGCGGCGTCAGGCGGTCCCACGGAAGCAGCAGCGCCAGGGCCGCCAGCCCGCGGAAGAACGCCCCGACGAAGCCGGAAGCAGGCAGGTGTCCGACCAGGGCGACGAGGGTGGCAAAGACAAACGTCAGGCACAACAGCAGCGCGCCGGCACGCCCGAGGAACTCGGTCAGCGGCAGGGCGGCCTGAATGGCGGCGTAGGCCCGATCGGCCCGGCCTCGGACTTCGGCGGTGGCGGCGGGTTGTATCGCGCCGGTGCGGGAGTCCATGCCCGTCCCCCCTTGTAACCGCGCGAGGGGAGAATCGCGTCCGATCGATACCTCGTCCACGGCGGCCGCGCGCTTCGCGTCGAGAAGATCGGTACGGGTTGCGACGACCCACGCCCCGACATGTACCGCAAGACACAGCAGCACCACGGCGAGGAAGAAGGTCTTCCAGGTCCGGATGGAGGTCAGGGCAACACGTGAGTCACGGGGCAGATCGCTGGTCTGCGGCGCGTCCATCATTCGGTGCTCCTGTTGATGTGCCGGCCGCGGCGGACGGCGCGGGGGATCCGACATCGTCGTATTGCCGCCGCGGCAAAGAATATTCCCGCGTCCCGGACGGCGGGCGTGAAACCTGGTTTTCGACCGTTTCGGCCGGCAGGCGGTTCCCGAAGCCCGGAGGGGCCGCGGGACCGAAAGGCGGGTTGCTAACGACGCGCGTCGTCCGCTGGGGCACTCGGAGCCGCACCGGTTCGCTGACCACGGCCTGGCCGTCGCGGCGGACGAATTCAAAGACGAGTTGAATCTCACGGCCGCAGGGATCGATGCCGGTCCAGGGCAGCCGCAGCCCGTAGCCCCAGCCGAGCCAGGTTCGTTTCGCCGCCCGCCACGGAAACGACTGCTCGGGCGTGAACTGCCATTGTTTCATCGGGGTGAGGCGCTCGGTTCCGTCCGCCGCGCGGTCGACGATGAAGAGTACGACGCGAAGCAGGCCGTCGCCAAAAACGCCGCGGCCGGTGGAGCCGGACTCGAGGTAGACCGTGGCCTTGAAGCCCTCGGGGTCGCGCGAGCCGTCGCGGCTGAACGTCAGCCACGGTTCCTGCGAGATGAACTTGCGGACGGCGATGACATTGGGGTCGTCGGGCGGGGGACGATCGACCTCGTCGATCCTGCGGGAATCGGCGCCGCGGTCCTGGGTCTGACGGCCGTCGGGATGCAGTGCGCACGCCCCGCAGGCGTAAAGAAAGACCGCGCTGGCCCGCACCACCGCGGCCCGACGCCGGTGCGGAGCGTCCCGTCTGGCCCGAAGGCGGGTGTTCATTGCGAGTCTCCTGCGGGACCGTAGATCAGCGAGGGAGTGCGCGGCGCGGCGGCGGCATCGCTGACCGGCGCCAACGGCCCGTAGACCGGTGCGGCCGGACCGTAGGCGGGCCCCGCCGGCTCGACCGGTTCGGTCTCGAGTTCTTCGAGCGGAGCAGGCCGCGGCACCGACAGGTCCTGCGGCTCCAGGACCTCGGACTCCGATTCCGGGGTGACCCGCAGGCCGGCCATGAGCGGACTCTGTTTCTGGTCCGGCGTCAGGACGCTGGTGACGTCGCGGGCCTCGATGCTGAGGCGGCGTGCGTCCTCGACGGTGCGGACGACGCGTGGCGTCAGGACGATGAGCAGTTCGGTCTTGGTCTTGCTGCGTTGCGTGGTGCGGAACAGGACGCCGAGGCCGGGGATGTCCCCGAGGATGGGGACCTTGCTCTCGGTCTCCTGATCGCTGGTGGTGATGAGGCCGCCGATCACGACCGTCTCGCCGTCCTTGACGACGACGGTGGTGGAGGCGTCGCGCTTGGTGAAGATGGGGGCGCGGATGCCGTTTCCGACGTCGATGGTGGAAGGGGTGATGGCGGAGATTTCGGGCATGACCTCGAGGTAAACGAACCCGTCCGGATTGATGTGGGGTTTGACCTCGAGTTTGATCCCGATGTCGTCGTACTCGATCTGGCTGGTGACCTGGCCGTTGTCCGTGACCTGCGTGCCGCGGACGAACGGCACCGACTGGCCGACGTTGATGGAGGCCTCCTGGTTGTCCTGGCACATGATCATGGGCCGCTGGAGGACTTCGAGTTTGGAGTCGGCCTGGAGGGAGCGGACCAGGAAGTTGAAGTCCTCGCCCGTGACGGTGAAAGAGAACCCGCCGAGTCCGCCGCTGGAGGCCGCCGCGCCCAGATCGGTCCCGCCGACCACGTCGAAATGGTTGCTGGAGAGGGTGCCGTTCGGCCCCGTCACGGCGGTTTCACTGAAGCGGAGTTGTTGCAGGGCGAATTCGAGTCCCATCTCGAAACGGTCGTCGAGCGTGACCTCGGCCAGCAGGACCTGGATCATGACCTGCGGCGGCGGCGTGTCGAGTTGGCGCACGATGTTCATGACCGACGACTGGTATCTGGGGCTGAAACTGAGGATCACCTGGTTGCTTTCCTTGTGGGAGACGGCAGACACCTCCTGCTCGGCCTTGCGGGCCTCGGACAGGCCCTGGCCCTGGCGGCCGAGGCGCTCGGTCTCCTTCTGGAAGTAACTGTCGAGCGCGGTCACCACGTCCTCGGCCTTGGCGTTCTGGAGCGGATAGACGAAGTTCACGCGGTCCTGGATGTCCTGGCTGTCCAGTTGGTCGATGATGTCGCCGGCGACATCGATGTCTTCCTGCCAGCCGGCGACGATGACGCTGTTGGTTCGGCTGTCGCTGGTGAAGGTGGTCTTGGGCTTGCCGAAGGTGCCCTTGGAGCCGGCGACGCCGCCCTGGCTGACGGCGGAGGGACCTCCCTCGCCGCTGGTCGCGCCGCCGGCGACGCGGATTTCGCGGCCCTGCTGGAACTCGCGCTGCTGTTCGGACTGAGCGTCCTGGGCGAAGATTTTTTCGAGGAGTTCGACGGTTTTGGCGGCGTCGGCGTTCCGGAGCATGAAGACCCGGACGTAGACGTCGCGCTTCTTGTAACTGTCGAGGGTCTTGACGAGGTTCCCGACGAGGACGACGGTCGGCGGCGGCGCGACGACGATGACGGAGTTGGTGCGGTCGTCGTAAGAGACCTGCACGTTCTCGCGGATGGTCTTGAAGAACATCTCCTGCCCGCGCGGGTCCTGCGCGGCGAATGAAATCAGCATGGAGCCCATCTCGGCGGCGTCCGACGCGGACGCGCCGCCGCCCGCGCCGCCGGGACGCAGATTGCCCTTGAGCAGTTCGTTGAGCAGATCGGAGGTCTTCTTGGCGTCGGCATTCTCGAGGGGAAAGATCGAAATCTGCGCCTCATCGATGGGCATGGCGGAGTCGATCCGCTCGACGAGCCGGGCGATGTTCTCCAGTTCGCCCGGCGGTCCCGCAACGACGACCGAGTTGGTACGCGGGTCGGTGGTGACGGCGACGGCCATGGCGGGTCCGGTCCCAGTTCCGCCCGTGGTGCCGGTGCTGCCCTTGTAGAGTTCTTCGAGGATTTTTTTGATGGACTCGGCGCGGGCCTTCTGAAGCGCGAACAAGCGAACCTGGTCGAGGATGTTGGAGCGGCGATCGAGCATCTCGACCAGGGCGCGCATGAGGGTGTGGTCCTCGCGCGACGCGCTGATGACCAGCGCGTTGCTGGTCTCGTCGACCTTGACGGTGACGGCGACGCTGGGGACCGAGGCCCCGGCGGCCGCGCCGCCGCGCGGCTGATTGCGGTCCTTGAAGAGCGTCTCGAGCATGGGGCCGATCTTGGCCGCCGATCCGTCGCGCAGCCGGTAGATCTCGATGCTCGAGGTCGGGTCGCCCGGCACGTCGAGTTCCTTGATCAATATCTCGGCGCGCGCCAGGCCGTCGGGCGACGCCCCGACGAGGACGCGGTTGGTGCGTTCGTCGGCGATGATGGTGATGGGGACGTCGGTCCGCTTGCGCTCGCCGGCGACGGCGGCGTCGTCGAGTTTCTTGAAGTAGTCCTGAACCTGGGCGGCGAGTTTGACGGCGTCGGCGTACTGGAGGCCGAAGATGCGGGTGTTCGAAAGGTTCCAGGGCGTCTGTACGTCCTCCATGCGCTGGACCAGTTGCCGGATGATCCCGATGTTCTCGGGGCTGGCCGAGACGATGAGGGTGTTGGAGCGGTCGTCGGTGGCGACGGTGACCTTCTCGCGGGCCTTGGCGACGGCGGATTCGGCCGCCCCCCCGCCGGGCTTGAACACGCCCTTTTCGAAGATTTCGTCGATGGTCTTCTTCACGCGCGCGGCCTCGACGTTCTTGAGAAGGAAGAGTTCGACGATGCCGGGCGCGCCCATTTCGACGTCGAGTTCATTGACCTTCTGTCGGAGCAGTTCGAAGTTCTCCGGCGAACAGGCGACCAGCAGCGTGTTGGTGACCGGGTCGGCGTCGATCGAAACCATGTCGGTCGGCCGCGTCTTGCCGTCGGCCCCTTCGCGCTGCTTGGCCCGTTCGTCGAACAGTTTCTTGAACAGCGGCGCGAGGTCCTTCGCGGAGTTCCATTTGAGTTGAATCAGGCGGATGTCGGCGACGGGGCCGAACGGCAGCGCCTCCAGTTTGTCGACCAGCGCCTTGATGGCGTCGTAGTCGCCCTTGGCGGCGACGACCACGAGCGAGTTGCTCCGCTCGTCGGCCACGATGGCGGGTTTCTCCAGTTTCAGATCCGCCCCCTGCCGCTGCTCGGAACGCTTGGTCCACAACTCGTCGATCTTCTTCGACAGGTCCGCCGCGTTCCCGTTCTTCAGCGTGATGGTGCGGATGTTGTCGATCAGCGCCGTGGCCGGGATGTCGAGTTTGGCCACCAGGTCGCGTAGTTCGAGCATCCGGTCGGGCCGCGCGGCGACGATCAGCGACTCGGCCCGCGGGTCGGCCTTGATGATGACCGTCTCGCTCTTGCCGGCATTGGGACCGGTGCCCTTGGGCAGCGCGTCCGTGCGCTTTTTCATCAGGTCGTCGAGGACCGTCTCGAGGTTGGCGGCGCTGCCGTACTGGAGTTTGATGATCTCGATCGGCATGACCGACTGGCCCGGCACGTCGAGTTTGTCGAGGATGCCCTCGAACAGCGTGATCGCCTCGGGTTTGCCCGCGAGGATCACCGTGTTCGTCCGCGCGTCGGGCGTCACGACGCCTTCATAGACCAGCGAGCCCGCGGCGCTTTCCGGCACACCGCCGACCGTCTCGCCCTTGCCCGGCCGCTTCGTCAGGTTCTTCGCCTCCCGCAGCAGCCCGTTGAAGCGTTCGGCCACCTCCGTGGCGTCGGCGTACTTCAGCACGCGGACCTTCAGATCGATTGCGTCGCGGAGCGGCTCCACATCGAAGCGCTTGATGATCTCGCGGAGGATCAGCAGGTTTTTCCGCGTGCTGGCGCAGACCAGCGAGTTGCTCTCCGGGTCGCCCACCACGAAGGTCGGACCGTCCATGTTCAGTTCGGCGATCGGCTCGCCGTCCTCGTCAAGGACCCGCAGGCGGCGGATGAAGTCGTTGGTGGGCGTCTTCCCGGTGGACGCGTCCTGAATGAGTTTCGTGAGGGCCTGGGCGAGTTTGTCGGCCGTGGCGACGCGCAGGGGGACGATCATGATGTCGGCCCGGCCGAAGGAGACCGTGGTGGCCTCGTCGTCTGAGGGCGGCGGCGAATCGAGTTGGTCGATGACCTTGCCGATTTCCTCGAGGTCCTTTTCGCCGCCGGTGACGAAGAGCGTGTTGGTCTGCTCGTCGGTGCTGATGGCGATCTGGTTGGTGTCGGTGATGCCGCGCTGGCGGAGCCACATCTGGATCACGTTCTTGAGGTTCGGCTCGACGTCGCGGACGCGGCGGTTTTTCAGGACGAACGTCCGCAGCGCGTTGGCGGCGATGGCGGGCGTCAGGTCGCTCTTCCGGACCAGTTCAAGGACTTCGGGCATCTTCACCTCGGTGGCGGCGACAAAGATGCCGTTCGTTCGCGGCTCGGCGATGAAGGCGACCTTGTCCTCGGGCCGCGGCTGAACGCCTTGCGGGCGCTGTTGTTCCAGTTTGGTGTAGACGTCCTGCATCGACCGGGCAAGGTCGACCGCCTTGGCGTTCTTCAGTTCCACGTACTCGATCAGGGCCTGCGGGATTTCCTGGTCGAGCAGCGTGACGAGCGATTCGATGATTCGCCGGTCCTCCTCCGTGCCGATCACGATCAGTCCGCTCGGACCGGACTGAATCGTGAGCGGTGCGCCCGAAAGTTGAGCCGTCACGACATCGGGGCCGCCGGTCGGCCGCGGCTGCGTCGTCGCGGCCGGCGCCGGGACAGGCGGCGTGACGAGCGGACGGACGCGCTGGACGACCGGGCCGTCCGACGCCTCCTGCGTCGCCGGCGGCGCGGCCTGGGCAAAGGCGGCGCTCAACATCAGCGCCGCGGCGATCGCGGGCGCGGACCGGGCGCGCGGCCGGCCGCCGTCGCTGCGCGCGCCGCCGGCGCCGCCGCCGCGCTGTTTCTGCTGCATGTCGTCGATGAGTTTTTTGATGTCCTCGGGGCGCGCGTTTTTCGTGCGGATAAACGTGACGCCGGGCTTGGACCCCGGCTGCAACTGGGTCAGTTGCTCAACCAATTGCGAGACCATCTCGTACTTGGCCTTGGAGCCGGCGACGAGCAGCGCGCCGGACCGCACGTCGCCCTGGATGCTGACGCGGTCGGGCTTGTAGTCGGAGATCATGCGGCCGCGGTTGTCCTCCGATGAATTGAGCGTGGTCTCGATGGTCCGCGCCAGGTGCACGACGTCATATCCGCCGGGCACGAGGACGAGCCGGACGTCGGCCGCGTCGGCCTGCATCCCCTGGTCGAGGTCGGAGACCATCTTCTCGATCAGCGCGAAGTCGGGAGCGGACGCGCGGATGATGAGACTGTTGGTCGCGCTCTCGGCGACGATGACGGGTTTGATCGGGCGCGCGGAAGACCGGCCGGTGGGCGCCGCGGTCGTCGATTCGGCGAAGGCCCGCGAGAGCGTGGAGGCGAGTTGCGAGGCGTTGGCGTGCCGCAGGGCGATCAGCCGCGGCGCGGTGGCCGAGTTTTCGATCGGGACGTCGAGTTTCGCGATCAGGTCGCGCACGGTCGGCATGGAATCGGACTTGCCGACGACGATGATGGCGTTCTGCGAATCGACCGCCTTGAGCCGCATGTCGCCGGCGAGGACGACCTTTTCGTCCTGCTTCTGGGCCGGGCCGCGGGCCCACCAGGGGATGCTGGCCTGCGGGTCCTCGGTCGGCGTGCGGCGGGCGAGGCGCAGATATTCCTCGAGGATGGCGATCATCTCGTTGCAGTCGATGTGCCGCAGGGCGAACATCTCGAGCACGTTGTTGCCGCCGGGCAGCGTGTCGGTGTCGATGTCCTTGAGGATTTCGTCGATCTTCTTCTTCGTCGATTCCGTGCAGGCGATGATGAGGGTGTTGCTGCCGGCCTCGGCCGTGATGGTCACGCGGTCTTCCAGCGCCTTCTCCCCGCCGCCGCCGCGGCCGCCCTCGAACCACCAGGGGGCGGCCTGCTGCTGGAGGCCCTGCATTTCGCGGAAGAATTGCGAAAGGGTCCGGGCGACCTCGTCGGCGCTGGCGTAGGTGAGCGGCACGCGATAGATGTTGAGCACGCCGACCGGCGGGACGGCCTTGAGTTTGTCGATCACCTCGGCGTGGATTTTCTCGAACTCGCGCTCCGTGGCGAAGACGATCAGCGTGTTGGTCGGGTCGTTGGAGACGGCCTTGAGGCCCTGCCCCGGTCCGCCGTAGGCCTGCCCGCCGTACAGGTTGTTGATGCTCTCGGCGACGGTGCGGGCGCGAATCTGGTCGGGCATGGTGACGGTATGCGCGGTGCGGCCGCCGTAGCGGTCGCCGCCCTGGTCGATCTGTTCGACGAGTTGCTTGATCTCGGCAAATTCGTCGTCGTTGCAGTTGACGACGATCTTGGTCGAGCCCTGCAGGGCGCTGATCGTGACCGGGGGAATGCCGGTCCGGGTCCGCTGTTTCTGGTTGTAGATATTCTGGAGGGCCGTGGCCACGTCGCGCGGGTCGCTGTTGACGACCTCGAGGATGCGGCTCGAGCGGGCCGTCTCCGTCTCCCGGTCCATCGCCTCGATCAGTTTGTCGATCTCCGCGTGTTTTTCGGCGGACGCGCGGATGACGATGCTGCCGGTGGCCCAGTCGGCGGCGGCCCGGACGATGTCCGACGGCCGCGGCTGCCGGCCGGGCGCGGGCTGAAAGGCATTGTTGACCGCGCCGACGACCGCGTTGGGGTCCGCGTATTTCACCTGGTAGGTCTTCGTGACCTGCTGGCTCTCGCCCGACGGCTCGACGTCGACCGTTTTGAGCATCTCGTCGAACAGCGCCTTCATCGACTCGTTGGCGGTCACCAGGAGCGTGTTGGCGTTCAGGTCGGGCACGATGCTGATCGCGTCCTGCGGCTTGTTGCCGCGGTTGGCCCGCCACTGATTGAAGTGATTATTCAGGACCGTCGCGGCCTCGTCGGCCCGCGCGTGCTCGAGTTTCACCCGGTGCTGTTTCGGCTCCTGGGCGACCTGCTGGAGCACCGGGTCGATGATCTTCTCCTTGATCTCCTTGTGCTGCGGCTCGGTGGCGGTGACGAGCACGATGTTGCTGTTCGGCTCGGCGGTGACGCTGGGCTGGGGGATGCCGTCCTTGCCCGTCGAAAGGCCGGCGAACAACTGGGCGATGTTGGCGGCGATTTGGACGGCGTTGACGTTGGGGTTGAGGACGTAACTGCGGACCTCGCGGCGGGTCAGCGTGCTCGGCTCGACGTCGACCGCATCGAGGACCTTCTGCATGACGACGAAGGTGATGGGGTTGCCGGTGACGACGATGGAGTTCGTGAGCGGGTCGGCCGTGTAAGCGAACATCCCGAGATTGATGTCCGACCCCGCCCCCCCGCTGCGGGACATGCTCGCGGCGATCTGCGTGACGAGGTCCCGGATCTTGTCGACCACCTCGGCGGCCTTGGCGTGCTTGAGTTTGAACGAGCGGATGTCGAGTTCGACCGGCTGGGCGTCCATCGCCCGCGCGTGCTTCTCGATCTCGGGGTACAGGTCGTCCGGGGCCTGAACGACGAGCGACTTGATGGAAGACACGCCCGTGATCTTGACCTGCTGTTTTCCGGCGCGGACCCCGCGCTCGGAGAAGATGTCCATCAGTTTGCGCGCGACCGCGTCGGCATCCGCCAGCGCGAGTTTGATCGTCCGCGGCGTGCTCGCCGCGACGGTCGTCTGCTCCATCTCGCGGGCCTTGGCGATGATCTCGGCCCGCGTCGTCGACGGGGCCCGAATCAGCAGCGTCCCGGTCGCCACGTCGGCGGTGATGGCGATGTCGGCGCCCGCCCCGGCCGGCCCGCCGCGGGCGTACATCTCGCGCAGCGCGGCGGACATGGTCTGCACATCGCCCTTGACCGTCACGATCTCGACCTGCCCGGAGTCGCCGGTGTCGATGTCGAGGTCGGCGATGATCTTTTCGGCCCGCGTCACGTCATCGCTCGCCCCGGCCAGGACGACGCTGTTGGTTCGGGTGTCGGCGTTGATGGAGACCTGTGATCCGGCCCGCACGGAGCGCCGTCCGCCGCCGAAGGGCTGACCGCCCGCCGCCGCGCCCCCCGCCCGCTGAACGATGTCGCGGACGACGGTGACGATCTCCGTCGCGCGGGCGAACTGGAGCGGGACGCGCTTCATCGTCGGCTGCGCCGTATTGGGCATCGATTCCATTTCGTTGATCAGCCGTTCGATTAACTTCAATGTGTCCGGTGACCCCGAGGCGATGATGGTGTTGGTCTGTTCCTCGGCCGTGATCGTGGTCTGGTCGGCCGTCGCCACCACGCCGCCCGGCTGGCCGGGCTGTTGTCCGGGCTGACCGGGCTGGCCCGGCGGCTGGCCCGGCTGTCCCTGCGGCGGCTGGCCTTCCTGGCCGGGCTGACCCGGCTGTCCGGGCATCTGAAAGCGGCGCCCGCCCTGCTGCATGGCAGCCATCGGTCCGACCAGGCGCTGTTCGAGTCCCAGCACGTCCCGCAGCGCCTGGGCGGTGGCGACCGCCTCGAGGTTTTTGAGCGGGAACATCCGAACATTGCGGGCCGTGGTCGTCTCCACGTCGAGCGTCTTGAGCACGGCGATGACGAGGGGGAAGTCGGTCGGAACGGCGCGGACGAACAACTGCCGCGTGCGCGGCTCGGCCACGACGCGGATCCGCCCCGCCCCCGCGGCGGCGGCGGCGCGGGATGGACCGCGGCGGTCCCGGCCGGTGATGAGCGGGCTCGTCGGTCCGACCGGCGCGCCCTTGGCGGGCTGACCCGGCTGGCCGGGCGCCGCGCCGGGCTGACCGGCCTGCTGCGGCTGCTGGGGTTGCTGCGGCTGGCCGGGCTGCGGAACGGCCCGCTCGTTGAAGATCGCCTCGAGGGTCAGGGCCAGTTGCGTCACATCGGCGAACTTGATGGGGAAGATCTTCAATTCCATGTTCACCGGCTGGTCGCGGACGTTGTCCTCGAACAGTTGCTTGGCCAGCGCCACGTCTTCCGGCTCGCCGGTGATCATCAGGCGGCCGTCCGGAAGGACCGACACGCGCAGCGACTTTCGGGGCGCGGGCGGGCGGCCCTCTGCCGAATCGGGTGCGGGTTCCTCCCGTCCCGCGCCGGTCGTGGGCGGATCCACCATTCCAAAGGCGGCCGCAACGACAAACGCCGCGGCCGGCGGAGCGGAGAACAACGGCCTGCGGGAAGGCCACGCGGCTCCCTGCGGCCCGGCCGGGGGGAGGCGGCGCTCCGCGGGCTGCGTTGCGGGTGGCGCATCGTCCGCGTGGATGTCGATGACCTCGATCTCCGCTCCGGCCGCTGACGTATCAACAAACGCGGACCGGCCGGTCTCGCTGCGGAACTGGGCGGCAATGAGTTGAGCGGCGTGCGTGGCGGAAATCGACTCGTCGAGCGTGACGAGTTGCATCGGCTTGCCGTAATCCTTGCTGTCGGGCACGTCGAACATCTTGACCATGTGCTCGACGTCGGGCAGTTGTCGCGGCTTGCATCGGACGAGCAGCATCATCTCGTCCGGCCCGACGCGGAACTCGGGCGGATTCTTGGTGCCGCGCGGCGCGAGGATGTCCTCGAGGTCGTAGGTGAGGTCGTCCGCCTTGCGGTGCTTGAGCATGAAGGAGTGCCAGTCGCCCATCGCGGTCCGCTCCTCGCCGGGCGGCGGCTCGATGTCCTTCTCGAGGGCGTCGACGAGGGCGTCGACGTGCGGCAGGTCGAGCGGGTCGGCATGAACGATGAGGACGTTGCGGTACGTGTCGGGGTAAATCTGGATCGAGGTCGCCGGCGCGGCCGACGGTCGGGCCGCGGCCTGCGCGCCGGGACCGCCGCCGGTGACGGGCCGGCCGGCGCTCGGCAGCCCGAACAGCAGCGCCTGGAGCGCCTTGGCGGCCTCCTCCGCGTCGGTGACGGGGTATATCTTGACCTTCCGCCCGGCGCCGGGGACGTCGATCCGCGGGATGAGAGCGAAGACCTCCATGACCTTGTCGCGCGGTCCGTCGAGGACGATCTGGTCTCCGCTCTGGACGATCTTCAGCCCGGAGTCGAGCGACGGCTGGCCGGGCTTGGCGGGAGCGGCGCGGGGCGTCAGGGCGCGGAGCGTTTCGGCGACCTCGGCGACCGGGCGATGATGGACCTCGACGGTGAGCCGCAGCGGCTGTCGCTGCTCGGCGTTGGCGTCCATTTCGGCCGCCAGCGTACGGATTTGTTCGAGAACCACCCGGTTGGCGACGACGAGGAGCGAGTTGGTGAGCGGCTCCGCGGTGATGCGGATCGCGGCGGACGGCGCGCCGCCCGCGGGCCCGGGGCGCGGCGGGGCGCCGAAGGTCTGCGTGAGTACGGCGGCGACCTCGTTCGCGTCGGCGTGTGCGAGTTTGATGGTCTGCACGCGGCCGATGTCCGACGCGATGTCGAGTTCGGCGATCATCGGCCCGAGCCGCTCGTGCATTTCGGGACTGGCCCAGGCGCGGATCGTATTGTCGCGGGCGTCCGGGGTGAGTTTGACGTTGACCGGGGGCTGGTTGCGCCGCAATACCTGCCCGGTGAACAGCGGGGTGAGAATGGCGGCGACCTCGTCCGCGTCGGCGTGTTTCAACGCATACGTGCGCAGGACCGGCGCGGCGTCGGAGGCCTGTCCGTCGAGTTCGCGGATCAGCGCCTCGAAACGCGGCCAGTCCTCGTCCTCGCAGCGCACGAGCAACATGCCGCTCATGTCGTTGCCGATGAACCGCGGCTGACCCGTGCCCGGCAGACCGCGCTTCCCCGGCGTCGGCACGCCGGCGACGAGTTGGGTCATCGCGCCGGCGACGTCCGTCGGGGCCGCCCGTTCGAGTTTGATCAGGTGCTCATGCTCGGTGACCGGAGTCAGCCGGTCCATCTCGGCGATGGCCTCGCGGACCTGGGCGACCTGGTCGGGCCGGCCGACGACGATGACCGCCGACCCGCTTGCGTCCGGAGCGAAGGTGACCGTGGGCTGGCCCCGCGCGGGGCGGAAGAGTTGCTGGAGTACCTGGGAGATTTCGGCCGGCGCGGCGAACTTGAGCACGATGCGGGCACGCTCGAGGTGCGGGTCCGGAAGATCGAACGCGGCGATCAGTTCGGCGACGCGCGCAAGTCCCTTCTCGCCGCCCACGGCCAGCAGCGTCATGCCGCCCGGCTGCGGATAAACGCTCCAGGACCTCGATTCGATCTCCTCGTTCGAAAGGAACGGCCCGGCCGTGTTGCTGCGGACCTGGGTCTGCTCGGCTTGTGAAATGGGACGCAGGACGTTGGCCATTTCGTCGGCGTTGAGGTGCTTCAATTCGAAGACGCGCGAGGCGGCGTCGGGCGGGCGCGGGCGGTCGTCCATCTCGCGGATGAGTTGCGAAATCTCCGCGGTCTTGGCGGGGCTGGCGCGGACCAGAATGGCGTTGTTGGGCAGGTCCGCGACGATGCTGATCTGCTTGGCGGCGAGCGCCTCAGGGTCCGCGCCCGGCCGCGGCGGCGTCGGGGGCATCGGCGGATAGAGCCGCTGCAACAGGTTCTGCACCTCACCGGCCCGCGCGTTCCGCAGCAGAATGGTTTTCCACTGCTGCTCCGAGGACGGCGGGGTCGGATGCAGCCGGGTGAACTGTCCGACGACCTCGACGAAGCGGCGGTGGTCGCGGGCCATGCCCGTCAGCATGACGTCCTCGCCCCAGACCTGCGTCCCGTAGTAATCCTCGAACCGCGGACGGAACTGCTCGATGATCTCGACCGGCGGCCAGCCGGCCGGCGGCCGGTAGATCACCAGGCACATCTCGTGGTCGGGCAACCGGGCGGCCTCAAACTCGGCCGCCGCGTTGAACATGAAACGCGGCTCGATGTTGCGTACGGCGTCGGCGAGGCGGGCGATCCAGAGATAATTCTCCCGCGCCTGGATCAGGAACTTACCGGTCGGCCGCGCCAGGAGCAGTTCGTTCACTTCATAAAGCCATTCGGCGTAGGTAAAGGGCCGCGGGCAGCGGTAGGTCAGCGTGTCGGTCAGCGATTTGTAGTCGCCGACGAGCGTCAGGCCGCTGATGCGGGAGAAGTCATCGAGTACGTCCTTCCACGGCGTCTCGTAATAATTGAAGAGATAGGGTGCGTCGGGCCGGGTGGCAGTGAGCGGCTCGGGCGCGGCGGCCACCGGCGCGGCGGGCGGCTCGGCGGGCGCCGTGGCGACCACAACGGGTGCGGCGGCCGCCTCCAATGCGGCGCTCACCGTTTCGCCGGATCGCGGACTCGTCCGTGGCGCTTCGGTCGCCGCGATTTCGGCCGCGGCCGTCGTCGGCGGCACGGGCGTTTCGGATGCAACCTGTGCGCGACCGTTCGGCGGCGCCGCGGGAAGCGTGGAAGCCATGGCGCGCCGCCGCAGTTCCTCGACGTCGTCGTCGGACTCCACGGTCGGAGACGACGAACCAATCCCGGCGGACTGCGGCACAGGCGGCGCCGTCCGTTCACGGGTTGAGGGTCGCGGTCTGGCCGGCCGGCGGAGGCGGTCCATCGGCCGCGTCGCCGTACCTTCCGCGGGCCGGGTCGTCGTCCCGCCCGGGGCATTCTGCTGGTCCTGCCGTGGCGGCGCGGCCGAGCAGATCAGGAGACAGGTCGTGACGATCATGGCCCGCCAGGGCGTCAAGACGCCGGCGCGGCATCCGGCGGGCGCGCGGTGGATCAGGCGGACGGGGGGCGGCGGACGGTACACGACGATCGCCCCTCGGGGGACGGGTCGACGCATCACTCGTCGGGTGGCAGGGACGGGGGTGCGGGTCATGGCCTGTTCCACTCCAGGATGGCCGGCGCGATCTCGGCCTCGGACTGGGCGGCGAGTTGCACGCGCTCCGTGAACTTGCGGCCGAGAGGATAGAGAAAGTATATGTCGCCCGGCATCCGGACGACCGCCCCCAGCGGGTGGACGCCGACGAGCATTCCGCCGTCGACCTCCGCGCCGCGCGGAATGACCTGTCGCGCCCGGGTGCGGGAATTGAACGCAATGAGTTCTTCCGAGCCGGGGTAGCCGATCAGCGCGCTGACCTGCAAATCGGGATCGGCCTTGGCGACCGGCGGCGCCGGGGCGGCGGGCTTCTTCCCGCGGGCCGGGATGGTGTAGGTGCCCGTGGCCTGTTGGCCGACCTCATAGGTGGCCGACGGTCCGGCCGTGCCGTCGACGTAGGTGGACGCGAGCATCATCGAATCGGCTTCGAGTTCGGGCAGATCGACGGTTTGTCCCGAAGGGATGCGCATGGTCGGAAGGGCCTTCCGCGCCCCCTTTCGGACGATCGTCATCACCACGTCGGCCGGCTCGGAATCCTGGTTGTGGGCCTTGTACGCGAAATGCGTCGGAGGCGGGGGAGGCGTGTGAGTAGGGACCATGAAGACGGCCGGCCGCCCGGGTTGGTACGCCAGATTCTGGGGGCCAAAGGTCTTCCCGTCGGCGTAGCGCGCGGTCAGTTCCACCGTATCACCCGGCCCTGGCGGCAGTTCCGCCCTGCTTTTACCCGCGACGGACTGTCCCGGTTGCTCCGTCCGTTCCCCCTTCCACGAAAAGACGGCCGAGACCGCCACGGCCAGCCGGTCGTCGTTGACTACCTGCACCGCGAACGAGGGGGGCGGCTCATAGGCCTTGAAGACGTTGCGCGAACGGAAGAGGGCCAGCGCGGCATCGTCGGGCAGGGCGTGACGCAGCGGCGGCGGACGCGAGGCGGGATCGGCCGGAAGGGTGGTGGCGTCCCGCAGGGCGACGCGCACGGCGTCGACCGCCTCGAACTGGGGCAGGACCAGCGTCTCGACGAGGAGTTCGTCGATCCGCAGTTCGTCGGACCCGCCCGTGGGCTGGACGGGCGAGAGGCGGACCTTGCGGATGCGCGTCAGGACGGGCAGGCGGTACACGTCGTGCAGGAACCCGACGACGTCGGTCAGCGCGCCCTGTGCGACGATAAGAAAGCCCATCGTCCGTACGTCGGAGCGCGGGAGTTTGGCCGCGCCGCGGGGCTGAAAGCGGGCGTTCTGGAGCCGGTGCACGGTCGCAAGACGCTTGAGTTCCTCGCCGAACGCGTTCTGGGTTTCGTCGTCGCTGAAGGAGTAGGTCCGGCCCGCGGCAGCGCGCCACTCGGAGGCCAGCCGGGGCAGCCGGTCGCGCTGGCGTCGAAGGTCGTCGCGGCGCATCTCGAGCGCTGCGAGTTTCGTGTCGGCATTGCGGATGGGTCCCAGCGCCAGTTTGTCCACGCCCTGGTAGAGCGCCCACGCGCCCAGCAGCGAACCGATCCCGATCGCCAGTTGCTTCTCGCGCAGGGTCATGGCTGCACCCCGCGCGGATCGGATTGGTCGGCGGAGGGCGCGCCGCGGTCCGGCGTTTCGGTTTCTGCGTCTTCGGTGGTGCGCCCGACGGCCCGCAGGTTCTCCAGCGAGACCCGCACCTGGTCGCTGTATTCGAAACGGTCGCGGCCTGTCTGCTGGGCCGATTTTCCGACGATGGCATCCAGGCGCGCTGAGTTCAGGCGCTCGACCATCGCGGCCGAGACGGCGCTGCCGGCCGTCCGCAGTTCGAGGTCGATGGCCGGCGGCTGATCCGACAGCACCATGCGGGTGCAGTAGGCCTGGCGGTCGTCCGGGAATGCGCGGGTCAGGGCCAGCAGCGCGGCGGTCCAGATGCGCTCTTCGGCGGTCCAGGCGTCGACGGCGGCCAGCCGCTCCTCCAGGTTTCGGATGCCCGCGACGTGACGACGGCTCGACTTGCGGACGCCGTGGACCACTTGTTCGAGTTCCGACACTTGCGCGGTCAGCGTGCTGATCCGCTCGTGCCGCGGGTGGATGACGTATTGATAAAACACGAGCGCGCCCATGAGCAGCATGGCGGCGGCAAGCGCGGCGGTCGGCACGCGGCGGAGGCGGCGCGCCCCGGCGGGCACGGCCCGCTTGGGATGCAGGAAGTCGAAGTGAGCCACGCCCGTCGCGCCGTGGGACAACGCCAAGCCGATCGCGGCGCTGAAGCCGCGCAACTCGCGGGCCCGATGCGCCGAAAGAGCCAGGGCGTGCTGCGGGTTGAACAGTTCCGCATGCGCGCCGAGCCGCGCGTGCAGGGCCTCCGCCAGCGCGGGCTCAATGCCGGTCGCGCCCGCGACCACGATCCGGTCCAGCCGCCCCCCGGAATCGGTCGCGCGGTAGGCCTCGAACGAGCGCGCGACCTCGACCACCACGGCGGCGACGGCCTCGCGCGTCGGCTCGGCGGCCTCATCGACCGCCGGGGCCGCGGTCATGATCACCCGGCTGTCCATGATCTCCGCCGGCTCGCCGACCGTGGGAAGCGACGGCAGCGACACCGACGCCGAACGCGAAAAGACCAGCCCGCCGTCACGAAGGATGTCGATCTCGGTCAAATGCGGACCGACGTCGACCGCAATGACGCGCCCGGCGCGGGCCTGCTCGTGCGCCGCGGTAAACGCGACGAGGTTCGCGTGAGGGCGAAGGCCGATCCCCTCCAGCCGCAGCCCCGCCTCGCGGGCGATGCCCCGATGCAGGTCGAGCACGGCGCGGCGCGCGGCGGCGACGAGCAGGTCGGCCGGCGATTTCGGATCGAACGATCCGCGCACGGCGAAATCGATCGTCGCTTCGTCGGCGGCGAACGGCAGTTCCTTGATGCTCTGGAAGTGCACGACGGCCGGCAGTTCGTCGAGCGACGTGGGCGGAACGGTCAGCGTGTTGACGACGACCTTGTCGCGCGGGACGCAGAAGGCGGCCCGGCGGTCGGTGATCCGCGCCTGTTCGAGCACGTGCCGCAGGAACGCGCCGAAGGCCTCCGGGTTGTCGGCGGGGATGTCGACGGGAATCGGAACGGACAGGGCCTTGACGACCTCGACCCGGTCGTGGCGCGCGCGGAACTGCACGACGCGCAGCGACCGCGCGTCCCAGTCGACGGCCAGTTGCCGCTTAACTCCCAGAGCGCCGCCCAAGCCCACGGGTTTCCTCGCCATGCGGTGAGTACGCCGGACCCAGAGGCGTCAGGTCCCGGGTATACAACACCTGCCCGATCGGCCCGCGCATCTCGAACACCGTCGCCATGCGCTTCACCGTCCCGACGTGGTCGGCAAAGCCCAGGGAATCGACGCTGAAGGTCGAACTCTGTGTCGTCAGGCGCGGCAGCAGTTCGCGGAACCGCCGCTCGCTGATCACGCCCTGGGTCAACAGCCACGCCGGCGTCGCCTTATCATCGCCCGATAAGCGCGCGCGTCCTGAAACGATTGCCTCCACGTCCTCCTCGGACAGCCCTTCCAGCGCCGAGAGGACGGCTCGCCCGGCCGTATTAACGTTGATACGCCCCGCGAAGATCGGCAGCGGGTCCGTCGTCAGCACGTCAAGCAGAACGGGCAGGTCGGCAATTGTTGCCGGGGGAATCTCGTCTGTGAGGTTGGTGAGCGGCGGCTTGCGGCCGGCACCCGGTCTCGTCGTCGGCCCCTTGGCCGACGGGTCGTCCGAATCCTCGGACGGCCGGGTCGCAGGACCGGTCGTCGGTTGCGTGGTCGGATCGGCGGGCTGGGTGGTCTGATCCTCCTGTTCTTGCTGCTCCTCTTCCTCGTCCGGCTCGGGCGGAGGGACCGGCACCAGGTCCATGACGCTGCGGAAGGCGAGGCCCGCGGCACGGATGCGAAGCACGTAATCGGTGACGCGGCCGTCGACGCCGCGCAATCTCAGTTCCTCGTCGAGTTTTTCGACGTCCTTCATGTTGAGGTTGACGCGCGGGCGTCGCTGGCTGTCGATGTTGACCTCGCGGGAGTGAACCGTCAGATCGGGACCGACTCCGCGATAGAGTTTGCCGTCGCGGTTGTCGGGCGGGAACGACGCGTCGCCGTCGTCCTCGTTGGGGTCGAGCAGTCCGTTGCGGTTGTAGTCCTCGCCGTAAAGCACCCATCCCGTAAAGCCGCGGACCGTGAACAGTTCTTCGACGGTGTCGAATCGTCCGTTCTTGGCGCGATAGCCGGGCCGCTGTGCCAGGTAATATTCGTCCTCCGCGCCCTTGGGACGCGCCAGGCCGTCGCGGTCGCGCCAGTCCAGCAGGCAGTCCGCAAGCGACTCGCGGTCGAAGACGCGGCCGTCGGGCGATTGCGGCTCGACGGCGGAGAAGATGAGCCGCCGCAACTCGGCCTCACTGGCGAGGTTCAGGTCGAGTTTGCTCGTCTCCGCGACGGGGCCGTACCGGACGACCGGGTTCTGCGGGTCCGAGTCGTCCACGGCGTAGAGCGTAAAGCGCCAGACCGGATCGGGCTGTTCGCCCTTCTCCGGGCGCTCGGACCGCTCCGCACCGGTTCCGCCGCCCTGTCGGCCGACCCGGCCATAGGTCTGAAACACGTCGCGGCCCGCCGTCTGGTGGATCGGCGCCTGCCGAAAAATGGCGGCGTTGTCGTACAACTCGTCGGGGTTGGTGCGGGGCTTGCGAATCTCGACGATCGCCCGCTGGATGCCGGCGTCGGCGGCCATGCGTGCCTGCTGCTCGGCCTGCCGGGCAAACACGGCATTGGCATGTGCCCGCATGAGGAAGGTAAACCCCCCCGCCAGCAGGACCAGCAGCACGACCATCAAGAGGACGGACAGCAATACCAGCCCTGGCGCGCCGCTTCCGACCGGCACGGCAGGGCTGAAAATCGGGTTCGCGGCCTCCGGTTGGACCCTTGCGCGCAGCATGTCCCTTCCGTCGTGCATGACCTTCCCTTTCTACCCCGCTGAGGCCCGACGGTTGACCCCGGGGCCGGACATAATTGGAAGTCGCCCCCTCTACCGGGCCGAAGGGCCGGAATCTCCGCCGATCGCCGAGGCGGCCCGTCGGCTGGCCCGGAGCAGTCGCGACCCGAGAAAGACGTCCGCCTGATTAAGCCGGACGATGGCGGTGTAGCGGTCCGGGCGGTGCGGCTCCGGCAGCGAAACGCGGCGGTCCTCCTCGTCGAAATCAAGTTCGTTGGGGTCCTCGGGCAGGACGGGGGCGTATCCAACGGTGATCTCAACCGCCTGCGGGAGCGAGTTGCCCATGCGGAACGCGGGCGGCGGCTGCCAGATGTCGACCCAATCGACGCCGTCGAAATAGCGGAAGCGCAGGTACCGCAGTTCGTCCGACAGGAGGTCTAGGTCAACTTCCTCCGGCCGGTCGCCGAGCGTGGTCGCCTGGCGCAGGGTCTTGACCTCGCGCCGCACGAGGCCGATCGTTCGCGGTCCGCTCGTCATGCTTTCGGGGTCGTCTGGGTCAGAGTAGTCCTCCTGCTGTTCGGGGTCGATGGCAAGGTAGTAGCGGACCTCGCGGACGTCGGACTGCGCGGGCGGCGGCTTTTCGCGGATGGAGCGCCGCTCGAACAGTTCACGGTCCGTCAGCGCGACCGTCTGCAACGTGATCTCGTGCTTCAGACCGGTGATGCCCGGGCCGAGCCGCGGCACGAACCCGTTGGCGGAGCGGACCTCCTGCGCGATGTGCTCCACCATACGCTGCGCGCGGGCGCTGGTCTCGACGAGCCGGCGTCCCCGTTCGCGGGTGTCGAGCGAGACGTTGTAGAAACCGAACATCGCGCCGACCAGCAGAACGATCAGGGAGATCGACAAGAGCATCTCCAGCAGCGTGAGCCCGTGAACCGTCGACAGGATGTTGCGCCGGCGTCTCGCCGGTGCAGAAACAGGTGGGCGCCTTCCCAATCGCTCGGTCATGAGCCGCCTCCGCGCCGCCCGCGCATCGCGCCGTCGCCCGTGCCGGAGTCGTCGGGCGAACGCCCGCCGTCGCCCCGCCTCCCCGCGCCGCCGCCCGACCGGTCGCTCCCGCCGGCCCGCCCCGGGTCGAAGAACCCGCCCTCGCCCATCCGCGACGGATCGAAGCCGCCCATGTCGCCCCCCATCGCGCCGGACATCGCGCCCATGAGCATCGGCAGCAATTCGGTCAGTTGATCCATGTCCAGCCGGGCCAGGGCGCTGGGGTCGAAGTTCTCCGGATCGAGCAGTTGCGCGCCGCCGGGCAGCGCGTCGGTGAGCATCTTGATCTGCTCGTCGGTCATGCCGAAGTCATTCTTCAGGTTGATGGCGCGCGGCTTGGCGCGCAGGGCATGCGTGACAAGAACCGTCTTGCGCTGTTCCTCGGGGGCATCGGCCGGGCCGTCGAAGACCGTCAGCGTCGCCAGCAGGACCTCCGGCTCGACGTCATCGGGAAGCAGTTCGAGTTTCCAGGTCCAGCGGTTGTCGGGGGCCTCGACGCCGAAAACGCCCGTCTGTTCGCGCTCGGGCTGGAGCAGCCCCAGGTCGAGTTGCGCGAAGATGCCCTCCGTAAGCATCATCGCCCGCGACACCCGCTCGGCGCGCTCCGCCGTCAGCCAACTGTTGCGGACCGCCGCCCCGCAGGCGGCGATGGCGAGCAGCAGGACGGCCAGCGCGAGCACGACCTCGAGGAGCATCGCGGCCCGGCGGCGCCGCGCGCACGCGGTCAGGATTCCCCGCCCCTCAGCCGCCGTTTGTGTTGGTGTCCGAGTCTTCATCCTCGCGTTCCTCGGGGTCGTCCGTAGTGGCGTTCGTATTTGCGTCTTCCGGCGGCGGATTGTCAGACGGCGTCGCATTCGACGAGGCGTCGGCCGGCGCGGGGCTCGTGGTGTCGTCGGGCTCGTCATCCGCCGGCGGCGGATCGGCCGAGTCGGCGTCCACGTCCTTCTTCGTACGCGACGGATCGGTCTGCGCGTCGGACGGCCGCGCCGCGTCGTCGCCGTCGGCGCGGCGGGCGTCTGGCCGCGCCGACGGGTCTGACGAGCGGCCGGTTGCGTCGCCCTTGCCGCCCATTCTGTCGCCGCCGCCGAACGGGTCCGCTCCGCCCCGGCTCAGCGAGTCTCGGAACGACTCGCCGCCCAGGTCAGGTCGCCGGCCCGCACCGAACGAGTCCTTAGAGCCCGGCTGCTGGGCGGTGACGGAGATGGACTTTTCGGCCGAACCGAAGACGACCTCCGGCGGGCGGAGTTGCTCGCGAAGGACGCGCCACGACGGATCGGCCAGCCGCGCCTGCGTGAGTGGCTCGCGCAGGTGCGCGATCCCCGTCCGGCCGTCGATCTCGATCCAGCGCTGTGGCGTGTCCTCCTCCAGATTGCCCTCCAGCGCCAGCCGGGCCACGACCAGCGTCGCCCACTCGGCCGACCCGTCCGGCTCAAACACGATCACCGGTCGGCGCTCATCGATCGGGGCGTCGGCGTCCGCCGGCGCTTCGGTGGCGGGCGGGATCACCGCCGACACGTCCTCCTCCGTCGTGGCCGAGAGGTCTTCCGAGTTCGTCGCAGGGGCCTCGTCCTCCGGCTCTTCCTCGACGAGCGGCAACGTGTATTCCGGCCGGCCGGGACGCACCTCGACCACATTCACGTCGCCGCGCAGGCGCTCGGCCGTGGCCCAGTCGGCCTTCACGGGCCGGTAACGGCCGGGTTCGATCATCGGCTCGGCCTCAAACTCGACGATCGGCTCGCGGCCGCCCGGCTCGAAGCGGACGCGATGACGGTGGCCGTCGATCATCGCCGCCGCGCGGGTCATGCGCAGCAGCGAGCACAGTTCGTCCGCCGAGTCCGGCAACTCGCCGGACGAAATCCGCGCGCTGAGCGACGGCCACGCCAGACCCGCCAGCATCGCCAGCAGGGCCAGGACCAGCATCAATTCCAGCAGCGTGAACGCGGAGCGGGCGGAGGGCGGCGCGGGGCCGCAGGCGGGGCTGCCGCGTTGGGCAGGTTGCCGCATGGCCGTCAGTCCGTCTTCCAGTTGCGGATGTCGTCCTCGGTGCCGTCGTTGCCGTCGGCGCCGACGCTCCAAAGGTCGTAGCCCTGCTCGTTGTGCGTGCCGGGGGCCTGGTACCGAAAGTCGTAGCCCCACGGGTCCTTCAGCCCCTCAATATCCTTGATGTAGGGGCCGTTCCATCGCTTACCGATGGTGTCGTCCGACGGCCGTTCGAAGAGATACTTGAGTTCCTCCGGGAAGCGGCCGCAGTCGAACTTGTAGCCGTCGATGCACTGGCTGATCGTCCCGTTCGGACCGATCGCCGCGCGGACGAGATTTTTCTTGGCGGCCTCGCCGCGCTGGCTGAGGGCCGGGATGGCGAACGCCGCCAGCAGCGCCAGCAGGCCGACGACCAGCAGGATCTCCAGCAGGGTGAAGCCGGAGCGCGCCCTCCGCGGACGCATCGCACGAGATTTCACATTACGCATTTGGGGGTTCTCCTTGTCCGGCAGCCGCGCTTACGTGGCGCCGCTGCTCATGGTCAATATCGGCAACAACAGCGAGACGGCGATCACGCCGACAACGATCGCCATGCAGATCAGCAGCAACGGTTCGAGCAGCCGCACGGCCAGGTCGATCTTGCGGCCGGTGCGGGCCTCGTAGGAATCCGCGATGGTAATCAGGACGTTTTCCAGGTTGTTGCTCTCCTCCCCCACCGCGATCATGTCCACGATGTCAAGCGGGAACAGCCCCGCCGCGCCCAGCGGGCCGGCCAGCGTCTCTCCCTTGCGGACGGATTCGGTGGCGGTCTCGATGTGCTCCTGGAGGATGCGGTTGCCGGCGGAATCGCGGGAGATCTTCAGCGCCTGGAGGATCGGCACGCCGTTGTGCAGCAGGGTCCCGAGGATTCGGCAGAACCGGCAGATGGCCACCAGGCGAACAATGTTGCCGATCAGCGGCGCATTGAGTTTGAAGCGGTCGAGGTAGAGCCGGCCGGCCTCGCTGCGGGCGGCGGCGAGCAGGAGGATGACGAGTACGGCCGCCGATCCCAGCACGACGAGGCCCTGCTCCCGCAGCACGTCGCAGAACCAGAAGACCCACTGCGTCATGATCGGCAGGTCTCCGCGTAGAAACTGGCGGACCTTCGGGACGACATTGACGAGCAGGAACGTCACCACTCCCCCGCCGACGACCATCAGCAGGACGGGGTACAGCATCGAGCCGATCAGTTTGTTCCGCAGTTCGTCCTGGCGCTCGGTAAAGGCGGCGATGCGGGCGAGGACTTCTTCAAGGAAGCCCCCCTTCTCGCCGGCGCGGATCATCGACACGTGCAGTTCGGAGAACGCGGTGGGGTGCTTGGCCATTGCGTCGGCCAGCGTGTGCCCACCGGAAAGGTCCTCGCGCACCTCGGTGAGGATTTCCTTCAGCGCGGCATTGGCGGATTGCTTGCACAGGACATCGAGGGCGCGGAGCGCAGGCACCCCGGCCCGCAGCAGGTCCGCGAGTTGAGAGTACATCACGGCGACGGTGCTGAGGCGGACGCGCTTCCGACGGCCGGTGAGCCGCGACTTGCTCGCGACGCCGCCCTCGCCGAGGGAAACGGGGAACAGCGCCTGCTCGTCCAGCGCCCGCAGCGCGGCCTGCTCGGAGTCCGCGGTCAGGACGCCGGTCACCGTCCGGCCGTCGGTGCTTCGGGCAACGTAACTGTAGGTCGCCATGAGTCAGGGCCGCGTGACGGGGCCGAACACCGGGCAACGCAACCTCCCGGACCGCATTGGGTTATAGGACAGTCGGCCTAAGGATGCAACGGCGCACCGGCCCCGTCTTCAACGTATACCGGCCTCGGCGGCAAGGGATTGCGGGGGTTTGCCCATCCTGATTGCAGGGTTGAGCAGGAGGAGTCTCGTGCACCAGTCAGTGGTCCGCTCACGATTCCGGACCGTCTACCCGCCACGGTCGGGGACGGCCGAAGGTAGAACCGGCACAGGCGGATCGCATTCATCAGGGATTCCGTTGTGATTAAGGTCGCGCCGCGCCACCCGCGAGGCGTTTCGCGCCACCACGATTTCCCTCGGGCCCATGATCAACAGATCGCGGTCGCCGTCACCGTCGATATCCAGCGCCGGAAACATAGTCCGCGCGTCAAAAACGGAAGTGCGATCCGGCCGGATGTCAAAGTTGACCGGCGCGGCAAGTCTGCCGTCGCCGCCGTTGCGATACACGCTGATGCAGCCCGCCCATGTGCTGAGCAGTGCTACGTCAGACAGGCCGTCGTCGTCGAGGTCGGCGACTTGAACGGAGGAAACCTGATGGCCGACGGCGAATCCTCCGCCGTAATCAAATACGCCGCCGGGATGCTGCAAGGCGACATACATCCGGGATTGCCGGATTCCCACGCCCGCGACATAGACGACGTCGCCCAGACCGTCCCCATTCATGTCCGCAACCGCGAACTGGGGAGCCGCCACCGTGGGCGAAAGAAAAACGAACGTGCCGAATTCCCCGTACCGCCCATCTCCGCGGTTTTCAAGGATTGTAAATCCGGTGGCCCTGATATTTGACAGGATGATGTCGAGGTCCTCGTCGCCATCCACGTCGAAGGCAATCGGCGGCCCGGTCACCGCCGGAGCGGGAAAGATGTCGCCGGGTTTCAACCGGCCGTCGCCTTCGTTTAGCGTCACGGCCAGACCGCGCTCGGTACCGAGCGCCAGCAGGGCCAGACCGTCCGTCCGGCCGTCACCGTTGACATCCGCTGCCGCCAGACCCAGAACGGGACCCGGTAGATCGACCCGCGCGGTCTCCAGGAATCGGCCGTTACCCTTGCTGAGAAAACCCCTCACGGCGAAGTCGGGCCCGGGCCAGGCGGTCAACAGGTCGGACCGTCCGTCTCCATCCAGGTGCGCCGCCGTGATCAGGTCGGCGCCCTTCAGGTCGTCGGTGTCCCCCATCTTGTTCCAAAGGCCGCGCCCATTGTTCCACCAGACGCGGAAGGGAGCGCCGCGGATCACGTCGGGGTCACCGTCGCCGTCAAAGTCTCCGACCGCGGCGGTCGACCAGTCTGCGAGCGGCGTGCGAATCGCGGACAGATTCTGGAAAGTTCTGTCGCCCCAACTGCGCACGACGCAAATCCCCCGGGATGAATAGGTCCCGGCGAGCAGATCGAGCCGGCCGTCTCCGTCGAGGTCTGCGCTGGCGATGGCACGAGGTCCTCCCGCGACGCGCCCAAGGATGGGCCGTTGAAACGTCCCATCGCCATTGTTATAAAAAACAAGGATGGATTCGCGGCCGTGTTCGGCAAGAGCCAGGTCGAGGTCGCCGTCTCCGTCCAGATCGGCGGCCGCCACCATTTCCGGGATGGGCAGGTTGCGCAGAGCATCCGGCGGGGTGTGGGGAGCCGAAAAAGTACCGTCCCTTCGGTTTCTTGCGACGACAATTTCGGATTGTTCCCGCAGGACATACCCCAGGTCGACGTACCCGTCGCCGTCAAAATCGCCCACGGTGCACACGGGCGACACTCCGAATTCCGGGTGAGGTACCACTTTGAACGAGCCGTGCCCATCGCCGAAAAGCACGGCCACTCCGCCGTATCCACTGCCGGAGAGTACGAGGATGTCCCCTTCGCCGTTGCGATCGACATCACAGAAAAAAGCGGCGGGCACTTGGATTGAAACGAGTCCGCTCCAGGTTTCGCTGAACTCCCCGCGCCCGTCGTTGGAGAAAATCTTGGATGGCCTCCCCGAACCTCTGAAATAGGCAATATCAATATCTTTATCGCCGTCATAGTCCCCCAGGGCAATGGTTGGTTCGTAGGAATCGTCGAAACTCACCCGCTCCATGGCGAACACGCCTGCGCCGTCGTTGCGAAAGAGAAACACGCCATGCCGCGTGGCAGCCACGATGTCCACGTCTGCGTCGCCGTCGAGGTCGCCTGCGGCAATGGACAGGCGGGAGTCTCCGGCGTACGGCTCGGTTATTTCGTAGAATGCCGCCTCCAGCCGCCCTCCGCCGCGGTTGAGCCAGACAATGACGTCCCCGTAGTAGCCGCCGGACGACACGTCGACGCGTCCATCGCCGTTGAAGTCGCCCGTGATCACGGTGCGAATGCGATGCGAACCCCTGTAGGTTGGAATCAGCCCGAAGTCGATCGCGCTGACCTCGCATTCGTCCGGTATGCCGTTCGCGTTGCAATCCGGGCTGAGACCCTGTACGACGTCCATCAGATCGTCCCGTCCATTGTCGTTGCAGTCGACGGGGGAGACAGCCCCGGCCCGGCCCGTGTTCAGCGACAGGGCCAGAATCAGCGCAACCCTGCCACACCATTCATTCCTTCGTCCTTCCGGCCACGAGTTACGTCTGCGCGTCATGTCTCATCTCCGTGCGAGGATCGCCCTACGCGGTTGCGGCCGCGCGCGGACTTTCCGGGCCGCGGCGACGCGGTAAAGGCGCGCGGGCGCGAAACTCTGCGCGACGGGCGCGCCCGCCCTACCCCGCACCGGCCGGGGTCCGGGACTCAAATCAGAAGGCGGAGGGGGACGGCGCGGATGATAAGTAGGATGGCGTCAAAAACGCTTCGTGGACGAATAAATCGCGGAATACGAACCAGCGCGTCCCATACCCGGTCCTTCCGTCCGAAATATACCACGAGATTTGCGCCTGTCAAGCGCCCGGAGCCCCATTTTCTCGCTGGTCGGACGATACGCCCGCCGCGTTGGACGTGAATCGACGGCCCGGCTCGCCGGACCGGTCACGGGTGCATGGCGCGGCTGATCGTGAAGATCGGCAGCAGCAGCGAGATCACGATCGCGCCCACGAACGCGCCGAGCGCCACGACGACAATCGGTTCGAGCAGGGCCGTCGCGGATTTGATGGTCGTTGCCAGCGCCTGCTCGTAGTGGGCCGCGACCCGCTCCAGGACCGCACCCAGCCGGCCGCCGCGCTCCCCCGCCCGGATCATTTGCAGCATCGGCCGCGGGATGAGCGAACTCTCAATCAGCGCGTCCGAGAGTTGGCGGCCGCGCTCCAGTTCGTCGTGCGCGTGGGTCCAGAGCCGCTCGAAGGCGGGGCTGCCGCAGACCTGACGCGTCAGCGCCACCGCCTCAAGCATGCTCACCCCCGTCTGAAGCATCGTGCCCAGGGTACGAACGCTTCGGGCCAGAAAGGCCTGGTGGAACATCCTTCCCATCAGGGGGAAGTTCAGTTTGACCTGATCGAGCCGGTTCCGCCCGCCGGGACCGCGCAGGTAGAACACGGCGCCGACTCCGACGAGCAGCAAGCCGCCGCCGGCGTAGAGTCCGTAGGCGCTGAGGTTCTGGCTGAGGGCCATCAGCAGGCGGGTGGGGGCGGGCAGCGCGGCCTCCTTGCCCGCATAGATCGAGGCAAACCGCGGGAGGACAAACGTAAGCAGGAAAATGCTGACGCCGATGGCGAACGAAAGCATCGCCGCCGGATACGTCAGCGCGCCGATGATCTTCTTGCGGAGTTCGCGCTGAGAGACGAGGTATTCCGAGACGCGCTGCAACATCAGGGCCAGCGTCCCGCTGGCCTCCGAGGCGCGGATCATGGCCACGAACAACGGCGTGAAGATGCGCGGGTGTTCGGCGAGCGCGGCGGAGAAATCATGGCCGGCCTGGACCTGCTCGATCACCCGATCCAGCGCCCCGGCGAACGCCGGCGAGTTATTCGCATCGCGGCACGACTCCAGCCCCTCGGCCAGTGTCACTCCGGTCTCGATCATGACCGACAACTGTCCGGCGAACGTGACCACGTCGTCCGGGCGGAACCGGTCCGCGCGGCGGAGGAACGGCAGGGCCGGCCCTGCGGTCGCCGGCGCGTCGGACGCCGAGGCGGCGGACGCCTGTACCTTCAGCGGAAACTTGCCTTCGCCGCGGAGGAGGCGCACGGCCTCCGGCGCGCTGCCGGCCTGGAGCGTGCCGCGCGCGATGGACCCGGAGTGGTCGCGGGCGACGTATGCGAACTGCGGCATGGCGCTAGCACTCCCTTCGCCGATGCGGACGGGCGACCGCGCTGGCGCCGGCAGCGCGACCCGCGTGCGTGTCGTGGGCTATGCGGCGCATACGCGAAGCACCTCCTCGTAAGTCGTAATACCCGCCCGCACTTTGGCGAGTCCGTCCGATCGCAGGGTTCTCATTCCAATCTGGCTGGCCATCGAGCGTAAATGGACCAGATCGATTCCACCGGAGATCGCCTCGCGGATGGCGTCGTCCGGGACAAACAACTCGTACACCCCGATGCGTCCAAGGTAGCCGGACTTGTGACACTTATGGCACCCCAGCCCGCGCACCAGGTGCGTTGCCGGAATGTCCTCCTTCTGGAGGGCGTTCAGAACGCTCGCTGGCGGCTCGTACTCCGTCTTGCAGTGCGGACAGATCTTGCGGACCAGCCGCTGCGCCAGCACCGTCACCAACGACGCGCCGAGCAGGTACGGCTCCACCCCGATGTTGCAGAGCCGGGTAACGGCGCTGACCGCGTCGTTGGTGTGAAGAGTGGACAACAACAGGTGTCCGGTGAGCGCGGACTGTACGGCCGTACGGGCGGTGTCGTCGTCGCGGATCTCGCCGACCATGATGATGTCGGGGTCCTGGCGGAGGAGCGAGCGGAGCACGACGGGAAACGTGAGCCCGATCTTCTCGTTCACCTGGAACTGGTTCACCCGCCGCAGGTTGAACTCGATGGGGTCCTCAACCGTGCAGAGATTCACGCCGGGTTCATTGAGTTCGGATAACACGGCGTAGAGCGTGGTCGACTTGCCGCTGCCCGTCGGGCCGGTGACGAGCACCATTCCATGCGGACGGGAGATCTGCTGGCGGAACTCCTTGAGCATCTCGACCGTGAAGCCGAGTTTCTCGAGGTTGGTCATCACCCGGGCGTTGTCAATGACGCGGATGACCACCTTCTCGCCGAACTGGTTGGGGAGCGTCGAGACGCGCAGGTCGATGGGCCGCCCTTCCATCAGGACGTGGATGCCGCCGTCCTGGGGCATCCGCCGCTCGGCGATGTCCAGGTCCGCCATGATCTTGATGCGCGAGACGATGGCGGCCTGCATCTTCGCCGGCGGCGACATCTTGTCGTGCAATACGCCGTCCACCCGGAAGCGGATGATGAGCGAACCGTCGTCCGGCTCGATGTGCACGTCGCTGGCGCCCTCCTTGACGGCCGTATAGATGACATAGTTGACGAGTTTGATGACGGGTGAGTCGCCGGCCATCCCCTCCAAAGAGGCGATGTCATCCGTCTTGGTCTCGATCAACTCGAGTGTGTCGGTTCCGACGTTGTCGATGATGTCGTCGATGACGAAGACATTGGCGCTCGGCACGTGCTGCCGTAGCATGGCATTGATGTCGGCGGCCGTGGCCGCCACCACCTGAACCTGGCAGTTGGTGAGCCGGGCGATTTCCTCGACCAGGAAGACGTTCGTCGGCTCGGCGAACGCGCAGGTCAGTACGTTGTCGACGCGGAAGAGCGGCAGCACCATGAAGCGTTCGCAAAAATCCCGCGCGAGCAACTCGACCACCCGCGCGTCTGCCAGCCGCGGCGTCAGTCTGGCGTAGGGAATACCGTAGGTGTCCGCCAGCGCCTCGGTGACCTGGTCCTCGGTGACGTGGCCCAGTTCGACCAGGATCTCGCCGAGGAGTTGACCGTGCCCCCGGGTCCGCTGCTCCTCCACGGCCAGCGCCAGTTGTTCTTCGGTGATCCACCCGCGCGCAAGAAGCACCTGTCCGATCTGGGTGCGCCTCAGCGCGGCCACGGCCTGGCTCATGGCGTCAGTTCCCCGCACTCAGTGAGTGCCGTCCATCGCCCGTACCACCGGGGGCCCGAATCCCCGATCCGGCGTGTCATTCGTGCACGCCGCCTGACTCACGGCCACCCGCCACGCGCGCCGTTCCTGACCCGGCGGGAGTTACCCCTGCGCGCGTCATACGTGACTCCGAACGGCGGAGTCGAGGTCGTCGTATATTTCGAACTTCCGATTCAGGCGCGTAATCTCGAGTATCTTCCGTCCGATCGGATCGAGCGCGCATAGTTTCAGCGCGCCGCGCATCTGTTCGAAGGTCCGGCGCGTCTCTTCCAGGGCCTCCAGTCCCGCCGAATCGAAGGCGGTCACGGCCTGGCAGTCCACCACCAGCACCCGGCGGGACTCCGCAACCGCCTGGTCGCGCTGCTCGACGAACTCCCCCACGGTGTCGACGGTCAACTCGCCCTTGAGCGTGATCACCGTGACCTCGCCGTAGTCGGTCCGCGTCAACATTCGGTCACCCGCGCGATGAACATCTCCCGCGAAAAGATCGGCCGGGCGGCGAAACTCGCTTCGATCGGTCCCTCGGACCGGTTGTCGTCGGTCACGCCCGGCAGTCGGCTGCCGGCGAACACGTGGGCATCCTTCAGCAGCGACGGGATGTCGAGCGAAAGCAGGATCTCGGCCAGGCCCGGGTCGAACTGAGTCCCCGCGCAACGGCGGACCTCGGCCACCGCCAGCGTCGGCGGCAGACAGGCGCGGTAGGTTCGCGTCGTCGTCATCGCGTCCAGACAATCGGCCAGGCAAAGGATTCTCGCCAAGCGGGGGATGTCCTTGCCGCGCAGCCCGCCCGGATAACCCCGGCCGTCCATCCGCTCGTGGTGATGAACCACGCCCGGGATCAGGTCGTGCACCTGCGGCGTCTTGGCTAGGATCCGGGCGCCGATCTCCGGGTGCTTCTTAAGGCAGGTGAACTCCTCGTCCGTCAGGCGCCCGGGCTTGAGCAGCACCGCGTCGGGGACGCCGATCTTGCCGACGTCGTGAAGCAGTCCCGCCAGGTACACGCGCTGGGCCTCCACGGGCAACAGGCCGGCGGCCTCGCCCAGTCGGCGGCTGATGTACGCCACCCGCTCGGAGTGGCCGCAGGTATAAGGGTCCTTCGCATCGATGCTGCTGACGAGTGCGTGCAGCAGTCCCATCAACAGATCGGCCAAATCGCCGTAGAGCCGTTCGTTGTGCAGGAACGACGCCACCTGGTCGGCGATCGAGCGCAGGAGTTGGATTTCGATCGAGTCGAAGTCCCGGCCGTCCGTGCAGTTGATGGCCAGCATCGTCCCCAACGACCGCCCGCGAGAATACAGCGGCAGGGCAACCGCGTGTCGGAGCCAGCCGGCGGCCCACGCCCAGCGCGGATCGGCCGTCGCGTCGACCAGGATGTGCGGCGCGTCCGGACTTGCGGATCGACACAATTCGCCGTTCAGCCGCTCCAGGTCTGCCGCGGACGCGGACCCGCACCCGACGACCGTCACGCAACGAGGATTCGTCTGCCGCGCGACCGGGTCGAGATCGCGAGCCGCCGGCGGCGGATCGTGAAGGCGCTCAGGTCTCCGCTCCGCCTGCCCAGGCGCCGGTAACTCGTCGGCCGTTCCGGCCAGGATGAAGGCCAGCCCGGCCGTGCGCGAGATGTCGAGAATCTGATCCGCGAGGTGGCGCAGTACGCGCGGAGCGTCCTGTGCGACGATCAACTGCGCGCCGATGCGATAGACGAGTTTCAACTCCTCGTACGTCGCGTCGAGGTTCCGTGTCAGCGAGTCGATCTCGCGCGCCGCCCGGCCGGTCGCGGCCTCGACGCGCACCGCACCCTCGAACACGTCCCGCAAAGCGTCGACTTCGTCCCGCGGCAGGGCGCGCTCGGCCCGTGCGCCGAGCAGGACCCGGGCGTCCAGTCCGTGTCGGTCACAGAAACGCTGGAGCGCCTCCGGATCGTCCGACGCGCAGGGCGGCCGAGCCGCGAGGCAGACCCCGCGCGGTCGCCCTGGTCCGGCCGCCGCGCTGCTCCCCGCCCGAATGACCGCGACGAGGATCACGGCCCCGCAGTCCGCCGAAAGCGCCGCCTCGTCCGCGGCGTTACCGGTATGGATCCTCGGAGTCTGCTGGTCCGCGCCGGCCGTCGGCATCCGATCGGACGCGCAGGCGGCCAGAGCGCCGCGAACAATGCCCGCGAACTGGTCCCGGAGCGACGAGGAGCCGCGCAGCGCCAGCGTCCAGAATCGCGGGCCGTCCCGATCGTGTGTGGCCAGGCCGCCGTCGAGTGTCCAGACGGACAGCCAGAATCCGAGCCGCCGCCACGCCGCGCTCAGCCGTACGAAGGAATCTTCGGAAAGCGGGCATGATCCGGCCGGGCACGGTGGAAGCCCCGCGGCGGAATCGGCCGAGGAGTCGGGTTCGGCGATTACGGGAGGCATCGAAACGGTTCCGGACAAATGTTCGGAGCAGGTTGCCGGTCCGGAGGGGCGACCAGAGTGATTGCGTCCCCCTCATCGACGGCCGCCGGCATGGGCGAGGTCCGTTCATTCAGTAATCTCTGCACCGTGGCGAGAATCTCACGCGGGCTGAACGGTTTGGACATCACCGCCCGCACGTTGGTGCCCTCCAGGTCCTGCGGCGTCACGGCGAAGCCCCGCCCCGTCAGCAGCAACACGGGTGTCCCCCCCTCGTAGCCGGGGGCAGGTTCGTTCGACTGTTCCGCGGCGCGAAGACGAGCGGCCATTTCCAGTCCCGTCAGACCCGGCATCTGGCAGTCGGAGACGATCAGGTCCGGGCGATGGGACAGGGCGATTTCAAGGGCCTCCGTGCCGTCTTCGGCGCTGAGGCATTCCATTCCCGCGTTGCGCAGTTTGGCGGCGACCAGTCGAACAACGTGCGGCTCGTCGTCGCAGATCAGTATGCGGGCCGGACTCATCGGTCATCTCCGGTGCGACTTTGCCCATCCGCAGCGCCCGCCCTCTCGGCGGACAAACTTCAAATACCGGCCGACATCGAAGTCGACGCCTAGGACGCCAGCGGCAGGACGATCGTAAATGTCGTGCCCTGTCCGACGCGGCTGGCAACGGTTACTCGGCCGTCGTGTACCGTTTCGACCAGATGCTTGACCAGATTCAGTCCCAACCCCGTCCCCTTGGCCATCCGCGCGCTCGACTCGACCCGGAAGAACTTGTCAAACACCCGCGGCAGATCCGATTCCGGAATCCCCACCCCCGTATCGCTCACGGAAACCGAGAGGGTTCGCTGCGGCTCGTTCACGGACATTCGAACGGTGATCGTCCCGCCGGAAGGTGTGTACTTGACTGCGTTGTTCAGCAGATTGTGCAGGGCCTGATGCAGCAGGTCGCGGTCGGCCGTCACCTCGTGCATGGCGGGCGACAGGTCCTCGACCAGCGAAATGTCCCGGGCGCCCGCCTGTGGACGGACGACGTTCACCGCCTCCTTCACCACGACCGAGAGCGACAACGGCGCCTTGTTGACCCGCACCGTGCCGGCCTCAATGCGGCTGATGTTCAGCATGTTGTCGATCAGCCGCGCCAGCCGGTCGGACTCGGTCTCGATGATCTCGTTGTATTCGCCCCGGGTGCGATCATCGGCGGCCTCGCCGGAAAGCAGCATCTCGACGCACGCGCGGATCGACGACAGCGGGCTGCGCAGTTCGTGCGCGACGCGGGAGACGAACTCACTCTTGGCGGTGGAGGATTCCTTGTCCCGGGTGATGTCCCGCACGAGGATGACCGCGCCGGGCGCGGTGGAGAGGAACGAACGTGCCCGGTCGTCGTCCGTTCGCGCGCCGTCGTCCGGCCATTCCATGCGCGCCAGCGTCGCGCTGTACCATCGTTCTCCGTTCGTGAACTCGGCGTTGCGGCGGACGGCCATTCCACCGCTGGTCGACCACTGACGGAACAGCGCGGGCAGGGCCGAGTCGGGGAGGAGTTCCGCCAGATCCCGCCGCGGCGCGCCCCCGGACGGCAAACCCAGATGCGTCTGTGCCGCCGGGTTCACAAAGTTCACCCGACCGTCGCCGTCGGTGACGATGACGGGTTCGGCCATTGCCGCCAGGATGGCCTCCAGGCGCCGCTTTTCGATCCGCGATACGCGCTCGTCCAATTCCAGTCGTCGGCTTCGTTCCTCCGCTTGTTCAAACCGGCGGGTCGCGTCGGTGAGGCGGTGGGAGAGATTGCGAAACACGCCCGCCAGACCGGTCGGCAGTTCTTCCGCCGTGAGCCGGTCGGTCATCGCATCGGATTCGACGAGCGTCTCGTCCTCCAGCCGGGCGAGTCGGCGCTGCCGCTCCTGAGCGGTCCGCCGTTCCAGAACCAAGGCAGCGCCCAGACAGCCCCCGCCGATCAGGAGTTGCACGCGGACGGCGGACGACGCTGCATCGCCGCAGAAAGCGGCCAGAGCGACGAGCCAGACCGCGACCACCCCCAGCGCCAGCACGCGGGCGCCCCCGCCGACCGTCCAGCGCGCCGCCCATTCTTGCCAGTGCTCCAGGAGCCCTGGCGACGTCTGTTGAGTCGACGCGCGGCAGTCCGCATCGACCGGCGGGACCCGTTCGGTCGGAATGATCTCGAGCGGGTCGTCGCACTGCGACCAGGGTTTGAGGTCCAGGCCGGTCACGGCGATCCCCCTTCGGCGTGAACCGTCGCGCCGCGGTGCGCGGGGCGGTCATCCCGGATGCTGGCGGCACGATTCGCCGTTGCACGGGTCGGCGCGGTCGTGCGGTCGGAAAACGCACGATTGGATAACGGGACTTCCGCCGATGACGGCCGTTTCGCCTCCGGAGAGTCGTCCCCGCTGAAACGGGGCCGGTCTTGAGGCGGCGATCCGGGCGCGCCATCCAGCAGGGGACACGTCATCGGAGCGGGCCGGTCGCCGCCGAATTCGTCCCCGACCTCGGACGCGAAATCGTCCGCAGGGTCGCCGGACATGCGCATCGCTCCCAGGGCATTGGACGCCAGGGCGTCGTCCGGCGCGAGGACCCGCGCGCGCGCTGCCGCGAGCCGGGCCGCCGTCCCGTCGCCGCTCGCCGCGTACGCACGGGCCAGAATGCACCACAGGAGCACATCGTCGGGGCGCTGATGGACGGCGCGCAGAGCCGCTTCCGTTGCGGCGCCGGGGTCCGAAGTCCGCAGCGCGGCAAAGGCCTCCAGGACGGCCGCTTCGTCGGTCGCCTCGCCGATGCGCCGCAGGTTCGCGGCGGATTCGCGCATCAGCGCCGGGTCGTCGCCCAACACCGCAGCCCGCCCCGCCAGCCGCCAGGCGTGCGCGTCGTCGGGCGCCTCTTTGACCAGGTTCCGAATCCGCGCGATCGCCGGCCGGGATTGTCCGCACTCGAGGTAGCAGCGAATCAGCGCGTGCCGCACGGCTGCCGATTCGCCGGGCGCCGGCGGGACCTCCTCCTTGGTGCTTTCGCCCGAGGTCAAGGTTGGATCCCGCGCTTCCGCTTGAATTCCGGTCGTCGATCCGCGAGGACGACGGGCGCTCCCGGCCTCCACGACAGGACGCAGCGTTTCGATCGCCTCCTCGTATCGGCCTGCTGACACCAGCGCCAATCCGAGTTGTTCGCGGATCACGGCCGAGCCGGGGCTGAGCCGGGCCGCTTCGCGGTAGGCGCGGAGCGAACCGTCCGGCATCCCCAGCAACTGGCATGTCTCCGCCGTAAACAGCCATAGCCCGACCTCCTGGTCGAAATCCGGCAGTCGGCGCTCGACCAATGACAGGGCTTCGGCCGGTCGGCCGAGCGACACGAGCACCTCAGCCAGGGCCAGCAGGTACTCCGGTACGGAGCGGTTCAGTTCCACCGCGCGGGCGTAGTACGCACGGGCGGCATCGCGCTCGTGGTAGCGCTCGGCGATGACGCCCGCGACATACGTTGCTTCCGCGCCGGCGTCGGGCAAAGCGGCCGCGGCCTGGACCGCCTCGCGCGCCGCGGCCAGCCGCCCCTCCTGGAGTTCGATCTTCGCCAGCAACACGAACGCCGAGGATCGATCGGGCTGGAGGTCGAGCGCCTGACGCAACTCGTCCCGCGCTTCCTTCGTCCGGCCGGCGTCGAAATGATCCTGCGCCAGTTTCTGCCGGACCTGCGCGCGCACCTGCTTCCACCGCTGCTCGGCTTGGGCCCGGCGGTCGGAAGCGACGTGCTTGGACGCGATGCCTCCGATTGCGGCACAGCCCCACAGGGGCGACGCCATGCAGCACACCGCGAATGCCGTGACACGCGTGTTCATGCGCCGCCCTCCGCTTGTTCGGGCGACGATCCTTCGGGGCCTGCCGGTTCCATAGGCGGCGCCGACTCCTTGGCTCCGTCGTCGAATCCTCCGGGTCCATTCCATCCGGCCGGCAGGTCGAACGGCGGCGCGGGGCGGCCGAAGACCGGGCCGTCGACGCCCGCGTCCCGCGCCATCAGGTCCGCCACGGTGTGGCGGATGATCGAGCCGTCCTCTTCCCATGCCCGCCGCCGCATCAATTGTTCGCGGAGGTGGAACGCCTGGATGTGCCGCGGATTCAGCCGGATCGCGAGCACCACGTCCCACAGCGCCGCGCCGACGTCTCCGCGCGAGAGGTGCTCGAGCGCCCAGCGGTAATGGGTCTGGCTGATCCGCTCGCGCCCGAACCACTGTGCTGACCGTCGTTGCCCGATCCGGTAACGTTCCACCTCCTGGTTGAGTTGGCGTCCGGCCTGCTCCTCCGCGTCTCCCGCGACGATGCGAACGGTCAACAGGATGATGATTTCCTCGCGGGTGACGGCGTCGCTGGTCTGACGGAAGAGGGCGCCGGCGACCGGAATGTTCCCCAGGATCGGCACCTGTCCGCGGGTCGTATTGTTCAACTCGCGGAACAGGCCTCCGATCAGGATTGTGTGTCCGCTGCGGACGAGGATGTTGGTCGTCACCTCCGTCGTCTGCTTGAAAGGCAGGTTCGCGGCGGTGATGCCGCCCGTCGAGTCTTCCGGGTGAATCTCCATCCGGATCGTCTCGTCGTCGAGGATGAACGGACGAAACAGCAGGCGCGTGCCGGTCTCGAGGAACTCGACCGTCTGAACCGCCGTCGTCTCGGTCACGGTCGTGGTGACGTAGCCGTCGCGCCGGCCGACAATCACCTCGCCGCGCTGCTTGTTGAGCGCGAGGATCTTGGGATTGGCCAGCACGGCCAGGTCGGTAATCTGTTCCAGGGCGCGGATAAAGACCGCGACCTGGTCCTTGATGATGCCGAAGGTGAATCCCCCCGACGGAACGGTCCCGGCGAAGTCGGTACGGCCGGTCAGGGTGGTCTCGCGGAGTTTGTCCGGCGGGACGATTCCGGTCGTGAGTGACTGCGCGCCGGGGCTGACGCTCGACAACTCGGTGAAGTCGATGCCCGCGACGGTCGTGAAGTCGATCCCCAGCGCATTGTCCTCATTCAGTTGGGCGCGCAGGATCGTCGCTTCCACCAGCACCTGCTTGGGCCGAACGTCCAGCCGCTCCAGCACCGCTCCGATTTCCGAAAGTCGCTCCGCGTAGTCGGTGACGATGAGCGTGTCGGGGTTCGCGTGCGCTGCCCCGGCTGTGTTCCCGCCGCCGCCTGCGCCGCCCCCCCCGCCCCCCCCGCCCGCGCCGGTGGAGGAGCCCAGTCCCTCGGCGGACTGCGGCGTTACGGCAACGCGCCCGTTTTCGCTCAGCATCGACGTTACGATCGTCGCGGCGTCCTTGGCCGTGATGTATCGCAGCCGGAAAACGCGGGTGACAATCCGGCGCTCCGACTTCCGGACCGCGTCCAGTTCTTCCATCGTATAGACGTGTATGAACGGGCCCGACTGGCGGTACGCAAGGCCGTTCGCCGTCAGGATCGCGTCGAGCGCCTCGTCCAGCGAGACGTTGTAGAGGTCTGCGGAGACCACCGCGTTCACATTGCGCGACGAGACGACGTTCTGACGCGTCTGCTCGGCGATAAGCCGCAGCACTTCGACCACCGGCATGTTCGACACGTGCAGATCGACGCGGCCCGATTCACTGACGCTGACGGTGTGACGCACCTGCCCGGCCGTCGACGCGGTGCGGTCCTGCCGGCGCGCGCCGGGTTTCCGATCCGCATTCTGCCGGCCTTTGCCCGGCTCCGCCGCAGAAACATGCTCGCGTTCGACGACGGCCGAGGCCCGCGCCGCTGAGGGCGGGTCCGCGCCCGCCGCAGGCGGCCCGAGCAAGCCCTTGAGCAGTTGGTGCAGTCCTTCCACCTTCGTTGGTTCAGGTGGAAGTGGGTCGGCGGCGGGTGGAGAAGACTCGGCGGTTTCGGCGGAGCCGCCGGCAGACGGCGGTTCTGCGCGAATGTCAGGCGGTTCGGAAAAGAGGAATACAGCCGCGGCGACCAACAGGAGCGGCAGCGCACAGAGCCACCTGGCCCTTTCGCCGCGCGCGGCGGCGAGGAGCCGCCCAACAGTCCCTCCGCGTTCCGATGAGACCGTGCTGCCGCCGACTCGGCGCTTCATGCGGTTCTCCTGGGGCATCACTCCGGCACGGTCGATCCGGCCGCCGAACGGCCCTGCACCGGCAGTCGGGACGACCGTTCGGCGGTCGCCTGCTTTCTCTAAGTCGGTCAGCCGGACGGGGGAGTTGTGTTCTGGGTCGGTCCGAGAACTCGCAAACTCGACTGGGCAAGCGTCCGCGGTCTGCAAAGTCCGGTCCCGCCGCCCCGCGTTTTCGCGGATTGGGCCGGCAAAGGGTCAGCCGCTTCGCCGATCGCCGCCCGGCGGACCTATCGCATCGAAAGCGTTACGTTGATCCCTTCTTTGCGGACGACCACTTCCCGCGACCGGACCTCAATCAGTTCAAACCCCTCCACGGTCGCGCCCAGCCGAAACGGCTGGCCGTTGATGACCGCGATCGGGTCACGGCCGATAAGCGTGCTCTGGAGCCGCAGCGACTCCGACTGTTTATGCACGGCCTGTTCTGCGGCACGGCGCCGGTCGCGCTGCGCACGCAACGCGGCCGCAAGTTGCTGGAGAAGACCAGGTTCTGCCTTACGGCGGTCGCCGCCTGAGGGCATCGCAGCGAGAAGTTGAGCGGCGTACGCCGAATGGACGGTGAAAGGGTCGCGCACCAGGTCCCTCGACGCACCCGAAATCTCTACGGACACCGGTTCCCCCTGAACCAGGAGCAACGCCGATTCCGGGGACTGCCCGCCCGCGGTGACTCCGGGTGCTCTTCCCGGCTGCGGAGCGGCCTGGGGTGCGCGCGGAATAAGATCGGACGGGGCCTGTTCCGCCGCGAGCGGTGCGCCCGTTGACGACGAGCCCTGAAAGGCCAGCCGGCTTAGTACGCCGAGCATTACCACGAAGAGGACGACAAGGGCCACCGTCTTGCGGCGGTCGACGGCGATGTCTGTCCGGAACGAGGACCAGAGTTTTGAGACCGACGTCATGTGAGGTCAGTTCTCCCGCTGCATCGCCACCGGCTCCGCGGCGGGCTGTGGAACGGCGAGCGAGGTTGAGGGCGCCGCGGGCTTTTCATCCGGGGTGGGAGCGGCCCCCGGTCTGGACCCGTAGTACAGCGAGAGCACCAGGTCGCACCGCACCACCGGCGTCCGGTCGGACGACCCGCCGCCGCCCTCGGACCGCGCGCCGCGCCGGATCGCGACGATTCGCATCCGCTCGACGCGGGCCACCCGTTTCCAGTGTTCCAGCGCGCCGAGGAATTGAAACACGGACGGCATCGGTCCCTCGAATTGCACCATGACCGCCTGTACGACAATCCGATCCGCCCCCGGCGGCGCATCGACGACCCCCTCCGCGGCCGGATAACGCCGCGCGGGCTGGATGGCCGGCCGCGAAAGCCCCGCCTCGCGGATCATGTCCGTGATGCGGGCGAATGCGTCCGAGAGTTCCTTGTCTGCCGGAATCCGCGTGGTCAGGTCCGCCAGACGCTCGCACAGTTCCATGTATTCCTGCCAAACAGGTCGGAGTGACTCAACGACGGTCTGCTCGCGGGCAATCTCCGTCTGGAGGTGCGCGCAGCGCTGCCGCTTGTCCTCCAACCGCTTCTCCGCCGGAACGACGATTCCGCCGATAAAGCCCGCCGCGACCACGACGACCGCGACGCCCGTTACCACGATTTCGCGCGGGGCCCTCATCGCCCCCCTCCCACCTGCGGATGTATGCACAACTCGATCTGGAACAAAACGCCCGGCAGACGACGGTCCGGCGGACGATCCACCAGCAGGGTCAGGACATCCACGAAATACCGTGACGCGGTCAGGCCGGCGGCATAATCAGAGACGTGGGGTGCTTCGGCCGCTCGGCCGCACAGAATCACCCGCGCCCGGCGGCGATCCGGCGCCCGGATCGGTGCGCCGGCGGACGGAGGGGGTTTCGGCGGTTCGAGCAGTCGGGACCCCCCGCCGCCCGGACTGATCGTTACCTTGCCCTCCTCCGGCGTCCAGCACGAATCGCAGCAACACCGTCCGCCGGACACGTGGTCCATGCTTCGTTGCCCGTCCGTATCATGTCCCACGCGAACTTCGTCCAGCACCACCCCGCGCGGCTGAACGCGGGACAATTCCGCCAGCACCACCACCCATGAGACCCGATCGTCCAGCCACGTCCCCAGGCGCTCCTCGGCCAGCAGGTCATCCCGCTTTTGGCAAATGGATTCCATCGCCACCCGATGCCCGCCAACCTGGACTTGCTGGACCTGCATCTCGTTGACGGCTGCGTCGGCCCGGCGGGTACGCAGCGTACTGGTCTGAACCCACGCCAACATCGACAACAGCATCAGCCCGAACAGGGCCGCATGGCGATGCAGGAGCCGGCGCCCCGCTCGGGCCCGGTGATACTGCGGAGGCAGGAAGTCCAGGTCCGTCATGCCGGTAATTCCGCCCGTTCGGGTCGCGCGGCGGCGGCGGACAGAACGGATGGAAGCCGCGCGGCCGGCGACGTTCGTGCGGCGGGATCGGTGCCGGTCAGGATCGGCTCAACCGCCGCGACCGACGCGCGGAGCGCACCGCTCTTCCTCATCGCGTCAGGCGGAGCGGCCGACGGCCGCCGCGACGCGCGCTCATGCAGCGACAGACCGACGGCCACCGCCCAGGCAGGCCGCTGCCACCGCTCGGCCGCGTGGCCGACCTGGGAACTGCCTCCCAGCCCGCGCAGCGGGTCGCCGATCGTGCAGGGGATGTCGAGGCCTTCGCCCAGGATTCGCATCAGGTCGGGCTCGTGGGCCTCCCCGCCCACGAAGGTCATGCACTCGGGCCGGTGTCCGCGAAAGGTGACCGTGAAGTACCGCATTGCCAGGTGAATCTCGCGCGAGAGGTGTTGGAGCAGAGAGCGCACCGCCTCGCTCATCGAGTCGGAGAGTGCCTCGGGCAAATCGTCGGGCGCAGGTTCAGTCCGGCCCGAGGCGGCCGCTCCGATTCGCCGCAGCCGAAGGCGGTGTGCCTCTTCGTACGGCAGATCGAGGCGCTCCGCGACGGCGCGGGTAAACGCCCGGCCGCCCACGTCGATCAGTTTCGCAAAGCAGATCTGGGTCCCGCGGGTCACAACCAGACCCGTGCTGCGGCGTCCGACGTCGACGAAGACATGAACCGCCTGCTCGTCCTCCGTTCGCCGAAGAAAGCGCATGAACGATCGGGCCATGGCGCAGGGTGTGAGGTCAAGCGCCAACGGCTCCAGGCGGATTTCCTCGAGCAGCGCGATGCGCCGCTGAATCAACTCATTCCCAACGGCAAAAACGATCACCTCCTCGCGGGTCTCGTTTCCCTGGCGCACCTGTCCCGCATTCAGATGGCGGTACTCGGCCTTATCCGCCCCAAAGCCGAAGCGCTCCGCGGCCTCGAACTCGACCGCCAGCCCCAACTCCTCCGGCGGCATGGGCGGCAGGCGAATGTTCTTCATCTGGAATTCACCCGGGCCGAGTGAGGCGATGACGGACCGGCCGCGGAACGGATGCTCCCGCAGCGCCGACTGGATTGCGCCGCGCAGCCACGCCTGATACGACGAGTCGTCCGGCAGGTCGTGCGGAACGTCCACCCGCACCGACGCGAGGATGGTCGGCTGCGCGGACCCGGCCGAGAGTTGCAGCATCTTGACGCAACTCCCCCCGAAGTCGATCGAGATCGGGCCGAAGTCAGACGGACGGTGCCACATGGTTCCCTGCTCGCCCCCAAATTGCCTGCCGAGTTAGTCCTCTTCCTCGGGAGGCTCCATCTCAATGATTGATAACTCAGTATCAGTGATACGTGATACAGTAGCCACGCCGGTTAGTGGGTCGATCCGGACACGCCACCCGACTTTGGCCGAGACAAAATCGATCGTCGCCGCCGTCGACTGGTCCGGCGCGCCGAAGGCGTCGAATTGCAGATCGTTGTCGCCGCCGAACGCGAAGCCGTTAATCGTCACCCGGTCCAGCCCGTCGGCGTTGAGTTTTCCGACGTAGACCCGGTAGGGTTGCCGGCGGATCGGATGCGTGATCGGCGTATCCGGCGCGGCCTTTCTCGCCACCCAGTAACTCGACCGGTCCGCCGCGACGCGGAACAGGCACCCCACATCCGGCCGCGCGATCGCCTCCGCCTGTACAAACGCGGCGTCGGCTGCAAAGTTTCGCGCGGCGGCCTCGGCCTGCATCGTGCCGACGTCGCTTCGTACGATGGCGAGCCCCGCCAGAATGGCCAGAATACACACGGTGATGAGAAGTTCGACGAGGGTCACTCCCCGCCCGGGTCGTCGATCCTTGGACCGATGCTTTCGGCGCAGCCGCATGACGGTCCTCCTCGCACGCGGGCGGCGCACGGGATCAGCGACCCCTGCGGCCGCGCGGTTCATGCTTCTCATCGGGCGGAAGCACGCGGACCTTCAATTCACCGGTCCGCAAATGTTCGAGTATCTCGCCCAGCAGGCGGTTCGTCTCGCGCGTCTCGAGCAGGATGTCCTGGCGCTGCCGCCCGGTGTCGGGAACCTGGGCGTGCGCCGTCCGGGTCAGAACCGGTCCGCTTTGAACGATGCCGGCCAACAGCAACGCGTAGAGAGCGCCTGCGCAGGCCCAGACGAAGGGCCGCGTACGTGGGACGTTTCGACCATGGGTCATATGTCGGTCCTCAATTCTCGTACCAGCGCAGAATCGTGTAGGGCTGGCGGTCGGCCAGCCCGGAAAAATTGAAAAACTCCGACGTCGCCGTGCTCCGTATGTCCAGCATCGAGCCGCTGGTGGCCGCGGCAATGCTCCCGCCGCTGATCACGGGACCGTTGATCGTAATCGTCGAGCGGAAGAGTCCCTGGCGGATGGTCCCTCCGACGAGAACCGGCCCATTAATGGTCAGGTCCTTGTCGTTGCTAAGTATGGCCAGGTCGCGGCTGACTACAAGCGCCGGATACCCGCTTACCGGGGTAATCCGAACGTTCGTGCCGTCCAATTGAGCGTCCCCGTCGACCACGATCGTTCCGATGTAATTGACATTGTTTTTGAACCGAATGACGCGCGATCCGGCGCTTCCGTTCGTGCTGACCAGCACTCCCCCGGGATTGCTCGATGTAACCGCCGCTCCGTTGTTGGGGGGGGCGCTGGCGTTCAGATCGCGGTTAGAGAACGTAAGTGCGCTATATGTCGTACCATTAATAAGATATTGCGCGTAGTTGGTCGTGGAAACCGACGGGATGACTCGAACCGGTTGATTCGGAAGCGTCTGACTCGGCGGCCCGTAGGCGCTGGCCGGCCACCAGGTGATCGTCGACGTCGCCGAGACGATGCTCTGCGACCACGCCAACGAGTTAATCGATCCGTTCACGTGCAGGTCGCCGAAAAAACGCAGCAGCCCCGGAAACGTCTGCGCTACCGATCCCAGATATGCGGGCCGAACGCACCACCGGTTGGGCGGCGGAAGGACGATGTCGGCCGTAATCGTTCGGCGCGAGCGCTCGACCCCGTACCGATCGACGGCCGTGCCGGTACTCACGACGGTGAAGAGCCGCGGGTCGCTCGTCGACCGCGAGACGCCGATCGTGCAGGTGTCCGGTCCGCCGTCGATCGAGATCGGGACGCCCCCGGTACCCGGCCAGAACGAGCAGGCGCTGATCGACGTCGGCGGATGGATCAGGTAATGGGCGGCGATCGAAACGCCCGAGGCGGCGAGTGCCTGCGCCCGGGCGCGGGCGTATCGATTCTCCGCCTGCGGCGCGCTGAACGCCGTCCTCGAAGCGAACGACAGCCCGAGCGTGAATACGATAACGACGAACGACAGCGTGATGAGCAGCGCGACCGCGCGGCGCTCCGTGCGCCAGTTCGACTTCGTCTTGCGTTTCTCGGGGTCGACCATTACCAGGTCCATGCGGCGCGCGCCCGCTTTCGCGCTCCTGGCAGCCCGTCGTCCGTCCAGTTTGACGACGACTCAAGGAAATAGGCGGGAGCGGTCAGACTGATGCTTTGGTGAAACGCCTGCGTGTCCCCGGCCGGCCCGACCGCCAGGTCCACGAGGACCATCACGACCCTGCTCTGGTAGGACCGGCCGCGAAATGATACGGAAGCGACGTTTTCGGCCCAGACGTCCGTGACCGTATAGGAACTATAAGTCGGACTGGCAAGCAGCGGACCCAGGTCGACGACCGCCGCGCCCGGAATGGGCAGGGTTGCGTTGAGGGTCGCCAGCAAAGAGCCGGACGCCGCCGAAAAATCGAAACGCTCGTACAGCAACCGACGCCCCGCCGCATCGTACCGGACACGGACCGTCTCGGAGACCTGCGCCGCATCATCGCCCGGCACTCCTCCCGCACCGAGCGCGGGATAATCGTCGGCGGCCCAGATCGTCAGTTGGGTCGCGCTGTCCACGGAAACCGTTCGGGCGTAGCGGAGGAGATTTGCCAATCGGAGGAGCGCCTGCTGGCCCCGCTGATACGAGACCTGGCGCGCGTCGGTATTCGTCCAGGCGCGGGAGGCGCTCACCATCATCGCGCCGCTGGCAGCCGCGATGACCGCGGTCAGCGATGCCGCCACAACGAGTTCCGTGAGCGTCAGCGCCGCGGCGCAGGAACGGCAGGACTCATCCCGACGTGACTTGCTCACGGTCAATACTCTCGAGCCACGATGCGCGACAGGGAAACCAGTTGTCGCTTCTGATAATAGACCCGGACGGTTACGCGGACGAAGGCATAGGTGTCCCAGGCCGGCTGGCCGGGAAGAAGCACGTACTCCGAAGTAACTTCGCGTGTCAGACCTGCGACGTCTGCCGCGGGAATCGGCGCCGACTGATAATCAACCGGCCCACTGCCCGTCTCGACGTATCCATGATAATCATCCGTATTGTTGTAAAGGGCACGAGTGGTCTCGCCGGGCCCGGGACCGAGAGATCGATTGGTCGGGGCGATGGGATCGTCGAACGGCAGCGCGCAGATCTCGTCGATCAGCGCGGAGGCCAGCAGGATCGCCTGTTCGACTCGCTGTGACTCCAGCACGGAACGCATGCCGGCCGCAAACGGCAGGGCGCCGGCGGTCGCCGCCACCGCGAGCAGCGTGGCGGCCAGCAGCGTCTCGGCCAGACTGATGCCGCGGGCAGGTACTGCGGGGCTTCGCGGCATTGCGTCAGCGGTCGTGAGTTTCATGATCCCTCCATCGCCGGCGTCTGATTGCTCACGCCTTTCTTCGCCGTTACGACCGACCGGCGAGGCGACGAATCAGGTTGTTCGGGAAGGCGGCGAAAAGCGTCCCGGCCGCACCCCCCAAAGGACCGACGACCGCTCGCGCCGCTGTAGAGGCCGTCGCGACGGTCGTCGATCTAGCCGGTTGCGGAGCCAACGGCGGATCTTCGCGCCGAGGCGAGGCGAAGCCGTCCGCCAGGCGGCGCTAGTACGTGTTGGTCGCGACGCCGTTGAACGTCTTTCCGTCGTTGGCCTTGAACGTCCCCGTCGCCCCGTCGTAATACCATCCCTTG
>Ga0187893_10001598_pt1 | contig 53788 bp, 50 predicted proteins | sample MA1701074metaG_FD_139574 | JGI IMG/M metagenome (GOLD analysis project Ga0187893, IMG submission 139574) | White microbial mat communities from a basaltic lava cave in the Kipuka Kanohina Cave System on the Island of Hawaii, USA - MA170107-4 metaG ... | reverse complement strand
CGCGTGTACCAGCCTTGGCGAGGGGCAGACCGGCTGCATCGTGCTCTGTGATCCTTACTTTCCAGGGGCGCCGCAATGTCCCGGCCTGTTGGACTGCATCACGCCGTTGGGCATGAGCAGCGTGTGCGCGTATCCCTGAGACGCTCCATGAACATGAGTCGCTGTCGGAGCTGACGCTCCTATCGGGCGATCTCAGTGAAACGTCACCGCCAAGCGCACTGTCCACGGCCATCGAAAGCGCAAGAGCAGCCGGTAGGCGTCACGCTGCTGGTGAATCTTCACGCCGTTGTCGACGAGCGCTTGAACCTGACCCATGACGCCCGAGCGAGCCAGCACGAACCCGTCTCGCCCCCGCCAAGCTCGTTGCCCACTCGGGCTCCGGATTTCATCTTGTGCGCTCCAGTAGACCAGCAGCGCCGGTCGCAGCGGTCCCGACGGCTCGAGACCGAGACCGGCGCGACTGAGCTGCACTTCGTGCTCGATGGCCATGCGATGCGGAAGGCTGTCACGTGCCCCAGAGACAATCGCCAGCGCATATCCAGACCTGGCAGCGGAACCATGCACATCCAGCACGATGCCTGACTGTTTGGGCCCAGCAAGCACCGTTGTCGGTGTGAAATACGCCACGATGGCCAACACGGTGCAAAACATTCGACGCGTCGTTGTCATGCGTCTCGAGCTCGGACGAGCAATCCACGTGCCAGCGGTCCCGGCCCGGTGGCCGAGGCAAAACGCGGCTGTGTTCGTCCGCGATGTCGCTAGGACAATTGGCATGCGTACGGGACCTGGCGCCGCCTTCATCGCGATGGCGGGACGCTAGACCGGAGATTCTCCGCGACCGCGGCCCGGATCAAGGCCTTGAGCGCCTCAGCATCGAGCACCTCGCCCTCGCGGATGTCGATGGCCCGACGCGTGTTTCCATCGAGGCTCGCGTTGAAGAGCCCGTTTGGATCTTCCAAGGAGGCACCCCGGGCGAACGTCAGCTTGACCACCCGTTGGTAGGCCTCTCCCGTGCAGACGATCCCCGCGTGGGACCACACGGGTGTGCCCATCGGGTTGGTGGGCTTGATCCATTTGCATTCCTCCCGAATGTTCGGGTCCGCCTCGTGGATGAGGTTGCGAACCTTGGAGAGGGTCTTGGCGCGCCAGTCACCCAGAGACCGAATCCTCTCGTCGATGAGCGGAGAGGTGGCGTTTTCTGCCCCGTGTTTCGCGTTCGCACCTGGCTTGGTCGTCGCGCCTGCTTTCGGCGGGGACTTGGTGCCCGACTGGCGTGGCTTGCTTGCGCGCGACGTGCCCTTCGCCTTGGCCTTCGGCTTCGTGCTGCCTGGCATGTGTGCAGGAGTCTACTCGATTCGCATCACGCCGCCGATTGCCTGCCACCAGCGGCGAAGGCGTAGATGATCTCGCCGTACACGTCGTGGGCGTGCTGTCTGGCGCGACGAAGGGGCTGGCTTACGATTGCGTACGATCGACGTCAACCTCATTCGTTCCGACAACGTGATTCTTTCCATTCTTCCAATTTCTCGACATTTTCTTGTAGGGACACCCTCTAAGGTCCAGCGAGCAACGTCGTTCCGGGGCCTGCGAGCTCGCCATCATAGTCGACCATGAGGGCATCGGTCAGCGCCATGCCCATGCGAACGTAGCCACGCTTGCTCAGGTGAAGGAAGTCGTTGCGGGCCATCTGAGGCTGCGCAGCGACCCACATCGGCATCGACATCTCACCCCCCATGAAGCTCAGCATGTCCCAAAACCCGCACCCCATGTCGCTGGAAACCGCACGTTGGACAGCAACGATCTGGCTCGTGCGTGGACGCGGCGCGTACCCGCTACCTTCCAGAACGCGCGGAAAATCACCGGGACCGACGAGCACACAGCTCGCGTTCGGAACAGCCCGTTGGAACCGTTCCAACACCGCACGAAGCTCGGCTTCGTACAGTGTGATGGGTTGATCGTCGTCTCCGGCTTCGTTCGTACCGTACGCGAGCACGTAGAGATCGGGTGAACGACGGCGTATGTTGTCGGCCCAGATCGCTTCGTCCCACGCGAGGTGGTTCGCCGCTCGCGTACCGTTGATGCCGAGCGTGTCGAGCACGATGCCATTTTGCTCGCGCTCGATGGCCACACCGAACAGACGGACCTCGCCATCGCCATGCGGACGTAATTCGAGCACGTGAGAGCCTTCGCTTACGCGAATCGTGTGATAACCAGGTCCAAACGTGTCCCCGCGCGTGCTCACCTTGGCAACTTGTTTGCCGTCCAGCCATAGCTTGAAGCTGCCGCCAGCAGGCTGTGCAAGGTAATAGATGTCGTAAAGTGAACCGGTGTGACCGGGCCCGATCGTCGGACTAGGAACCACGCGTCCCCAATCTTTCCTGCGCGAGCTCGAGAGACTGGCCCCGAGTAATCCGTAGAACCCGTCGGTTCGACCGTCGCGTTTTTGCGCGTGCTCGGTGCGCCAACCATTCGAGCTCTCGACGGTGACGTCGAGGTGGCGATAACTTTTGTTGATTTTCGCGAGTTGGATGAAACCATGACCCGCGTCACCAAAACGCGCCTGCAGATAGCTTCTCAGGTAGTTCGTGTATACGTCGGCAGCCGTATGCGATGCGCCGTACACCAACACACGGACCTTGCCATCAGCGTCGGTTCCATGGGCGAGCTTGCGAATCGCCTCGTGGAACCACGCGAGCGCTTCCCCTCCATCGGAGGGATCCGCGATGGGCACGTACAGCCCGAGCGCATTGCCATTGGTCGCCACGCCCACTGCAGGTCGGGTAAATCCGATACCCGAAGAGCCCGGCAAAGCTTCGAGCAACGCGTCTTCGACATTCTGCGCCATGTCGGGCTCTGTCGCGTCCTCGATGGGAGGCCTGACCGGTACGATCGGTCGCCCCTGCTCGTCTTCGAACAAGACGCCACGACTCCCGAGCAAGCGTTTTTGCGCCTCGAATCTGGCGGCAAGCGCCTGTAGGCTGAACTCGAGCACAGGACCGCGAGTCTCGGAAGTTCCCACCACGGCAACTTCACTCACCGAAGTCGACGCGCCTGGTTGGTTGCTGGTCTGCTCGCGCGGTTTTCCACAACCGCCCATCGGAGCGCACCCGAGCGTCCACCCGGCCGCGAGCGTCGCCAGCATGCGAGCCCGACCGCCCCACTGCGAGCACGCTGTCACGAGATGATGCTGACGGTCGTGCCGAGCGCAGTCAAATTGCCAAAATCGGCCTGTTCGAGCTGCTATGGTTGACCCGTCTGCTGGTGCTTTCAGCCCAACATCCCCATGGCCCTCACAGAGATCTGGCATGTCGAGCATGTCCCTCATCCCGTATTGCCATTATGGATCGCAACCGACGCCGACGATCGCCTCGTGTACGTGAATCTGGGAAACTCACGGACACGCATGCTCGCTTGGGGCATGCGTCATGATGTGCGGCTCGTCGACGAGACGAACCGCCAAACGGCTGCAAAGGCCCAGCTATCCGAGTATTTGGCTGGGCAGCGCTTCCGTTTCGAGCTCGAGCTTCGCCCGATAGGAACGCCCTTTCAATGTGCGGTTTGGCGAACACTCGCGCACATCCCCCGGGGCGAGACATGGAGCTACGCCGAATTGGCGAGTGCGGTCGGACGACCGAGCGCCGCTCGTGCCGTGGGCCATGCCAACGGCCGAAACCCATTGCCGATCGTGCTTCCGTGTCACCGCGTGATCGGACGTGACGGCAGCCTCGTCGGGTTTGGTGGAGGTCTCGCGGCCAAACGTTGGTTGCTCGACCTCGAAAGCCCGTGGCGCGGCCTCGCTCTGTTCGAGAACGCGGTGACATCAGCGTCGTGATGCACGTTCCGGTGGCTTCGCCATCGCATCAGCCCGTGCAGGCCGGCCATCTACCGGAAACTCCGCCACAAGCGGTGTCAAAGACCACGACCCGACGATCATGCGTATTGTCCAAGATGTCTGCGCCCATACTCTCGTGCTCGTGGGTATGGCGACTGCGCTCACGTCCTGTGTCCTCCAAGAAGAATGTCGGGGTCGGAACTGTGGAGAGACGGGTGCAAGCGCCTCCAGTAGTCCCACGAACGCCGATGAAGAATTGGACGAGGACAGCCATGGCTCGACCGGAGGCTCGGAATCCACCTCGAACGCATCCGACGCGAGCGATCCCGTCGAAACCGCGGGCGAAACCAGCACCAGTACCAGCACGCACGGTGATACGACCGGCAATTCCAACGTGGACGGGGACACGGGCTGCGCTCCGTTTTGTAACGACGAGACCTCGGGGTCATCCGCTGGCGACACATCGGGAGGCATAGGGGACCCAATGTGTGGCGAAGCCAGTTTCAACTTCGTGCCGACGCCGCCCGACGTCGTGCTCGTCATCGACAAATCCGGCAGCATGGATACCAACACCTGGGACTACGGTGGGACGACCATGAAGCGGTGGAAAACCCTGCACATGGTCGTGACGGACATGATTGCCGAACTCGACGACGACGCCAACTTCGGCCTCAAATTGTTCCCTCGACTCGGTTCCGGCAGCAATGGTTTCACGGGTGCGTGTGAAGTGACTGCCGGTGTGGAAGAGCCGGTCGAAATCATGAACGGCGCGGACGTGATTGCAAAACTTCCGGGCGCCGACGACATCGTGCAAGGAGGCACGCCCGCAACGCACGCGATCGTGGAGGCCGTCGCACATCTCGAGACGCTCACGACGGGCAATCCTCCTGTCATGATCCTCATCACCGACGGCGGTGCCAACTGCGTCGGCGGCAACACCCAGCTCTATGATACCAATCTGAATCCCACGGTCGAAAGCGCATTCACGAGCGACGGCATTCCCACTTACGTGGTGGGCATCGACATTCGCAACCAGCTCGACATGAGCGCCATGGCCAACATCTGGGAGCAGCTCAACGACGTGGCCGTCAAAGGTGGTCGCGCCAAAGTCGATCCCGCGAAACCCGACGAAAAATTCTACAATGCGAGCGACGGGAATGCGCTCGAAGCAGTCTTGACTGCCATCGCCGGACGGCTGGATAGCTGCGTCGTGCCGCTCGCTCCCGCACCACCGCACCCCGAATACGTAGACATCGAAGTCGACGGCATGCCTGTGCCGAAGGTGACCGACTGCACCAGCGAACACGGCTGGATCTACCCCAGCATGGATGGTTCCCACGAAACCATCGAGCTTTGCGGCACTTGGTGCGACACGTTCAAGATGGTTGGCGATCTCGACGCGCACTACGGCTGCCCCCCGCCGGGGTGAAGCAACGACCTCGTGAGATTCACCCGGCCGTAGCCGCAGCGACGCGGTTTCGTCCGCTTTGCTTGGCGATGTAGAGCCACTTGTCCGCCTCGGCGACCAGCACGTCGTGATCTTCGAAGTCGCCAAGGTGATAGGTGGCGACACCGAGCGAGATGGTGACTGCGATGCGCTCACCTTCGTAGACGAACTCGGTGTCTGCCACGCCCACACGAACGCGCTCGGCCAAGGTACACGCGTCGCGCAGCTCGGTTGCACGCAAGATGACCGCGAACTCTTCGCCACCGATGCGGCACAGCGCATCTTCGGGTCGGAGACGGCTCGCGATTGTTGCTGCCAAGGTCGTGAGCACGTAGTCCCCTGCGGGGTGACCCTTGCTGTCGTTGATGTGCTTGAAATGATCCACGTCGAGCACGACCAGCGAAAGTGCAGTGTGCTTGCGCGTGGCAAAGCTGAATTCTTCTTGGATGCGATCCACGAAATAGCGGCGATTGTACGTTTGCGTGAGCGCATCGAACGTGGCGGACTCGTAGAGCTCGGTCTGAACCTTGGCCTCCAGCGGATCATGCAGAGTGAACTTGAGCAGGGCATTGGCGCCCAAGGCAATACGATCGCCGTCGACCAGGGCTTCACGGGCGATCTTGCGGCCGTTCACGAACGTACCGTTGGTGGAGTCGAGATCGATCACGACAAACGAACCGTCCACGTACTGCACGAGTTCCGCGTGCCTGCGCGACACACCCTCGGTATCCAAGCACACGTCGACTTGTTCACCGCGTCCCAGCACACATTGCGAACCGGACAGCTCGATCAGCTTGCCTGGATGGGAACCCATGATGACGAGCAAACAAGGCCGACGTGATTGCGGAGCCAAAATGCTCGCGGGACGATCAATCTGCACGGTGGTGTCGTTGCTCATCGCCACCGTCAGCTTACCGCAGGTGTGCGGGCCGGAACGCGCGCCCCGAATCCCGACGGGACCACGAATCTCGACGGGCAGAAAACTGCCTACCACTGGTACGATATCGCACATGGACCCCTGGTCACGCACCGAGCGCGGCTCGAGCTCCTACGCCGCGGCGGTGAAGGCTCTGTTGGCAGCGTTACCTGGTTTGTCTCCGACATTCGTGATCGTCGCGTTGCTCGCATGTGTCCTGATTCCGTTGCCGACCACGTTGGTCGATCTGCTGCTTTCGGCAAGCCTGGCAAGCGCAGTGTTGTTGCTGGTGGCAAGTCTCGGTATTCGCAATACAAACGAGTTTCTGAGTTTTCCTACCCTGCTGCTGTTGGCCACGCTCTATCGCCTGGCACTGAACATTTCGACGACACGTTTGATCTTGAGCGAGGGCTATGCCGGGCGTGTCATCGACGCGTTTTCCGGCTTCGTGGTGCGCGGAGACATCGTGGTCGGCGGTATCATGTTCCTCATCATCACCGTTGTGCAGTACGTGGTGATCGCACGGGGCGCAGAGCGAGTCGCCGAAGTCGCAGCAAGGTTTGCGCTCGATGGTCTGCCGGGGCACCAGGCCGCGATCGATGCAGATCTACGAGCGGGGGCGATCTCGGCTCGCGAAGCTGCCGAGCGGCGCGACAGATTGATCGAGCGCTCTGGTTTCTTCGGCGCGATGGATGGCGCCGTCAGGTTCGTCAAAGGCGACGCCATCGCAGGCCTGGCCATCACCGCCATTAATTTGGGTGGGGGAATGATCATGGGCGTCACACGTGTTGGGCTCGGCTGGCAGGAAAGCCTCGATCACTACGGGCGCCTCACCGTGGGAGATGGTTTGCTCGCACAGATCCCTGCATTGCTCGTCAGTCTGGCTGCTGGCGTGCTCGCAGCTCGTGTCGACGAACGACGCAGCTCGCCGCGTGCGACACTATATTGGCTGGAGCCCGCCATGTTGCTCGTGCCTGCAGTGTTGCTGGGTGGCTTGGCGCTCGTGCCGGGAATGCCGGGGTTAGCGTTCTCGATCACGGCGGTTGGCTTGGGCATCACGGCGGTATGGATGTCGAGTCGACGACACAGTGGAGCCACGCCGAATCGTCTCGACGAAATTCTGATCCGTGTGCCGGCCGACGAGGAAACGCTGGCAAAGCGGCTGGCTCCCACGGTTGGAGAGCTAGCCGCACGTTGCAGTCAAGCTCTTGGTGTGGACATCCCGGCCATGCGCCTGGAACCACGCGAAGACACCGGTAAGCTGTCGGTCCATTTTGCTGGTCGGGTGCTCGGTCGCGTAGAGCTACCCGCCAGCGGACGCGAAGATGCAGCCGTGCTCGCGATCTTCCGCGCGGTGATGGACAACGCGGAGGCACTGCTCGATCTACAGTCCGTCGACGCCATGCTCGAAAACCTGCGAGCGACCCACCCCGTGGTCGTGCAACAGGCTTTGGCGGCCGTCGACTTACCGACGGTGCTCCAGATCGTCCGCGGCCTGCTGCGGGAACGTATCCCAGTCCCCCACCTGCCTGCGTTGCTCGGCGTCATCGCGGAAGACCCCCGTTTTCGCAAACCGAGCGAGCGAGCGCGCTTTTGCGAGCTGGTTCGCGAGCGCCTGGCTCCATATTGGCTGCACGACGTACTGGAGGCCCACACGCGACTGGGCGAAGTGACGTTCGTTCGGCCTACACCGGATCTGGAAGACGCGTTGGGCGAGCGCGCCAACGTGGGCATCGCGGGCGTGGCTGTCGAGCTCACGACCGATGAGAGGAACACGCTCGTCGAACGTATTCGCGCACGAACCCGCGGTGCGCACCAGGAGTCACCCATCATGCTCATCGCGACGCCACATGCCCGACCGATCGTCGCGGCGGCGCTGCGTGGGAGCACGCCACCCATGGCAGTACTGAGCACGGGCGAAATGCAAAGCGCCGGACTCACGCTACCGAAACGCACCGAATGGATCGACGTGGAATGACAACCAAGTCCTACGACCGACAACCGACTTCGACACGCGAAGTCCCCCTCGACCCGAGGAGCTCCGCGTGGACCCGCTGCCAAATGCTCAGCGGTCGATGGGATGCGTCGAGCTGGTCGCGGGACGTGCTCCGGGTAGACCGGCTGGACCGGGAGCCCCAGTGGTTTTGGCCGCCACCGCCGCTTCACGTTTGCCCATAGGGCCGCGGTCCTTTCGTGCCATTCGACGGATCATCCGGCGAAGCGATTTTGCAATGGCGTGTCCTGTCGGCAGCACCACGGCAACCGTCTCACCGGATTCTTTTTGCAGCACGACCGTGTGCGCGCCGATGACCAAACGAATGGTCTGCTCGCCAGTCTTGTCGAGAAGACCGAGCGAAGCATCCAAGATGGGGCGCCAATTTTCGGCACCGCGAAAAACGCGACCACTTCCGGGATTGTCGACGATGACGGCGACAATGCCGGGTGCGGCTGCAAGGTGTTCGATGTTGCTCGAGAGACTCATGTTTCCTCGTTTTGTGCCCGAACGGAACGGGATGGCTGTTGGCTACAGGGTCCCATTTAGTGTGTCGCATGTCGCGCGAAGTGCCAGTGTTATGCAAGGTTTTTTTGTACGAACTCCAGCAAAATAGCGAGTTTAACTCCAATTGGTCCGCAAGCGCGCAAGTCACACACTCGTTCACGCTCGACTGCCCCGGCCTACCGCAATGCCCCACGTCGAGCCAGCACTCCTATCGGGCCATGGATTCGAGCGTCGCCTTCAGGTCATCGTTCGGGAGATCTCGTGTCGTCGAAGACGAGATCGCATGTCGACGTTGGACGAAACCAAGCAAAACGCGCGTCCCAGGCCCCAACCAACTTCACCCAGCCTCTAATACTTAGGCCCCGGTGCGGGGCAACGTTGCGAAAAGTTGTGCCCCATTGCGACCGTATCAGATAGCAGTTATCATGCGGCAAAGTAAGCTCGGATGGTTCCTTACGCTTCACTTACAAGGGAGTTCCACGCATGGCATCGCGTTCGTTGACCCGTATTTTGGGGCCCATGGTTGGGGTTTCGCTCGTGCTGTCGTCCAATTCTGGCTGTCGGGAGACTAAAGGGAGCGACTTCGATGGGGCGACAAGCGCAACAGACGCAGACTCGAATGGGTCGGGGAGCATGGGTGAGGGTGGAGGATCGGGTGCCGATGATGACGGGGCGCCACCGCCCGAAGACGAAGGCGAAGGAAACTTCCGTGTACCCCGCTCGAGTGGCAAATACGTGTACTCGGCAAGCGAGACCACGGATGCCGTCGCCGTCATCGACACCGCTTCGCTGGTCATCGACGTCGTTGGAGTGAGCCAAGGGCCCACGGTCGTCGAGCCGATCATCGGTGCATCCGAAAACTCGGGTGCGGTCGCCGTACTCGATCAGGGAAGCAACGAGGTTGCGCTGCTTCGCACCGACACCGACGGCCAAACAAGCGTCACGTTGGTCACGATCACACCGGGCGCAAACAACCTCGCCGCGTCGCCAGATGGCCGATTCGTGGTCGCCTATCACGACGTGGACGGCCCCGAGCAACTCGGTGCGGGCAGCGATCAAGAGCTGTCCGTCGTCGACGGCTCGAACGCAGTCGCGTACCAGATGAGCGTGGGCGTGCATCCACGCGAGGTAAAATTTTCGGACGATGGATCCACGGCCTATGTGATCACGGCCGACGGCGTGAACGTGATCGATCTTACGGCCATCGCGACCGTTGGAAAGCCGAGGCTCGTTCCCGTGGTGAGTGATCCCGCGCTCGACCCCACGACGGTCGAAGTCCAGGTGTCACAAACGCGCGGAATCGCGTTGGCGCGCGTCGACGGACAACCGTGGTTGGCTGTGACGGATCTCGCGACTGCCGAGCGCACCACGTTGACGTTACCGGGATATGCGACCGATCTCGACGTCTCGGACGACGGCACGTTCGCGATCGTGGTCTTGCCCGACGAGTCCGGCAGCACGGTCATCGAAGTGCCGTTGCCGGTGGCGAACGCCAGCGACTTTCGCAGCTTCCCCGTCGAGGACGAATATGTCGGCGTTGCGCGACTCGCTGACGACGGCAACACGATGATCCTCTACACCACGCAAGATCCTCGGGCTGCCGCGCAAGGTGAAAAGCAATTGGCACAGCGAGCCGAGCCCATCGATCAGGCGACCAGCACCAGCGGCTCAACCTCTCTGGATACGACGATTGGTACGGATACGGATACGGACACGGGCACAAGTACAGGTACGGACACAGGTACAGGTACGGACACAGGCACAGGTACGGACACAGGCACAGGTACGGACATAGACACAGGTACGGACCCGGGCACCGACCCGGGCACCACGGATACCGATGGTGAAACGGACGACGACCCCCGTCAACGCATCACGGTGTTGCGGCGCGAAGGCGCCGCTTGGACTGGATTGGTCACACTGTTCACAGAACATCCCATCATGACCGTGGGCATCGCACCCGACAGCAAAAACGCAATCTTGGTGCACCGCATGGTCGACGCCTATACCTTGCTCGACCTCACACAAGCGCACCCACCCAAGAAGCTTCAGCTCGCGAACACCGCTGCGGGAGCGGTGCTGTTCACACCGGACGGCACACGAGCAGCGATCTCGTTTCGCAATGACAATGCCGGGATTCGCCGCGTCGATCTCGTCGATCTCGGCACCTTCATCGTGGACGAGCTGCTGCTTGGTTCACCACCGACAGGGCTCGGATATGTCGACGCGACCAACAAGATGTTCGTGTCACAGGAGCACCCGGCGGGACGACTCACATTCATCGACACGAACGGACATATACAGACCATTACTGGCTTCGAGCTCAACGACGAAGTGAAGGATTGACCATGAGAACTACCTTGATGTGGCTTGCGGTGATCGCAAGCGCAGGTTGCGACTACAAATCTCCATTCGAGTCCAACGTCGACGTCCGTCCACCGATATCCACGGGCTCGAGCGTCACGTTTCTCGACGTCGGGAACCGGGAGGTCGTGTTCGTGCTCCCCGGCGACGAAAAGCTCGACGTCAATCGGGTCGCGCTCGGGGGCCAGCACGACAAACCGGCGTGGAGCGTGCCCACCCGCGATGGCAAACACTTGCTCGTGCTCACGGTTCCGGACAGCGGGAAACAAGAGGACGTGCAGGAAAAGCTGTTTCGCTTGGCGGCCGATGGCCAGGGCGAACCGGTGCCTTACGAGGTACGTGCACCGTTCGACCGCATCGTTCTGACGCCCGACTACAAGCGTGCGGTGCTGTACTTCGGCGGCAACGGCAGCAGCGCTGGAACGCTGCAGAACGCCAACCAAGTCGCGATCGTTCGGCTCGACTCGAGCGATGGTAGCGAGGTCGTGAACTTCACGATCAACGGTTTCGGCGGACGTCTGCAAAGCGTGCATTTTCCCGCCCAGCTCGAGCTCGGCATGTCCCAGAACATTCACGTGGGTGGTTCGTCGCGCGATCTTGCCGTGTTTCTGGCTCCCGGCGAAGTCATTCTGGTCGACATGGATGACGTGAACGCAGCCGTGGCCCTCAACTTCAATCAAGACACCGGCTTCGGCTTCACCCCGGAAGGCACGTTGCTTCGCCCAGGCAACGAGCTCTACGAGACCCCGGTGCTGTTCGTGCGTGCGCTCAACAGCTCTGACGTCGCGATGTTGAGCCTCGTGGCGCAGGCAATCGATCCGTCCCAATTCACCGCGCAGGTGAACCTGCTGTCGGTCACGACGGGATGCACCGACTTTGCCTATCACGACGATGGCGACACGCCAATGCTGGTCACGGTGGATTCAGATAGGGGCTCGCTGCGATTCACCGACATCACCAAAACCGAATATTTCGACGTCGACCTGGACGGCCCGGCCTCGAGGCTGTTTATTCGCGATCACGACGACGACGGCACGCTCGTCAAGCAAGTGGTCGTTTGGGCCCTGGAAAGCAACATCATTCATACGCTCGAGCTCGACGGCATCGCCAATAGTCTCAACCGAAAGCCGCGAAAGCTCAAAATCGCCGGCGGCATCGGAACCCTGGTACGGCTCGACAACGACCGTACGCTGATTGGCTCGGGCAACGAGCTCTACGTCGTCGACTTTTCGCAGGAAAAGATCACGCCACTGACCTCCAGCCAGGAGCTCGATCCCACCAGCTCCGCGCTGGAAAGAGACATGCTCTACCTCGGGACCGCGGGGCATTCGGCCATCAGCTCGGTCGACCTCGTGAGCCTCAATCCCGAAGACATGTTGCTCGACGACCCCATCCAGAGCTTCCACTATCTTTCGGAGCTCAAGAAGATCGCTGTGGTGCACGACGATCCCGTGGGGCACATGACGGTCGCGAATGCCAACGACCTATCCCGTTCCACGAGCTACACAACTTGGGGATTTTTACTGTCTGGGGTGCTCGATCGCCCCGATACACGTTGGGGAGATTGAACCATGGTTTGTATTCAAGTGTTTCTTGGTCTTGCGTTGACGAGTCCCAGCCCGAGTCTGCATCCTGATCCACCGGCGAGCTCGAGTCCCAATACGAGCTCGGGTCCCAGTGCTGGTCCTGCCGATTCGACCGTGCCAGCGTCTGGAGCGACGCCGACACCGTCTCCGTTCGCCGTGCCAGAGCTCGAGCACAACGCTTCACCAGCGACTGCCGGTCCCGCGCAGGATCCACTGAAGCAACGACCGTCTCGGCCCGTGTTGATGGGGGAGACGGAACCTACAACGACGGTGCACAAGCGACGAGATCGGCCCGACCGACCGATTCGCTATCGCTTCGATCTCGGTGTCGACGGTGGAAGCACCGTGGTGTTCGATCCAGCCTATCTCGCGTTCGACGACAACCGGAGCTTGGGAGGCGCGGGCGTGGTATTTCGTGGCGACGTTCCACTCGGCAGCGGCCGCGTGTTCCTGGGAGGCGCGCTGTCCTATCACGGGTTTTCGTCCGATGGAGCGATCTACCACGACGGCTCGCGCTCGGTATTCACTGGATTGAAGCTCCACGACGTGCTCGGGCATGCTCGCATGAGCGTTCGTACGGTCGACGGGGTCGATCTCTACGTGGATGCCGGTATCGGACCGACCATCGCAAAAATGACGTTCGACGGCACCGGTGGTGCGAGTCAGCAAAAGGTCAGCTACGCGCTCCAGGCTCTCGCTGGTACTGCGCTGTATCTTCCGAAGAAATGGTTGCCGCGGCGGGGATCGTCACGTGTGACGGGGGGTCTCGATTTCGGCATCGGCTACATGCTGCGGGGTAAGGTCGACGTGGCTCCGACGCTCACGACCGAAGACGATCCGATCGATACGACCGGAAGCTCGTTTGGAAACGTGTTTTTTCGCGGGCTGTCGTGGCGGCTCGGTGTATTCGTGAGGTTCATGTGAACAAAACCAAGATTCGATGCACTTGGAGGTCGGTGGCGATCTCGCTGGCCTGCATGCAGGGCTGCTCTCGAGATTCCAGCCGCGGAGATGTTGGGGACTTCACGACCAATGCGACGGGACAACAGGGCGGCGAGGTAACCAGCAGTGCAGGTGCCAGCGCGGACGGTGGGAGCGAAGACGAAGACGGCGGCTTCGCAAGCCCAGCGGATTTCGGTGCAGGGCATGAGCCTCCGCCCCCCGAACAAGAAGGCGAAGGCGACTTCAAGGTCCCGAAGGCCAGCGGCAAATACGTCTACAGCGCCAACGAGACCACCGACTCGGTGGCAGTGATCGATACCAGCACGTTGGCGATCGACGTGGTCACGGTCAGCCGTGGGCCCACGGTAGTGGCTGCAATTCCGGGGACACCCGACGATCGTGGGGCAGTCGCAGTGCTCGATCAAGCCGTTGGAGAGGCCGCGGTGATCCACACGAGCCCAAACCATGAGAGCACAGTCGCGCTCGTGCCGGTCGCGCTCGCGTCGAACAACCTGGCGGCCTCGCCGGATGGCACGATCGTGATCGCTTACCATGATGCCGATGCCGAGGTTCCTCTGACGAATGGCAGCGATCAGGAGCTTTCGGTGGTGGTACTCGAGACCGCACAAGCGTTCTCGATGACGATTGGCGTACACCCACGGCGGATCGTTTTTTCGAACGACAATGCGCGCGCGTACGTGGTGACCGACGACGGTGTGAACGTAATCGAGCTCACACAGCTCGGAATGATGGGCAAGCCCAAGCTCATCCCCGTGGTCGAGGATTCCGGGCTCGACCCGTCCACGCTGGAGGTACAGGTCTCGCAAAGCCGCGGTGTTGCACTCGCTCGCGTGGACGGCGAGCACTGGCTCGCGCTCACGAACCTCGTCTCCGAAGCTCGAACCGAGCTCACCATGCCGGACTATCCTACCGACGTGGATGTCTCGAGCGATGGTAGGTTCGCAATCGCTACCCTTCCCAATCGCGACGGAAGCCATGTGGTCGAGATCCCCCTTCCCGCTACGCACGCAGGCGACTACGAAACGTATGCCGTGGGCGACGAATATGTGGGGGTGGCCGAGCTGTCCGGTGACGGCAACACGCTCGTTCTCTACACGACGCAAAACCCATGGGACATGACCGACGAAACGGACACGAGCACGGGAACGGACACGAGCACGGGTACAGACACGGGTACGGGCACCGGGGCCGATACGGGTGAAATCGATCACCCGGATCCCCGTAAGCGCGTCACGGTATTGCGCCGTGGCAGCGGCGGCGGTTGGACCGAATCGGCGACGCTGTTCGTGGAAACACCGATTGCCTACGTTGGCATGGCACCCAATGGACGAAACGCCATGCTGGTGCACACCGCATCCACGACACCAGGGTTACCGTATTCTTACACGTTGCTCGACCTGTCCCAAACGTATCCGCTCAAAAAGCTCCAAACCCTGGAGACTGCCCCGGCAGGCGTGTTGTTTAGTCCCGATGGTAGCCGGGCAGCCGTGATGCTGCGTAACGATACCATGGACGTGCGTCGCGTCGATCTGGTGAATCTCGGCAACTTCATCGTGAAGAACATTGCGCTCGGTTCACCGCCCAATGGACTCGGCTATGTAGAAGCCACCCAGAAGATTTTCATCGCTCAAGAACATGCCTCTGGTCGCATCTCGTTCGTAGACCGGGATGAAAACGTGCAGACCGTGACGGGCTTCCAGCTGAACGATTCCGTCAAGGACTAACCTCACCTGCATGGGTCGACCGCGTGCCCGAGATTCCCGATCTCACGATCTACGTGGAGGCGTTGCACAAGCGCGTGGTGGGGACCCGGTTGCAAGCGATCCGCTTGGTTTCTCCGTTCGTGCTACGAACTGTCGATCCGCCGATCACGACGGCCCAAGACAGGCTCGTGGACGACGTGTTTCGCATGGCCAAGCGCATCGTATTCGTATTGAACGATACCCCAGAAGCATTGTTTCTCGCGTTTCATCCGATGCGTTCCGGTCGTTTGCATTGGGACGAACACGCCACGGTCAAGCCCAACAAGACCGTGCTCGCCGTGCTGACATTCACATCGGGGTCGCTGCGGTTGACGGAAGCAGGCTCGAAAAAACGCGCCGCACTGCACCTAGTACGCGGCCGCGAGGGCATTCATGCACTCGACTCCGGAGGGATCGATGTACTGGAGACCGACCTCGCCACGTTCGCCGCAACGCTTCATCGCGAAAACCACACGCTCAAGCGTGCGCTCACCGATCCACGACTGTTCAGCGGGATCGGAAACGCCTATAGCGACGAGATCCTGCACGCTGCGCGCCTTTCGCCGGTCCAGCTCAGCCAAAACCTGACGAGCGAGCAGGTTGCGCGCCTTTACGAAGCCACCAGAACGACCTTGCTCGAGTGGATCGATCGCCTCCGTGTGGACACCGGGGATGCCTTCCCGGAGCATGTCACAGCCTTTCGCGAACACATGGCCGCGCACGGACGCTTTCGACAACCATGCCCCGTATGCGGCACACCCATCCAGCGCATCGTGTACGCAGAAACCGAGACGAACTATTGTCCGACATGCCAAACTAGCGGCAGGCTGCTGGCCGACCGTGCGCTGTCCCGCCTGCTCAAAAAGGACTGGCCACGCACACTCGATGAGCTCGAGGCCCGAAAGGGTGGATAGTCCGTGAGCTCGATGATCCAACGATGCTGTCGACGAACGCGGCATCGTTTGGTGTACGGGCACGGACGGGTTTGGCCAGCTATGCTGAGGTCGTGATTCCGCTCAGCGACGAGAACCCGACCCTGCGCGCGCCCGTGGTGACGATCTTGCTGCTCGTGGCAATTGGGTGTGTCTGGGTGTTCGTACAAGGTGCCGGTCTCGACGAGCATGCACTGGCAGCAAGCGTGTGCAACTTCGGCCTGGTGCCCGGGGAAATCACGCACCTCACTCCAGTCGGCCGGGCGGTTCCGCTGGGACCCGACATCGCATGTGTCGTGGATCGCGAACCAGTGAATTGGCTGACACCCATCACCTCGATGTTCTTGCACGGTGGCTGGATGCACGTGCTCGGCAACGGTCTGTTCCTGTGGGTGTTCGGGAACAACGTCGAGGACAGCATGGGGCGCGTGCGCTTCGCGGTCTTTTACGTGCTGTGTGGTGTTGCTGCCGCAGCCCTACAAGTCGTGATCGATCCGGATTCGGCTGTGCCCATGGTCGGGGCCTCGGGTGCGATTGCCGGTACCCTTGGTGCTTATCTTCGGCTCTATCCACGCGCGCACGTGAACATGCTGTTTGTCATCATCGTGTTCGTGCGAGTCATTCCCCTACCGGCGTGGATGGTCCTGTTCTGGTGGATCCTTTGGCAAGTGCTCGGCGGTCTGCCCCAACTCAGTCCGGTCGATGCCGGTCACACGAGCGGGGTCGCATTTTGGGCACACATTGGAGGCTTCGCAGCGGGCGCTCTATTGATCGGCCTGTTCGTCAACCGTGCCTATTACGCCGCCCACCCCCACGGCCACGCGCGCACGGGATGGCTGAGATAGGCTGAAACCGCTGAGGTCAGCATTCAAAACGACGAGCCAGGCTGAGTCAAGAACTCGAGCTCTTCGGGCGTGGAAACACGACCGAGCACGCTGTTGCGGTGTGGGAACCTAGCAAAACGATGAATGATGTCGCGATGCGCGTTGGCGTAACCAATCGCAAAGTCCATGAATGCCCGCGCCTCACCAGGGAGCAGCTCGTCTCGCAACGTGGTGAACGTTGCGACGCACTTGTCCTGCATGGCGAGCGCTTCGCTGTGCATGAGGGGCATGTACATGAACATTCTGGGGTGCGTTGGCAGCACACGATCGTGGCCGCGCTCCAAACCTTGGAGCGTCGCTCCCACGGCTCGTTCGTCCGACGCGAACATCCTGGGTGTATCGCGGAACATATTGCGGGAGAATTGATCCAGCACAATCACATAGGCGAGTCGGCCCTCGGCGGTATCCTGCCAAGCCTCGTGCGTTCCAGCCATGATCTCCGAGTGCAGCCCAGCGAACCTTTGTCGGATCTCTGCGTCGAATGTGGGATCTTTTCTGAACCAGCGCTCCGCCTGAGCTTTGCTGGCCAAGCCAAGTTCGCCTAGCTCGCCGAACCAAAACGAAAGGACGTCGTCGGGTGTCACGCGTTTCGTATAACACGCCGGAGCCGGCCACGTCCCTCGGCGCCGGTTTTTTGGGTGTCCGTTGCCATGGGTGTAGAGCTTTGGGGAGGGCAAAACATGCGTGATGCTCACCGAGCGATCGTCACGATCCATGGCGTGCAGTGGCAACGCGACGAGGTGCTCGCGGGTTACTCGCGGCCACTGCATCAGCGCGTGCAGGCCCAAGCACCAAGCACACGGTTTCGTTTCCATGAGGTCCTTTGGTCGAACGTGGTCGAACCCATCGAACAGCTGATCGCCAACGGAGCGTCGCTTGCGGCCATCGTGGGCGGCTCCCAGCTCGTTCCTGCCGGGGCAGTTCGAGCGCTGCGCACCATCCTGGAAATGGCCGAGCATCGAGCGCGCCGCAAGCTCGATCGAGAATTGACCAGGAAACCCCTGGCCAAGCTGATCGCGCGCGACAAAACCGGATTTCTCTACAAGGCGTTCAGCGCAGTGCTCGACGTGATTTTCTACGAGTCGGGGCTTTACCGTGCTGCCATCCAAAAGCGCTTGACCGACGTGCTGGATACCCTCGATGGGCAGGCCAAGCCGGTCGTGTATGCCCATAGCCTCGGTTGTCAGGTCGCGTTCGATGTGCTCACGGCGGCCGCCCGCCCGCGAGCGTTTGCACTCGTGACGTGCGCACCAACGCTTGGACTCCTCGAGCGCAAGCTCACGACCAAAATAACGACCCGACTCACAGAGCTCGACTGGACCAACTTCTACGACACGGACGACTTCCTGGCCCCGTGGAATCCCTTGCGTCATTTCGGCTATCGCCAGTTCTTACGCAGCGAGTCGAGCGTGGACGCCAGCGAGATCCCATTTTACTCGCACGTGAAATACTGGGGCAACTCCGCCATTTCGCGAGAGCTTGCCGACCTCGCCACCACGGAGGATCCATGACCCGTCGGCTCGTCGTGTCGTTGAGCACCATCACGTTCGCGCTCACCGCGTGCAGTACGCACGCCATCATCCCGGCCAAGCTCAGCTACACCTATCCGGTTGCGGAAGCCATTGCGTACGACGAGGGTGGTTTCGGTGCCATCGCATTGGTGGACCATGGGACCATGGATGTGTATCTGCCGTACTTCAAAGCAGCCAAACGCCACGCTGGCGAGCGTAGGGCTGCGAAGACGCAGGGTACCGAGCTCGTGCTCTCGGCACCTGATCTTTCGGCGAGCAACAACAAACCGGAGCGCCTCGAGCTCACGCCCATCGACGGACACAAGAAGTGCTGGAAGGGTCGGTTCGCCGGCGCCAAGAAGGAAGCGACCGCGACGTTCCTGGTTGCTGACACCATCGCACGAGCAGGCGCTCAGACGGGTGCTCAAGTGCCCCCCCCCGAGCTCGAGCACACGGTTGGGCCCAAGACGGTGTCGCCGCGTGATTGCAGCGTGGTCGATGCGCCACCCCAAGGCCCTTCACCGGCAGGGATCTGCCCGCCCGCACGCGATGGTGAACGACAGGTGGCTTGCCTTCCGCGTGGCACACTGTTGTTGGAATTTCCCGAAGCGGATCCCGCATATGGCCCGTTGCAAGGCGAGACGATGTGGCTGTCACCCACGGTGGGATGGGACAGCGAGGTGTTTCACATCAGGGGGCTCTATACGAAAAAACCTTCGAAGCTACCGAGCACCGTGGGACTGGATCTGAGCAGGAAAAAACCGCGCAAATAGCAGTCATTTTGACAGGCCCGCACGTGTGGGCGTGTAGGTCGATATGAAATCTCGTTTGGGAACTGGAAAACCCGCGCAACGTCATTATGTAAAAGGTCGGCCATCGTTGTCGTGATCGACACGAATCACGTGTCCGACTTTCGGACACGTGCGGTGAAGTCGGACTTTCCCTCGTGAGCAAGATGGGGATCTTTTCCAAAATGTTTCGCGGCAAGGCCGACGGCGAGGCACGGCCCGGCACCGAGGAATCCGAGCTGCAGGTCGCGCCGGAAACGACCGAAACCATTCCCACACCGCAGCTTGCGCAAGAGCCGGTGGAAACCATTCCCGAGCCGACCTCGACGCCCCCTCCAAACGTTCCGGAGGTGTCGCCCCCTGTGAGGCTGCCGATTCCGGAACCCAAATCCCCACCCGTGCGAGCCGCAGCCGAGACCAGCGGGCCAGTGGCGCCACCCAAAGCGCCGATAGCCAAGCCACCCCTTGGCTCACTTCGTCCGAACGGCGAATCGAGCGGCTTGACGCCTCCGCCCAAACTTTCCTCTCTGCCATCATCGCCAGCTCGACCACGTGGCGATTTCACGCCTGCACCCATCCGGCGTGAGCCCAGTGGTCTGATGCCGGTCCCTCCGCTCCCGGGTGGCAAGGCTGCGGCCAGCAAAGTCAAGGAACCCATCCCGCCAAAGCCCGATAAACCGGTGACGCCCGTGCGAGCGCCGCACGAGCTGGCCAAAGACATCGCTGCATCGACAGATGCGGCGTTCGACGCAGCGTGCCTGGACATGTCGGCAGCCCAAGAGGGTGTGCTCGTGGAGGATTCGAGCACGCGGGGCGAGATTGTGCAGTTGTTCGCGGCAATTGCCGCGAGCCATGCGGAGCCAATTCGTCAACTCATCCTCGAGCTCTCGCTTGCCGAGACTCCGAAGAGTTGGATCGACGTGGCACGGCCTGCAGTTGCCGCGATGCAACAGGCCGCACGAACCATGAAGCTCGACGAGCTCATGAGCGAGTTATCGCGGTTCGACGCGGTCCTGATGCGCGCAACGACTGTCCAAGGCGCCAAGATCAATGGCATGGAGCGCAGCGAGCTCATCGAGCGCTATCGCAACCTTTGCCACTTGCTTCCCGCTGCGTTCGCCATATCCACCGACGTCGACCGTCGCGAGATGCTCATCGTCGATGCACTCTTGTCCGAAGTTCCGGGCATGCACCGTCCTGCCAAGGAAAAACTCTACATGGCGGGATTGACCAAACTCGACAAGTTGTTTCATGCAACGCCGGAGGAACTGTCACAAACCAGCGGCGTTTCACTCGAGCGCTGTCGTGACATCGTTGCCTGCGTTCAAGGATATCGCAAGGAGCGCAACGAGGTGATGCCGGATCTATCCGGAAGCTTGCTTCGTACTCGCGTAAGCAGTCAGCTCGAGCAGCTTCGACACCAGCAATCCGCGTTCGTCGAAGCAGAGCGCGCCGAAAACGCCACCATGAAGCGCAACGCCAGGCGAGAGCGTTCGGTCGTGGTCAGGCGACTCAGCCTGCTCATGGCTCAACTCGGAGAAACAGCCGTGGCCGACGAGCTGGAACGTTTGCCCGTCGAACGCAAGATCGAACGGGTGGCCGAATACTTGCGACAAACTGGAGCAGCGCTCGCTCGCGCTTGAACCCGAGGCCCACGAACGGAGCAACGAAATGACCCAACTGACACGCGCGGCCATCGAAACCCAACTCAAGCGTGGTCAAGCGTTCGATCGTCAGGATCTGAGGGGCGTCGAGCTCGAAGGTGCTTTGCTCGATGGCATCAGCCTGCAGCGCTCCGCACTCGATGGCATCAACCTTCGCAATACCGATCTGCGCAACGGAAACCTGTCTGGAGCGAGCTTGCGCGAGTCTTACCTGGTAGGAGCGAAGCTCGAAAACGCAGCACTGGTGAATGCCGACTTGGATGGTGCAAACCTGCGCGACGCGAACCTCACGGGTGCCGATCTCACCAGGGCGAATCTCTCGGGTGCGGTGCTCGAGGGCGCCAACCTCAAAGGTGCCTTGCTTCGCTATGCCCAGCTCGATGCCGCCAACCTCGCCGGTGCGGACGTTCGGGAAGCGATTTTCTCTCACGCCGATCTGGTGGAAGCCAATCTTTCGAGCATCAAAGGTGAACGAGCGAACTTCATCCGAGCGAACATGCGCGCTGCGGTGCTCGAGGACGCGGACTTGAGCTCCGCTTGCCTCGAGTGCGTCGTGATGCACAGTGCCGTGCTCGTGGGGGCGATCCTGAAAGGCGCGAGCCTCGTGGAGGCGGAGTTGTCGGAGGCGAGGCTCAACCACGCCAACCTGACCGGTGCCGATCTGCGAAGGGCAACCGTGCAACGTGCCAGTTTCTTTGGCGCGACATTGACCGGAGCTCGGCTATACGGCCTGGTGCTCGGTACGGCAGATCCCGCGGGTCTCTCCGCCGAGTGGGTGGACATGAGCCCTTCGGGCGACGGTTCCGGGCGAACACCCGGGGCCAACGTGATCGCCATGCTTCGTGGCACGCCACCGCTTGCCAAAACGGAAGACCAACGCTTCTTTGGAGCGGGAGATGTGTTGCGCAATGCAGAGCTGGTGTTCGAAGCCGGAGCACGCGTGCACGTCGAGAGCCGATTCGAACACTGTGTGATCCAGCTATCCGACGATACCGAGCTGATCGTGGGTGAGCAGGGCTTGCTCGACGATTGCACGATTGTCGGCGGAAAACTGACCGTCCACGGTGGTGTTTTCGAGGCCCGCAGCCCTGCATTGGTGAAACCACATCGATTGGTCGTGAGCTCGAAGGGACAAGTCGTCGCGACCATCCAGCAGCCAAAGAATCATACACAATTCGCATTCGAGCCCGGATGCCGACTGCGCATTCGAATCGACGAGCCCACGAGCTGAGTGCAGCATGAAACCGGTGTGAACCCGTACGAGAGGAAACGACGATGAGCAACAATGCCAACAAGCCAATCAAACAGACGCTCGTGGAGGAAGGCACGGACTTCAAAGGAACGCTGACTTCTACGTGCCCAGTCGTGGTGATGGGTAGCGTGGACGGCGAGCTACAGGCACCCGCGCTGAACATCGCGACTACCGGCACTGTGGTAGGCAAGATCAAGGCGCAAAAGATTAGTTCTCAGGGCGAGCTGGCAGGTACCGTCGAAGCCGACGACGTGTCGTTGTCCGGCGTGGTGCGCAGCGATACGGTGCTTCGGGCCAAGACTTTGGAGGTCAAGCTGGTCGCCGAAGGCGGCAAGTTGGAAGTAACGTTCGGAAAATGTGTGGTCGACGTGGGAGACGAACCCAACCGCAGGGAAGAACGCAAGCCCAACGACACGCGTGAGATCGCCTCAGAAAATGTGCATGCGGCGGTCAGTGCAAACGAGCGCAACGGCATGAGCGCGAGCGTGCGTATCGATCACGGTGACGAGGACCTGAACGCCATCTTGAAATGATCGAACGGCGTGGCCGAAACGGCGCCGACGACACCTTGCTGGAGGTCGCCTCGCACACACGAAATCCAGCGGATACGATCGTCGGCGTGAATCCATGGGGGCTCGCGTTACCTGGGGCGACGGCAGCTGCGATCGTCAGCCGATCGCGAACTAGCAGCCCCGGGCAGCCTGGAGCTCGATGCCGATCACCCCGGTGTGTACGTGCTCTCGATCTGCGTGGAGATCTCCTGGCTTTGATCGCCGAACGCGAAATTTTGCGTGACTTGCCAATTTGCCCGTATCGGTACGCCCGACGTGAGGTCGAATACCATCGTACCAGCCGTGGTGGTGTCGACCGTGAGCATCGCACCTTGCTGGAGCTCGGTCGCACCACTTGCTTCGGCTTCTACCTTGACCTCGGCGAGGTCTTTGCCGCCCTCTTGCTTGACGCTGACGAGCGTGTAGGTGGTCTCGCTCTCGATCGGCATCTTCGGTATGCCTTCACTCAGCTGTTGCTGCTCTTGCTTTTCTACTTTGAGCGGCTTGCCGAGCTCGAGCCCTTGCTCGGGTAGCTCCGGAAGCCGGAGCATGCCCGCCAGCAGCTCTTTCATCATCGAGCCAGTGTCGGGCTGCGCCTTGTCGCCCGCCTTGGACGGGTCCGGCTTGGCGTTCTCCGGCATCGACTTCGTGGCTGCATCGTCGACTTGACCGCGAAGATCCATGACCCAGCCACCCTTGGCCTCGAGCAACTTTTGCTTGGGATCGGGCGGAGGTGTCACACCCTCTTTCGGCTTGGACTGCATCATACCTCCGAGATCGAGCGAGTCGACCGCATCGACGCGATACGTGACGTTGACCTTGCCGGACCCTCCGTCGGAAAACGCAAGCGTGGCCGCGAGTGCACTCTTGATCTCCCCCTGTTGTCCGCCGCCCGCCAGGCGAAAATGGATCTTGGTCTGAGTCTTCACGGCACGGGCAGTCGCCTGATAGCGAAGCAACGTACCTTTGGCTTGCGCAGCTTTCACGTCGCCGGGCCCGGCCACGCTTCCCTTGGGTTCGCAGGCGAGCACCGGCACCACGAGCAACGCCACGACAGCCACGGCTCGAAGCCTGGCAAGCCGCGGCATCGCTGCTCCGTGGGCCTCGTTTGTCGCTTTGGCCGAGCTGTTCTCGCTGGCGCCACGGGGTCGAGAGGGGGCTCTGCGCATGGCCGGACGCTAACCGCGCCACGCCGGCAGTGCAAGGCCATCTCGTACACACGTGCCGGGCCCACGCGACCCTGCTATATCCGGCCGCGCCATGGCGCTCGGATGGCTCGGTGCGTTCTTCGGTCCGCGCATTCGCTTGCCGCGAGACCGTGTCACGCGGACTCCGAGAGCGGCCCGCAAAGCTGCAGCACGACATGTCGCTGGCATGCAAAAAGCCCTCGATGCAATTGCAGCGCTTCCCGGCCTCGCCGATATCAAAGACACGAAACGGGTGCCACGCGGCTTCTACGGTTTGTGCGAGTCGTTTCTCGAACACTACGATCACTATACGAGTACCGTTCGTGAGCACATGAAACTGGGTAACGCAGCCAGGCCCGGGGCTCCGGGCGGCTGCAATGCCTGCTACGAAGTCCCAGTCGGGGTGCACGCCATCGAGGCGCTCGTGATCTATCGCAAGATCCGTCCTTGGAAAGAGTTTCCCAAGCTCGCGCAGTCACTCGCGGATCTGGCCGAGCAGCAGTTCAAGGCCATTCAAGCGGAGCACCACGGTAAAGATCCCGAAAAAGTTCGCATGGGTGGCAAGGCCGTGCAAAAGGGCCGCCTCGCGTTTGCCAAGCGCGGTGTGCCGTGCCCGTTCCTCGATGTGGAAAAACAGCGCTGCCGTATCTGGGACGTACGACCGCTCGTGTGTCGCATGCATCACGTGCTGAGCGACCCGAGCTGGTCTCACCCGACGCATGCACGTTACACCGAAGTGGCGGCAAAGAACCTACGACCGCCGCTGCGTATGCAAGTCGCGCTGGCCCAGCTCGACAAGCGTATGATTTTGCAACTGTCTCCCATTCTTTACGCGGGCATATTGCAAATCTTGCAACTGGGCGAAGGTCAGACCATTCCGGAGATCGGCGAAGCTCCGCAGCGCATGCAACAGGACGGGCAAATCGTTCAGCGTGCCAATCGCAACGTGAAACACGCCAAAAAATACCAAAAGAACAAGCGCAAGTGATGCAAACAGACAGCGCTCAACGCTGCTACCGCCATCAACTCGTCCACTGGAGGCCCACGAAGGCCTTCATGATACCCTTGGCTTCACCGCACACGAGCGTGACTTGATATCGATCGGTGCTTCCTCTCAAGGTGACGCGTCCGTCCGGTTCCTGTGTTCTTGCAAGCTCGGAGACATGTGGACGTACGGCCGCCTCGAGCTGTTGGACGCAAGCGTCGACGCTTGTCCCGGCGGGCGGCTCCAGCAAAAGTTGCGTGGTGAACAACCCCTGTTGGTCACGCTCCGTGCGAGAGCGTTTGACGAGCTTGGCGCCCGCAACAATGTCCTCGCGAAACCAAGGTGGATCTCGAAAACGGTCTCCGGGCACGTCATTGCTCGCGGAGGTCGGCTGCGTTGCGGCTGGCAAAACACTGGGGGCTGCCGGTACTCCCGCACTTACCGCTTTAGATGCGGCAGAGCTCGACGCGTCGTTGTCCGATGTGGCCTTGCATCCCAGACACAACATCCCCATGAGCGTGAGCTCCCGTGCATGAGTTCGCATGACGAAACACATCATGCGACCATACCACAGCTTGAGTCGACTCATGGCTCGCCATCAGCCGGGTGATCGTACACAGCGGACGGCGAGTGCTTCGTCGGCTTTCGCAGTGTCTTCGACCCACGGCGCGCTGGTGGGATCGAGGCGCGTGCCCGGCTCGGTCGCTCGCTGTATCGCCGCCCCTTCAGCCGTCCAAAATGGGCCAGGACCGCGAAAATTGTCCACATTGCGTTGAATCTCTGCCAGCGTCGGGAGTCGCCATCCTGTTTTGCTAGCACCGTCGGGTGGCGCCCGAAGCAACTGGCAAAAGCGTTCGGCTTCCCGCCTGTCGACAGCCTCTGCGACACCGCCGAAGATCTCCACGGTCGTGGCCACGCGTGTATAGGGCACCAATGCGGGCTCGGCTGGAACGGTGAGCATGGAATCCCTCGTGCTCGAGAAATCTTCGGCACAGCGAAATCCCAGCATCGGATGCTGGGCGATGTAGCCCCAGCCCTCGAGCTCGCGTTCGGGTGGATGGGCAGGAGTATGTTCGCGAGCCGCTTGGCGAATCCCGACGACCGACATCTTCACGACTCGTCGTTTGGGATCGGTCTTGCACCCCGGCGTTGCAGCTCCGCATGCCAGCGTGGCCTCGAACGCGTTGCGTGCTCGTCTCGCGGGGCCGTTCGCAGCGCGAAACTCCCCGTCGAGGAATGTACGCAACCCCGCGTCTGGGTCATAGTCGTCTGCGACCCATTCGACAGCGTTGCTTCCCATGCCCAGGATGCCGAAATAGCTGGTGTCGGAACGTAGTCCGCCGACCGGCGTCAGCATCGACCTGTGCTCGTCACGAAGCTGGTTGCCCCACGGATAGACACGTGCGTCGACGCCTCTCGCGGCGTACTCCCACTCGGCCTCGCTCGGAAGCCGGCCGCCGTTCGCCTGGCAGAATGCTTGTGCTTGGGAGTGCGTGACGCATGTTTGTGGCAGCGCCGGGACAACCTCGGCCGCATGTCCTTGGCGGGGATCGCTGCCGTCCATGCAAGTCACGGCCGTGCAGCGCCCAGCCGCTACGCACGCGTCGTAGGCAGCCATGGAAACCTCGTGAAGATCGATCCAAAACCCGTCGACGTGGACGATGCGTGGCGGATTGCCGGACCATCGCACCGCTGGCTGGTGACGGGCCTCGTTGGCATCGTAATTTTCCGGCACGTAACCGATCACGAAATCACCAGCGGGGATCTGCACCCGCTGCACGTAGCCGAGGTCACGTAACCCAATCTGCACGCATCGGCCTTGCGCATTTTTGCCGGTTCCGTGTCCGCATTCGGCGGCAGCCTGCTCGCTCAGCACCTGTGACGACGCAGTGTCGCTTTGGGCATCGTCCTGTGGACTGGACCGCTGCGGTAGGGCGATCGGCTCGGGCGCCACCTGGTCCGCGAAGGCAAACTGTGGCTCTCGAGCACCACACCCTGCCAACGCGCACGCAATGGTTGGTACGACGAGTTTGTACCACGGGCCACTTTGTGCCGCACAACGTGGGATCGACGGGACCAATCGTTTACCTCGGTGGCAACCATACCGCATACCACCCACCGACATCGAGCTCATCGCTAAGATCGCGGGCGAGCCGCTGGTCGGCTGGGGTCCGTTGGCCAGTCTCGCACTTTCCTCCCGTGGATGGTCCAAAGTCATGATCACCGTGTCTTCGACACACGACTTTGCCATGGTCGTGGTACGCTGACGCGACCGAGGGCACTGCCGGCCAGGTGACAGTGCCCGTTTTGCCGCCCACGCACGATTCAGCGTCCATGGACAGTACTCAGGTCACGCCCATCGAGATCGCTCGTGCAGGAGGATCGGCGTTGGAGGACGATCTCAAGCAGCTCATCGTCGACGCGCTGATGTTGGAGGACGTCGACCCCAATCGCATCGATTCCGAGGCGCCGTTGTTTGGAGAGGGTCTCGGACTCGACTCGATTGACGCGCTCGAATTGGCGATGGCGCTCCACAAGCGCTACGGAATTCGCACCCGAGCCGACGATGTCCGCGCTCGTGAGATCTTCCAATCGGTGCGCAGCCTGGCGAGCTTCGTTTCGGCGCAAGTCCAGCAGAGCGTTCACTGATGGGTTGCGAACATCGATCGCGCCCGTTCGAGCTACTCGTACATCACGGTGAACACGATCGTATCGCTTTCGCTCCGCACCAGCGGGCTCGCACGCTCATGGACCTTCGCTCGCACGTAGCTGCGCTCGCGTCGATGCTCCCTGAATCACACGAACACTCGCATGCGTTGGTGTTCGCGAACGATCGATATGCGTTCACGGTCGCCATGCTGGCGGCGTGGTTGCGCGGTCACGCAGTGGCGTTGCCGCCGAATGGTCAAAGCCAGGCGATGACAGCGTTGCGCTCACGCGACGAGATCGTCGCGATGCTCCACGACACAGACCAACACGGTGGCATCGATGTTCGCAGCATCGTGTCTCGTGATGTTTCGGCGAACGTTTCAATGCCATTGCCATTTCGTGTGTCTCCACAGCGCTTGCTCGTCACGCTGTTCACGTCGGGCAGCACAGGCGAGCCACGACCGATTCGCAAGCATGCCCATCAGCTCATCGGTGAGGCCGAGCTGCTGGTCCGCACGTTCGAGCTCGCCGGGGCCGACATCGTGGCAACCGTGCCGGCCCACCACATCTACGGACTGTTGCTGTCCGTGCTCGTACCGCTCGTGGGCGGAGGTGCGTTTTGTTGCACGACACCGTTATTTGCCGACGCGATCGCCGAGTCGCTGTTGGGCCTCGAGACGCCGGTGCTCGTCAGCGTACCTGCTCACCTTCGTGTGCTCGAGGTCCTGGAACCACAGCCGGCCACCCGAGGAGTACGCACATTTTCATCGGGCGCTCCACTCCCCGACGTGGTTGCGAGCATGTTGCACGAACGCTTGCGTGTACCGCCGATCGAGCTGCTCGGCTCCACGGAAACAGGTGGGATCGCTTGGCGGAACGCGCCCGAAATGCCGTTTTGGATCCCGCTTCCAGGCATACGCGTCGGCCAAGATCCCACGGGGCGCATGTTGCTCGATTCGCCATTTTTGGCCAGCACGGAGCCGCAACCGTTCACATGTGCTGATTGCATCGAGCTCGTATCATCCGAACCCACACGTTTTCGGCACATGGGTCGCGCGGACGACGTGGTCAAGGTGGCTGGAAAACGGGTTTCGACGCTGGCACTGGAACACCGCCTCCGAACAATCGAAGGTATCGAAGAGGCCGTGGTCATCGCGCTTCCCCGAAACGCGAGCCAAGGAGATCCCGACGCGCGAGGCCAGCGGCTCGCTGCCGTGTTGGTGGGGCGCGAGCGTCCGAGCAGCGCCATCCGTGCGGCGCTCGAGCCCTGGTTCGATCCCGTCGTGATTCCTCGCATGGTGTATTTCGTCGATCACCTGCCACGCACCGAGCGTGGCAAACTGGCGCGCGACCAACTACTCGGCATCTTGGCCGCATCCACCGGACCCGAGAAACACGCATGGCAACAACCTGCGAGCGCGGACCTGATCGCCGACAATGCGACGTGGTTCGAGGGGCACTTTCCCCACCGGCATGTCTTGCCAGCGATCGTCCAACTCGTCGAGTTGGTGCTTCCCATGGTGCATCGTCACTGGCCCGAGCTCGATCGGGTGCATCGCTTGCTTCGCCTCAAGTTCATACAGCCAATCGCCTTCGGCGAGGTGTTGTCTGTCGCACTGCAACGGCGAGCTGTACATCGCGTGGGATTTCGTATTACCCGTGCTGGCGAGACCTGCAGTTCTGGCGTGCTCGAGTTCTCGGCTACGCCTTTCAGCTGACACGATGTCGATGTTTCACCCGTGTGCAGTGATTCCCACGTACGACAACCCTGCGACGATCGCTCGCGTGGTCGACGCGGTACGTGCTCATGTGCAGACCATCATCGTCGTGGACGATGGTAGTGGCGCCGCGGGAGCGGCCGAGGTTGCACGATTGGGCACGGCAGCGCTCGCGATGACCGTTCGATTGCCCCACAATCTCGGTAAGGGTGCTGCGGTGAAGACCGGCTTGCGCATGGCAAAACGCTTGCGATTCACCCACGCACTTCAGATCGACGCGGACGGCCAGCACGATACCCGAGACGTCCCTCGGTTTCTCGCGGCTGCGTCCGCGGCACCCGAGAGCCTCGTGCTCGGCCGGCCGGTGTTCGATGGCAGCGCGCCACGGCTGCGCCTGGTATCTCGCAAGATCTCGCAATTTTTCACCGACCTCGAGACCGGCGGGCGCGTCATCCACGACGATATGTGTGGTTTTCGAGTGTACCCGCTGGGGAGATTGGGCAACCTCGACATGACCGGTAACCGTATGGATTTCGACATCGAGGTGGCTGTGCGCCTCGTTTGGCGGGGTGTGCCGGTCGTCAACTTGCCAACGCCGGTTCGGTATCTCTCGCCCGATCAAGGCGGTGTTTCCCACTATCGTGTCTCACGCGATACGCTGCGAATCATCTGGATGCACGTGCGCTTGGTCCTCCAGGCGCCGTTTCGCTTGTGGCTGCGCCGTGGATAAATGGATAAACTGAGCTATGCGCTGGCTCGTTGGCGACGTTCAGGGATGCGCACGCGAACTCGACGATCTTCTCGAGACGATTCGTTTCGATCGCTCGCGGGATGAGCTCTACTGTGTCGGGGACCTCGTGAACCGAGGTCCGGACTCGCTCGCGGTCTTGCGCCTATGGCGAGACCTTGCCGGAAAGGCCGTGCTCGGGAACCACGAAGTTTACGCGCTGCTGGCCCAAAGTGGTCGCTGGCCACGCAAACACGACACCCTCGAACCACTGTATCGCGCTCCGGACAGGGACGAGCTGCTCGCGTTGCTACGTGCGTTGCCAGCCTTGCTGTACCTTCCTGGAGACGAACATGCATGCGAAGCCTGGGTCGTCCACGCAGGGTTGCATCCCAGGTGGTCCGATCTTCAGGAGGTCGACACACGATTTCGTGCCAGCCCTCACGACGACGACTGGCTCGAAAGTCCCGACGTCTCGTTTGTCACACGTGTGCGCTGTTGTACCGCCAACGGAGAACGTTCCCGTCACGCAGGCCCCCCCGAGGAGTGCGCCCCACCCTACTTTCCCTGGGACAGCTTCTATCGTGGCGACGCCATGGTCGTGCATGGGCATTGGGCGTTTCGCGGCCACTACCGAACAGGTCATGTAATTGGTCTGGATTCCGGATGCGTATACGGAGGTCCCCTCACCGCGTGGTGCCACGAGGAAGACCGCATCGTCCAAGTGCCCGCGCGCAAGTGACGATGCCTTCGTGATAACTTGACCGTTCCATGCTACTCGACGAGCACCACGTTCAGCTCGCGTTGGACGAAGCGGTGGCGCAAGCCCGCACCATCACGGATGGGACACCGGCTTCGTACATCCCGGAGCTCGCGCACGTTCCACCGGAATCCACCAGTGCCGCGGTGGTATTGGTCGATGGTAGGCAGTTCGTTGCCGGAGACGCCGAACAGCACCGCTTCACCCTTCAGAGCTCGGCCAAGCTGATCATACTTGCGGGCCTGCTGGAGGACATCGGGGCAGCCGAAGTGTTCTCGATCGTGGGCGCAGAGCCTACCGGCGCTTCATTTGCCTCGATTGCACGTTTGGAGACGCATGGTCCGATTCCGGCGAATCCCCTGGTGAACTCCGGTTCAATCGCGTTGTGCTCTCGTGTTCCGGGAACGTTCGAAGAACGTCTGGGGTGGCTCGAGCGCTGGACCGAACGGCTTTGTGGAACCCGGCTGATGGTCAACCAACGTGTGCTCGCGTCCGAACGTCGCACCGGCGATCGCAATCGTGCGATCGCTCATCTGCTCAAGCACAATCGTGTGATCACCAGCAACGTCGAAGACGTGCTCGAGTTGTACTTCATACTTTGTTCGTTCGACGCCACGGTGCGTGAGGCGGCACACCTGTCAGCCGTGCTTGCCAGCGGCGGCATGTCCCCCACGAGTCGACAACGCGTGTTGTCGCCGGACAGCGCCGCCTCCGTCGTTTCGCTCATGGCTACATGTGGCATGTACGACGAATCCGGCACGCACCTGTTACACACTGGCTTACCCGCCAAAAGTGGCGTATCGGGCGTGATCGTTGCAGTCGCTCCGGGTCGAGCAGGCATCGCCGTGGCAAGCCCCCGAGTCAATGCCAAAGGCGGCAGCGTGCGAGGACACGCGATGCTTTCCCAGCTCTCTCGCCGCCTTCACTGGCATTTCGCACTGCCGGGCTGAGTATTACCGTTCCGCGAGAATGTACGCCATGAGCGCCATGCTTGCGGCGTTGTCCTGTAAATGTCGAGGATCGATCTTTTCGACGGTATCGGCCGGACTGTGATGCAAATCGAAGTATTGGCTTGGGTCCGGACGTAGTCCCACGCCGAGGGTGCCAGTCTCCACGAGTGGCATGATATCGGTGCCAGCGTAGCCCGATTCGATGATGCGCACGCCAAACGGCTTGAATAGCGGAAGATAGCCGACCAGCCTGTCTACGTCGCCAGGTTTGCCCATGACGGTGAACGAATGTGGTGCACCGGAGCCCAAATCTGCTTCGATGGCCGCAACGTGTTTTTCGTGCCCGTGGTTTTCGAAGTAAGCCTGCGATCCACGTCCACCGTTTTCCTCGCCAGTAAACAGGACAACTCGGATGGTTCTCCTCGGCACGAGTCCCAGTTCTTGCAGCATGGCAGCAGCCTCCATGGCCATCAGGCAACCGGCACCATCGTCGGTGCTGCCATCACCCACGTCCCACGAGTCGATGTGCCCACCAATCACGACGACTTCGTCTCGCAGCTCGCGGCCGGGCAGTTCCGCCACCACGTTTGCGCTCGGCGAGTCAGGAAGCAGCTTTGCGCCCAGCTCGAGCTCCACCGTCACGGGGCCGCGCGCAGCCATGCGGACCAGCAGCTCGGTGTCCTCTACCGCCAAGGCAGCCGCGGGGATCTTCGGCACGCCGCTTGCGTATTGCAATATACCCGTATGCGGCGAACGCAAGCTGCGAGCTGTTACGGAACGGACGAGCACGGCCACAGCACCGTGCTTCGCGACCATGGATGCTCCTTGGGTGCGGATCTTGACGGTCGTGCCGTAGCCTGTCTCGCGCCTTTCGGCATCGTAAGGCGGCAATTTCTGGTTGATGACGACGATCTTGCCTTTGAGCTCCGCGGCTTTCTTGTCGAGCTCGCTGACATCCGTGAGCACGACGATGTCGGCACGCAACGGTCTCTTGCCGGTGCCGACTGTGCCGCCCAAACCCAACAACACCAGCTCGCGCTCGATCGGGCTGACGACGCGCGCCCGTTCCTTTCCTCGCACCCAGTGTGGGACCATCACTTTTTCGCGTCGAGCGTTTTCGAGACCGTCGCGTGCCATGGTTTCCATGGCCCACATGATTGCGTGCTCGAGTGCTTGCGAACCGCTCATGCGGTGGCCATACGTGTCAGCCATCCACGCGAGCCGTTCCCACGCGCGCTCGCGAGCATTGGCAAGCGTGTCCAGACGACGCGCCGCGCTCGAGAACTTCGTAAGCCCACCGTTGTCATCGTGTATGTTCACCGTCCCACGCGGGAAACCCGGCCGCGTCGCGGCACGAGAATTCCGCCCATTGGTCGTCGCGGCGGTCGTGCCGGTAGACGGAAGCGTTGGGCCGCGTGCCGGTTTGCACGCCATTGCCAACACGAAAACGGCCATGTGTGTTCGTACACGCGCGGGAGCGCTGGAATTGAGGCGGGGCAAAGCCCGCAGATGGTATCAGCACAATCACGCGCGAGCCGATCGTCCCGAGCTACCCGGCAGCGTGCTACGGCGAAAGCACGGCTTCCAGACGCGTGCGGTCGTTCTCGAGTCGCATCTCGAGTCGATGCGGGACCTTGCTCAAACGTTCCCTCAGCGCCCGCAAGCCTGCACGCGTCGGGAGATGCGGAACAATCGGTCCCGACGGGATCGCCATTCGCCAATGACTCACTGTCCCGGACAACGACGATGGTTTGACCATCTCCAGCGCACGGAATACCTTCGGGAGGCCATGTAATCCTGAAAACAGTAGATCGAGATCTCGTCCGCGTAGTAGAAAAGCCGGCACATCGGCGCTACCTGGAGCGAATACCGAGCTGGTGGAGGCCAATCCGAGCGCGTCGAGCTCGGGATCCACGACGCGGTCCGGATCGAGACCGCTCGCCCACATCCTCCCAGCCTCGCTGAGCGAGGCGACCGCGTTCAACGTGTTTCCATCGGTATCGAACGGTACTTGAAATGCGATCCTGTCCAAGTATTGTGGTGGGTCGACGCGTTCTTCACGCGCCGCGAGATACGGACGGGTTGCGAGCGACGACGCGACGGTCAGCGCAACATCGAAACGCTCCAGCGCGCCGCGATCGAGCTCGAGCATGTATCCCTCGCTGCCATCCAACAACAACTCGCGAGCCAGCGCTGGCATTTGTAGGCTCGCAACGAGCGCCGATGTACCCGCGTTGTCGAGATACGGCCACAGCGGCTCCCGCCACGAGGTCATGGCCGGATATGCGAAATGATCGAGAATCAAACTCGCGCCGAATTCCCGCACGAGCAGCAACGCGTGTCCGCGATCTTGATGAACGACCGCAACGACACCGTCTTGATCGAGCAACTTGCGCAGGAGCTCGCGATTGTCCCCACGAGGTTCATCACGGTCTCTGAGATATACCGTCGATCCCCCAGGATGGCGGGGCAACAACGCTGCCAGATTGCTCGCGAACCATCCAGGCCGGTCCGTCACACCTGCAATGCGCCAATGCACCCGAGGCACCACCGTAGCAGCGATGGCCTGGGTCAGCGGTGTCATCCGTTCGCTCACATCGAGCAGCGACGCGTTGTCGAGTAGGCACGCCGGCTGCGTCGGTACCGATGCACAGCCATGAAGCATTGTCTTGGCGCCGAGAACCCGCGCAAGCTCACAACCGCACACACCATGCTTTCCGAGCACGTCACGGGAGACATCATCGTGCGCACGCAAGAGCTCCCCCAGCGTGAGCGTGGCATGCTCGATGACGAAGCGCTCTGGCGCCTCGAGCGTTGCGCATACGACCGTGTCTCGCTGGTAGCCAAGCGCATCCAGAGCCATTGGATCCAACACTCGAGCATACAATCCGGTGGACACGGGCGGCACGGGCAGATCCATCAGCAACGATGGCATCTTGTCGTGTCCACTGACCGTGCAGCGCACGATTGCCGAGTCGTCCGTGATCCAACGGGGATCGCCTTTTCCGGGACCACATGCCAACGTACCCGACAAACTGAAGCAAACCATCCATCGCCACATGTATGCCTCGCAACGCCGCAACATGGCGGTTCGCAGGGCACGCAGGGTACCCTCGCGTCGCGCAGCTCGGTCCGCGTCGTTCAGCAGGGATCACGCTAGCACGTTCTCCCGTGTACCGACTGGTCCCCACTTGTTTCGGGACACGGTGGCCATCCTGCTACGCTGTTTGCGTGCACCCCCGGCTGCTCGCTCTCGCCGCGGCTCTCACGGCCACGGTACCCGCTGCAGTCACATGGATCCACCAGACCCTCCCTGCGCGAGACTGGATTCTCCTCACCATCGCGACGACGCTCGGGCTTCCTTTGATATTGTCGCGACGACGTTCGTGGCTGCCGGCCGTGCTGGCAATCCTGCTGGGTTGGATAGGCGGCCTGATTGCTGGGCGTGTGCGCATGTTTTCCGAGCTGACGCTGGGTGACATCAACGCCGCTCATCCGTGGCCTGGTTACGATCTACGTGACGGTGCGATTCCGAACGATGTGACCGGGTTCATCGAAGTACGAGGCTATTTTCGTAACGAGTGGGTACTCGACGAATATCAGGTTGCGAACGGCCAACAACCGAATCAAAACGAGATTGCCGATGCGGTGTTGGTACCCTTCACGTCGACGCTCGATCGTGTGCTTGCGCTCGAAGGAGCGATTGTCGTTGCGCGCGTGCGCAATCACGAGCACAAACGCTCCGGACTGCAAACGATCCGAGGACACGTCGAACATTTGCCCTTGGAGGTGCTCGATACGCTCGTCACAGTGCGCGGAGCATCGACCAATGACGGCCCACCAGGAATTTTGCTCGATACACTCGAGTTGCCATCACGGCGCGATGTCGCAGTCTCGGCGAGCTTGCTGATGCTCGCCGTTGGGCTGTCGCTCGCGTGCGGCCTGTTGGCGGCACGCATGCGCGACTGATTCGCCTTGCGGCATCACGGCCGGGGGCGTAAGGTTCGCCTCCAAACGCAACCAAACTCATGTCGAAAACCCATTTCTCAGCTCTGCTCGTGGCGCTTTCGCTGGGGACGGCGTGCCAACAGCAAACCGCGCCTGCACAACAAGTCGATCCTGCGGCGCAAGCCGAGGCACAGCAGATCTTTCAGACCCGCTGTTTGACTTGTCATGGTCCCGAGGGGGCGGGCGACGGTCCTGGTTCGGCGGCACTCAATCCCAAGCCGCGGAATTTCCAGGATGCATCGTGGCAAGCCTCCGTGACCAACGACCACATCGAGAAAATCATCCTCGAGGGTGGTGGCGCGGTGGGCAAGAGCCCCATCATGCCCGCCAATCCAGACCTCGTTACCAAGCCCGAGGTCGTCAAAGCCCTGCGCATCCACGTGCGCTCGCTCAAGAAGTGAAACAGTCGCTCGTGCGCCGAGCCAGGACACGGACCCGCACGCGCACGTCGTAGAACAGCGCGCCTCCACCCATGTCGGTCTCGTCGGGATCGATCAGCCAGTTCACGTTCCGGCGATCTTTTGCGAGCTTGTTCCACCAAATGCTCGGCACCACGACCGTACCGGGCATGACGTCTTCGGTGACATGTGCACGTAGTTGCAAGGTACCACGACCATTGTAGAGCTCGACGTCCGCACCGTCGCTGACTTCGGCGAATGCAGCGTCGCAGGGATGCAAAAATGCCGCCGGCTCGCCCTCACGGCGCGCGAATTTTCCCACGTTCACGAACGTGCTGTTCAGGAACGAATGTGCCGGTGGTGAGATGCATACGAGCTCCCCAGAGTCATGCAAATCCGATCGTATGGTTTCGCAGTTGGGGGCGATGTATTCGGGCAATGGGTCATATCCATCGGCCGCCATGGTTTCGCTCCAAAACTCACATTTTCCAGTGGGCGTAGGGAAGTTTCCGCGTGCGAACGGCAGGTACGGCGCATCGACGCTGAGCCGGCAATATCCTTCGCTCGACAAGCGTTCCCACGTGATGTCACGCATGACGGACTGCGTCTGTGCAGCCAAAAATGCGCGAATCATGTCCTCGTCGGACTCGGCGAAGCAAGGATCCGACAATCCACAGGCACGAGCGAGCCGGCGAAAGATGTCCGTGTTGGGCAAACTGTGGCCGATCGGAGCAATCGCCGGCCGATTCAGCCCGACGTAGAGATGCCCGTAAGCCTTGTGAAGGTCCAAGTGCTCGAGCTGCGTCGTGGCTGGTAACACGTAGTCCGCCCAATCCACGGTATCGGTCGGAAACTGCTCGAGCACCACGGTGAATAAATCCTCGCGTGCCAAACCAGCCAAAACCGCACGCTGGTCCGGTGCGACCGCTGCCGGATTGCAGTTGTAGACGATGAGGGCTTTCACGGGCGGACCGGCGGACTCCGGCCCAAGCACGGGGTCTACCGGCCGTGGTCGATGAAGCGCCAAAGCACGTTCACTCGCATCCAGACTGAGAGCACCCCCCAACCGGTTCATGTTGAACGTTCGTGGGCAACGATTGCCCAGCAAATCCGGTCGTTCCAACCCGCGTTTGTCGAACGCAAACGTGCCCGAGCTGCTGAGCGCAATGCCACCCCCGGGCTCACACCAAGCTCCCACCAAGGCGGGCAGACAAGCGATCGAACGCACCGCCATGCCACCACCACGGTGTCTCTGCAAACCGTAGTTGATACGAATTGCCGCCGGTCGGGTGGTGGCATACTCACGAGCAAGCGCTTCGATACGTTGGCTCGCGATCCCAGTGATCGATTGTGCCCTATCGGGCGTCCATGCCCCCACGCGCTCACACAAGGCTTCGAAACCAAGGGTGTATGCTTTGACGTAGTCATGGTCGACGAGGTCGTCTCGCACGATTACGTGCATCAATGCCAGTGCAAGCGCTGCGTCCGTGCCCGGGCGAATCGCGATCCACTGATCGGCTGCTCGTGCCGTACGCGTACGAACCGGGTCGATGACGATGACTCTCGCTCCACGCTTGCGCGCCTGCTGCACGAATGGCCACAGATGTAGATTACTGGTGAGTGTATTGGTACCCCACAACAGGATCACGTTGGCATGGGCATAGTCGACGATGTCCATGCCTACCCCACCACCTATGGTGTAGCGATAGCCGACCGACCCCGCCTCGGAACAGATCGTACGGGCCAAGCGCGAAGCTGCGAGCGCGTGAAAGAACCTCTGTGCCATCGCCTCGCCCTGCAAGAGTCCCATCGTTCCGGCGTAGGAGTACTGCAACACCGTTTCTCCACCATGCTCGTCGAGCAGCGCTCGCAACCGGCCGGAGATCTCACCGATGGCCGTATCCCACGACACAGATTCGAACCGACCTTCCCCTTTGCGTCCGACTCGACGCAAAGGTTGAAGCACACGATCCGCGTGATAGGTCCGCTCGAGATAGTGATCGACCTTCGTGCACAGTGTTCCGTTGGTGATGGGATGATCGGGATGCCCCCATAGGTCCATGGCTCGACCGGTCTCGCGATCGACGGTCACTTGGAATGCGCACGTATCCGGACAATCGTGCGGGCAAATGCCGGTGATCACATCGAGGCGTTTGCTGACGGCCGAAGAGTGGTCCATGGCGTTCAGCCGACATCGAGGGGTGTTCTGAGCCCGTCGGGGGTCCAACGTCCGTCTTCGAACAGCACAGCAGCACGGTCGGGATGTGGTTTGCCACCTGCGTCGTCGCGCTGGCGAACCTCGATGCAGTCGGGGCGATCGTCGGGCCCCGGAACATTCGGTTGCAAAATGGTGCCGAAGGCCATCAATGCGTGTCGTAGTCCAGCACCGAAGCGAACAGGCGTGGATTGTATCCAGCCAGATCTGTGCATCCGGCGCAGCACCATATACACCAAACTCATGACCACCAGCGGTAGCACCGGAAGCACCCAGGACATATCCGACAAAACCTCGGGAGGGTACGTGGCTCGTGATGCTGGTTCGAACGACAGCATGGCCGGCAGTTTCAGCATAGCCCATCCTCGAGGCCGCTCTGACGAAACCCGCGCGAGCGAGCGCCTACGGTCTCGTCTCTGGTTCAGTCCCCAGCGAGGTCACGCGCGAGGTCCTGGTAAAATGCGTCGCTAGTCACGAACGACGCCCAGTCGCTGTCCAACTCGGCAACCCCTCGGCGTTGCTGATAAAGCGCCAGATCGTCGAACTCGCCTTGGTACCAGCCCCACAGGAACCGCACGCGCATCGGGTCGAGGTTGCGCTGACGGAGCTCGGCAACCACCACATCGGCATCTTCGTCGTCGAATTCCTCGATGTAGGTTTCTGCCTCGTCGATGAGCGTTCCAATGTATTCGATGCCCTCAGGGGTCAATACATAGCGGTTTTTTTTGCGATCCATTGCGAGCCAGCCGTCGAGCACGAGCTGGTCGAGCACCGGCTCGAGCGGCATCAATTCGTGTGTCAACGTGAGCGGAAGCGCGAGCCCGCCTTGCTTGGGACCGAGGTCGATCTGCTTGAGCAGGTAGATGCCGGCGTAGCGCAGTTTCTCGAGCTCGGAAAGCATCAGCCGTCCTCACGTGACGAACCCAGATGGTGCCACGCATCGGCACTCAAACGAAACTGCTCACCACCCCATGCATCGCGATCGAGCCACGAGAGCACGTCACCCCACGCATAGTGCAGCGTTCGCTCACCGAGGACCGCGGGACGTGCAGGCGCGAGTCGCAGCGGGTTGCAAAGCGCGAGCACGACATCACGCTCGCATCCCAGCAGCGTCGGCAGCTTGACGGCAAGAAACCCATCGAGCGGCACGAGCACGCTGGTGAGCTGTTCATCCTCGGTTTCCAGCTCGAACTCTAGCTCGATCTCGCTGGCGTCCGGCGGCGGGATCTCGCTCGTATGCAACGCAAGCACCAGAGCACGTTCCAGCACGATCGAGCGCTGGCGCGGAGCAGCCAGCTCGAGCGGGCCTACGACGCCATGGCCGAAGCCGGCGAACGTCAAATCGGGTGACAACCGCTCGGGATCGTCCACATGGAGCAACACATGCGCAGCGAGCCGCGGAAACGGGATCTCCGCGATCCGGGTGATCGGCATTGCCTCGCGTCTATCTACTCGACGACGCGTATCATCGCGCGCGCACGCGTTCGACGGATGCCAAACCGACCTCCGCCGCTTCCTCGCGGAGCCCGGGGCGGAGCCGCCCTACCGCCTCCGAAACCGCCACCCGTTCGCCCGTAGCTACGTCCCGATTTGGACGAGCGTTGGAACTTGTCCGGGTTGGCCGCTCGGTAGGAATTGCGGTGCGAGACCAGGCCCCCGCGTCGCGATGGCGAGGTCACGTAAGGTTGCGTGTACATGGGCATGTAGCTCGGCATGAACACGCGCGAGAGCATCGAACCCATGAACATTCCCGCGGCGATGTCCCACACCGGAGAGTGGTAACCAGCATACGGTCCGTGGCCGGCAATCTGGTATTGTGCTTGATCCGCGCCGGTCACGTCGCGTCGCATCGTGAACACCTTTTCGCCGTCTTGAACGGAGCCATCTTCGTTTTGATCGAAAAAGCCCGTGACCACCTGGGTTCGTTCGTCTTGGTCGTGCACGGCGACACTGATGACTTCGTCCCCTTCGTAGATCTCGTTCACGCGCGTTTCGAAATCTTCAGGTCCTTCGGCTTCGCGATAGGCCTTGGCAACTTCGTCCCAGTCGATCTCGACGGCACTGTTCTCCGTGGTCACCCAGCGATCCGTCCCGCGGTCACTGCAACCGGGCACGCCAAACAAAAGCGCGACTGCCACTGTGGAGGCCAGCACGGTACGCGGGAGGGTCGAGGTTGGCGACACGAGGCTTGAATCCTTGGCGTTTGGAATGAACACTGGGTGCAAGCTTAGGGCCGGCGGGCGATTCGTCAACTGGGGCGGCGGAGTCGCCCAGCTGGTCCCCAGCGCTGGTCCTACGCCGCGTCCCTCGCGGGAAATCGGAATAACGGTGTGAGGCCACCGGTTTCCAAGCGCGGGCCCAGCCCTCACCCGATGGGTGCGTTTGGGCGCAGCACAACCGAGGCTCACGGGTTGTTCATCTCGCCCATTTTGGCCTTCAGCCAGGTTTTGGCACGCTCGCCAAGCGCGTCCGCGATGCGGTCGAGGACCTGGCGCTCCTCCTTCGAGACAGGATTGCCGAGCCCGAGAAATCCACCCGCCGCCTCTGCGATCGCGACGCATAGATCCACAATGGCCTCGCTGCGTCGCGCATCGGCGTGGACGAGCTCACGCATGATCGCCAGCGTTTCTACCAGGAACGCGTCCGGTGGTGGTTTCTCGAGCAGTGTGGATACCATGACGAACGCGTCACTACCGGGGGACATGCCACCGGCTCCGAGCAGGCGGAGCATCGTTTCACGCTCGCCCTTCTGAATGGTTCCATCGGCCCACGCGACGTGAATCATGGGAATCAGATCGAACACCCGCGCGGTTTCGCCATCGAAGCCGAGCGCACGGATGCGTTCGGCGATGGCGAGATCGCCGGTCCTCACGCGCTGTGCGATCATGCGGCGCTCGTGCAGCTCGAGCGCGGCCCGTTCTAGGCGCAGCCGGGTGCTCTCGCGCTGTTCGGCCTCGGATTCCGGAAACAAAACGTCGTCGACCATGGCGTCATGGTAGCGATCGTCACTCGCGAACGCGAGCTGTACCATCATCATGACCCGAGGCGTTGCCATGCCGCTGCATAAATCCCGGCATGCATGCTCAAGTAGCCGGGATAGCTTCGGCGAGCTTGCTCCACCGACTCATGAGACACCTGGGCGATCGCGATCGTGTCGACGGTCTCGAGCACCACCTCGCCGTTCGGATCGACGACGATGGACGGACCGCCAAGCGCCACACCCTGCTCGGACACCGGACGATTGACCGACACGACATAGGTACTGCATGTGAGCGCAGTGGCACGAAACACCAGCTTCCAGCGCTCGAACGTAGCCCGCTCGGTAGCACGAGGATTCACGATCACGTCTACGCCGGCCTTGGCGAGGGCGGCCGCCCCCGGACGGTTGATGTCCGAGCAAACCAGCACACCACAACGGATCCCCATCACGTCGAACTCCCGAGGTGGCTCTGCCCCCGGTTCGTAGTGATCTCGCTCCCAAAAACCCTGCTCATCGGGAATGTGCAGCTTGGCGTAGCGCCCTATCACGACCCCGCGCGCGTCGACGGCGATGACCGTGTTGCGACGCCGGCCCTGCAAGTCACGGACGATCGCGCCACCGATGGTTGCGACGCCGACGTCCTTAGCGGCGCGCGCCAACGTTTGCTGCCTTGGCCCGTCCGACCGCTCGGCGTCCTCGTCGTTGACATCACGTGTTGCAGGGATCCAACGATCGAACGGCAATTCCGGAAGGATCGCGAGCGATGCTCCCCTTTGCTTTGCCTCACGCAACCGTGCGCGCAGTCGCTGCTCGGCGCCTGGCCCGAAGAAAACGTCCGATATGAGTGCAAGCGCTACGGTGCTCGTCGAGGGGATCGAGTTTGTTCCGTTCACCACCGACTACTCGGCTGGCGGCTGGCATCCCGCCTGGTTTGGGTCGTCGGAGCACTCACCCGGGCACAGCTCGGGGGGGATGTCGAGCATGGTCGGTTGCTCGATGACCAAGGTGCCTATCCCCCCGAGTGATCTGGCGAACAGGGACCCTCGAATGCGGGTGTCGCCGGCATAGATGATCTCGACGGTCGGCGCGTAGATCGATCCATTGAACTCCTGGCGGCCGGCGGCGAACTGCGCCGAAAGGCCACCTCCGATAAACAGCCTGAAATTGCCCGCGTCTTCCGGGCCACCGAAGCGAACGACTCCAAGCGTCGCTACCGCGCCCGAGACATACATGTCGAGGATCGCACCGGGGTCGAGCTCGATGGTCTCGATGCCATACGAGGTGAGGTCACCTTCGAGATAGAGCGACACGGCACCCTGGATGACGAAGTGCATCTCTCCGAACGTGGCGATGTCGCCGAAGTAGTAGCGACCCGTGCCGAGCGTCATCGTCGTATTGGGAGTGATGCCTACGAGCGTGGTCGGCAGGCCATGCGCGGCGTTGTCGTTGGTGACTCTCGCTCCCGCCACTGCGCCAGCGACATCGAACAATTTCGCCGGATCGCAGTTGCAGGGCAGCACCTGATCGATGGTGTAGGGCGCTTCATGGCCGATGTCGCCGTGCATGATGCTCGACGTACCCTTCACCTGGAGCTCGTCTTCGACCTCGAGATTCACCCACGAGGTCAAGTCCCCTCCCACGAACATGGACTCGCCGACATACACGTCTCCGAACAACTCCACGTCGCGATTGGAGGACAGGTACTTGTCCACGCGCATGCCCGCGGTAGTCACGTGCAGACCTCCGTAGGCACGAAGCGATCCGAAAATCTCGACCGCGTTGACGAATCCCGTGTGTCCGTTCACACCGACGACGGCTTGACCCGGGTTCAGGTCGCTGCCGACGCGCAAGTAACCGACGTCCCCGAAATTTTCGCACACGCAAAGCGCATAGTTGAACAGGTCTGGGCCAGGCGAGCACGAGGGATTCCCTGCGCCTCCGCCGTGACCTTCGTTTCCGTCTCCACCACCATCGCCCCATTCGTCTGCACCACCGTCCCCCCCACCATCGACACCACCACCCACCTCACCGCCTCCTTCGACACTCCCCGCGCTGACTCCCCCGCCTTCGCCGCCATCGCCACCGACACCGCCACCGTCGCCCCCTGGAACGCCACCAGGAGCGTCGTCCGGCAATCCACCGCTGGCGTTGCCGAAGTCCGAGCCACCCTCTTGTTTGCAACCAGGCAACGCAGTAGCCACGAACAGGCACGGTAGGGCGAGGGCACGAAGCTTTGCGGGTGTTGCGGTCATGGCGGTCATCCTCGATCCTCGGAGGTCTCCCCTCCGACGAGCAAGTGCCCCGAAACTCACATGTCGGACAAACAAAAGATGGTCCGCGGCCTGGAACAGGCCTGTGCGTTTTGCGCAGTCCCAGTAAAAGGCGTGTCCGCCTGGATGGATGCCTTATGCCGAGCTCCCCCGCCTGATGTGGCAGACCTGTGTCTCGGGCCGCTAGCTCAGCCCGCTGAGGGGGCCGCTGCCCTCGTCGGTGTCGCCGAACGTATCGACGTCGGTCAGGCCCATCGTATGACACATCGAGACGAGCAGGCGCGAGTGGGACACACCGTCCAAGTCCAAGAATCGTCCCGGACGTATGAGGCCTCCCGCTTTGCCGGCCACCACGAACGGCATTGGGTCGTGTGAATGGCTGTTGCCTTTCGCCAACTCGTTGCCGAATACCACCATGGAGTTGTCGAGCAGCGTGCCGGTACCTTCCTGTACGGACTTCATTCGGTCGAGAAGATAGGCAAACTGCTCGGAAAACCACGTGTTGATGCGTGTGAGCTGGTCTTTGGCACCACCATTGCCGTCGCCCTCGTGCGAAATGTCGTGGTGTCCCTCGCTGATGTCGAGCCAGCGAAACACCAGGCCACTGACCCCATACGACATCTGCAAGCTTGCGACGCGGGTCAGGTTGCATGCCAACGCTGCCGTGACGATGTCCATTTGCAGCTTCAGGATGGTGGGAAAGTTGTCGCTATCGAACGGGTCGAGTTCACTGCCCAGCTCGGGAGGTTGGCAGCCAGTCACGTCGTTTTGTAGGCGTTGCTCGATCGAGCGAATCGACTCCAGGTGAGCGTCGATCTTGTATTTGTCCTCGCTCGAAACGCGAGTCTGGAGGCCAGTGAGATCGCCCGTGACAGCATCGATCACGCTGCGTCGCTCGGCGCGAATGCGATCGAGCTCGGTTTCGTCACCACCGATGTTACCGAACAGCCGATCGAACGCTGAAAGTGGATCTTCGTCGGGGGAAATCGGCGCATTGGGGCCCGCGTAGATCATGCGCCTCCAAATGTCGGACCCTCCGGTCTGCACGCCGAATTCGAGCGACGGAAACGCAGTTTCCTCACCGATTCGATTGGCGATGAACTGATCCACCGAGATCCCTCCCCCCCAACCGGATGTCACACCGCACCCGCCCTCGAACTCATCACCCTCGAGCAACCTGGAGGCCGACCACAACATCGCAATGCCCTGCATGTGGTCGTCACCGGGCCCTTGATCGTTGACATGCATGCCATCCATGATGAGCAGATCGTTGCGATGGGCTTCGAGCGGAGCGAGGATCGGCGACAGAGAAAAGTCGGTTTCTCCTCCCGATGGCCGCCAGTTCTCGTGGATGGTTCCGTTCGCGCTGAACACCAGCAGCAAGCGCACCGGAGACGTGCCTTCTTGCGCGTCGCCAATGAGCGGCACAAACGGAGCCAACACCATACCGGCTCCGGTACCAGCCAGCAGATTTCGGCGCGAAAATCGGTTCGATTTCATCGGTCCTCCGTTTCGACGGTCGTTTCCGTACCCACTTTGCGGTAGCGAAAGGAATCCGTGCGTGTAAGCGCCACCAGCAACTCGCGAATGTCGTAGTCGGAAGCTGCGAACAGCGCGTGAGCCTGTGCGTGCGAGCACGCGTCTTCGTCCGTGTCGATACGTCCGAACGCGAAGCGAAACCATTGACTGGTCACGCACTCGCGTACTTGTTCGCTCTGGGCCAGCTTCGCGGCCAGCTCGACGGCTCCGTTATAGGGACCGTCGATGTCCACCGTACCTCTGACCTCGCCGCTTGCGTCCACCGGGAAGTCCCCATCCATGCTGCGGAACGCTCCCACGCCATCGTAGTGCTCGAACCCGAACCCCAGTGGGTCGATCAACGAGTGGCACGACGCACACTCGGGGTTGGCCGTATGTTCTGCGAAACGTTCTCTCGTCGATGCGCTCGGATCGGGATCCGGCGCGGTATTGTCGACATCGGGAGGTGGTGGCGGCAACGGTTGGCACAGGAAGTTCTCCCGCACCAGCTTGCCGCGATGGATCGGCGAGCTCTGGTTGGCGTGAGCGTGTGCCGCCATCACGCTCGCCTGGGTGAGCAAACCCGCCCGCTGGCCAGCATTGAGCTCTACCCGACCCTCGGGGCCCGCCGGAGCCGACACCCCGTAGAGGTCCAAAAGCGGCGCATCGGCAAACGTGAACGTCGCCGTGAGCAAGGTCGAGAGCTTGCCGTCCCCTTCACGCACCACGAAATCGGAAAACTTGGCCGTCTCCGCCCGCATCGCGTCACGCAACGTATCGCTGTAGGCAGGATACACTTCCGGGTCTTTGTCGAGGTGTTCGAGTTTGTCGAGCACCAACCACTGCAAATGGAAACTCGCGATCGCGCGCTCCGCCTTTGGATCGTCGAGCATGCGACGCGCCTGCGCTTCGAGCTCGTCGGGACTCCCCAGGATGTTGGCCTGCGCAGCCGAGAACAGCGTTTCGTCCGGCATCGAATTCCACAAGAAGTACGAAAGACGCGAGGCGAGCTCCCAGGAATCGAGCGCGGCCAGTTCAGATCCACTCGGAGTGCCGAACTCGATATAGTAGAGAAAGTTCGGAGATTGCAGCACCGCCTGAATCACGAGGCGAATCCCGTCGACGAAGCCGCCACTTTGACGTCCCGCCGCGTAAACGGTTTGCAGGCGGTCGGCCTCGTCGGGCGAAAGGGGACGGCGATACGCTCGCAGGCCGAACGTGCTCACGAACTCGGCCGCACACGCATCCTCTCCATCCAGAGCGGGATCACAGGGCAAAAGCGCGTCCATGTCCGCAACGACTTCCGTGGCGATCGCGTCGGCAGCGTTCATGTACTGCTCGACGATAAGATCGCCCACGGGAGCGATGCCATTGCTGAAGAACGCTCCAATCTTCTCGTCGGGCGAAAATGCGCTTGCGGGCTTGCTCGTGATGCCGACCAGATCTCGGACCGTGTTGTCGTATTGCTCTCGCGTCATTCGCCGTAGCGGTGAATGACCCGTGTTTGGTTGATCGCACGCAGGTTCGCCGCTTGGTCCACCACTTTCGTCCCCGTCGGCGGACGATCCCCCAGACACACCACCGGATGCGTCGCTGTCCGCTGACCCTGTCCCGCCGTCGCCATCACCATCACCCTGGCCGTCGCCACCACCGCTAGCGCTGCTAGCGCTGGGCAGGTCCCCGGATTGCCCGTAATCCAGCCCCCCATAACAACCAGCCAGTGTGAGCACGCCACCCGTGGCGATCTCTACGAACGGGCGTGGGACCAACAGGCTGCGGTGTGTTTGCGATTGCATGGGCTCTCCGCTCCAAAAGGGAGATCCCATAGAGTTGCTTTGGTTCACGATTCGTTGCGAAATTCATGCGCTGCACTAAATTTGTGTCGCGTAGTGGATTTTCCAACGTCTTTACTGTGGGCCTCCTTGCTACACAGCTCCGGCATCGCGCGTCCTCGGACGCGTCGACGCGGTCGACGCGGTCGACGATGATGGCCTCACGGTGCTGAGAGCATGCGGAGTTGTTCGTCCGAACGACGGCAGTCGTAGTAGTGAACGGTAGCGATGTGGCCGTGCAACTTCGTACTTGCTGGCGTGGAGCCACCGAGATCCAGCTTCGTGAACGCCGACGGCATGACGATGGCCGATCGCGATTCGACCGGTCCGCCATCGACTGCCGTGGCCCAGCTCGACTCGCCGTACGACATCGCCACTCGGTGACGCTGACTGACCGTGAACGGGAATTCCACCATGCCTTGTTGAACGCCACCGGATTGAACGGTCACGGCAAACTTGTCGGCCGCACTTGCCCGCACGCCGATCCACGAGGCACCGGTTTGGTCGCCGAGCTGGAACACCCATTCGTCACCCATCGGAGCGAGCACCCGAGAAAACTCGATCACGAAAGTACCCCGCTTGGGATCCAGCCAATCGAGCGACGAAAGGAATGCAATGTCTTCGCCACGTACTGCGGGCGGCGCGTCGAGTGTTGGGATGAAGCTGGTCGGCACGACGCCGCGCTCGAGCTGCGGTCCCCACAGGGACAACGACTGTCCGGTGCCGACGTAGATCCACTGGCCTCCCTTGAACGGTGCCAACCGCAGGATCAGCTTGGTACCGATCGGTGGATGGAACGTCAGCCACAATCTCCACCACCCGTCCGGCCACGCCTGTGAGCCCGCGTCAACGAACGTGTCGAACTCGCCCTGGCCACCATTCGTGCTTGTGAGCGTGCCGTCCAACACGGAAAAGTGGGCAATCGAGTAACTCTGCCCCGATGCATTGAACAGACGCAGCTCAGTGAGCGTTCCGGCTTTGGCAAACGCACTGAAGGTCCAGTATTCACCGTCTGCCCATACATCGGGAGCGAACTCGATCATGTGCTCCAAGTCTTGCGCGTCGTCGACGAGGTCGACCACCGACGTCGTACCGTCTGGCGCGGTCTCGCTACTTTCGACGAGCATCGCGGCGGTTGGTGTCCACACCGAAAGGTCGCTCGCGGCCTCGTTCGTACTGCCAGGTTCGACCAACAGGCCAGCGGGATCGCACGTAGGCCCGCACGCATGCTCGAAACGAGGCCTGCCAGCCATGATCGCTTGTATTCGTCCTTGCTCGTTCACGTAGGTTGCTGCTGTGTCGCGATAAAACGTGAAGCGCGAATCCGCAGCGCCTTCCTCGAAATCGAGGGCAAGTGTAGGCTCGACGCAGTCGGTCGGCCCCACGCCAGAGTCCATACCCGAGGAGTCCTGACCGGAGCTGTCCGCTCCGGTATCCACCGCGTAGAAATCGGGGTTCACAGCGCACCCGTACCCGCTGATCCACGCGACCAGGAATGAACGAGCCAGCGGATGCCGCGGCATCACCGTAGCCTACACCCCCAGTTGGCTGGGCGCGACGGCGCGCAAAGCCGTCCGGTCAGCAGCCCCGAGGGGTTCTCGATTCAATGCTTTCGCGAATACCTGTGGGCAGGATAAGGATCTACTCATGAACTCAGGCCTGGACGAGCTCGGCATCGACGACGACGACGTTGCTCTGTCGTTCGAGGACGAGGGCGGAGCCGCGGAGCCGGATCGGCGTCCCCTCGTCGCAACCCCGTCTCCGGATCCGGACATCGAGCGACGCACGCTCTCGCTCGAGCAAGCGCTCGAACAGGTGCCGTTGTTCGCCGGGCTATTGCCGATTCATCTTCATAGGGTCGCGAAAGTCGCCCGTGAAATGGACCTCGCCCGTGGCGACTACGTATTTCACCATGGCGATCCAGGCGATGCGCTCTACGTCATCATCGAAGGTGCCGTTCGCATCAGCCGCAACGTCGCCGGTGTGGGCGAGGAGGCACTTGCGGTGCTCCGTCCGGGCATGCATTTTGGCGAGATGTCGCTCATCGACGATGATGTGCCTCGATCTGCCGATGCCATCGTGCACGAGCGTGCTCGGCTGGCCGTGTTGCCGAAGAACGACCTGCGCGATCTCATGTTCGTCGATCGTGAGCTCGCCTACGAGCTGCTATGGCGGTTTGTTCGAACGTTGAGCACGAGACTACGCGATTCGAACGATCGCTTCATGATGTTGTCGGTGTCCGCGAAATTCTGACGCGAGTCAGAACACGATGCGACGATCACCCCATCTTGCCGTAAAGCAAGAACGCGACCACGAACACGAAAATCACCAGCGACTCGATGAACGAGAGCGCCAGCAGCATGGGCGTGAAGACCTTGTCGACGGCTGTCGGGTTGCGACAGATGCCCTCGAGCGCGGCCGCTGCGGCACGCCCCTGACCCATTCCGCCACCCAAAGCGGCAATGCCCATGCCAATTCCCATGGCAATGGCATAGGTGCCACGTTCGGTGCTGGACACGGATTCTGCGGCCGGTGCAGCGAGGACGAGCGCCGGGAGCAGCCACGCGCTCAGGAACGAAGTGAAGGCCACGAGTCTGCGAATGGACATGACGTTTCCTCTCATTTGTTCGGGGGTTCGCATCAGTGCTCGGTGTGTTCGATCGCGAGCCCGATGTATACGATGGTGAGCAAGGTAAACACCATCGTCTGTACGATGACGACCACCATACCCAACATCAGGAACGGTACGGGAATCAACAGTGGGACCAGCGTCGAGACCGCGACGACCGCTTTGTGGTCCGCCATGATGTTACCCATCAGACGCAGCGACAACGACACTGGCCGCGCGGCGTGACTGACGAGCTCGATGGGGAGCATGAGCGGAAACAACCACGGAAATCCGCCGATCTTCGGCCCGAGAAAGTGGCCCAAATACGAGAAACCGTTTCGCCACACACCGAGCACATTGTAGAGCCCGAATACGATCAGTGCGAGCACGAGGTTGGTCTTGAGCGTATCGGTGGGGGGCACCAGTCCAGGAATCAGCCCCTGAACGTTGCAGAAGAAGACGAACAGCGCGAGCGTTCCCACGAACGGGAGAAAGCGCTTGGCCTCTTGTTCGCCCATCACGTCGCTCGCCAGCTTGAACACGGCGCCGACGATGCCATCGACCATGCTGGCCAACCCGAACCGAGCGGGGGGAACCACCCCCCCGGTGGTGTCACGGAGGCTCGCGCGGTAGCGCAACGTCGCGACCACGATGAACGCCCCGGCCAACACTGCCCCGGCGACGTGCACGAGCGTGAAGTGCGTGTCCTGGAACATCAGGAAACGCCAGTCACGTGCGAGGCCATGTGCCAGCTCGTGCTCGAGCTCGGGCCAGAACGGAAGCAACGTGAACCAGGTGTCGTGCTCGCCCATCGCGGATGTTCAGAGTCGGTCGTCGCTCTGCGCGGTTTCCCTTCGTCGTGGCACGGCAGCGACGCACGCTGCAACGAGGGAAAGCACGATGCCGATCGCGACGCCCTCCGGCCGGGCGGGCATGTACCAAAGGATCCCAGCCAGTGCAAGCGCCAGTATTGGCCATCGGAGCCACGAAAGGAGGCTCGATCGACGCGCGCCGGAGGGTTGGAGGAAGCGAGCCACGGCGCCGGCGAGCATGCGAAGGTTCAGCGCGGCAAGCAGCGCCCCGAGCGCAATCCCGAGCGCAAGCTCCCAGCCTTGCCAAACACCCAACACGATGCACGTCGTGACCGTGAGCACGAACGTCCAGCGGTCAGCCCGACGTACGAGGTCGTGCGAAAGTGTCACGAGATCGGTCTGCATCATGGCGGCTGACCTCGTTCGGACGCATCCGTAGACGCTCGACGCTTGAACTCGCGGGTCGTCCGAACGATGGCATTGATTGCGGCTCCGATGCCCACGAATACTCCGATGAGCGTGGTCCACGGTGACCAATGGGTCACGTTCCGTTCGAGCAGATGACCTGCCAAGGACCCAACGAGGATCGCGACGACGATCTCCAGTCCCAGGGAAGACGCCTCGGTGTAACGAAACCACTTCGCGCGCGCCGGCGGTTTCGCATCACCAGAAACGTTGTTTACGTGCGGGTCAGTCATCGGTCTCACGCGTGCAGGACGATGTTCGCGAAGGCTGCTTCGGCCGCGGCAACCGTTGTCTCCAGGGTTCGTGCGTCGTGGGCGGTCGATACAAACCAGCTCTCGAACTGCGACGGTGGAACATACACGCCTCGCATCAGAAGGTCGCGGTGAAAGCTTGCAAATCGGCGACGGTCGCTTTTTTGTGCGTCGGCATGGTCGAGCACCGGACCATCGCAAAAAAACGGCGTCAGCATCGAGCCGATACGGTTGCACGTCAGCGCTACACCGTGTACCTGCGCGGCCTTTAGAAGAGCTTCGCACACGTGTCTGGCGCTCGTTTCGAGTTGCGCATAGGGTGGGTCGCGTCGAAGGAGCTCCAGCGTGGTCAGTGCTGCTGCGGTACCAAGTGGGTTTCCACTCAATGTGCCTGCCTGATACACGGCACCAAGGGGTGCGACGCTGGCCATGACGTCGCGTCGTCCCCCATAGGCCGCCAGTGGAAGCCCCCCACCGACCACCTTGCCGAGACACGTGAGATCGGGCGTGATCCCGAACAATTCCTGTGCACCTCCGAGAGCCAACCGAAAACCCGTCATCACTTCGTCGAATATCAGAAGCACGCCTTCCGTCATGGTGAGCTCGCGTATCCGTTGCAGATAGTTCGGCTGAGGTAAAACGCAACCCATGTTCCCAGGCACAGGCTCGACGATCACCGCCGCGATCACGCCGCGATGCTGCGAGAAACAGCGCTCGAGCGCCTCGACGTCGTTGAAAGGTACAGTCAGCGTGTCGCGCACCGCAGCGTCGGGCACGCCCTTGGAACCAGGGATCCCCAGTGTTGCGGCTCCCGAGCCCGCGTTGGCCAAAAGCATGTCGGCGTGCCCGTGATAGCCGCCATCCATTTTCACGATCTTGTCGCGACCGGTGAAACCTCGCGCGACGCGAAGCGCACTCATGGTCGCTTCGGTTCCCGAGCATACCAGCCGCACCAGCCCTCCACGCAGCGAAGGAACCAGCTCACATAGCCGTTCCGCAAGCTCGACCTCGGCCGCTGTGGCTGCCCCGAAGCTGAGGCCGTCGCGCGCCGCCCTGCATACGGCCTCAACGATTTCGGGATGCGCATGTCCGAGCAACGCGGGACCCCAGGTACCGACATAGTCGACCAGCGTCGCACCATCTCGCGTGACGATATGGGCTCCGTGGGCTCGCACCACGAACGGCGGCTCACCTCCCACGGCCGCAAACGCCCTCACGGGGCTGTTGACACCGCCGGGAATCACACGCTCCGCTCTTGCAAACAGCGCTCGGCTCCACGGGCCCGCGCGTCCATCCCGAGTGGGCTCAGGCTCCGCCATCTTCGCCGTCATCTCGTTCGTCTGGCTCGTCGTCAACGGCCTCGTCGTCAACGGCTTCGTCGTCAACGGCTTCGTCGTCAACGGCTTCGTCGGCCTCGTCGTCGGGCTGCGTGTCTGCACCCGAATCGGAAACTCTGCCATCCGACTGTTCCATGATGCGACCGAGCGCGACCACCCGTTCGCTTGCACCGACCTTGACGATGCGTACACCCTGGGTGTTTCGTCCGAGCTCGCTGATCCCGCTCACTGGTGTACGGATCACTTTGCCTCGACTCGTGACGACGATGATCTCATCGTCCGAAGACACCAGTAGGTTTTCGAGCACCGGCCCATTGCGTTCCGTGACCTTGATGGTGATGAGGCCCAGCCCCGCACGACTCTGCGGACGGTAATCGCTGGCAGGGGTACGCTTGCCATAGCCCCGTTCGCACAACGTGAGCACGGAAAGCTCAGATTCCGGCGCGAGCACGATCATGCTCACGACCTGGTCATCGCTGCGCAGTCCCATGCCTCTCACGCCCCGCGCGACTCGGCCCATCGGTCGCACGTCGTCCTCCGTAAAGCGGATCGCCATACCACGAGCGCTGGTCAACATGATGTGCTGCTTGCCGTCGGTGAGCTTGGCGCCAATCAGCTGGTCGTCGTCTTCGATGGTGGCCGCAATCAAGCCCGAGCTGCGGATGTTTTCGAACTCCGACAGCTGGGTACGTTTGATGTAGCCCTTCGCGGTGGTCATCACGACGAAATGATGTTCATCCACCTCGTCCTCACGGTACGGAACCATCTCCAACACGCCTTCGCCGTCGCGGAGCTCGAGGAAATTCACCAACGCCTTGCCAGCGCTTTCACGACGGCCGAGCGGGAGCTCGAACACGTGTTTGCGAAACACTCGTCCGGTATTGGTGAACATCAACAACCACGAACGTGCCTTTGCCTCGAACAGCTCGGTGACGAAATCGCTTTCGTCGCGGCCTTTGGCGCCGGTCATACCCACGCCACCTCGGGCTTGCACGCGGTATCCCTCGGTAGGAATGCGTTTCACGTAGCCGTTTCGCGTCACCATTACGACCATCGACTCGTCGGCGACCAGGTCGATGGGTTGAATTTCGTCTTCCACGTCGACGATGTCGGTGCGCCGTGCGTCACCGAACTCGTCGCGTACGGCTACGAGCTCCTCGCGAATCACTCCCATCAGCTTGGCATG